>WNFU01016710.1_pt1 | contig 11244 bp, 11 predicted proteins | sample 5400121 | NCBI WGS metagenome assembly WNFU01 (sample SAMN13153360, study PRJNA577476) | soil metagenome | isolation source: 100 cm soil or saprolite under grassland replicate 1 | place: USA:California | collected 2016-06-15
CCGCGCCGTCTCGCTCAAGCCGGAGCTAGCGGTGGTGTGACGAGAGCAGTCAACCATCAGCTGTCAGCTATCAGCCGAGGAGCCGCGGCCGACGGCTGATAGCTGATTGCTGATAGATCGAGCCCTTGGGCACGGCATGCCGTGCCCCTACCGAGCAACCTCCAGCACCACGAAGCGGTCGTCGACCCACAGCTCAGTCGGGTTGAGGAAGCCGTAGAACTGGGCGTGGGACCGCTCTGTGACCACGTACCGAACGCTGTACTTTTGGACCAGGTGGGCCGCGATATCGGGTGGATAGGCGGTCGAGTTGACCACCAGCGGCTGGTGGGTAAACGCGTACAGCAGGTGGTCGCCCAGGATCGGCCCGGGACCGCGAGCGGCGATGGCATCGGCGGCGGCACGCAGCCTTCCCGCCTCCTCGACGAAAGCCGTCTCGCCCTGGCCGCCGAAGTTATCCTGGACCAACCCGCCATCGTAGTAGTACGTGTGGCTCGGGATCGATACGAACGTCCAGACGTTCGTGAACAGGCACAGCCCGGCTGTGACTGCCACAAGCAGACCGCGCTCGAGCGGCTGCTTCAGCTCGCAGAGGAACCAGCTCCCGATCGCAAATACCAGCGGCAAGACCGGCACGAGGTAGCGAAACTTGGTCGTCGGCCACAAGAGTACGAGCGCCAGGTGCACGACTGCCAGGACGACCAGGGGAGATGCGAGATGCGAGTTGGGAGTTAGGGATTGCCACCCTGCCCGTGCTCTCGTCGCCCATCTCCCAACTCCTATCTCCCATCCCCCAACTCCCGCGGCGAGCAGACCCGCCACGAAGAAGCCCACCAGCAGCGGGGCCAGTATGAGCAGCTGACGAGCCACAAATCCGACGTTGCCATACAGGTCGAACGCTCGATCCCGCAGCGCCGCTCCAGTCCCCCCAGGCTGGGGGAGGTTGCGCTTGACTACCTCGTCGCCGACTAGGAGGTACTCGACCTGCTTCGAGCCGCCAGACAGCGAGCGCTCCAGCGGCTGGCTCCAGAGAGGATTGCCGAAGACCAGACTGATGGGTAGGACGACGGCGGAGTAGTTCGCCAGACAGCCCAGGCCCATCGCCAGCCCGACCAGCACCGCGCTCCGGCGTTGCCGAAGTCCACAGCCACCGACTTGCCAGACGAAGACCAGGTACAGCGCCGCTTCAAGCATCCACAACGAGCCGTTGCCCGAGAAATCGACCAGCGGGTAGGAGCCGGCGACCAGGGCGGCAGTCAGGAGCGCGGGGCCGCGTCCGATCGTCCGCCGACAGGCCAGGTACGTGAGGGGAACCAGAGCTATCCCAATCGCCAGGCTGACCAGTTTCAGGGCCACGTAACCGTCGCCCACCACGGGCACGAGTGGCGCGCCCAGCAGCGGCCACAAGGGCGGGTGCTGGTCCAATGGGTAGCCGAAGCCGAAGCGGCCGATCGGGTAGTAGCGGACGTCGACGATGGGGACCTTGAGCGCGCCCTGCCAGGCGACGGATTCGGCGATCGAGGCGTCCAGGACGACGTCGCCGTGAGGCCAGATGTTAAAGGCGAAGGCGGCAAGCCTCCAGGCCGCCCCGGCGCCAGTCATCGCTACCAGGATCAGGGGCACCGTCAGCCCGAGCCCGCGCGGCGCGGCCACGCTCATGCCTGCTCCCGAGGTGGCGCCATGATAGCATACCTCCCCCGAGCGGCTCGTAGTGGGCGCCTTTGTGCCGAAGGCGGACTAAAGTACGCACTACGCGTGGGCCCCTATAATGCGCGGCACGGTGTAATGACCCTGCTCGCGGGCGGCCAGCCATTCTATGCCCTGCCGATCGGCATCTTGCTGCTCGACGCCCGGTTCCCCCGACCGCCGGGCGACATCGCGTACGCCGAGACGTTCGATTTTCCGGTCCTATACCGGGTCGTTGGCCAGGCAACGCCGGGCCGCGTGGTCGCCGAGACGGCAGCCGGCCTGGTGGACGCGTTCTGCGACGCAGCGCGCGACCTGGAACAGGCCGGCGTACGGGCCATCGCCACCTCGTGCGGCTTCCTGGCGCTCCATCAAGCGACGCTGGCAGCCGCCGTGGGCGTGCCGGTATTCACGTCCAGCTTGATGCAGATCCCGATGGTTCTGGCCGGGCTGGCCGCGGATCGAAAAGTTGGGGTTCTCACCATCAGCGCCCGATCGCTCACCGCTGCCCACTTCGCCGCCGCCGGCCTCCCCTCCCTTGAGCGCGTTGTGATCGGCGGCCTCGAGACCGCCGATGCTCTGTATCGTCCGATCATGGACAACCGCGGCCCACTCGACGTGGAAGCGGTCGAGCGACAGGTGGTCGAGGCAGCCGAGCAGCTCGTCGAGAGGCACCCGGAGATCGGGGCGCTCGTCCTGGAGTGCACCAACCTGCCGCCCTACGCCGCCGCGATCCAGCGCTCGACCGGCGTGCCGGTCTGGGACGCGATTACGCTCGTGCGCTGGGTCCACGCGGGCGTCCGTCAGCGGCCGTACGACCGCGCCGCGATGCCGTACGCGGTGTCGATGCGACGCCAGCCAGCCGGACGTACCTGAATCACCAAGACGCCCAGTTTGCTTCGGTACCGCGACCGTGAGGGAGCGGCCGGCGCCGAACACGCCGGGATCGTCTGGCACAATGCTCCGGCGGGACTATGAAACAGGTCACCGAGCGGCCAGCCGGGCGCGCGGCCGGTGTGCTTCTGCACCCCACGTCGCTGCCTGGACCGCACGGCGTTGGCGACCTGGGCGCGTCGGTCTACCACTTCATCGAGTTCCTGGCGGCCGCCCGCCAGGCGCTCTGGCAGGTCATGCCGCTCGGGCCGCTCGGCCTGGGCAACTCGCCCTACGCCGCCAGGTCAGCCTTCGCGGGTAACCCGCTCCTGATCGCCCTCGACCAGCTCGCCGGGCGCGGCTGGTTCGACCAGGCCGAGCTGGAGGCCTCCGCCCTACCGCCCGGAGCGACCCAATACGGGCTCGCAGGCGAGGTCAAGCTCGTCGCTCTCCACCGCGCCTTTGAGCGGTTCAAGGGCAACGTGATCCCCGAACAGCAGCGCGAGCTGGCCGATTTCCGCGAGCGCCAACGTGACTGGCTGGAGGACTTCGCGCTCTTCTTGGCCCTCAAAGACGCCCATGGCGGCCGGGCCTGGTTCGAGTGGCAGCCGGAGCTCGCCCTTCGGCAGCCGGACGCGCTTGCCGCCGCCCGTCGCGAGCTAGCCGACACGCTCGCGTTTCACCAGTTCGTCCAGTGGCACTTCTTCGAGCAGTGGCGGGCCGCCAGGCGCTACGCCAATGAGCGCGGGGTCAACATCATCGGAGACATCCCGATCTTCGTGGCCCACGACAGCGCCGATGTCTGGACTCACCGCGAGCTGTTCCAGCTCGACGAGCACGGCCAGCCGACGGTGGTGGCCGGCGTGCCGCCGGACGCTTTTTCGGCCACCGGCCAGCGCTGGGGCAACCCGCTCTACAACTGGGAGCGGCTCGCCGAGACTGGCTATCGCTGGTGGATCGAGCGGTTTCGCGCCACCCTCGAGCTGGTCGACGTCGTCCGGCTCGACCACTTCCTCGGCTTCCAGGCCTACTGGGAGGTGCCCGCCGACCACGAGACTGCCGTCGAGGGCCGCTGGGTGAAGGGTCCGGGCGAGGCCCTCTTCCAGGCCATCTGGGGGGAGCTTGGCCACGTTCCGATGGTCGTCGAGGACCTCGGCGAGATCACTCCGGACGTCGTCGAGCTGCGCGAGCGGCTCCGCCTACCGGGCATGAAAGTGCTCCAGTTCGCCTTCGCCGACGCCGCCGGCCAGCCGACTGGCGCCAATCCGTACCTGCCGCACAACTACCGGCCCGATTGCGTCGCCTACACCGGCACCCACGACAACGACACGACCGTCGGCTGGTTCGCCAGTCTGAGCCCGGCCGAACGCGCCTCCGTCCTCCGTTACACGGGCACGGACGGCCGCGATATCGCGTGGGACCTGATCCGTCTGGCTTTCGGTTCGGTCGCCAGGTGGGCGATCGTGCCGCTCCAGGACATCCTCGCCCTCGGCTCGGAGGCGAGGATGAATGTTCCCGGCCGTCCGACCGACAACTGGACCTGGCGCTACGCCGAGGGCGACCTGACCGCCAGCCACGCCGAACGGCTGACCGAGCTGACCGCGACGTTTGGGCGCTGGAATCCGGAGGCAGGCCCATATTCGAACGGCTGATGCTGGGAGATCGACGCGGACATAGCCGAGATGGCGAACGATGTCGAGCTGCAGGAGGAGGCGCTTCAATTGGAACGTGAATTCGCCGAAGCGAGTTGGGAGGCCCTTCTCATCGGGGAGGCCGGCTAGCACGGCGCTTACTACTCTGCCTATCCCGCGAGCTGGGGACGTGGCGAATCGAGCCAGCACTCCTCGCCAGTGGCCTGACACGGATCATATGCGCTTGCCCAAGGATAAAAGGTGGACACTGTGAACACATGGCGCGGCAGTGAGGAGCATGAGATCCTTCGCTTCGTTCAGAGCCTGTGAATAAACCGGAGGCGGCCGCTCGTTCCCCAGTTTTGTCATTCCGAGCTTCGGCAGGCGGCGAAACGCCGCCAGATATCGGAGATGACATGGAATGGTACAGCCCTCAGAGGTATGCTGGCGGGTGCTGGGCAGAAGAAGGCCGTGCGCCTCATTGGTGCAAGGATTGCCCGATTCCGAGCTTGGTCTTGGGGAACGCGCGACGATAGCAGTGGTGACCGGCGGCAGGATCCTTCGCTTCGCTCAGGATGACATTCACTCTTCACTCTTCACTCTTCACTCTTCACTCTTCATTCTTCATTCTTCATTCTTCATTCTTCATTCTTCATTCTTCATTCTTCATTCTTCGTGAGAACTCCTCCCTGATGCGAGGGTTGGGCGGGTAGCAGTCGGCGATCGGGGCGCCGGTCGCGATCTTGGCTCGGACGAACTCTTCGAGGGCCTCGTGCTCGATCCCGCGCGTGGCTACCTGGTCGGCCACCTCGAACGGGAATGCCAGCACGCCATCGTCATCGCCGAGGATCAGATCGCCGGGCAGCACCAGCACACCACCACACTGGATCGGCACGTCGACGTCGGCGGCGTACTTGTTGCGAGTGCTCGCGTACGGGTTGGTGCCTTTGAGAAACAAGGGAAGCCCCATCGGTTTCAGCGCGGGATAGTCGCGGATGCAGCCGTCGACCACGAGCCCGACTCCACCGGCGCTCTGAAAGTAGCCCGCCACGACGTCGCCGATCACTCCGGCGCTCAGATCCCCCTGCGCATCCATCACGATGACCTGGCCTGGCTTGGCGCGGTGAAACGGAACATGGCTGGGACTCGAGAGTCCCCGCTCGCGCTCGTCGAGCAATCGCTTGCGCTGGTCCTCACGCAGCGGCACGAAGCGGACGGTCACCGCCCTGCCGACCAGCCTCGCCCCTGGCGTGAACGAGCGCACGCCAACCATGCATACATTGGCGTAACCCAGCTCGGCCAACACGCTCGTCGCCACCGCCGTCGATACCTGCCGCAGCCGCTCGGCCAGCTCGGCCGAGATCACGGCCTCATCAGTCAACATGCCGCACCTCCTGTGGCGCTCGATTCGAAAGAGCATCTTAGCCATGCGGGCCGCTCGTTCGCCTGAACCGCTCGGAGCGGCTATCCTGTGACGTTCGGCGCGAGAACAGGAGGACAGCCGTGAGACTGACCACAAATCTGGGGATGCTCTTGCTGGGGATCTGGCTCATCCTGACCGGACTGTTGCCGTTTCTGAGGGTCAACATTCCCGAGCAGGCGACGATCTTGTCGGTGCTCGCCCTCATCGCCGGAGTCTTGATCTTGTTGGGCAAGTGAAGGGTGCGAGCGATCCCGCTACTCGAGCGAGCACCGTTCGACGTGACGCGGAACCGGCCGTGAGCGAGCGCCTCGGATCGCTTGGCCGGACGTCCGCCCAGTCCGCGGGACTGGGCCTTTTGGTCGCCAGTATCCAGTCGCTGCGCCCTAAGCAATGGACCAAGAACCTGCTTGTATTTGCCGGACTGGTCTTCACGTACAACCTGACTAACTGGCCGATGCTCGCCAGCACGCTCATGGCGTTCGCGGTGTTTTGCGCCCTCTCGAGCACGGGCTACATCTGGAACGACATCCGCGACGTCGAATCCGACCGCCTGCACCCAGTCAAGAAGCTCCGTCCGATCGCCTCTGGCACCCTGGCGGTGGGAGTCGCGGCCCCGCTTGGCGTCGTGCTCGGCGCGATCGGCCTCGCCGTGGCCTTCTCACTCAGACCGTCGTTCGGACTGGTGGCGGCGGCGTACGTGGTGCTGACCGCCGTCTACAGCCTGTGGCTGAAGAACCTGGTGCTCATCGACATCTTCGCGATCTCGGCCGGCTTCGTGCTGCGCGCGGTGGGTGGGGCGGTGGTCATAGGCGTGCCGGTCTCGCCTTGGCTATACGTCTGCACGGTGCTGGTGTCACTGTTCCTGGCGCTTGGCAAGCGGCGGAATGAGCTTGAGATGCTCGAAGACGGAGCGCGAGATCATCGCAAGAACTTGCAGCAGTACAGCCTCGAGCTGCTCGATCACCTGATCCTGATCGTCGCTTCGGCGCTGATCATGGCTTATTCGCTGTACACCTTCTCGGCCGAGAATCTGCCGCCCGACCACTCGATGATGCTGACCATCCCACTCGTGTTGTACGGGATGTTCCGCTACCTGTACCTGATCCGAGTCAAGGGGCAGGGCGGGGCGCCCGAGGACTTGCTGCTGACCGATCCTGGGCTGCTCGGCGCGGCGGTCGGGTGGGTGCTCCTGAGCGTCGGGATCCTGTACGTGGGGCGCTAGCAGGCCCTCACCCCACCTCGCTGCGCTCGGCACTCCTCTCCCAAGTTTGGGAGAGGGACGGGGGTGAGGGCCTGATAGCTGATAGCTGATAGCTGATAGCGCGGGTTATCATCCGGACACGCCATGCCACGCCTGAGCCCTCGAGACATCCTCGTCCTGCTCGCCATCGGTGCGCTGTTCATCTGGTACTTCAGCCCGGGCGCGTTTCGAGATCCGACCGCCCTTCTGATCACCGTCGGCGCGATCGTCCTGGCGATCACGGTTCATGAGTTCAACCATGCGTTCGTCGCGAACGCGCTGGGCGATCCGACCCCCAAACTGATGGGCCGACTCACGCTGAACCCGCTCAGCCATCTCGATCCGATCGGCACCCTCATGCTGTTCGTCGCCCGCTTCGGCTGGGGCAAGCCGGTCATGTTCAATCCGTATAACCTGAAGGTCAACCCCGCCATTGGCTCGGCCGCGGTATCGTTCGCCGGGCCCTTCGCGAACATCCTGCTAGCCGTGGCGCTGGCGTTGCCGCTGCGGCTTGGCCTGCGGCCAGGTCCGCTGGAGGGCCAAATCCTGCGCGAGTGCATGGACATCAACGTGCTCCTGGCGGCGTTCAACCTGATCCCGATTCCGCCACTGGACGGCTTTGGAGTGCTTCAGGGCGTGTTGCCGAGCGGCGCCCGCCGGGCGCTGGAGCCGCTGCGGGCGCAAGGACCGATCCTGTTGCTGGTGCTCGTTTTCCTGCCAACGTTCGGGGGGCCGAACGTGCTGGGTATCGTGATGCGTCCAATCATCCAGGCGCTGTTGGTGCTGGTGCGAGGAGGATAGCCCTATGGCCAGGATCGCGTTTCAGCGGGTCGCCATCCTCGGGACGGGGCTGATCGGGACGTCGCTGGGCATGGCGCTCAAGCGGCTCTCGCCGGTTCCCTATATCGTCGGCTTCGACATCAGCGGCGACAGCCGTCGGGCGGCCAGCGGGCGCAAGGCCGTTGACAAAGCGACCAGCCATCTCCCCGAAGCGGTCCGCGACGCCGATCTGGTCATCGTCGCGACCCCCGTCAGGACCAGCGAGCTCATATTTCGCGAGATCGCCCCGCTCATCCGGGCGGGGACCGTGGTGACCGACACTGGCTCGACCAAGCGCCAGATCATGGACTGGGCGGCGGCGATCTTGCCCGAGGGCACCAGCTTCGTCGGTGGCCATCCGATGACCGGCCGAGCGACGGCCGGGGTGTACGACGCGGCCGCTGACCTCTTCGAGAACGCCGTCTACTGCATCACGCCCCTCACTTCGGCGGATACCAAAGCTGTAGAGAAGGTAGTCAAGCTCGTCGAGGCGATCGGGGCGATCCCGTACTTCATCGAGCCCGACGAGCACGACGGCCTCGTGGCGGGTGCCGATGGCGATCCGCGCATGTACGCCGACATCTGCCTGACCAACCGCGACCAGTTGATCCGCCAGATCGACCGAGTAACCGAGGAGCTGGCCAGTTTGCGCCAGGCGATCGAGCGCTCAGACGAGACGATCTACGACCGTTTCCTCCAGGCCCAGCGGCTTCACCTGGAGTGGCTGTCGGGTCGCGGGGCCGAGGAGGCGCCGAGCTTCTCGACCGACGACCTCAAGCCCCAGAGCCTGTTCTTGCCGGGCAAGCTGGGCGACGTGCTCCGGCGCGGCGGCAAAGACAAAACGTAGGGGCACCGCATGTGCGCCCCAGGGCGTACACGCGGGTCCGCCCCTACGGCGGCGCGACACAGGCCCCGGCGTAGAGCTGGCGGACGCGTCGCTCGATCTCGGCAGGCCCGCGGCGGTAGGAGGCCAGCCACGAGTTGAGCTCGCGGTCGAGGTCGTCTTGCGGGCTCGGCTTGCCGCTGGGCCCATAGTACTCCTGCCAGACCCGCGCCTGTTCCGTAAATGCCCGGATCTCAAACTGGAAGCAGCCTTCGCGGCTGCGTATGTCAGCGCCCGGCACGTCGTCGGCTAGATGCTTGCTTTCGTGCGCGATCAGGGTCGCGATGGCCTTTGGATCGGCGTCACGCCAGCGGTTGCTGACGACGATCGAGCGGACCGGCTCGCGCCGCGGACCAGCCACGATCCTGGTGTACTTGGCGTGCACGCTCTCCGGCAGGTCACCGAACGTGAGCTGGGTGTCCGACTGAACGATGGTATTCAGCGAATCGAGCTTGCCGATCTCTTCTAGCGCGTCGATCGCCGGCCACAGGCCCTGATCGGCTCGCATCCGCGTCCGAATCGGCGCGACCGGTGGCGGGCCCGCGGCGACGGCCGCGACCGCGACGGGTGGCTCCTGTCGGGTGAAGGCGTCGCGCAGATCTGTGTTCGGCAGGGCGGCAGGCCGCTTGACCGCGCTGGGTGCGTCTGCCGCGTACTGGCGGAAGAAGGCGCTCGTACGGGCCTGAGCCTCCAGGTCGGCCGGCAGGTCCTCGCCGGTGATCAGCGCCTTGAAGTAATCCGCCAGCAGCAGGCCCTGCGTGCAGCGGCAGCCGGCGTCGTAGTGCATGATCCCGCGCTGGAACCGCTGGTACATGAAGTTGGCGTTGTTCGGGTCAGCCGCCGGGGCCGAGGTCGGGACGCCCCAGAGCTCGAGGTTGATCAGCGGCAGCAGGCTCGGGTCGCCACCCCCCTGTGGGAAGGCCTCGCTCAGACCGACTGACGTGCTAAAGGTCGTGAAGAAGCCGACCGGCTGGCCGTTGAATACCTCGGGCGCGTTTCGTCGGACGAACTCGACGATGTTCGTCGCGTAGCCGGGCTCGCCCGGCGTGGGGGCCGACGTCGCGAGCCGGGCATCCAGGGCCGGGAAAGTCGAGCCGTTGATGCGCGTGTACGGCAGAAGGCCAGGATCGAGCAGATTCAGCGAGCGGACGCTGCCATCCGGACCGAGCTGCAGGACTCGGCGCTGGAAGAACTGAGTGGGCAGGCCCAGGAACTGGAAGGTTCGGGAGGTCGGGAAGCCGAACGTCTTCACCCGCCCCCGGTGCGCGAAGTAGTCGGCGACCTTCGCCTCGTCGATGCCGAAGCCGGTCTCGGAGAAATAGGCGTAGCGGCCAGCGTCCTGGGCGTGAGCCGGCGGCGCGACGAGCCCAAACAGGAACGCGAACGCCGCCAGCGCCTGGATCAGAATCGAGGCGCGGCGGCGTTTGGGTTCAGTCAATCGCAGGCCTTATCTCCTCACGTCGAAGTCCCGCGACGCCTCGCCACTCCTGCTGCCGTCCTTGGCCTTCACCGTCGCGGTCGCGGTGCCGTTCTTTGCATCGCTTGGGACGGTGAATGTCCACTCGCACTTGCCCTTGCTGTCGGCGTCGATCTTGCCCGGCTTGTCCTCGCTGCCATCGGCGTATCTGACCCTCAGCTCGCAGGTAGCATTCTTGTTCGTGTGGGCGGTGAGCGTGACGCTGTTGCCTCGCTTGACCGAGTCGATGCTGTCGATGCTCACGCTGACGTCGCCTGACGAACTGCTTCCTGACGTCGAGGTGGCGGTAGGCGTCGCGGTAGCGTCTACGACCGGCGTGGGGGTTCTGGTCGCCCTTTCCCTCGTGGGCTCCGGCGTGCCGCCCGGGGCGTTCGCCGCTGGAACGGGCGTTACCGCGTCGGCTGGCATCAATGCCGCATAGACCGGGTCACCCTCTGGGATCGCGTTCAGATCGTCGTCCGAGATGGCGATTGTGGGCACCCAGCGGCGCTGGCCGTTGGTGATCAGGTAGATGGCCCCATCCGAGCGGAGGGCCACCTGGCCATCCGAGGGCGCAAGCTGCTGCGCGGCAGCGGGGCCGAGCAGGCTGCCAACCAGAAAGCCACACGCCAGGAGAGCTGCGTATCTCACGATGTTTCGCATGGGGTCTACCTTCCTCCAGTGAGCTTGGCCGCCGTGGCGGCAAGTTCGCGGCGACCGCTCAGGCCGCCCGCGCCACACCACTGGGTCCGGGACGTCCGGCCCGAGGCGGCCGGATTGTAAAGCCTGGACCCACTTCAAGCCAACGAAACGCTGGCCCAGCCTACGACTCGTGTCGCTCCGGCGGCAGCCAGTAATGGTGCCAGTAGTTGAAGGTCTGGGTCCCGAAGACGGCCCGACGGTGGCGGCTCTCATCGGGTGCCCGGCCGATCGCTGCCACGTAGGCCACCGCGATCGCCTCCGAGCGCTCACCGTGGGGAGCCGAGACGCGACAGACGGCAAGGTGATAGGTCGGCGGAACGGTGTTCTCGGCCGTGAACAGGCTGTACAGGTCGCCCTCCTCCCAGATCAGCGCTTGATCATCACTCAGCTCGGCCGGCGCCAGGTTCGGCGGGGAGGGCCGAACCCGCGGGATCCAGCTCACCAGATCACGAGTCGGGTGATCGAGGCGCATGGCCAGTGGGCGGTGGGCAGTGGACAGTGGACAGTGGACAGTGGGCAGTGGGCAGTGGGCAG
>WNFU01009160.1_pt1 | contig 11243 bp, 9 predicted proteins | sample 5400121 | NCBI WGS metagenome assembly WNFU01 (sample SAMN13153360, study PRJNA577476) | soil metagenome | isolation source: 100 cm soil or saprolite under grassland replicate 1 | place: USA:California | collected 2016-06-15
TCGGGCAGGTCGGCGGCGTCGCGCTCGGACGCGACCGCAGCGCGGTACTCCTTGACCTGCCGCGCCTGCTCGGCGCCGTCCCAGCCGAGCTCGCGCCCCACGAGCCCGGCGACGTCCTCGGCGACGGCGGCGGAGTCGTCGCGAGCGAGCAGCCGGGCACGCGTTCGGCGGGTGAGCACGTCGTCGAGCGTGCGGGCCATCTCGTGGCGCACGGCGTGCACCGCCTCGGCCTTGAGGTACGGGAGCCCGGGCACGAGCGCCTCACCGAGGTCCGGCTCCTCGTCGACGAGTGCGTCGACCAGCACCGCCTCGGTGCCGTACCGGCCCGAGAGGTGCTCGTGCCGGCTCGGCTCGTTGGTGACCGGCGGTGCCTCGAAGCCCTCGGCGCCCAGCAGCTTGAGGCGCTTGGTGCGGCACCGGCGCCGCTTCCCGAGGATCTCGTCGACGGCGGCGACGGTGTCGGCGGCCATGCGCCGGTAGGTCGTGAGCTTGCCGCCCGTGACCGTCACCAGCCCACTGTCGGAGCGGCGCACCGCGTGCTTGCGCGAGAGGTCGGCGGTCCGGTCGTTGGCGGCTGTCCGGAGCAGGGGCCGCAGCCCCGCCCACGTGCCGAGCACGTCGGACTCGTCGACCGGCTCGGTGATCGCGGCGTTCAACGCGTTCAGGAGGTACGACACGTCGGCGGGCGTGCACTGCGGGTCGTCGAGCGTCCCCTCGTAGTCGGTGTCGGTGGTCCCGACGTAGGTGAGGTCGCCCCACGGCACCACGAACACCGAGCGCCGGTCCTTCGGCACGGGCACCACGGCCGCGATGTCGTTGCGGACCTTGCTCCAGGGGACGGTGATGTGGATGCCCTTGGCGGGGCGGATCGAGTTCGGGTGCGTCTCCTCGTCAAGGGCGCGCACGTCGTCGGACCACACGCCGGCCGCGTTCACGACCGTGCGCGCCCGAATCTCGACTTCGTCGCCGTCGGCCTGCAGGCGGGCGCCGCACACGCGACCCTGGGCGTCCTTGCGCAGCGACGTGACGCCGGCGTAGTTGGCCACGGCCGCGCCGTGCGCGGCGGCGGTGCGGCACAGCGTGAGCGTGAGGCGGGCGTCGTCGGTGTGCGCGTCGTAGTAGAGGTACGCGCCGGCGATTCGGTCGGCGCGGAGCGTCTGCATGTGCGAGAGCGTCTCGTCCGTCGAGATCCGCTTGTGCCGCTTGCCGATGCGCAGGCCGCCGGTGAGGTCGTACATCCACAGCGCGCCGCCGAGGGCGCGGGCGAGGCGGCGGCTGATCATGCCCTCGCGGGTGAACAACGGGATCAGGAACGGCAGGATTCGTACCAGGTGCGGCGCGTTGCGCAACGCGATCTGGCGTTCGGCGAGACCCTCGTACACGAGCGCGATCTCGCGCTGCTGGAGGTAGCGCAGCCCGCCGTGCACGAGCTTCGAGCTCTTGGACGACGTCCCCGATGCGAAGTCGTCCCGCTCGACGAGCCCGGTGCGCAGGCCCCGGGTCGCGGCGTCGAGCGCCACGCCGGCCCCGGTGATGCCGCCGCCGACGACGAGCACGTCGAGCTCTTCGGAAGCAAGGCGTTCGAGCGCCTCGGCTCGGTCGAAGGGCCGTGGTGAGACCGGCGAGTCCATCGGACCGAGGCTACCGCCGGGCTCGTCCAGGCGGTCCGGGGGCCGTTCCCCGTCCGCGACGAACATATGGCACTGTGAGAGCAGCAATTCCCCGCTGAGTCGGAGTCGCTCGTGCCGAGACCGTTGTTCACCACTACTGACGACGTCGTCCTCACCGGGCGCCGGTGGCTGCGCGTCGAGGAGCCGCGCGCGGCGGTCGTGCTCGTGCACGGATTCTCCGCTTCGGCCGACGATCCCAACGTGTGCGATCTGGCGGAGGTGCTTCACGACGACGGCGCCGACGTCGTGTGCTACGACGCGCGCGGCCACGGCGCGTCCGAGGGGCACTCGACCCTCGGCGATCTCGAGCGTCACGACGTCGCGGCGGCCGTCGACGCGGCGCGCGAGCGGTGCGACAACGTCGTGCTGGTCGGTGCGTCGATGGGTGCGATCGCCGCGCTCCGCTACGCCGCCGCAGCCGACGATCTCGACGGCGTCGTGTCCGTGAGCTGCCCGGCACGGTGGCGGCTCCCGCGCAATGTGCAGGGCGTGCTCGCCGCCGGTCTCACCCGGACGCGCGTCGGCCGGGCCATGGCTGCCCGTTGGATGGGCGTACAGGTGGCGCCGCGCTGGACGAATCCCGAGCCGCCGGTCGGGCTGGTGACGAAGGTGCGGGCGCCGGTGGCGTTCGTGCACGGCGCCGCCGACCGGTTCGTGCCCGCGTCCGACGCCGACGAGCTCTACGAGCTGGCCGGCGATCCGCGCCGTCTGCAGATCGTGCCCGCCATGGGCCACGCGTTCGGGCCGGAGTCGGTGCCGGCGATCCGGGGCGCGGTGCAGTGGGCGCTCGCCCAGTCGGTGCGTACCTGAACCGGAAGAGTTTCGGTCGAGGTACGCATCGGTCGAGGGTCAGCCGTCTCGGCCGTCGGGCTCCCACCACCACGCCAGCCCGTGCAAGCCGGGGCCGGTGTGCACGACCATCACCGAGCCGAACTCGCCCGCGAACTTCGTCGCCGGCGTGACCTCGGCTTCGACCCGCTCGAGGAGCGAGTCGGCCGAGTCGGGCGCGAGCGCGTGGAGGGCGGCGACGTGGAGCCGCGTGTTCGGCTCGCGGGAGCGGAGGAGGCGGCCGACCATCCGGTCGACGGCGGCGTCGCTGCTCAGCGCGGGCCGCAGACGGTGCACCTTGCCGCCCCGGAACTCGAACAGCGGGTTGATGCGGAGCCGGCGCCCGGCCCATCCGGCGATGCCGGGCACGCGTCCGCTGCGGACGAGGTGGTCGAGGTTGGGGACCGCCGCCACCAGCTGCACGCGCTCGACGACGTCCTTGGCTATCGCCTCGACCTCCTCGAGCGACGCGCCTTGCTCGGCGGCGTCCGCCGCCGCCAGCACGACGAGCGCCTCCGCGCCCGCGGCGGTGGCGGTGTCGACCACGCGCACGCCGTCGCCCAGCTGACCGGCGGCGACGGTGGCCGCCTCGTGGGTGCTGCTCATGCTGGCGGCGATCGTGAGGACGAGGACGCCGTCGTCGGTGAGGCGCGACTCCATCGCCTCGGCGAACTCGCCCGGGGCGGGTCCCGAGGTCGAGACGCGCTCGTCGCCGAGCAGCTCGGTCAGCGGGCGGTCGCCTTCCCGCACCGACTCCCCGCCGATCGTGAGCCACATCGGCACGACCGTGATGCGGTGGCGCGCCACGAGGTCGGGCGGCAGCGCGGCGGCGCTGTCCGTGACGATCGAGACGGTCATGCGGTCTTCCGTCGTTCGCGTACGGCGGCCGCGCTGGCGACCACGAGCAGCCCCGAGAACAGCAGCACGACGCGCGAGGGCGCGAGCCGGCCGATGACGGGCCAGTGGACGGCATCGATGATTGCGGCCGCCAGGCCGGCTCCCACCGCGGCGAGGCTGAGCGCGACGCGTATGACCACGTGGAAGGCGGCGAACGCGAGGAGGCGGTCGTGGCCGTCGAGCTGCGCCTGGAGCGCGCCCATCCCCGCGGCGAGCGTGAAAGCAGCGGCGGCGCCGAAGCCGACCGCGCCGAGGTAGGCCGCCCACAAGCCGGGCGACAGGCTGAACACCGCCACGACGAGCCCGATGACGAACGTCCCGAGCGCGGTGCGCTGGATCGCGTCGCCGCCCGACACGCGCTGCAGCGCGGCGATGCCGAGCACCGCCCCCGCGCCGAACAAGGCGATGAGCCAGCCGAACTCGGCGTCGCTGGCCCCCAGCACTTCACGCACGAAGACGATGCCGAGCGAGAACAGGGCCCCGAGGCCCAGCGCGACCGCTGCCGCCGCCGGCATCACGGTCCGCACGAGCGGGATCCTGAACGCCTGCCGGAAGCCGGCGTTCTCGGAGGGCCCGTCGGCCGCGGCCGCGCCGGCGAGGTCGGTGGCCCTCGCGATGCACGCGAACGACACGAGGAAGGTCAGCGCGTCGATCCAGAACACGAGCGCGTGCGGGCGGCCGAACAGGTCGCTGCCCGGGAGCGCGGCGACAGCGGCGAACGCGGCCGCGCCGAGCGGGATGCTCCCGTACGACGAGCCGAGGATGAGGCCGTTGGCGAGTGGCAAGTCGTCGCGGTCCACGACGTCGGGGATCGACGCGTCACGCGCGGGCAGGAACACGATGCTGGCGACCTCGACCAGGAACGCCCACAGGTAGATCCACCACAGGCCGCGCACGAACGGCACGAGCGCGATCATCGCCGCGCGCGCCGCGTCCATCGTGAGCATCGTGCGGCGGCGGTCCCAGCGGCTCGCGGCGCGTGCAGCCAGCGGCCCGCCGATCGCCGCCGGGATCAGCCGGAGCGCGAGGATCCCGCCGACAGCGGCGGGCGAGCCGGTGATCGCGAGCACGAGCGCCATGAACGCGATCGTGCCCATCCAGTCGCCGAGCGCGGAGATGCCCTGCCCGATCAGCAGGTCGCGATAGCCGGGTCGGCGGACGAGCGTGGCGACGCTCATGAGGCGTCGGTGGTCACGCGCTCGTCGCGGTCGTAGAGGAGCCGCGTAAGGTACGTATGACCGCGCGGTGGCGCCGGCGACGCGTTGCCGACGACGCGCTTCACGAGCATCGGCATCGCGATCGAAGCGCCCGCGAGCGCACCGACTGCGCCGTAGATGACCGCGAGCACCGGTGTGAGCGCGACCTCGGCGACGAGCGCGCCCAGCGCGGTCTCTCCGAACAGCTTGCCCAGGATCATGCCGGCGAGCAGGAGCACCGCGCCCGGCCACGCCACGACGAGCAGTGCACCGAGCGCGGGCGAGATGCCGCGCCCGCCGGCCCCGCGGAGGAACGGCGACCAGTTGTGCCCAGCGACGGCGGCCCCGCCGGCGACGGCCGCGAGGGCGGGATGCCCGGCCGCGGCGGCGAGCACCGGGCCGACCGCACCCTTGGCGACCTCGAGGATGCCCGCCGCGGCCAGGGGCCCGAACCCGGCGACCCGGTACAGCGACGTGCCGGACACGGTGCCCGTTCCGACCCGGCGGAGGTCGACACCCCGGGTCTTCCGCGCCGTGAGGTACGAGAAGGGAATCGAACCGGCCGCGAAGGACAGCACGAGGATGCCAGCCGCCTGCATATCCCCAAAGTCTGGCGCGGCTCCGGAGAGGGACGTGCGAATGGGCGAATCCCGACCGGTGTCCGCCGCGTGGCACTCGACGACGACTCCATGACGCAACCTGCCCAGAAGGCCAAGACACGGCCATCCCGGACATGAAAGACTTTCCGCCGTCGGGGTCCCAAAGGGGGGAACGTGGGTCGTCGCCTGGGTGTCGCCGTCCTGGCCGTCGCCATCGCATCGGCGGGAGGGTCGCTCACGCTGACGGGCGCCGCCGCGCAGGGCGCCGCCGACCCGGCCCAGGCCGGCCGCTTCCTTCCGCCGTTCGAGGACATGCGTACGAGCGAGGGCCCGGACGCGTGTCACACCGACGCGGATGGCCGGAAGCTGTGCAAGCCCGCCGGCGCGACGGTCGTCGCGCTCTCGAACGGCAAGATCCTGTACTGGGACGCGCTCGAGGGCACCGAGAACGTGGATCTCAGCATCGTGCTCGAGTTCGCCAAGGAGGCGCGCAACGACCGCAGCCGTACCATCGACCTGTCCGGGCCGCAGCCCGTCTTCGGCACGCCCGACCCCGAAACCGGCGGTGCCAACCCCGACGGCAACGACTCGAATCCGTTGCCGATCCCGTCGCTCCCGTTGCCGCTGCCGGGCGGGAGCGGCGACACCACCGTGAACGACGGTGACCTGTTCTGCGCCGACCAGGTGCAGCTCGCCGACGGGCGCATCATGGCCGTCGGCGGCACCGACTATTACCGCGACCCCGCGATCCCCGGCACCGACCTCGGCGTCGTCGAGCTCGAGGGTCTGCGCAACGCGCGCATCTACGACCCGACCACCAACCAGTGGACCCAATCCGGTTCGATGCACTACGGGCGCTGGTACCCGTCGCTGGTCACGCTGCCCGACGGCAAGATCCTCGTCGCCAGCGGCGTGAGCAAGCTCCTCAAGCCGCTGTACCCGGACCGCCCGTTCGACTCGGGCACCAACGTGAAGCAGCTCGAGATGTACGACCCCGCCACCGGCGAGTGGACGGTGCTGCCGGAGAGCGCCAACCGGTCGCTGCCGCTGTTCCCGCGCCTGCACCTGCTGCCGAACGGGCACGTCTACTACGACGTCGCCGGCCAGTCGTTCAACCCGTTCGGCCAGGCCTACGACGAGGCGTTCTGGAACCTCGGCGCCACGTTCGACCCTGCCGGCAACCGGTGGACCGACCTCGGCGTCCCCGGCCTGACCGCCGGCGCCCCCGACCCGGGCTTCGGCTTCCGGGGCTCGACGTTCTCGGTGATGCTGCCGCTCGAGCCGGACGCCGCCGGCAACTACACGCGGGCGTCGTTCCTCAGCGCCGGCGGCACCCCGAGCGCGGTGGCGCCGTCGCCGGGCACGCCGCTCGGCACGAACCTCAGCCGCGTCGACACCGTCACGATGGGGGCGAACGGCAGCGAGTCGCTCTCGAGCGAGTCGACCGGCACGCTGCACTCCTCCCGCTGGTATCCGAGCGGCGTCCTGCTCCCCACCGGCGAGGTCATGGCGTTCTCGGGCGCCGACATCGACGAGGTGCAGGCGCCGAGCCTCGGCCGGCCCGTCAAGCAGGCCGAGCTCTACGACCCACTCAAGAAGACGTGGACGCCGGTTGCGTCCGCCACCCGCCCGCGCACCTACCACAACACGGGGATGCTGATGCCCGACGGCCGGGTGCTCGTCGGCGGGCACGCGCCGATCTCGACCGCGTACCTGTCGAACATCGCGGTCCCGGGCGCCGAGCCGAACCCCGATCGCGACCCGACATTCGAGATCTACGAGCCGCCGTACTTGTTCGCCGGGCACCGTCCCACGATCGCCGCCGCCGCCGACACGCTCGCGTACGGCGACACGATCAGGATCGCGACGCCCGACGCCGCGTCGATCGACAGCGTGGTGGTCATGCGGAACTCGGCGATCACGCACCTCGTCGACGGCGACCAGCGCGCGGTGGAGCTACCGGTGGTGCGACGCGTCGCCGGCGCGGTCTACGTGAAGGCGCCGCCGCAGCCGGAGGTCGCGCCCCCCGGCCCGTACCTGCTGTTCCTGAACCAGAAGGTCGGTGGACGTCTGGTGCCCTCGGTGGGCCACCAGACGAGCATCGGCACGTGACGCAAGCTCGGGTCCGCGGTGGCTCCGGCGGCCGCTAGCCATTCCCGGAGGCCCCCCCACCGGCTGGCGGCGGCCGCCGGTTCCGTTGCCACGACCACGATCGCGCTCCTTGTCGCCGCGTTGGTCGCGGTCGCCGCGGTCCCGACCGCGGCCGCCGCGCACGGCACCGATCCGTCCATCCACCCCGTGCTCGACGGGGTCGCCCCCGCCATCCCCGGCGTCACCGTGCAGGTCGCGGCGAGCGTCACCGCCCAGCTCGTGGTGGCGAACCCCACACCGGCCACGCTCTCGGTCCTGGACGACGACGGCCAGCCGTTCCTGCGGATCGGGCCCGACGGCGTGTTCGCCAACCGCGCGTCGCCGTGGTGGTACCTGAGCAACAGCCCCAACGGCGACGTGACCATCCCTCCCGACGCGCAGCCCGGCGCGCCGGCCCGCTGGGAGCGCGTGTCGGCCGAACCGGCGTGGGGCTGGTTCGACCACCGCCTGCACCCTGCGCCGAGTGACGTTCCCTCCGACGTCGCCCACCGGCGCAAGACGGTGACGCTGGCGCCGTGGGCCGTGCCGTTCGACTACGACGGGACGCCGGTCCGCGCGCACGGCCGCATCGTGTACGAGCCCGTGCGCGGCGCGGTGACGACACGCTTGCGGGGTCCCGCCCGGCCGTTCCGTGACGTCGCCGTGCAGTTGGCCCCCGGGCGGGTGCCGGCGCTGTTCCTCGCCAACCGCGGGGAGGAGCCGGTGGTCGTGCTCGGTGCCGCCGGCGAGCCCTTCCTCCGCGTCGGCCGGGACGGGACCGAGGTCAACCGCCACAGCCCGACGTGGGCCGACAACGCCCGCGCCCAGGGCCAGGACTTCGCCCTGGCGGCCGCCGTCGTCGACCCGAACGCCGCTCCGGACTGGATTCGCGAGGCGGGCGCGCCGAGCTACTCGTGGCTCGAGTTCCGCGGGCTGTACGCGAGCGATCGGCCGCCGCGCCGCGTGCTCGACGGCGGCAAGACGGCGGTGCTGCGCGTGTGGACGGTGCCGCTCGAGCAGGAAGGCCGGCGGGTCGAGCTGCGCGGCGAGACGGTCTGGAAGCCGGTCAATGGTTGACGGCGCGCGCGGGAGTGACCTTGCGAGCCGGTGACGCCGGGTACCCCTCGGGCAGGACGAACGTGCCGCCGGTCGTCGAGTAGTACACCTGCCACTGGTAGTAGCCGAGAAACGCACGCTCGTCCTCGAGCATGAGCTGGGCGTACGACTGCACCGCGTCGACGTACTTGAAGCTGTTGTTGTACCGATAGAGCGCGCGGCTGACGTCACTGGGCGCGCCGTTCGCTTCCAGGAGTCGGGCGGCGGCGAGGATGGCATCGTGGTTGTCGTTGATGTCGCCCTGTCCGTACCGCTCCCACGTGGCGGGGATGAACTGCATCGGGCCCTGGGCGCCGGCGGTGCTCGTCCCGCGGATGCGACCGAGCCGCGTCTCGACGAGATGGATCGCGGCGAAGTACGCCCACGGGATGCCGGACGCCGCCTCGGCCTCGGCGTAATAGGAACGCAGCACGTCGGGTGGCGGCGGAGCCTCGATGCGCCAGTCGGGAAGCTTCGGTTGCGGCTCGCCCAGGCCCGCGAGCTCGCGCCCGGCGCGCTCGTTGGCGGTCACGATCGGCTGCACGTCGGCCGGGAGGTTGGCCAGCACGTCCTGGACCCAGTCGGGGTGGGCGGCGAGAGCCCGGTACGCGTTCTGCTGCTCCCATCCCAGCCGGGAAAGGTCGCCGGGCGGCGTGTCCGGCGCCCGCAGCGCCCGCTCGACGCGTGCGAGCGTGGACGCGGCTTTCGCCGCCGTCCTCGGCACCGCGACGCCTTCTGGTCCGCGCGCCGCGGCGCCCGTTGTTCCCGCCGCGTGCCGGGTTTCACCGTCACCTCCTCCGTCGGAACAGCCGGAGGCGACGAGCGCGGCGGCCATGGCGACCACGGCCGCGGCGCGGCGCACGTCAGACGAGACGGCCGGGCCGGCCGTCGTCGGTCACGATCGCCCCGCCCGCGGCCGCCCACGCTTCGAGCCCACCCTCAAAGTTGACGGCCTGGAACCCCATCTCGCGCAGCTCGACGGTCGCGTCGGCGCTGCGATCGCCCCGGCGCGACATCGCCACCAGCCGGCGGTTCATCGGCAGCGTGAACCGGTTCGTCTCGAGCTGGCCGACGGGCATCGACAGCGCGTCGGGCGCGTGCCCGGCCGCGTACTCGCCGGGGTCGCGCACGTCAACGAACACGTCGTCGGCGAGCTCACCGCCCACCGCGATCTGCGGGATCCGCTGGCCGACGTAGCGGGGCATGCGTGCGCCTCAGGCGACGGTGCCGGGCTGCCCGTCGTCGGTCACGATCGGAAAGCCGGCGGCTTGCCACGCCTCGCTCCCACCCGCCACGTTGGCGGCGTCGTAGCCGGCGGCGACGAGCGCCCCGGCAACCTGCGCCGACCGGCTGCCCGTCTTGCAGATGACGACGATCTCGCGGTCGGTGGGCAGCTCGTCCTGCCGCTCGGCGATCTCACGCATGGGGATCCACGCGGCGCCGTCGGCATGCCCCGCTTGCCACTCGTCAGGGTCGCGTACGTCGAGGAGCAGCGCGCCGGCGTCGGCCCGGCGCTTGGCGTCGGCGGGATCGAGGTGGGACACCTCGGGCGGCGTCGTCATACCGTTTGCTCCTGTCGTTGCTGCTGCCCCTTCCAGGCTTCGTACCCGCCGAGGAGGTCGGAGACGTCGTCGAAGCCCGCCGATGCCAGCACGCTCGCCCCGATCGACGAGCGATACCCGCTCGCGCAGTACACGACGGTAGGACGGGCCGGGTCCAGCTCGCCCATCCGTGCCTCGAGCTGCGGCAGCGGCGTCATGACCGCGCCGGGGATGACACCCGCCGCGGTCTCGCCCGGATTGCGCACGTCGACGACCTGGAGGTCGGCGACGTCGCGCTGGCGCGCCTCGAACTCGGTCACGGAGAGACGCGAGCTCGGTTCGACGACTTCCGGGTGCTCGAGCAGCACTCGCACGGGGTCGGCGAGCGACCCCTCGATCCGGTCGAAGCCGATGCGCCCGAGGCGCACCTTGGCTTCGAGCTCGGTGCCGGGCTCGCTCACGAGGACGACGGACCGGTCCGGCGTCAGCACGTCGCCGCCGAGCTCCGCGAACCGCCCGTGGAGCCCGACGTTCACCGAGCCCCGCAGGTGCCCGGCGGCGAAGTCCAGCGGCTCGCGGGTGTCGAGGACGGCGGCACCGGCGTCGCGCCGCGCCAGCAGGTCCCGCAGCGTGAGCGGCGGCGGCAGGTCCCCCTCGTCGAGCAGCGCGTGGGCCTGGCGGTTCCGCTGCGCGTCGAACGAGAAGTACATCGGCTGCAGCGGCTGGCCCTCGGTGACGAGCGCGACGAACTCGTCCTCGGTCATCGGCTGAAGCGCGTAGTTCGTGCGGCGCTGCTCGCCGATCGTCGACTGCGTCTCGGTGGACAGGTTCTTCCCACACGCCGAGCCGGCACCGTGGGCCGGGTACACGCGGGTCGCGTCGGGCAGCGCGAGGAGCTTCTGGTGGAGCGAGCGGTACAGCTGCCGGGCGAGCTCGCTGGCGGCGATGCCCGCCGCGCTCAGCAGGTCGGGGCGACCGACATCGCCGATGAACATGGTGTCGCCCGTCAGGACGCCGTACGGGACGGCGTCGTCCGGGTGCTCGCGCACGACGATGCTGATCGACTCGGGGGTGTGCCCCGGCGTCGCCAGCACCCGGAGGGTCACGTCCCCGAGCGTGAGCTCCTCGCCGTCGGCGAGCGGCTCGATCGGGAAGTCGACCTCGGCGCCGGCGCCGTAGGAGACGGCCGCCCCCGTCTGCGCCGCGAGCTCGAGGTGCCCACTGAGAAAGTCGGCGTGGATGTGCGTCTCGATCACTCGCTCGACGCGCAGCCCGGCGGCGGCGGCG
>WNFU01011017.1_pt1 | contig 11242 bp, 10 predicted proteins | sample 5400121 | NCBI WGS metagenome assembly WNFU01 (sample SAMN13153360, study PRJNA577476) | soil metagenome | isolation source: 100 cm soil or saprolite under grassland replicate 1 | place: USA:California | collected 2016-06-15
CTCGCGCGGACGCGGTCGCGTTGCCGGAGGAGGCCTGTGGAGACGACTAGATAATGAAATTCAGAGGCGTGTTCGATGCTCCACTAGCAGCGAGGATGCAAGCGATAGGCGGCGTGACAGCTCGGCTCGCGATAGGACGAGAATCTCAATGACGAACCGCGTTTTTCTGGCCCTTTGTTTTTCGGCCTTTTCCGCGGCCTTCGGATACGGAGCCCTTGCGCCGGTGCTGCCTTCGGTGGTCGAGCACGTCTTGGATGCGTCCGATGCCGGCTCGGCGGCATGGCATGCAGGCGCGATCGGCGGCACGTACATGTTGGCTATCGTCCTTTTCGCGCCAATGTGGGGTGCGCTTTCGGATCGAGTCGGCGCCAGGACCGTCATCGCGCTTGGCCTGGCCGGAAGCGCCGTTGCGTTCATTCTTTCCGCGAGCGTGCATAGCATCGGGCTCGCTTACGTTTCGCGTGCGCTCGCCGGGTCGTTTGCCGCTGCGGTGCTGCCGGTAGCCGCCGCGAGGATCGCTTCGGTCACCGATGAAATCGATCGCGCGCGCAAGTTCGCCGGGCTGGGCGCCGCGACGCTGCTGGGGTATTTCGTCGGGCCTGCGGTGACGGCCTGGGCTGCCGTGAAAGCGATCGGCGGGTTCGATGCTTGGGCGGCATCGCAGTACATTTCGGCTGCGATAGCGCTCGCGGTGCTGGTCGTCGTCGCCGCGACGCCGGAGACCCGGCGAGAAGCCGCGCCAACGGTCCCTTGGGGACGCGAGACGCTTCGCGGCTTGCCCGTACGAATGCTCGTCCTGAGCTTCGTCACCTCCTTCGGGATCGGCGCATTCGAAGTGGTGCTTCCCCTCTGGGGGCAACGAGACGCCGGGCTGGAGCCTGCCGGAATCTCTCTCCTGTTTGCCGTATGCAGCGCCGTGATGCTCGCCGCTCAGGGAGCATTGTTCTTGCGGCCCGGGCTGCTGCGCGCGCCCGAGATTCTCCTCTTTGCCTTTGTCGCTTATGGAGTAGGGCTGGCGCTGCTGCCTCAGTCGGGCGGAGAGCTCGGTGCCGCGGCTGCGGTGGCGATGATCGCCGCGGGCTCGGGAATCGTATTTCCGGTAATCGGATATCTCGCCACCCTGGAGGGCCGAAGCGCCCACGGCGTTACGCTCGGTGTGCTCGCAGGAGCGGGAAGCCTGGGTCAGGGAGTGGGCTCAGCATTGGGTGGCGGCGGTTATGCGTTGATCGGCAACCAGACCTTCGGCCTTATTGCCTTCGTGGTCGGTGTCGGTGCCGTGCTTGGGGCACGTTCATGCTTGCCGTGGCCCCTTCGGGGAGACCGCGACAGCTGCTCCAAGATTTGAACGGAGCGACAAGGAGCGAATCGCGGGTCCTTGGGCGAGATCTCCCGGTATTGAGTCATTGGTGATTGGGACGACTTGTTGATCCATGTCAATAGTCGAAGTGCAAACAAACGAATAATTGGAGTGCAATAGTCGAAGTGCAAACAAACGAATAATTGGAGTGTAAACAAACGGAGAGAGACCGAAATCGGTATTGGAGCGGGGCATGATATGAATGCGCCAGATGAGCTGAAGCTTCCGGCGGTACCGACGGACCGGCCGGCCGGAAATTTCTTGGAACAGTCGACGTCATATTGGATCGACGCCGCGCAGCGAAGTATCCTGCTTCTGGATGTGTTGCGCGAGCGCGCGAACAACATGCTCGAGCACGAGCGCAAGGGCTTGCCGCCGCTGCTTGACTTCGACTACGAAGTTCTGCTCGATGCGAGGACCTTCGAGCGTCCCGCTAACTACGCGTTGTTGCGCATCCTCGGCGCGCACGGCGAGCGTATGGAAGACTGCCTCGACCCGGCGAAGCCGCCGGTGATCGTGCTCGACCCGCGCGCCGGCCACGGACCGGGCATCGGCGGGTTCAAGCGAGATTCCGAAGTCGGCATCGCGTTGCACGCGGGTCACGCGGTGTACTTCGTGATCTTCTTTCCAAAGCCCTGCGCAGATCAGACGCTCGAGGACGTTCTGCACGCGTTGCGCCGCTTCGTGGAGGAGGTCGCGCGCCGCCATCCAGGCAAAGCCCCGGTCGCCTACGGCAACTGCCAGGCGGGCTGGGCGCTGGCACTCCTTTCGGCCGACTGCGAAGGTCTGATCGGGCCCGCGGTGCTGAACGGCTCGCCGCTCTCTTATTGGGCGGGGGAGTCCGACGTTAATCCGATGCGTCTCGGCGGGGGACTCGCCGGCGGCGCATGGCTCGCGCGCTTCATGGCGGATGCCGGCGCCGGCGAATTCGACGGTGCCTGGCTGGTGCAGAACTTCGAGGCACTGAATCCGGGGCACGCGCTCTGGAAGAAGTATTACGACGTGTACGCGAAGATCGACACGGAGCGCGAACGGTTCCTCGACTTCGAGCGCTGGTGGGCCGGGTATTACTTTTTCGGCCGCGAAGAGATGGCCGCAATGATCGACAACCTGTTCATCGGCAACAAGCTCGAGCGCGGCGAGCTGCAGCTGTGCCCGGGCTGTTTCGTCGATCTGACGCGCGTGCGCAATCCGCTCGTGATCTTTGCATCGAGCGGCGACAACATCACGCCGCCGCATCAGGCGCTCGCCTGGCTGCCTGCCGTTTACGCCGACACTGCTGCCCTGAGGGCGGCGGGGCAGCGGATCGTCTATTTGCTTAACGAGAAGGTCGGTCATCTCGGCATCTTCGTGTCGGCGAAGGTGGTGCGTTTCGAGCACCGGGCGATCCTTGAGAGCCTGGGCGACATCGAGCGTCTTGAACCGGGTCTTTACGAGATGCGCATCGACAATCCGACCGGCGACCCGGATTGCAGGAAGCCGCAGTACTCGGTCTCGTTTATCCCGCGAGAGATCTCGGACATTCACTACGACTACCCGAAGCATCGCTTCGAGCGGGTGAGAGCGGTTTCGGAATTCAACGAGAAGCTGTACAGCAACTGGCTGAGCCCCTGGGTGCGGGCGGCCGCCACGCCGTGGCTCGCTGAACTCGGCAAGTGGGTACATCCGATGCGGGTGAGCCGCTGGATGTGGTCGGAAACGTTCATGCCGGGGATGCGCTGGATCGCGCTCGCCGCACCCGCTGCGCGGCAGAACCGGATGCCGGCCGCCAAAGACAATATCTTCAGGCAAATGGAGCAGGGGGCGGCGGACGCGGTCGGCGCGGCTCTCGATGCCGCACGGCGCACCCGCGACGCGGCGCAGGAAGCGGCATTCGCGGTGCTCTATGATTGAAAATGAAAGGAGCTACGGTGTCGGCCAAATACGCGTTCGGCAAGACGGTTGCCGCAATGGGATTCGATCAACCGATGGAAAGAGTAACGCAGGAATTGGCAAGGGAAGGCTTCGGCGTTCGCACGGAGATCGCCGTAGCTGCAACACTCAAGAAGAGTCGATTTCTCTGCAAGAGCGCGCCGATGACATTCTAACCGTCTTTTGACGTGGATCAACCTGGGTACCCACCGCGGCCATAGACTCTATCTCATAGTCACGTGCATAACTATCGAGAGAGGAGAGCACCATGGATACCAGAGTAAATACGTACACGCCGGATTTTTCCCTCGAAGTCGACGGCGTAAAGGGAATGTGCCCCGCCGGTGAGGTCTACGCCAAGCAGAAAATCGCCGAGAGGAAGTTCCCCGTCTTTTCCTGCGAGGGGCCTTGCATAAGGGGAGAAATCGCCAGGCAGGCCGCCAACCTTGTGGCAAAGGAAGTTTCGTCGCTTGCGCGCGCCTGCCATGCGGAGACGTTCTTTGTTCCGCATTCATCGATGAAGCGCTGGATCACGGAAGCGGACAAGACCGTCGTGATCGACGGATGCTTTCTGAAATGTCACGGGCGCGTGTTGAAGAATCTTATCGCGGAGGAAAAAGTCGTGCACATCGATGCGCTGCCCCTCTACAAGAAATACACCGACGTCTTTCTCGCGGACGACGTGCCCGAGGACGAGCGCAAAGAGGTTGCACGCCAGGTGGCCGACAAGGTCATCGGCATCCTGAAGCAACAAGGCATTCAATAGGTGTCGCCGACGGAAAGGAGCGCATCGTGCCTCACCTTACCGCTCGTGAAAGAGAACTGGTATGTCGAAAGCCCTGAACATCATCCGCGCCGAGCACCGCTCGATCGCTGCGATACTGCACGGCATGCAGCATCTGGTGCGGCAGATCGGCGAGCGCAAAACGAAAATAGATCCCAAGGTCTTCCGCGCGATGCTGTATTACCTCGATACGTTCACCGAGCGGATGCACCACCCCAAGGAAGACCGGTTCCTTTTCGACCCGCTGCGCCGGCGCGGCGCGGGCCCCGATGCGCTGATCGCCGAGCTGGAGAGGGAGCACGCCGAGGGCGGCGCGTCACTGCGACGCGCCGAGCAGTGCCTGATCCGCTATGAAGAGGGCGGGGACAAGGAATTTCCGGAGTTCGCGCGGGAGGTGGACCGGTTCGTCGAGGGATACTGGGACCACATGCGCAAGGAAGAGGAGCACGTGTTCCCGCTCGCCGAGAAACTCTTCACCGCAGGGGACTGGGCGGCGATCGACCGCGCGTTCGGGGAAAACGCCGATCCGCTCGAGCGCGATCAAAACGAGAAGGACTTCCGGAAGCTGTTCTCGCGGATCGTAGCCCTCGCGCCGCCCCCGATCGGAGTCGGGCCGGCGGCGTAGCCGAGTGGCCTTGCAATGATCCGTAAGAAAGGAGATACCGAAATGAGAACGAACCTCTTGGCGTCCGTCACGCTGGCCTTTTTCACTGTGTTTCACCCGTTGCTGGCGCTTGCGCAGAATCAGCCTGGTCCTCAACAGCCCCCGTGGGACTGGCCCGGTCCCTGGCACATGTGGAGCGGCCATTGGGGGTTCTGGTGGGTCTTTCCTCTGATCATGGTGTTCATGATCATCGCCTGCGTCGCCATGCTTCTTCTCGGCCACAGAGCAGGCGGCGGCGGACTCCCTCATTGGGGACCGGGCCGCTTCCCGGGGGATCCGACCTACTCCGCGCTGCAGATCCTGAACGAGCGCTTCGCGAAGGGAGAGATCCAGAAGCAGGAGTACGAAGAGAGGAAATCCGCCATTGTTTCCGGCGGGCGGGGCTAAAGATCTAAACGGTGGCCATGCTCGCGATCATGGCCATGATTTTCATGTAAAACGTTCCGATGGAGGCGCGATGATCAGACCTTCGAGGGCGGTATTGCTTGTCCTTGCGACGCTCGCAGCCGCTTGCACGCAGGGCCCGGATCCCTACGATCCGGCGAAGATGGATCTCAAGCCCGTTGCGGCGAAGCTCTCGAACGAGCGGCACAAGGGGCCGTTCGCGTCCGGCGGTGCGATCAGCCTCGGGGCGGAGCTAAAAGCCCTCGATCCCTCGCCGGTGAAGGAAGTGCGCCTCGACACCACGCACAAAATCATCGAGATCGCTCCGGGCGTGAAATTCAGCGCGTGGACTTTCGGCGACCAGGTTCCGGGACCGACGGTGCGCGCGCGGGTCGGTGACAGGATCAAATTCAGCATGACCAACCGCAGCGACGAGCCCGTGCCCGGCGTGCAGCTCACCGCCGCGCCGATGATGCATTCGATGGACTTCCACGCGGCGATGGTCTCGCCCCAGGACAAGTACCGCTCGATCGCGCCGGGCCAGACGATCGAGTTCGAGTTCACGCTCAATTATCCGGGCATCTTCATGTATCACTGCGGCACGCCGATGATCCTCGAGCACATCGCCTCGGGCATGTACGGGGCGGTGGTGGTCGAGCCGCGCGGCGGCTATCCCACCAAGGCCGATCGCGAATACGTGATCGTACAAAGCGAGTTCTACGCGAAGCCAGACCCGCAGAAGCGGAAGATCGGCGGGGCGCCGCTCTACGTGCTCGACGGCGAGCGGCTGCGCGCAGCGCAGCCGACCCATACCGTCTTCAACGGGACGCACAACGGCATGGTCAAGAAGCCGCTCGCAGCCAAGCCAGGGGAGCGCGTGCGCCTGCACGTGCTCAACGTCGGCCCGAGCAAGACTTCGAGCTTTCACGTGGTCGGAACGATCTTCGACCGGGTGTGGTTCGAGGGCAATCCGGACAACCAGTTCCGCGGCATGCAGACGGTGCTGCTCGGCTCTTCCAACAGCGCGATCGTGGAATTCATGATCCCGGAGGAGGGCTCCTACATCATGGTCGATCACCACTTCTCCAACGCTTCGCAGGGAGCGATCGGCCTGATCTCGACCACGGCCAAGCCGGACGAGGCAGAGCTCGAGCACCACAACCTGCCGGCGACCGAAGCCGCACCCGCCGATCCCGAGGCCGTCGCCGGGAAGCTCGCCTTCGAGAGCAAGTGCCTTGCCTGCCATTCGGTCGGCCAGGGCAGGAAGCTCGGGCCCGATATCGCGGGGGTCACCAAGCGGCGCAGCGACGACTGGCTCGCGAAATGGCTCAAGGCTCCGGAGAAAATGCTCGAGACCGACGCCGATGCCAAGGTGATGCTGAAGGAGTTCAACAACATCCCGATGCCGAACCAGAGCCTGTCCGACGCGGAAATCAGGCAGTACATGAAGTACTTCCACTGGATCGACGCGCAGCCTGCGGGTGCTGCGACCGCGCAGGGAGGGCACTGACGTGCGCACGGCGTTTGCCGGGCTCCTCCTTTTTGTGCCGATGGCGGCCGCCGTCGCGTGCGGCTACTGCGTCGAGGACAAGGTGGCCGCCGCGTACGATCATACCGTCATCGTGCGCTCCCTCGACCGCAGGCATGAAGTGGCGTTCTTTGCGGTCGAGGGCCTGATCGCGTCGGGTCCCGGGGCCCGGCGCGAAATCCAGAACGCGCTCGAAACCACTCAAGGAGTCGATCGCGGCAGTGCTAGGGTGTCGCTCGACGGAACATCGCTCTACTTTGCCTACGATCCGGGCCGGAGGCAGCTCGGACCCATCACGCGCGCGGTCGAGAAGTCTTTGGCGCCAAAAGCTTTGAGTATTTCGCTTCTGCGCGTGCTCAAATAAGAACGCGGGCCGCGCGGGTCCGCGGTTGATCCAAGCGTGGTTCGAGCCGTACCGCGCTGTGGCAAAATATGCGCGCATTTTCTTTACGCTGCCTAGTCCGCCTGCGCGGCCGGACTCCTGGTGTGGCGATAGGGGGTGTCATGAAAAACTCTTCGATTTCCGCCGCAGTCCTCTTCGCGGCGACTCTCGGAGCCTGCGGAGCGAGCGCGCAGGCGCAGGGCGACAAGCCTGCCGTCGTGAGGCTAGCCCCGGCGCTCGACGCGCTGGTGTCCCCCGACGCCAGGCTGCAGCTGGTGAAGGGCGGCTTCGGGTTTACCGAGGGCATCGTCTGGGTCGAGCAGGGCCGCTACCTGCTGCTGAGCGACATCCCCGCGAACGTGATCTACAAGCTCACGCCCGGGGGCAGACATCTGGGGACGATACTCACCCCCGAGCTCGTCGCCAACGTCGAGTTCGGCGACCCCGACCACAAGACCCTGTACATCGCTGCGCGCACCGGCGTCTACAAGATCCGGGTGAACAACGCGGGGATTCCATAACTCTATGCGACAAAAAAAGGTGGTTGAAGCGAAAGATCGGTCCGAGCTGCCGCGAGCCAAGCAGCCCGCGCCTCGCGCCGGCGGTTCCGCGTTCGCGGTTTTTCCGGGCAGCTGGAAGAGCAATCTTCGGGGCGACCTGACCGGCGGCCTCGTCGCGGCGGTGGTGACGATCCCCATGAGCATCGGTTTCGGACTGCTCGCCTTCGCGCCTTTCGGCGAGCGGTTTCTGTCGATCGGCATTCTCACGGGCCTGTATGGCGCAATTTTCCTCGGGCTGGTGGCGCTTTTGCTGGGCGCGCGCACCGTCACCATCTACGCGCCTCGCAGTTTGATCGCGTTCATGATCGGCTCGATCGCGATGCAGGGCTTTGCTAAACCGCCGGCCGGGCCGCTCGGCGAGCTCGAGCCGTACTACCTGGCAGGCGCGCTGCTCGCCACCCTCTCTCTCGCCGGCCTCATCCAGATGATCTTCGGCGCGGCGCGCTTGGGCGCTGTGGTGAGGTTCATCCCTTCACCGGTCATGGCGGGCTTCCAGAACGCCGCCGCGCTGCTGATCCTCTATTCGCAGCTGCACATCATGCTCGGGCTGCCGCACCGGCTGCCGCCGTCGGCGCTTTACGCGGCGCTCGCGGACGCGAAGCTTCTCAACCTGGCGCTGGGCGCGGCCACGGTCGCGGTCATCTGGATCGGCCGCCGCCTGTCGCGGTACCTGCCCCCGGCGCTGCTCGGCCTGCTTTTTGGCACGCTCGCGTACTATCTGCTCGTCGCCGCCGGGCTGGAGGCGAAGCTCGGGCCGACCATCGGCCGCATCCCCGGGGGCAGCCCGGACGGGCATTACTTCGGCGCCATGATGGCGTTCGCCGTTCACCGAGCCGCGATCGATATGCTGCCGACTCTTGTTCTTTTCGCCTTCAGCTTCGCGGTCGTCGCCTCACTCGACACGCTGATCTGCTCGCGCATCGTGGAAGGCATCACCGGCCAGCGCACCGCGGCGAACCGCGTGCTGCGCCTGATCGGCGGCGCCAACCTGATAACGCCGCTCCTGGGCGGCATCTGCGGCGGCGTCAGCGTGGCCTCATCGACCGCGGGCTACAAGGGCGGCGCGCGCACTTCGCTGGCGCTTCTCGTCCATAGCGCGGTCATCTTCGCAGTCGTGGCCGCGCTCGCGCCTCTGCTCGGCAAGTTGCCTCTCGTGGTGGTCGGCGCCGTCCTCATCGTCACGGCGCTGCAGCTCGTCGACCGGTGGTCGCTGCAGCTCGTGCGCAAGGTGATCTCGCGAGATACGGTGGACTGGCACTCGACGGCGCTCGATCTCACGGTGATCCTCGCGGTCGCGGTGACCGCGATCGCCGGCGACGTCACGATCGCCGTGCTGATCGGCGTCGGCGTGGCGGTGGTGCTGTTCGTGCTGCGCATGAGCCGCTCGATCGTGCGCCGCGAGCAGTACGGCGACGAGGTGCGTTCGCGCCGCGCGCGCGACGCCGCGGAATCCGCCCTGCTCGACGCGCACGGCCGTGGCATCGTGCTGCTCGAGCTCGAAGGGCCGGTATTCTTCGGCTCGGCCGAATCGCTCGCCGAGCGGGTCGATGCCGCGCTGGCCTCCGGGGTGCGGTACGTGGTGCTGGATTTCCGGCGCGTCAACGACCTGGACAGCACCGGCGCGCGCATCCTGCTGCAGACGCACGAAAGGCTCAAGGCGCAGGGCGCGCACTTGCTGCTCGCTTCGGTTGACGCCGCGCCGCATGTCGAGGCCGTGCTTCGCGGAATGGGAGTCGTCGCTGCGGTGGGCGCCGCGTTCTCCGACGCCGACCACGCGCTCGAGTGGGCCGAGAATCATCTCGTCGGGACGCTGCGACCCGCCGAAGCGGCCGGCGGCGAATACCCGTTCGAGCGGCACGCCCTGCTCGCGCGCTTCACGTCCAAGGAGCGCGAGCAGTTTCGCGCGCTGCTCAAGCGGCGCGAGTACGCCGCCGGCGAAGTCGTGTTCCGCGAAGGCGCCGCCGAAGACGAGCTCTACATCATCGCAAGCGGCAGCGCGAGCGTGAGGCTCGCGATCGCCGCGCGCGGGCACGAAAAGGGCGGGCGCGAGCAGCGCCTCGTGACCTTCGCCTCCGGCACGGCGTTCGGCGAGATGGCGCTGCTCGATCGCGAGCCGCGCTCGGCCACGGTGCAGGCCGACGAGCGCCTGGTCTGCTACGTGCTCGACCGGCCGGCCTATGAGCGCATCGAGCGCGACATGCCCGCGATCGCCATCAAGCTGCTGACCAATCTCGGCGTCAAGCTTTCCACCCGCCTGCGCCAATCCAACCGGATGCTGAGCTAGCTCGATCGGCGCCGAACCGCCGAATTCATGCGTGCGGAGGCCTCGCCGCCGAAAACTTCATGACTGTCAGAATTAGTGTCTCTTCCGCAAAAGAAGCGTATTCCGCAATCGCGGGCGTGGCTCGCTCCAACCGAGACGAGGTTGGTGCGGCAATCGTGCAGATTCTGTCCGGACTTGAAGCAAACGCGCTTGCGCCACGAACGCTTTTTGAAATCGCGGAGGTCTTGCGGGCATCCGGCGAGGACGCAGTTGCCGAGTATCGTTCGGGCTACACCGACCGTGCCTTGCCATTGGGTGAAGCGGAAGCGAGGCGATTCGGGCATGCGATGGCGCTTCTTCATGCCTTCGAAACGGTGTATCAGCGCGTTTTCGAAACGGCTTTGGCTGCGCGGTCCGATGACCCGGCGCGGCAAGACCTGGCACGCCCGCTGCAGCGCTGCATGGCTTGCCTGGTGAGCCAAATGGTCGAGCATTACCACGCCCGGCAGAGCGTTGGACTTGCATTATGGAAAAGGCTGCAGGAGCGCATGCAGGCAGCCAACCGGGAGAAGCTGGATGCCGAGGTCGTTCCCGACCCCCTCAACCCGCGGGGCGCCCTCACACCGCTTGCGACTTACGGACGCGCATTGCTGCTTTCGATCGCGCAGGCAGGCGCGATGACGCATCGCAATCTCGAGGCGACGCTGGCGCTGACCGCATTATTTGCGCACCTGGTCGAATCGGCGATGCTCGACAAGGATGAAGGCGCAGGCGATGCCCGCCCCGAGGGAGCGATTGCCGGGGTGGGAATAAAGCGCGCCGGACGAATCCGCGTTGTCGTAGCGGGCGGAGTCACGCACCTCGTCAACACCACCAAAATAGATGGAGCATTGAATTGGTGCATGCAGCGGTTGGCCGAGGGGGATTCCACCGAACAGATCGGGCTCGCGACTGTGGCCCGAGCCGATTTGGCGGGTCTGCTGCCGCGCCTGCGCCGAATTTGGTGTGGTGCCGGGGATATCAGGGAGTCGGAACGTCGGCCGCGTCAGGAACAGTCGGCTGTCGCCATCGGGTTTCGCGAAATTTATGAGTTTGCAAGCCCCGGGCCACCGGTCATACCGAGGGAATTCGACGTCTATGACGCGAGTCCGGAAGTCAGCTATGGAAAATCCACACGTCTACCGATTTTCGATCAGCAGGCGAATCCGGTTGAAAGCTGGCAGACCCTGGACCTCAGCGCCTCGGGGATGAGCGCGACGCGCTCCCAGCCGGGAGCTCGGCTTCGCCGCGGCCAGCTGTTGGGTTTCAAGGGCATGGAAAAAGGCTCCGGGCTCGCGCTCGCCGAGGTGCGCTGGCTGCAGCAATTCACCGAAAGCGAAGCCGGCGGGATAGCGGCCGGAGTTCGGTTT
>WNFU01009162.1_pt1 | contig 11241 bp, 7 predicted proteins | sample 5400121 | NCBI WGS metagenome assembly WNFU01 (sample SAMN13153360, study PRJNA577476) | soil metagenome | isolation source: 100 cm soil or saprolite under grassland replicate 1 | place: USA:California | collected 2016-06-15
ACGGACGGCATCGCCCAGGTCAGGACGAGATGGCGCGCGTCGAGGTCCCAGGTCATCTCGCGATTTTGTGCATGCGTTTTGACCGGCAAAACGGGATTGGCGCTGGACTTGATCGTTCCGAGTTTCTCCCGGCAGGCGGCCAGAAGTTGGGCCGGTTCGACACCGCCGACCGCGCACACCACCACGTTGCTCAACACGGCCAGGCGTTCGTCGCGGCATTTTTGAATTTCGCCCAAAGTCGCTTTGAGGATGTCGCCCTTCAGCGCGGCGTGATTTTGATTGTGGCGATACCCTTGGGCCCATGCCGCCATCGCGAATTTGTGCGTTGCGATATTCTTCGCCGTGAAATCGCACTCGGCGTTCACCTTCGGCCTTTCGGCGTCGAGGTTCGATTGCGCGAAGGGAAGACCGCTCAGCCATTTCGCGTGATGCTCCAGGCCATCCAGCCAATTGTTCGTTGAACCGTAGAAATCGAGCCGCATGTGGTCGGGCAAGGTTTCCGCGTTGGCGATCGGCGAATCCGCCGGCACAGTCGAGCGAATGACGAGATGCTCGACCAGATGCGCCCACTGCGACTGCTTCGGGCCGTCACTGGTCAAGCTCATCGGCAGGTAGGTAAAGATCGCGACATTGGTGCTGCCGGAAAAATAGACGCCCACGACACGAATTCCGTTGGTGAGCGTGACAGATTCGGGGGCCGGCGGTTTGGCAAAAGCGTGTTGAGAGCCCAACCCGATCACCGTGGAGAGCAGCAGAATCGTCGTCGGACCATTTGATTGGCCGGTTCGTTTGCCTGCCTTCTTCAACTGCCGCCAGCCCAGGACGAGCAAAGCAACAAGGCTGCCGGTCGCGTTGTAGGCAATCGAGCAAACCAGATTCTGGTAACGTTCAACGATCTGACCGAAAGCCTGACGGTCTCCCGCCAGACTGGCCGCGACGAGTTGGGCGTCGTTGACGGTGGCCGCCTGCACAGTATGCGTGACATGGGTTATCATACTCAGCAGTGGCAAAAAAGGGTATTGAGGTGACAGGAATTCTCCGGATAAAGACGGATGAAACGGGAGCCCGCTCGGCCCGCCGTCTGCCCTGCATTGCATCCGAAATAAATCGCCTCCCGCTCATCGTTCGCACTTCCCACGCTTTGGTCTGGAGGGCGATCGTCACTGCTCCGTCGTCTCAGGCAACCAAGTCCTTGACCACGTGTCCGTGCACGTCGGTGAGCCGGAAATCGCGGCCCGCATGGCGGAAGGTGAGTTTTTCGTGGTCGAAGCCGAGCAACTGGAGAATGGTCGCGTGCAGATCGTGGACGTGGACCTTGTTTTCCACCGCCTGAAAGCCAAATTCGTCTGTGGCGCCATGGACGTAACCGCCGCGCACACCGCCGCCGGCCAGCCACATGGTGAAACCGTAATGGTTGTGGTCGCGACCATTGATCTTGCCGGCGTTCGAACCGGGTGTCGGCAGCTCGACCGTCGGCGTGCGGCCGAATTCGCCGCCCCAAACGACCAACGTCTCCTCGAGCAGCCCCCGTTGTTTCAAATCCTTCAGCAAGGCGGCGATGGCCTGGTCGGATTCCTTGGCCAGCCGTCGATGGTTCACTTCAATGTCATCGTGGTTGTCCCAGGGCTGGCCGGCGCCATGCCACACCTGAACGAAACGCACGCCTTTCTCAACGAGCCGCCGCGCAATGAGCAACTGGCGCGCCTGCGTGCCTTCACCATACATCGCGCGAATGTGCTCCGGCTCGCGGCTGACGTCGAACGCATCCGTCGCGTCGATCTGCATCCGATAAGCCAGCTCAAAGGACTGGATGCGCGCTTCCAATTGGGCGTCCTGCCGGCGTTTCTGCAGATGACGCTCATTCAATTGTTGCAGCAGTTCGAGTTGTTCCTTTTGCTCCGGGAGGGAAGCAGAGTTGTTCTTGATATGTTCGATGAGCTTCTCGATGCGGGTGTGCTGCGTATCAATGTAGGTGCCCTGAAATATCCCGGGCAGAAAACCGGACTGCCAGTTCTGGGACTCCTGAATCGGATAGCCGCCCGGACACATCACAATGAACCCCGGCAGGTTCTGGTTCTCCGTGCCCAGACCATAGCTGATCCACGAACCCATGCTGGGCCGGATCAGCCGCGCTTCGCCGCAATTCATCAACAACAGGGACGGTTCGTGGTTGGGCACGTCGGCGTGCATCGAGCGAATGACCGCAATGTCATCGATGCACTCGCCGACATGGGAGAAAATCTCGCTGACCTCGATGCCGCTTTGGCCGTATTTCCTGAACCGATAAGGAGAAGGAAACGCCGCGCCGGTCTTGCGTTCGGTCTTCAAATTCTCCGTCGGCAACGGTTTGCCGGCGTACTTTTCCAGGGCGGGTTTGGGATCGAAGGTATCGACATGCGAAGGTCCGCCGTTGGCGAAGATGTGAATGACGTGCCTGGCTTTGGCGGGAAAATGAGGTTGCCTGGGAGCCAACGGAGAGGCGTAACCCTCGGCCCGGGCCGTGTCGCTCAGCGCTTCGGCGCCGCTGAAAAACGTGGCCAGGCTCAGCGCACCCATGCCCATGCCGCACCGGCACAGAAACTCGCGCCGGGTCAAAAAAACGTCGTCCAAGGTCGGTTTATGGTGCTGCATGTCAAATTTGGCCTCGCTGTCGTCCGATTCCAGACTGGCAGAAGACGCCGCGCCGGCACACTGAATTCAAAGTTTTTGGAACGAATTCACCCGCATTCTATCACAATCCCCGCTTCGGGCAACACGTTCGTTCCATCTGCAGCCGGTTCGGGTGCATCCTGAAAGCACCATCGAAACCGGCGGCTGGAAGCCGCCCGAACTCGCAGGCCGGAGGCCTGCGCTACGTGGCGCAGCCGTCCCGGCTGCGCGTTCGGGCGGCTTCCAAGCCCCACGTTCCACCTGCAGCCGGCCCGAGGAATCCTCAACACAGTTGCCCTTGGCCGGAGCTTTGTGTATTTTGCCGCCTCTTTGAACACCCATTTGTGATGAGTGCGAAGGAAAACGAGAAACCTGAGGCCTTTGAAGCCGCGCCGTCCGAGGGCGCGCCAACGGCCGGACCCGCCTCCGCCGGGGATAAATTGCCAGGGGCAACACCCGGCGACAGCGGGGCCCTCGCCGCGCCCCCGTTGAGCCGCGAACAAATTGAGGCATTGAAAGCCAGGGCGGCCAAGGCCGACGAGCATTGGGACCGCCTGCTGCGGACGACGGCAGACCTGGAAAACTTCAAGAAGCGGGCCGCCCGCGAGCGCCAGGACGCGATCCGGTTCGCCAACGCCTCGCTGCTTGAAAAATTGATCCCGGCTTTGGACAATTTCGACATGGCACTGGCGGCGGCCCACAACGTGGAAGGCAACTCGCTGGAGTCGCTCAAGACGGGCATTGCGATGGTCCATAACCAATTGAAAAGTGTGCTGACCGAAGCGGGCCTGGAGGAGATCGACGCCACCAACCAGCCGTTCGACCCGAACTTGCACGAAGCCGTTTCACAGCGGGAATCGGCCGACGCGCCCGAAGGCCAGGTGCTCCAACAGTTGCGCAAAGGTTACCGGTTGCGCGACCGCCTGCTTCGCCCCGCCAGCGTCGTTGTCGCCCGAAAACCGTCCGCTTGACCGCCATGGCCAAACGCGATTATTACGAGGTTCTCGGCGTGGACCGCGACGCCGGCGAGGAGGAGATCAAAAAAGCCTACCGCAAACTGGCCATCAAATATCATCCGGACAAAAACCCGGGCGACAAGGCGGCCGAGGAAAAATTCAAGGAACTGGGCGAGGCTTACGAGGCGCTGAGCGAGCCGCAGAAACGCGCCGCCTACGACCAATACGGCCACGCCGCATTCGATCCGCGCGCACGGGCCGGAGGTTTTCGCGGCGGCGGGTTTCACGATCCCTTCGAGATTTTCCGCGAAGTCTTCGGCGGCGGCGGCACGGGCAGCATCTTCGACGAACTCTTCGGCGGCGAACGGCGCGATCCGACCGGCCCGCAGCGCGGCGCCGACCTGCGTTACGACATGGAGATTTCGTTCCAGGACGCGGTGCTGGGTTGCGAAAAAGAAATCGCGGTCACCAAGCTCGACGCGTGCGAGTCGTGTCGCGGCTCCGGCGCGGAGCCGGGCTCGACGGTCAAGACCTGTTCGACCTGCGGCGGACGCGGTCAGGTGATCAGCTCGCGCGGAATTTTCAGCATTGCGCAAACCTGTCCCCGGTGCGAAGGCGCCGGGCGCGTGAACGAAAAGCCCTGCCGCGCCTGTCACGGCGCCGGACGACGCGAGCGCACCTCGAAAATCAATATCAAGATTCCGCCGGGGGTGGACACGGGCGCGCGACTGCGCTCGGCGGGCAATGGCGAAGGCGGCATTCGCGGCGGTCCTGCGGGAAACCTCTACGTGGTCTTGCACGTCAAACCGCACGAAATCTTTCAGCGCGACGGAGACGACTTGATTTGCGATGTGCCGCTCAGTTTCGTCCAGGCCGCCCTGGGCGCCGAGATCGAGGTGCCCACCCTGGCGGGCAAGGCGCACATTAAAATCCCCCCCGGAACGCAGGCCGGCACGATCTTCCGGCTCAAGGGCAAGGGAGTGAAGAATGTCCAGGGCTATGGCGTGGGCGATTTGCACGTGCGCGTGCACGTCGAAGTGCCGGCCCATTTGAACGCCGTCCAGCGGGCCAAGCTGCAGGAATTTGCCGATCTGTGCGACCCGAACGTCAACCCGCAAACCAAAAGCTTCTTCGAAAAGGCGAAGGACCTGTTTCGCTGAAACGAAGACGGAACGGAGCGATGGATTGCGGGAGCAATGGAGTGGAGTGACGAGAGATCAGACGGCCGACCCGTTGCTCCGGCGCTCCGCGGGTCCGTCACTCCAACCGGATTTCCATGCACCGTTTCTACCTTCCCCCGGCTGAATGCCGGAAAGACCCGCTCACGCTCACCCAGCGGGAGTCGCATCATGCGCTGAACGTTCTGCGGCTTCGGCCGCGCGAGCGGGTGGTCGTGCTTGACGGCGCGGGAGATGAATTGCTGTGCGAAGTGTGGGAAACGGGCGGGCGCAAAGTTACCCTGAAACTGGTGCGCAAACAGGCCCTTCCGCCGCTGCCCTGTCAGGTGACGCTCGCGCAGGCAGTCACCAAGGGTAAAGCCATGGAGTGGATCGTGCAAAAGGCGACGGAACTGGGCGCGCACTGCATCGTGCCGATCTTGTCCGGGCGCACGGTGGCGCAGGTGCAGACGGAAGCGGCTCCGAACAAAGTTGAAAAATGGAAGGCCACCGCCGTGGAGGCCATCAAGCAATGCGGTTCCGGCTGGCTCCCGCGCGTGGAGACGCCGCTGACCCCGCAGGCATTTCTCGCGCGCGGCGAAAAATTTGACCTGTCACTGATCGCTTCGCTGCAACCGGATGCGCGGCATCCGCGCGAACACTTCGACGCGTTCCTGGGTGAGAAGCAGCGTCCGCCGAAATCCGTTTGCGTCTGGGTCGGGCCGGAAGGCGACTTCACTCCGGCCGAAACCCATGCCGCGCGGGCCGCCGGCGCGTTCCCGATCACGCTCGGTCAACGGATCCTCCGCAGCGAGACGGCCGCGATCTATTGTCTGTCGGTCATCCATTACGAACTGCAAGGACGACCGTGAGCCGGCCGGAATCTTCGCGGGCTACGCGAAGATTCCCTGGCCTGCGGCTGCGCCGTTCCAGGTCCATGCGCGGCTGCCTGCAACCGGCGCCGCGCGAGCGCCGCAGCCCGTTAACAACTCTGTAGCGGCGGGCACCCTGCCAGTTGTGTTCGGCAGAAGATTTGCTTTGAGCGCGCAACCGCATTTTCTCTCCCTCTGCTCCTCAAAAAAGGAGGAGAACGGCTGGGGAGAGGAGGCGCTTGTTATTCCCCTCTCTCCGACTTTCTCCCCGCTCGTTCCTGGCGGGTCCTGCCTGGGGGACCAGGCTTGGGCTGCAGGAATACGCCGTCAATTTTGCGCGTTGGTTCCGGGCGGCAAGATGCCGCCCTCTACGTCAGGCAGGGATGCCTGACGCTACGGCCTTCTAGGGCGGCGCAACGAGTTTACGAAAGGCGGGGAGGTCCCGCAACGCGGCAAAATTCTGATTGGTGACGGCATTCTGTCGCAGGTCGGGTGAGTTCGGCTGCTTCGCCAGCCGTTGCCCGCTTAACTGCAACGCTTTGTCCAGCGCCGTCAGGGCTTCATTGGTTTTGCCGAGGAGCGCCTGGGTGGAGGCGAGGTCGTACCACACTTCCGGATCGTCCGGTCTCAATTTCACCAGCTTTTCCAGCACCGGTTCCAGCTTCGCGCCCTGCTGAAGTTGGATGTAGGCGCCGACCACCGAGAGCAGCGCGTTCGCGTCGGCCTTGGGACTGCTGACCAACTGGTCCAGGACATGAATGGCGCCGTTGGTCTGGCCCATTTGCAGATAGGCCGAAGCCAGCTCGAAGGCCACCCGCCCGTCGCCGGGGTTGGTCCGGAACTGCTGCTGCAACTGGGACACCCTGGGTGGAAGCTGCACGGAAGCCTCCGGCTGTCTCGCCCCTTTAATCTGGTTGGACCAGGATTGGAACTGAGCATTGTCCCGGTCGAACCGCAGGGCCGTATCAATGATCCGTTCGGCGTCGGCCAGCCGGTTCACGCCCGGGGAGACCAACAACATCGTATAGCGAAAAACGGCCTCCGGACTGAACGGACAAAGCGCCAGGGCCTGGCGGTAGGAGAAATCCGCCTCCTTGAACATGCGTTCCCTTTCGGCCGCCGTTTTGGCATTGTTGTAACGCCAGGTGTAAATGCCGCCGATCGAGCTGCGCAGCTTGGAAAACGATTTCTGCGCCACGTCGTCGCGGATGAATTTGCGGTCGCCGGCGAAGCCTTTGTAATCCCTGCGTTCAAAAATCCGCTCGGCGAAGTCGCAAATCTCCTTCACCGGCGTGTCGTAAGTGATCCAGTCGCCGATCAATCGCCGCGAGTATTGGCTCCAGAACTCGTGGTCGCGTTTCACCATCTCTTCCGTCACTTCCGGCAGCGGCTGACGGTTGATCTTCATGATGACGCCATACGGTTCCAGGTAGTTGTACATCCAGTCGAGCGGAAAGCTTTCCTCGACGTAGAACTCGCTCTTTGGGTTCTTGTCGAAGATGACTTTCGTCAGCAGTCCATTGATCGACATCACGGCCACCTGCCCTTGCACTGTGACGCGGTTTTCGACGATTCTCACGTCTTCGCCCGGCTTGAGCTGGTTCAACTGCAGGCGGCGCTGAGCGTCGGCGATGTATTCGTTGAAAGCCTGCTGGGAATCCTCTTGCGAGGGAGTGATGATTTCCACGGGCGGATACACGCCTTCGGCGCGGCGGCGATCCTCGATACGCTTGCCCAGGCCGGTAAAGTAACGGTCGAGCGGGGCCGCCAATTGCGCGAAATAATTCGTCCGCCGTGAAAAGTCATTTTTCGACCGGAAGATATCCTGCAACCACAGGAACATCCCCTGGAAAAAGGGGGCGTCAATCTGCGCGCTGCGATTGTAGTGCGCGCGGATGTATTCCAGGTACGTGCCGTCGGCGAGCGCGTTTTGAGTGATGATATAGACGTCACGGCGATCGAAATTCGGATCGCGCGGCTTGCATTTTGGCGGAATGAAACTCTCGCAGAAGATCATGTAGGTTGGGCAAAACCGGCCGGGATCGGTGCCGCCGAAGAGAATCGCGTTGCGGGCCATTTCCGGGTACACCAGTTTTCCGTTCGGCCCCTTGATCGCCTCCGCACGCAGCCGGGAGTCGTAGCTCAGGGTGCCCTCAGGCGCGACGAAGGGCGGAGTGAACATGTCGTGTCCGAACCAATAGCCGAACAAATGGCCCCGCTCTTCGTTGTCCGACCAGTGGGAGAGAACGGATTTGGCCGGCATGACGGCGTAGATGAGCAGCAGCGCCGCCAGGGGCGGGCGCACGCGCGCGACGAGGAAACTCACCGTGGCGAACAGCGCCAACCCCACGCTGAACAGGGCAGTGCCTCTGGCCAGCGGATCGTGGCTGGCTTCCAAATCGAACAACGCCCCGCGGCTGAGCAGCGACTCCTTGTCCGACTGAAAAACTACCGTGGCCGTGTAGAGAGCGATCCCCGCGGCCGCCGCGCCGCCCAGCCAGCCAAACGTGCGAAACCGCGCGTATTGCGTCGCCATCATCCCGCCGATCAAGGTCATTCCATACCCGATGCAAAGCGAAATCATGACGTGCGACGCGGTGAAAAACACCCGGACCAACCCGCGGCTTTGGCGATCGGGCATAGGGTTTAACAGCACCATCAACAACACGCCCAGGCACAGATACATGGCCACCAGCCCGGCAAACCACGCCCGCTCGCGCTTTTGCATCCGGGGAAAAAAGAAAAAGGGAACCAGTCCGATCAGCAGATAGACCAGGTTGAATTCGTCCACCGTCCCGGTCAGCAACATGCCCATCTGTTCGCTGAAACGGCCCAGACTGCTGGTCGGGTTCGTTTTCTCATACTGACCGCGCGTCAGCGCGTGGAGGAAACCGTCCCACGTGCGCGGATAGCCCCAGTTCAACGGCGGATTGGTCATCGACGCCAGCGGCATGTAAAGGTAGAAGGCCGCGCCGAGAGCAAACAGCAAGCCCAGAGTCACGAGGGGAAAAACAAACGTCCCGAATTTTTGGACTCGCATGAGGAACCAACCCGACGCCAGCACCAGGATCAAACCGATCAGGCTGTGAATGACAAACACCGACAGGTTCTTGTTGAACCAGGGGGTCTTTCCCACCGCCGCGCTGAACAGCGTCAGAATATAAACGGCCGTGAAAATCAGGGCGAGGTTTCGCCACTTCGCCAGCGGATCGGGAGGGGCGCCTTTCCCGGGAAGTAGCGGGGGAATCGCAAAGGCTGCCAGTGCGACAAATCCGGCCAGATGCGCCAGCGACAACAACGAAGAGCGGGATTCGCCGAGGTAAATCAGCCCGGACACAATCGTGACCAGGAACGCGAGGTAACCCACCGCCACGCACAGGAGCAGGTCGCGCCCGAGCGCGACCCAATCCTCAAACTTCTTCATGGTCATCGCCGCCATCCAGGCCCAGGCCACGATAGAACCGATCCCAATCGCGACGTAGATCGCGAAAAGCGCTGCATTGTTCTCAAAGCCGGGGAGCTTGCCGTTCGCCTTGAATATCAGCCCGGCCAGGAACAAAACGCTGTTGCCGAGAAAAATGTCCCGCCCCAGCTTCGGCTGCGCCGCGGCGATGGCGACCTCGATCCCCATGGCCGCGACGATCAGGGTCATGTGGTTGGTAAAGCAGACTCCGAACAGAAACAACGCCCAGTAGAGATACCGTTTCTGGTGCGGCGCATAAATCCAGCGCAACAAACAACAGAGAACCCCCACGAACGAAAGCAGACTGAACGGGTAAACCTCCACAATCACCGCCTGGCTCCACATGAAGCCGTTGAAGCCGATCAGCATTCCCGCAACATAACCCGCCAGCACGCACAACGCGTTTTCCAACCGCCGATCGATGCCCCTGAATTCCTCGATGCCTTCGAGGATCATGCTGCTGCCCCGGGACGCAATCAACGCAATCAACCCGCATGCCAGCGCGCCGGCCACCGCCGAAGCCAACGCCACGCGCCAGGCAACGTTCGAGACCGGCACCAGCACCGTGAACAGCCAGGTAAACATCGTCCATACCGGGTAACCGGGCGGATGCGGCACACCCGCGTAAAAAGAGCCCGTGGCCAATTCACCTGAATCCTCCAGCGTCAGGTCCGGGGCCAGTGTCAGGTAATAGCCGATGAACACCAGCAGCGCGGTGACGCCAAAAGTCAGCCAGTCGATTTTGCGGAACAGCGGAGGGGTGACGGGTGGAGCGGCGGAAAGCGGAATCGGCTGGCTTGAAGCCGACTTGCCCTGTTCCTTCGCCGGCTTCAATTTCTCTTTGCTCATCGTCTATCGCTTCAGATAATTCGTCCGAGATTGCGGAAAAGAGGGAATACTTGAAAAGGAATGGCCGTGGTTTGTCCATTCAAAAGTTTCCGACCGCACGGCGTTCTGATCGTTGACAAAGCTGCCCGGCAGATAAGCGGCGAAACTCATATTGCTCATCGTCACCGCCATCATGGGAAACTGGTTGGACGACGCGGCCATCCGCGCCAGCTCGCCGTCGCGCTGGTTGAACGTGACAAACAAAAGCAGCAGACACACCGTTGCCGGGGCCAGCCAGGCGGCGGGATAACGGCGCCGGCGCGCGGCCGTCACCGCTGGGCCGAACAACTGCGCTTTAAGCTTCGCCGACGGGCGGCGCGGCGTCCAGGAACGCAACCGCGTCTCCCAATGGTTCCATCCGTTCATAGGTCTCTCCTTTCAGGCAGGCTCTGAGTTTCTGCAGGCCGTAACGATAGCGGCCGGCCACGGTGTTCGGGGAAAGTTCCAGCAATGCGCCCAGTTCTTCGAACGTGTATTCATGCCAGATTTTCAGCACGATAACTTCGCGCTGCTCCAACGGCAATCCGGCCAGACAACGCATCGCCGCGCGTTCGGAGGGTGTTTCGTCCGGCGAACGTTCGAACCAGCGGCGCGATTCCAGTTCGCGCGCGAGCCGGCGCCACAACCCGCGGCGATAATTCAACGCCCGGTTGCGGAAGCTGCGGACACAATAGCGTTCCGGCTGGAGCGGCGGCTGCGCGCGCTGGACCAGCGCCACGAACGTCTCCTGGAGAACATCCTCCGCCTCGCCGTGGTTCAGCCCCAGCGCCCGGCCGTAGAGAATCAACTCCCCGGCCTTCGCTTCGTAAAGCCGTTCGCACCAGCTTGACTCACTTTCCCCGTTCACATCATTACAATGGATAGACACCCGTCCGGCCCGATTTGTATAAACATCCTCTCCCGTCGGGCCTCGGGTGACAAAACAAAAAGATGCGACGGCAATTTCGGGGGCTGGATGACCCGGGCGGCGCCCGCGTTCCTGATCCCGCTCCTAATCTTAATCTAAACTAAACGGGTCAGTCCCGACTAAACGGGTCAGTCCCGAGTCCCGTAAACGGGTCAGTCCCGGCTATTCGTCAATTGCCGCTTGACACCTGCTCTGGCGGACGGGATTCTGGCGAGGGTATGGCGCGCAAACTTCGGATTCAGTACCCCGGGGCCGTGTACCACGTTATGAACCGTGGGGACCGGCGCGAATCGATCTTCCACGACAACGACGACCGCCAGCGGTTTATCGAGACCTTGGGCGAGGTGTG
>WNFU01009163.1_pt1 | contig 11241 bp, 10 predicted proteins | sample 5400121 | NCBI WGS metagenome assembly WNFU01 (sample SAMN13153360, study PRJNA577476) | soil metagenome | isolation source: 100 cm soil or saprolite under grassland replicate 1 | place: USA:California | collected 2016-06-15
CGGCGCGCTGCTCGTCGACACCGACGGCAAGGTCGTGCTCGAGGGGGAAAACACCGTCCTGACTGCGCAGGACTGCACCGGCCACGCTGAGACCAACCTGATCCGCCTGGCGAGCGAGCGCTTCGATCCGGACTTCTTGTCGCGCTGCACGCTGTACACCAGTACCGAGCCGTGCGCGATGTGCGCGGGGGCGATCTACTGGGGCAACGTGCGGCGCGTCGTGTTCGCCTTGAGCCAGGAGGAGATAGGTCGCATAACCGGTGGGAACCCTGAGAACATGCAGCTCACGATCAGCTCACGGGAGATCTTCGCGCGGGGAGATCACAAGGTGCAGGTCAGCGGCCCTCATCTCCTGGAGAAGGCGCGGGCAGTGCACAAAGGCTTCTGGGACTAGCGGTCCCACTTTGCGCGGCGGTTAGCACCTCCCCCGCAGGAGCGATGACTCACGGGCTCCGCGCACGTCGCGATCTGTTGGAACTGCGACACCCGCCGAGAGATGACTTCAGCTTCCGTCGCGGCGATCAACGAGGCGAGTGTCCCGGCGTGGGACCCGGGCGTTGCCCGCCAGCGGCGGGCCGGACTCCATGCTCTCCCAAGGGCCGAAGCTGACGAAGCGACTGGGCTCGACGGCCGGGCACAGGCAGCTTGATGGGGTCGCGGGCGCCATGACGTCTTCGCGCTCGTGGAGGTTCTGGCGAGCTGAGGTTAGCGGTGCGCAATGACCTGGTCGATGATCCCGTACTCCCGCGCTTCGTCGGACGTCATGAAGTAGTCGCGCTCCATGTCCTTCGAGACCCGCTCGAGCGCGTAGGGTTCGGAAACTCAGTCGCGCTATCCGATTCTTCGGATTTGCAGCGGGTTCGAGTTGATAACCCTACGGCCGATTGCGTCGGCGAATCCTGCTCCCGGGTTAGGAGTGTTCCTCGACGAACTCGGCACCCGCTTCGCGTTTGGACACGATCAGAAAGCCATCACGTTCGGCGACGATGTCCTCGACCTCTGGGTCCGTCGCTACGCTCCTCAACCTGAGCGGCGCCAACGTCCTGAAGCGAGTCTTCCTCAGATCGGCCCTGTGGGTCCCAAAAACTCGATTCGAGCGAAAATCAACGGTTTGACGAGCAGCCGTGTTTTCAGAACTGACGCGAATCTTGTCCCGATTTTGCTACCGGCTGAGCTGGTCTCAGCTGATCTGAGCTGATCGGATCTGCCTCAGCTGAGCCAATCTGACCTGAGCTGACCTGGATCGGCTGTTCTCATAACCCGGAGGTCGCAGGTTCAAATCCTGCCTCCGCTATCTCGGAAAAGGCCTGCAAATGCGGGCCTTTTCACTCGCGCGGGGGGGTTCACAGCGCTGGGGGGATCTGAAGCGCGGGACGGGTTGATCTATCGGGCTCGCGTGACGGCGGAACGCAAATGCGTCGATTGCCCCGAGCGCGACCACGTTGTGCGACTATCACCGGCCGCTCGACCTCGTCGAAGCACGGCTCCAAAGCAGATAGCCGCCTGCGACTGCGGTGGCATTCATCTTCCCGACGAGCCCAACCACCCAAGGTCGCGCCCCCCGACGAAGCCAGCAGTCGAGCGGAGACCGCGCCGGCGGCGCCGAGCTCGCCGGAACCCTGAATCGCCTCAGGCCCTGCAACGGCAGGAGTTCATTGTCACCATCAGCCGACGGCACAGCCTCCGTCTGCGGCCACGTGATAGAGCCCGGACCGCAGCGCGACGACGCGCGCGTCCCCTCCGCCAAGTGGCCCACGTAGGTCGGACACCCCGCGCTGGTCGCCGACGACGGGCACCTCGTCGCGCTCACGCCCGAGCGCGAGCATCGTGCGCACGAAGTTGTGACCCGTCCAGCCAAACAGCCACGTGGAGCGGACGATCCAGTCGTCGCGGACCTTTCCCTCGCCCGCCAGCTTCGGACCGGCCGTACACAGAAAGTGGTTTCGGCTCGTCTGACTCAACGTACGGCTCGCCCTTCCTCGCGTCGAACACGTAGTCGGTCGAGAAGTAGACGACTGGTGGGCTGCACGTGGGCCGGGTTCGCGGAGGCGATCTTCGAGGAGGCCGGCCTGGACTGCCGCGTGCGGCGGATCTCTACCGAGGAGCTGCGGGCGCCTGGCGCCGCTCCCCGGCTACTGGTCCTGTGCTCGGAGAAGTCCGATACGCCGCAACTGTCCCACTGGAGCGAGGGGTTGCGTGAGTGTTTGAGGCGCATGGCTTAGCCTCTCTCTCGTGCTCCAGTGCATCAGCTGCGGGCGGGAAAGCGCCGAGGAGTTCGCCTTCTGTCCGTTCTGCGGGGCGGCCCTTACGCCGGCGCCGGCGGCGCGTGAGCAGCGGAAGACGGTGACGGTGCTCTTCTGCGACGTGGTCGGCTCGACGGCGCTGGGCGAGTCGACCGATCCGGAGGCGCTGCGCGCGCTGCTGGCCCGTTACTTCGAGCGAATGAAGGGGATCGTGGAACGCCACGGCGGCACCGTGGAGAAGTTCATCGGCGATGCGGTGATGGCCGTGTTCGGCGTGCCGGTGGTGCACGAGGACGACGCGCTGCGCGCAGTGCGGGTAGCTGTGGAGATGCGTGACGCTTTCCCCGAGCTGGGCGTGGAGGGGCGGATCGGAGTGACGACGGGCGAGGTAGTGGCAGGGACGGAGGAGCGGCTGGCGACCGGCGATGCGGTCAACGTCGCTGCCCGTCTGGAGCAGGTGGCGCAGCCGGGCGAGATCCTGATCGGCGAGGAGACGCTGCGGCTCGTCCGGGACGCGGTCGAGGTGGAGAAGGCGAGGCAGCTCGAGCTGAAGGGGAAAGCGAAGCCCGTCGCGGCTTATCTCCTCCTCCGCGTCGGCGGCGAGGAAGCGTTCGCGCGCCGTCTGGACGCGCCGATGGTCGGCCGCGAGCGCGAGCAGCGCCTGCTCGCCGATGGGTGGGAGCGGGTCGTCTCGGCGCGGTCCTGCCACCTGTTCACGGTTTTCGGAGCGGCCGGCGTAGGGAAGTCTCGCCTCGTCGCCGAGTTCCTTCGCGCGCACGAGGACGCGTTCGTCGTCCGGGGGCGCTGCCTGCCCTATGGCGAGGGCATCACCTACTGGCCGGTGGTCGAGGTGCTCAAGCAGCTGCCCGAGGCCGAGCTCGAGGAGGCAACGGCCGCGGCCCTGCGCGGGGTGCTTGGATACGAGTCGGTAACGGCTTCGGCCGGTGAGATCGCCTGGGCCTTTCGCAAGCAGCTCGAGGCGGTCGCTTCGGAACAACCGCTGGTCTGCGTCTTCGATGATGTGCACTGGGGCGAGGAGACGTTCCTCGACCTCGTCGAGCACGTCGCCGATCTCTCCCGCGAAGCTCCGATCCTCCTGCTGTGCATGGCGCGCCCCGAGCTGCTCGACCGGCGCACCGGTTGGGGCGGCGGCAAGGTGAATGCGACGACCGTCCTCCTCGAGCCGCTCGGCAGTGCGGAGACCGAGCTCCTGATCGAGCGTCTTGCTGAGCTCGAACCCCGGCTGCAGGTCCGGATCCGCGATGCGGCTGAGGGCAACCCGTTGTTCGTGGAGGAAATGGTGGCGCTGACTCAGGAGGCAGGCGACGGAGACGTTTCCGTACCGCCGACGATTCAGGCCTTGCTCGCCGCGCGGCTCGACCAACTCGACGCTCGAGAGCGAAACGTCCTCGAGCGTGGCGCGGTCGAGGGCCGGATCTTCCATCGTGGGGCGGTGCAGGCTCTGGCCCCAGACGAGCTGCAGGTCACGGACCGGCTGACGGCGCTCGTGCGCAAGGAGCTCGTCCGTCCGGACAGACCGCAGCTCCCCGGGGAGGATGCGTATCGCTTCCGGCACCTGTTGATCCGGGACGCCGCGTACGACGGCCTTCCCAAGGCGACCCGCGCCGAGCTGCACGAACGCTTCGCCGACTGGCTCGAACGAACTGGAGCGGATCTTGTCGAGCTCGATGAGATCCTCGGTTACCACCTCGAGCAGGCGTCCCGCTACCGCGCCGAGCTCGGTGCGCCTGACGAGGATTCGGCGGCGCGCGCGAGCGAGCGACTGGCGACGGCTGCGCGCCGGGCCATGAATCGCAGCGACATGCCCGCTGCGGTGCACCTCTTCGAACGGGCGGCCGCGCTTCTTCCCGACGAGGATCCTCGCCGTCTCCAGCTTCTGCCGGCACTCGGGCGCGCCCTCATCCAGTGGGGCGAGTGGGAACGAGCGGAGGAGGCGTTGCGAAGCGCGTCCGAGGCCGGTCGGGAGCACGACATGCCGGCAGTCGTCGCCGACGCGGCGGTGGAGCTCTGTTTCATCCGCTTGCACACCGACCCGCAGACGAAGCACGAGGAAATCCAGAGGGAGCTCGACGACGCAATTCGCGCCTTCGAGAAGGTGGATGACGACGCCGGGCTTGCCCGTGCGCTGACCCTGGCCGGGGCGCTGATCTTCTGGCGAGGTGAGAGTGAGGCGGCGCTCCCCCAGTTCGAGCGCGCCGCCGTGCACGCCCGTCGCGCGGGCGATCGCACGCAGGAGATGGAGACGCTGCGGTACACCTTGAGTGTGATGGTGGAGGGACCGACACCCGCCCCGGCGGCGCTTGTGCGCATCGCCGAACTCGATGACCGCACCAGCGGCGAGATCGTATTCAAGGTCGGCTCGTTGCGTGGTCGGGCCCGGCTCGAGGCAATGCAGGGACGCCTAGACGCGGCGCGCGATCTGGTTTCGCAGGCAAGGGAGCTCGGCGAGCAACTCGGCCTGACGATGACCCTCGCCGGAGGCGTCGTGCGTGCCGCCGGCGAGATCGAGCTCCTCGCGGACGACCCGGTCGCCGCAGAGAGCATGTTGCAAACAGCGTGCGACACGCTGGAGCGGATGGGCGACTGGGGTCATTACGCAAGCGTCGTCCCCTTTCTCAGCGACGCGCTGTTGGCGCAGGACCGCGGTGAAGAGGCAGCTCCGAAGATCGACACGGCGTTCCGGCGCACGCTCGAGGAGGACCTGGATGCACGGATCGGGCTGCACCGCGTCGCAGCCAAGGTGGCTGCCCACCGGGGCGAGCTCCAAGAGGCCGAGCGTCTCGCCACCGAAGCCGTGTCGCTCGCCGAACGAACCGACTACCTTCCCCTTCAAGGCGACGCCTACCGGGACCTCGCCGAGGTGCTCGAACTCAGCGGCAAGAAGCAGGAGGCCAAGGCCGCGCTCGAGCAGGCGCTTGCGCTCTACGAGCGCAAGGGCAACCTGGTCATGGTCGAGCGGACGCGGGCGCGGCTCGCGCGGCTGGTCTAGCTGCGAGCCCTCCCGAGCCCGTCCCGCCAAGGCCCGACCCGCCGGCGATCGGCGAGCCCGGCGTGCTTGAGGATCTGGCCCGCGAAGCCGGGCTCGACCCGGGGCCGGCCGGCGAGGTCGATGTCCCGTACGCAACGCGCGACTACTCGACGCTCGAGCGCGCACTCGTTGCCGGCGCCGGCCTTCGCTCAGCGGTCGAGCACGCGGGCGCGGAGGCGGTGCGGAGGATGATCATCGACGCCGCGGCACGCTTCCGACAGCCGGAAGGCTTCGGAATAGTTCAGGATCTGACCGCGCATGCGTAGCTCTCCACTCACAGCCCCGCTGACGCTGTGAAGCGCGTGGGACTCCGTGCCCACGAGGGCGCCGGGCCAGGCCGAAAGTGAAGCGCACGCCTGCGCGTACGGCGTGCACGGCGAGGAGCCTGAGGCGGACGATTCAGGTCGGTTCCAGGCGCCGAACCTCGGTGAAGCGGTACGTGACGCGGTCGGGGAAATGTGTCCAAATCCCGCCCCCGCTACTTAAAAGGCCTGCAAACGCGGGCCTTTTTCATGCACGCAAGTACTGGCGGAACTGACGCGATCTAGCCAAGCTTTACGCACCACGAGGCCGAGATCCGATGACATGAGTCCGGCTGATCGCCCGCCATGAACACCTGCCCGTGCGTGATTCGGTGTCGGGCGACTCCTCCTAATGGTGTGACGAACGTGGCGGACGTAAGCGCCTTGCCTCTTCTCGCTCGGTCCTGAGCCGTGCCAGAGCACGTCCTGTCGGCGTAGACTTTGGCCGTGCCTGGTTGACGCTAGAGCACGTTCGAGTCCCCGGCCCTCGCGCCGACGCCGACGCTGCCGTCGCGGCAAGCGCTTGCACCAGAGCGCCTCGGCGGTGGTGCTCGTGCGCCTCCTTGCGCGGCTTCTAATGCGGGTGACGATGTGTTTGACGCTAAGGAGGAGTAATGCCAAGCATCGGCCAAGAGAACCTCGAGACGGTCATGATCGACTTCCTCGGCGCCCTCCGGCGCGGTGATTTCGAAGCCGCGGCGGGGCTGCTCGATCCCGACGTCAGCTGGCAGGGGTTGCGCGAGGAGTGGGTCTGCCACGGGCGCGAGGAGGTGGTCGACACGTTCCGCTGGGGGCTCGAGCAGCGCCGCGAGATCGAAGCACTCGAGTTCACCCGCGGCGGCGAGCAGGTTGTGCTGGGCGCGCGCGGACCGAGCATCGACGCGGTGGAAGACGAGCCTCTCGAGGGTCAGATCTTCAACGTCTTCACCCTGCGCGACGGGCGGATCGAGCGCATCGACGACTACCGAGGCCGGAGGGAGGCGCTCACGGCAGCCGGCGTCGCCGAGGACGTGGACTGGCGCTGATCACAGGCGGGCGGGTCAAGCGAAGCGCTGCCAGCCGGGTCTCTACTCCGATCTGTTACGAGCGCGGTTCGGACCCCAAGCGCGCGGAGCTGGCGCCGCCAGCAGTGTGCAGACACGCCGCGTGATGACATCTACGCCTCGGTATGACGGCAGCCTAACCTGCACTAAGGAGAGGTCGCGTCAGGCGTCGCGTCTGCGTCGGCCGGGGGGTTGAAGATCTCGGCGATCACCCCGAGGTCGCGGTCGGTTGCGAGGTAGGCGACCCGGTACCCGCTGAAGGTGCCGCTCAGGACGAGCTCGTTCCCTTTCTCCGCCTGCGCCGCGACGGCCTCGTCAAAGCTCGATGAAGCGACGGCGATGTGATGGACACCCTCGCCCTTCTCCGCGAGGAAGCGGGCGTACACGCTCTCGTCGTCGAGCGGCTCGATCAGCTCCCACTGCACCCGGCCGATCATGGTGGAGGCGAGACGCCAGGAGCGGCCGACGGGTTTGCCGTGTTCGTGGAGGTCCGGTGCGTCCTCGGGATGGAACTCGACGATGTCCCACGGACCGATCCCGTAGTCGTCGACGTACCGCTGCATCGTCGCTGCGAGGTCACGGACGACGATCCCGATCTGCATCGTCTCCGTGAACACCGGCTCGCGCATCGCTCCACGCTAGCCGATCGCTTCGTGCTCGGCGATTGCAAGCCCTCTGACGGACTCGAACCGTCGACCCCCTCCTTACGTCAGGTGGTTGCCCGCGTCAGTGGCGTCGCAGCGTTTCGGAAGGGAGGCTCTTGGACCGTCGCCGGTTGCTCGCAGAGCGCCTGCAGCGGGTTGATCCGCAGCGTCTGTCCCAATACGCGTAGCCGTCGCGCGACTCGCTCGACCAGCAGATCCGCGATGCCGCTGCTGGGAAACCTCGTCATCGGGTGACGCCGCTTTGAGAGTGCAGGTAGCGAAAGAGGCCTGGCTCGAGCTGCGCTAGGCGTTCCTGCTCCAGCGCGTAGAGCACGAACCTGCCTTGTCTGCAGCGGATGAGCGCGCCGACCTCGGTGAGCAGGTGGAGGTGTCTTGAGAGTGTGGCTTCGCTGATGCCGATGAGTGGGGCCAGCTCCTGGGTCGTTCGCGGCTTTTCGGCGATCAGGCGCAGAGCGCTCAGACGCGTGTGATTGCTGAGTGCGCGCAGGAGTTGCTGGAGCTCGGCGGGAGGTGGCGGCTCGAGCGACCAGGCCGCCAGCAGTGGGGTCGGATAGATGATGCGTTTCGGCCAAGGTCCCTGCTCGAAGCAGACGGTCAGTTCGGGCCACGCGTAGATACTCGGGGCGAGCACAAGCGTCTCACCGGGCGTGAGCGACGCGTCGCCGTCGTCGGTGTCCTCGATCAGGATCTGCCTCCGCCTCGCGTCCCCGCGCAGCCGCGGCGACAGGTGTGGCAGCGCCTCGTAGAGACCGGCGCCGATGCGGCGCTGGGCCTCGGCTGCGCTCGCGGCGAGCAGCGGTTCGATCCGTTCCCACTCGCTCGCGAACGCCTGTTCGAAGTAGGCGGCGATCAACTCTGAGAAGGCAGCTAGGAACGTCTCCGGCTGTTCCAACACAAGCTCGAGTTCCCGCTGACCGGGTGCGCTGTCGCGCGCAGCCGCGTCCATGAGCCGTCGGCGCACACTCGTCCGTTCGAGATCGGCTTCGCTCAGCCCCCCGCGATGGAGGCCCCAGGTGAGTTGGTGGCGGACCGCCGAGGGGGGCAGCGAGCGCAGTAACGCGAGCTCTGCGGCAAAGGGCTCGGGGGCGTACGTGTTTGTGGCGAAGAAAGCGCCGGCGTTGTCGCGGATGACGAAGGCGAAGCAATCCAGTGTCTCGAGCAAGGAGGGGGGAAGCCGGCGCATCGCGCGCGCCCACGGCTGATGCAGCGGATGCCGCGTCGCCCGCTTCAGCACCCGCAGACTCAGCACGCATTCGCCGAGCGGCGAATAGGCGACCACCACCTGGTCAATCGTCGCTGGCGAAAGGCGCAAGCGAATCATCGCGTTCTGCGCACCCGCTCGTGTGTCGTCGCTCTCTTCACGTTGGGAGGCGTTGGGTTGGACGTGTCACGGGGTTGCGCGCCTTCTCTCGGTTGGCGGCCGCTACGTGCGCGCGAGTGAGGCCTTTGACCTTGGCTGCCCGAAATCGATAGGGCAGTGGGTCGGGCGGTTGCAGGCTGGGACGTCGCACAGCCGGCAGGTGTGCCATGCGGTCCAGCCATCGTCGGTCAGGCCGAACAGGACCTTCTCGACCAGCTCTGTCATCTGCTTGCGTTCGCTCGAAGACAGCGTGGACAGCGCGTTGGCGAGAACTTGACTGCGACGGTTTAGGGTCTCAACGGCCGCTGCTTGCCCGGCGGCCGTGAGGAAGAGTGCGACCGAGCGCCGGTCAGTACCGGAACGGCGCTCGACGAATCGATCTGCCTCCAGACGGTCGACGACGCGCACCGTGGCCGAATGCGACAGTCCGAGCACGCGGGCGAGGAAGTCGATCGTCTCGCCCGGTCTGCCGTGGATGAAGACGAGTGCAGCGGCGCTGCTTAGGTTTCGGTTCGCTCCCTGCACGAGCGCCTCGTTCAGGCGATCGACAAGCGCAAGCGCCAAAGCTCCGAGGAGGTTTGTCTGTCGTCCCCTCAAATAGTGCATGTTACATGCATTTGTTCTGGTCCATTGGTGGTACTCGACCGGCGGGAGCTCACGGTTCGGTTCCCGCAAGCGGGTCACCCGATCGATCATCTTGTCGCCGGACCACTATTTGTGTCCGTGCACCTGGGTAAGGCTGGGCGCCCCGCGCGCCGGAAGCTGGCCGGTCAGCGCGCACAGGAGGTGACGCCCGTCCGCTTGAGCTAGGACGCGCGGCTCCCCCGCGGGCCCGATTTTGCGCCGGTCCTCACCGGTGGCAAGGTCGTTCGTCCAGTCGGGCGCTCCACCTTGACACCGACCGCGAGCCGGCAAGAAAAGCAGCCACTAGGGAGCCGCCCACACCATGTCGACCACGCCCGTGTGCCCGCGGTCTCACTGCAGGTAAGGCTCCATACTCCGCTCGGCATGAGAATGACTTCACATACGCCGCGCTCGGCGGGATCGCCTTGAGCGAGGAGCGTCAGCTGAACGGCTACCGGGTGCGTCTCCGCGTCGTCGAGGAGTACGACGTCGCGCTCCTGGCCGAGTCGCCCGATGATGCCAAGGCGAGAGCGGAAGCGGACCTTCGCAGAGGCGACCAGTTCGAAGACATCCAAGACAGCTGGCCGGAAGAGATCGTCTCCGTTGAAGCGCTGGCCGTGGAGCCGTACCCGGAACTCGAGTAGACGGCGCGCCCGTATCCGGGTCCGATACCGGAGACGAAGATGCTCCGAGAGAGCAAGCTGTCGCTATGGAACGGGGGTCGCGATCGTAGGCCGGGTTATGTGTGCGTTCACCAGCCTAGTGCCAGGTTGCGTCGCCAACCGCAGCAGGGCGAGCTAGACGCGATGGCCGCGGCATGAGTTTGTGGCAGCGATCGATGATCGCGCTCGCGCGCAGCGAGCGGCTCAAACAGACGATGCAACGATTTGGGAGCACAACGCGGCTCGCGCGTCGCTTCGTCGGCGGCGACGGGGCAGAGGGTGCCGTCCGGACTGCCCGCCGGCTACGCGACGAGTTCGGCATCACCGCCTCGCTCTTCTACCTCGGCGAATACATCGGCGATCCGGTCGCGGTCGAGCAGAACGTGGAAATGACGATCGCGGCGGCCGAACGGCTGGGAGCGGAAGGACTCGACACCCACGTTTCAATCGATCCGACGGCGATTGGTTACATGGCGGGCGAGGAGCTGGGTTCGCGGAACGCGGAGCGGATCGCACAAGCCGTGGCCAGACAAGCACCAAACGGCCGCAACTACCTGATGCTCGACATGGAGGACCTCGCTCTGGTCGAGCCAACGGTTCGTCTCCACAGGCAGCTGCTCGCAGCTGGGCTGCCGGCCGCTGTGACGCTCCAAGCTCGTCTGCGACGAACTGAGCACGATCTCCGCTCCCTTGTTAGCCGGGCGACCTCGGTCAGACTGGTCAAAGGCGCCTTCCCTCGCGGCCCCAGCGACGATCACCAGGGCAGTCGCGCGATTACTCAGAACTATTTGGCGCTCGCGCGCCGAATGCTGTCCGCGGAGGCGAGAGAGGCCGGCTTCTACCCGGTCTTCGCCACGCACGACGACGCGCTCGCGCGAGAGCTGGTCGACCTTGCGCAAGCGAACGGGTGGAGGCCCGACCAGTACGAGTTCGAGCTTCTCTACGGCGTCCGCCCCGGCTGGCAGCAACAGCTGCGCGCACAGGGTCAGGCCGTGCGCGTCTATTTGCCTTTCGGAACCGACTGGTGGCCCTACGCAATCCGCCGCGTCGGCGAGAACCCACGGAACCTGCTGCTGCTCGGCCGCGCGCTGATGCCGCGCGCTCGGAGCTAGAACGCCCTGCGAAGGTCTGAGCTCCCGTATGGAGTCGTCCCTGAACGCCTCTTATGCTCTCAGATGGTCCATTCACCGGCCAGTAGCTGCGGTAGGAGGGCGTCGAGCAGCCGCAGGGTCAGGCCCCAAAGCGCGTGCCCGTCGTCGAGTGGGATGCACTCGACCCGTCGCGGTTCGGGCC
>WNFU01009166.1_pt1 | contig 11240 bp, 18 predicted proteins | sample 5400121 | NCBI WGS metagenome assembly WNFU01 (sample SAMN13153360, study PRJNA577476) | soil metagenome | isolation source: 100 cm soil or saprolite under grassland replicate 1 | place: USA:California | collected 2016-06-15
ATCGGAGAGCTTGCGTCGTGGGCTCATGCCTGCCACTTTAGACTGAACGTTCAGTCAACACCAGCATCGGGGAGGGCGCCATGGCCGCGACCTGGGATGCGATCGTGATCGGTGGCGGCCACAACGGCCTGGTGGCCGGCGCCTACCTGGCGAAGGCCGGGGCGCGCACGGTGGTGCTGGAGGCCAGGCACAAGACCGGCGGCGCCGCCGCCACCGACGCCCCCTGGCCGGAGGCCCCCGACGTCAACGTCACCCGGCTGTCCTACGTCATGAGCCTGATGCCGCCGAGAGTTCAACAATACGCTAGCTATGGGGGTCGTCACCCCGGATCATGCCCTCCAGCATCGCCAGCAGCACCGCGATCGTGGCGCGCTCCACCGCGCCAGCCTGGAACGAGCCGCTGATTGAGGTCTTGAGCTGCGGCGATGCTGGCGGCAGGCATTCAGGAAAGCGCTCGCAGCGCTCGGCGCAGGTCCGCGCCACCGGGAGCTGGCCGTGACCGTGCACACACGGGGTCAGAGACATGGCCTGGTCCGTCTCGTCATCACGCGCAGTAGACCCTTCACGCCTACAACGATCACGTCCAGCGCCTCCGCCGCCCGCCATCCCGTCGCGCTGCCATCCCACCATCAGCCACCGACATGGGTCGAGCGGGGCAAGCCTGGTCCAGGCCACTACCAGCAGCCCGATCAGGACACAGGTCAGCACGACCAAGGTAGGGGCGCGAGAACCGCGCCGGTAGCTCCGGGGGCCCCGGTCGCGTCCGCAAGGTGGCCTCATGCACGGCGGACCTCCACCCGGATGTCGCGGTCCAACGGCACCCGGCCAAGCGCGTCGTTGAGGACCACGTCGACATCGATCTCGTAGGCGGGCAGCTCCCCGCCTTGTGGGTCACTGACGATCCAGGCGACAGGGTCCAGGCAGCCGAACAGCACGCAGCGGCGCTCGGTTCGGTCGGTCACGCCAGGATGGTCACTGGCCGACGTGCTTGGCTGCTCGGCAGCGAACCTATCCATCCGGCACCTACTGCCGCCCGGCCGGCGCCGTGATGGCTTCCTGTTCGGCCGCGGCCACCACGGCGGCGATCGGTTGGCGGAGATCGTCGGCCACCCGATAGCGTTCCGGCATGCTCGGCCGGTTGTAGCGCGACGGCGCGAGCTGCTGGCGGACCAGCGACCAGAGCCCCAGCACCAGCAGCGAGCCGGACGCGGCGCCCGCGAGGAACTCGGGCAGCCGGCCGTCCATGCCGAGGAGTCCGAGCACGGCCACAAGCCAGCCCACCAGCAGGAACCGGCCTGCGGTTCTCATGGCCGGCGCTCCGGAATGCCTACGGCTGCACGGCCCCGCCAGAACGGCTCGGGCGCCTGGCGTCGGTGGGCGGCCAGCGTGCGCCGGATCGCGCACCACTCCCACACAACCACGAACGCCAGCGCGCCGATGACCGCTAACGCCGCCAGCACGCCCACGACATAGGCGAAGATCACGTCAAGGCTCATGAGTTCTCCTTCAGCAGCGGCCAGCGGCCTCCAGCCCGGCCAGCTCGCGCCGGGCCCTCCGGCTCCACCCTCGCTTCTGGCCGTCATCGTGTGGCTAGCAGCGCCAACAGAGCGGCATGGACGGCCGGGTCGGCAAGCGTGGCGTGCCTTGTCGGCATTGCGTGCGATCCATAGGTTCTTGGTCGTTCACCTGCCTCCCGTCTCCGGTGGCGGGGGCGGCCGGTCGGCGCGGCCAGCCGCCCCCTTGGGTGCTCTTGGCGCTTCCCCTTCACGCGCTCGGCGCTACTTCGCCAAGGGCACCTGCGGTTCGGGCGGGCTAGGCGCTGGCGGCCTCGGGGACCGACAGACCCAGGTGGACCCGCAGGCGGCCCTCCAGCTCGCCGGCCAGGTCGGGATGCTCGGCCAGGAACCGGCCGGCCTGGGCCCGGCCCTGGCCGAGTTGGCAGCCGTCGTAGGCATACCAGCCGCCCGAGCGGGTCACCAGCCCGGCTGCCACACCCGGATCCAACAGCCCCGCCTCGCCCAGCACGCCGCGGTCGCTCAGCAGCTCCAGCTCGGCCGATTGCCACGCTGGCGCGAGCTTGTTCTTGGTCACTTGCACACGGATGCGGCTGCCCACCACGCGGCCACCGTCCTTAAGGTGCTCCAGCGGGCGCAGGTCAAGGCGGATCGAGGCGTAGTAGCCGAGCGCCCGCCCCCCGGTGGTGTAGACCGGAGTGCCGGGGGTGCCGGCCCGCTGGCGAAGCTGGTTGGTCACCAGCACCGCCGTGCCAGCTCGCGCGATCGGGCCGGCGAGCTTTCTGAGCGCCTGGCTGAGCAGGTTGGCCTGCACACCAGGGAACTGCTCACCCATCTCCCCGTCGAGTTCGGCCTTTGGGACCAGGGCGGCGATGGAGTCGATCACCAGGACGTCCAGCCCGCCGGAGCCGATCAGCAGGCTGGCGACCTCAAGCGCCTGCTCGCCGCAGTCTGGCCGGCAGAGCACCAGCCGCTCCAGGCTGATGCCCACGGTGGCGGCCCAGGCGAGGTTCAGGGCGTGCTCGGCGTCGACGAAGCAGGCCGTCCCGCCGGCTTGCTGGGCTCTAGCGATCACGCTGAGGGTGAGGGTGGTCTTGCCGGCACCCTCGGGCCCGTAGACCTCAGTGAGGCGGCCGGTGGGGATGCCGCCGATCCCCAGCGCGTGGTCCAGGGTGAGGCTCCCGGTGGAGATGACGGCTGGGGGCGGCTGGTTGTCGGGGGTGATGGCGACGCCGGGGCCGAAGCGGCGGTCAACCTCGCCTAGGGCGTCGCGGAGTTGGTGGGCTGCCCCCGGTGGTGGGGCCAGCCGGACGGTTGCGGTCGGCATGGTGGGCGGACTCCTTTGCGGACAGCGAGATACCGTGGCCTCGCAGACGGCGGTTGGCGCGGGTCGGGACGGCGAGCCGGTTGCTTGTGCCCTCGCCCTCGGGCTGGTCGCTCGGTGGGCGGCCGTCCCGACCCCAGATGAGGTCAGGGCCTCACCCCCTTCCTGCTCCGCGTCCCGTGCCTGGTCGGCTTGCTGGCCGCCGCGACGTCGCGCAGGCCGGGCAGGGCTGGCTGGCGGGGGCCGAACCGGGCGATCACCACCGTCCCCCGCGCCATGCACACCTGGGTGGTGTGGGCAGCGCAGTAGTCGCGGCGGCTGCCCGCCAGCAGGTTCGGCAGCTCGAACGCGACCGTCGCCGCCGCAGGCTGCGAGCAGTCCCGCCAAGTACAGCGGCGCACCGGCGCCTTGCGCGCGGTCACGACACCATCCCCAGCCGCGGCCGGCCCTCCAGGGTGACCGGCTGCGCCGGCTGCCCGTCACCCACTTGGTGCTGCTCGCGCTCGTTCAGGATCTGGGCGGCGGCCAGCCCGCGGACCAGCACCTCGCGGGCGCCAGCGATCCACGCGGCCCGAGCTTGCTCGGTCCGCTGGATGACCTGGAGCTTGGCGTCCATAAAGGCAAGCCGCCGCTCCGACCGCTCCCGCAGCCCGCGGCAGTTGGCAAGCTGGCCCCGCAGCCGTGCGACCTGGCTGCGGTGCCACCACCGCCCGACCAAGCCGTAGCGGCGCAGCAGGCCGCCAAGGTGGGTTTCAGTTCTGACCAGGTGGGCGTGGCCGCGCAGCTCACCGCGCTGCTCCTCCTCCACCCGCCAGCGCAAGTGCAGCAGCGAGGGCGGGGCCTCGTCCACCAGGCTGCAGGCGGCCTCCCGCCACACCCCCAGCGCGTGGTCGTCGAGCTGGCCGGCCAGCTCCACCAGCTCCGCGCGTGGGTGCAGCCGGCTCGCCAGCTCGGCGAGGAACCGCTCGCCGCGCTCTTGGTACGCCACGTCCTCGGCTTGAGTGTCCAGCGCGGCGTCCTCGATCTGGAGACTGTCACGCTCATGCAGCTCGGCGAGCATGCTGCGTACGTCGGCCAGATGGCGGGCCTGCTCGTGTAGCAGGTGGGCGTCCAGCTCGCGCGCCGCGGCGGCCAGGTGGTAGGTGTCGGTATCGTCCACGGCGAGCGGGGCGCCCGGGTAGGATCGGGGATGGTCGGCGATGGGTCGGGCTCGGACGCGTGCTTGGTGCATCGTTGACCTCCGGTACAGGCCGGCCGGCGGGCGAGGGGCTCATGTGGGCTCAACACGGCGGTTCCCACCCCGCCGGCCCGGCTCCGGACAGGCAAGGCCGGCAACAACACATCAGCCTGGGGGCGAACGGGGACACGCCCGGTGGCCACCGACCGCCTTGACGATCAGGGCGACCTCGCCTTCGTCCGCGTGCCTCGATGCCGCTGGCGCACAACCCGGCCGTGCTGGTCGCGCGCTTCCATGCGTCGCAGACGCTGGTCGTACAACCGAAGATCGGCCAGCAGACTGTCCGCGATCATCGTCGCCTCCTCCAGCGACTGGACGGCACCGCCGATCTCCACGAGCGACTCCTCACCCAAGCCGGCCGGAACGCCGGCGCGGGAAGCTGCGGGCCTGCCCACAACGATGCGCTGCGGACCAGGTCCGTGCCTCAGCGACCGTCGCCGATGGAAGGCCGATCCAGGCACATGCCCGGCAGCGGGCGGTGAACTCGCCCAGGTCCAGCACGATGCAGGGCTCGGCTCGCCGAACCCTGGCGCCCCGCGGCCTGGGTGCGCGGAAGACGGGCCGCCGCCAACTCCGCCAATTGCCGGATCTCGGCGCTTCTGCTCCGCTCCCCAGAGTGGAGTTGCTACGGCCCGAAAGCACCCTCATGGCTCCTGCCCTCCGTGCGGCTCCAGCGCAGCTCCATGCCCGCCAGCGCATGCTCAGCCGCGTCACGTCCAGGGCTTGTTCGGCTCCTCGGCTGGAGCAGGCCCGCAAGCTGCCGGAGCACCTGCGGGTCCACGAGCACGCGCTGCAGCCCCTGGGCACGCAGCTCGTCCTCGACCCGTCTGGCCAGCGCGCGATCATTCATCGTCACCCCCGGAACCATGGCCTGCTGTTCGGCCCGTCCTGGCTGGGTTGGGATGTTGGATCGTTGCCGCTGGGCGGTGTCCTCGCTACCTCCCGGGTGCCGTCTTCCATGCCGTCTTCTGCGAGGCGGCGGCACCGCTGATTGCGTCTTGTTGCCGTCTTCTTTCCGCAATGGCGCTGCGCAGCCAGGCGGAGCGGCTAGGAGAACGAACCTCGTGGGGTTACGCTCGTAGGAGTTTGACGATCTGAGGTGACGACGGTGGCGATGTCTGAGCGGCCGACCCTGCTCAGGATGCTGGTCGGCCAACGGCACTGGCAGAAGTACGAGATCTTCCGCCGGCAGTACGAGAACGCCGCCAACCACCTGGCAACCGAAGACAACGATCCAAGGCTGCGAGGATTGTCGATCGCGCAACGCCAATTCGAACGCTGGCTCGGCGGCAAGCTGAAGACGAGGCCCTACCCGGACCACTGCCGTGTCCTCGAATATCTCTTTGGACGCTCTATCGACGAGCTGCTGGCACCCGTGGCGCAGAAGCCGGTACCTGGAGCGCTGCCCACTCGCCAACACGGCCTTCCCACCGGTGAACCCACCGTCTCATCAGTCAGCAGGGTGATGAGGGTCCCTTCGCCTGCTCCGGCGATAGCGGCCGGCTCTCCCCTGCCTCGGGACGCCAGCCGCGGGTACCCGGATTTTCGGCATGGTGTAGTTGGCCGGAGAAGCCGCGATCCGCTCGAACCATACGCGGAGGAGATAACGAGGGAGCTGACCATGACCGCACACGAGTCCAGCGAGCATGCTGGATTTGTGGCGTCGCGCAGACTGGAGCCAGTGACACTGGAGCAACTCCACGACAATGTGATCCAAATTGCTCGTCAGTACGCGCACACGCCACCGTTGTATGTCTATGGCGACGCGAAGCGAGTGCGCAACCGTGGCTTCGAGTTGCTGGAGTGGACCAGGCGGGCCGAGCAAGAAGACGACCTCTACCTTCTGATCGGTCAAGCCTGTGGGCTGCTCGCCAGCGTCAGCTTCGATCTCGGCAACCGCGATGCGGCCACCGAGCAGGCGCGCTCTGCGTGGATCTACGGAAAACACATCGGACACCATGGTCTTTGCGCGTGGGCACGGGGAATGCAGGCGCTAATCGCGTATTGGTCTGGTCGCCCGCTCGAAGCCCTCCGGCTTGTGCGCGAGACCCAGGACTACGCACCGCCGGGAACCCCGTTGGTCCGGCTGCGCTGCATCGAGGCGCGCGCGTGGGCGCATCTTGGGGACCTCACCGAGACGACCCGCGCCATCCAGGCGGCCCAGGACGCTCGCGAGCACGCCCGTGAGCGTGATGACCTCCATGATGGAATCGCGGGCGAGTTCGGCTTCGACCAGGCACGACAGGCTCGCTGCAACGGCAGCGCCTACCTTGAGCTGGGAGCGGCCGAGCCCGCCATCGCGGAGACACGACGTGCGATCGACCTGTTCGCGGCCCTACCGCCCGAGCACCGGTGGTTCAAGGTCGAAGTGCAAGCCCACACCGATCTCAGCGCCGCCCACCTGTTGGACAGTGAACTCGATGGAGCGCGCGATGCGCTCGTCCCAGTCTTCGCTGTGCCTCCAGAACTTCGCGTCGAGGGGCTGACGCAGCGATTGGGACGTGTACGAGCGCTGCTCGCTCGAAGCCCCGTTGGCCGTTCCCAGGAGGCCAGGCAGCTCGGCGAGCACATTGAGGACTTCGTCGCCAACGCCGCCGGCCGCATGCTTCCCAGCAGCTCTTCCAATCTGGCGTCCTCGTAGGCCGAGCGGACCCCGCGTACGCTGGCCCTTCCGACCAGCAGTCAGGCCGGCGATCGGGCGCTCGACAGCCGTGACTCCCAGGCGGCCAAGATATGCGCTTCCTTTTCCGGGGCGATACCGTGCTTGCTTTGGGAGGGTCGAGGTCGGCCAACCTCGATACCGCCGCTGAGCCAAGCTGACGTGTCCCACACGGTCTCGGCGAGCGGACGACAGGCTAGACCGGCCGCTCGAGCACGATCAGCAGCCACCCTCCACGTGCCAGCATAGGTCCGCCACAGCGGGATCTCGGTCCACTGCTTGACGCCATGCTCCAGCAGGAAGCGGTCGTCGACCCACACCAGTTGCGCATCCGCTCCCGTCACCTTGACGCAGTCATCCAAGAGGGAGCCGTAGGTCCCGTGCCCCTCGGGCGCAGCGACATTAAGCGCGCCGGTAACGCCCGCCTCCAGCGCCGTGAGCACGAAGGCCGCCACGTCCCTTACGTCGACCGGCTGAATGGCTCGGTCGGGTCTGCCCGGTGCCAGGACACGACCACCCCGGGTGATCCGCCGCAACCACCATGGCAGCCGCCCGACATACTCGTAGGGACCGAGAATGACACCAGGCCGGAGCACGAGGCTGCGTCCGTCGAAGACTTCATGCACGGCGCGCTCACATCCGGCCTTCTGGAAGCCGTACCGCGTGGGGTAGCCGCGAGGGTGGTTCGCGCCGAAGTCCGGCCCGGCGTCCGACGGGCAGGCCAGGACGGGCGAGTCCTCGGTCAACGGCTCAACAGGCCAGCCCTTGTACACCGAGACCGTCGATAGGAACAGATAGCGGTCGACACGGTTGGCGAGCGCGAGGGCGGAGTCACGGACGACACGGGGCACGAACCCGCTGGTGTCGATCACCGCGTCCCACGTCCCCCCACGGGCCAAGCCCTCAAGGCTGGATCGGTCCTCGCGATCGCCACGGATCGGCTCGACCCCGGAGACGTCTTTGTCGGACCTGCCTCGGTTGAAGGTGGTGACCTTGTGGCCCCTGAGCAGCGCGTCTTCTGCGAGCGCGCGTCCAAGAAACCACGTCCCGCCCAGCACCAGAAGCTTCATGCCTCAGATTGTCGCGGAGGCCGGCCGACGGAACCAGTAGTACAAGTCGGCGAACCGGCCGTCGCTCGCCGAGCAGTACCGCGTGGCCGACGACCTACGCCAGCCACTCAACCGTCGTCGCGCTGGACGAAGCCGAAGCTCGGCCCGACGGCAGTAGGCACCGATGGACCCACCCTCCGCCGCCGAGCTGGGCGGCCCCGCCGGCTTGAGGGCCGGCCGGTCACCACCCCTGTCGGCCACCGCCACGCTGAGCTAGCCGCCTGCTGGCAGGCCGAGTTGGATCGCTCGCCCTGGGATCGTCGCGGCAAACCGCCGTGGTGGGCGCGGGTGTAAGGCCGGCTGTGAGGCCAGCGGCGCATCGTCACCGGACGAAGGAGGTGCGCGGGAACCAGCCACAGAGGACGCCGGAGGCGCCTGGGTGCAGGAGGACGCATTCCCGACCGCCAGCATGCCGAGCTCCCTGCCGCCGCTGCTGGTGCTTACCAGCGAACGCGCGCCGCGGCCCTGGTCGACACGGTGCCGCTGCTGCCGCTGGGTGAGCCAGCAGGCGGCGTCGCTGGACGAAGCCGGGCTGGAGTTCGCGTTGCATTCCTGCCGACCGGCCGGCGCCGAGCCAAGCCAAGCGACCGCGCCCAGTGAGCACGCCAGGCGCATGGCGCTGCAAGGAAGCGCTGGGTGATGACGCAAACGCTCCCCCGCGCAGGTCGGGACGGCTCGGACCGCCACGGTGATCACCGAGTGCGCTTATCCGCTAGCCGGCTGGCCGGCTAGCGGATAGGTCGCGGCCGAGGAGCTCGCCGCCGCGGCGGTCCAGCCACTCAGCCGCCTCGAGCAGGCGCTGCACGTCCTCGCCGGTGGCGGCCGTGTGCTGCAGGGCGGCCTTGACGGCGCCGAGCTCCTGGACGACGTCCTCGAAGGTGTCGGCTGCCGGCTGCGGCTGCAGCCGAGGCGGATCCGGCCGCCGCCAGCGGACCGCCACGGCGGCCAGCGCGAGCGCCACGACCACGGCGGCGGCCAGCCACCCGCCCCACCAGAAGGCCAGGCCTGCAAGGCCGGCGGCCGCGACCGCAACCCATTGTCCACGCCGGCGCGCGGCGTGCCGGGCGGCCACGCGCGCCTGGGCGGCGCGTCGGATGGCGACCAGCTCCTGCCCCAGGGCGTGGGGTACGGAAATGCGTTCATGCAGCTCGTCGGTACTCGTGCAGGAGACCGCCGAGCAGGTCGCGTCGGTGTACCCGGGCTGGCGGGTGGCCGCTGATGAGGGTTACAGCAGCGGCTGGATCCGGCGGCTCAAGTTGCAGCGCCCGGTGGGGGCGATGAGCGTTGTAGTGCGCGATGTACACCTTGAGGGTCCGCTCCAGGTGCCCGCGGCCCACGACCAGTAACCAGTCCAGACACTCGGCGCGAACGGTGCCGACCCACCGTTCCGCGTAGGCGTTTGCGTTGGGTGCCTGCAGCGGCGTTCGGAGCACCTCGAAACTCTGCGATCCGAAGACGTCGTCGAACCCGCGACAGAACTTCGCGTCACGGTCACGAATAACGAAGTGCACCCGTGGGCCCCGCTCGCCCAGCGCCAGTAGGAGGTTGCGGGCCTGCTGGGTGATCCAGGCGCCGTCGGGGTGGGCGGTCACGCCAGCGAGGTGGACCCGGCGGGTGGCCACTTCGATGAAGAACAACACATACAGCCGCTGCAGCCACACTGTATCGACGGTGAAGAAGTCACATGCCACCATTCCGGCAGCCTGTTGGCGCAGGAACGCCCGCCAGGTGGTGGTCGCCGGCCGCGGCGTCGGATCCAGGCCATGACGGCGCAGCGTCGTACGGATCGTGGTGGCCGAGACCTGCACACCAAGCCGGTGGAGCTCCCCTTGGATACGCTGGTAGCCCCAGCGTGGGTTCTCCCTGGCCAGACGGACGATCAGCTGCTGCACCTCCTGATCCAATGGCGGTCGTCCCGCTCCACGAGGGTAGGTCCACGCGCCGGCGACCAGCCGTCGATGCCAACGCAGCAGCGTGTCGGGCTTGACGAAGAAGCACGACCAGCTGACTCGGGGGAGGACGCGGCTGACTGCGGCGAGCAGGCGCGGTCAGCAGGCTCCAGCCGAGGGCGTCGAACCTGGCGGCGCAACACGCTGAGCTGGTGGCGCAGGACGAGGATCTCCAGGTCCTTGCTGGCGTCGCCGCGGCTGAGCAGGGCGAGTAGCTGGATGGAGCGGCACAGCGTCAGGTAGGCGAGTTTCGGCAGCATCAGGTGGGCCTCTACATGGACGAAGAGCGTCAGGGCACCGAATCCTAGGCTGCTCCGAACCTCCAGCTCACAGGCAACGCCCGGATTTCCGTACCCCACGGGGTCTCACAGCCCTACGTACGGGAGGGCCAACGAACCGGAGCCCCTGCGCTTCGGGGACCCACGCGCCATGGCCCTGGCCGGTGCCCTGTGCGTCATGGTCCACGCCGTCGCCGGCTTCACCAACAAGAGCCTCCGGAGCCTGGTTGCCGGACTGCTCGGTGCGGACTACACCAGCGCGCAGATGACCTACGACCTGCGTCGCCTGCGCCTGCACGGGCTCATCACCCGACTGCCTGGCACCCACACCTACGTGACCACACCCGACGGCCTGCGCGTCGCCGCCTTCTAATCCAAGCTCGGCGCCCGTGTGCTCGCGCCGCTGCTTGCCGCCGACCATCCACCGGCACCCATCCAGGTCCGCCGCGCCCTTGCCACCCTCGACCGCGCCGTCGAGGACTACGTCACCAACGCTCGCCTCGGAACCGCAGCATGAAACCTCGGAACCGCAGCATGAAACCTGTCACAACGTCACGACTTCCAGCCCCCAAGAACGACTAGTAGCTCGTCAGTCGTGAGTTGTGAGGTGTGGGGGTTCGGTTTCATGCTCGTGCGGTCCAGGGATGCCGCCGCCGCAGGAGGCCGAGGTGCGCAAGCGATATGTCGTGGTCTTATCGGAGCAGGAGCGCGCCCGGCTGCACACCATGATCGGTCGGGGTGTCGCCCCGGCCAGCGCACTGACCCACGCGCGGATCCTGTTGAAAGCCAACCAGGGCGAGGCCGGCCCGGGCTGGACCGACGCCGCCATCGGGGCCGCGCTGGAGGTCAATCCCACTATCGTGGCCCGGGTCCGCATGCGCTACGTCGCGGCGGGGCTGGACGCTGCGGTGTACCGCAAGCCGCCCGCGCGCCAGTATCGCCGCCGGCTGGACGGGGAGCAGGAGGCCCGGCTGGTCGCGCTGACCTGCAGCGCCCCACCCGAGGGCCACAAGCGCTGGACGTTGCGGCTGCTGGCCGACCGGCTGGTGGCGCTGCAGGTGGTGGAGTCGGTGTCGTACGAGACGGTCCGCCAAGCCTTGAAGCAAATCGGCTTAAGCCGTGGCTGACCCAGTGCTGGTGCATCCCGCCCGAGCAGGATGCGGAGTTCGT
>WNFU01014543.1_pt1 | contig 11238 bp, 7 predicted proteins | sample 5400121 | NCBI WGS metagenome assembly WNFU01 (sample SAMN13153360, study PRJNA577476) | soil metagenome | isolation source: 100 cm soil or saprolite under grassland replicate 1 | place: USA:California | collected 2016-06-15
GTGCGGAGGTGGCGGTCAAGGAACTCCAGCGAGACCTTCGCAGCGTCCGCGGTCACCTGGGGGTCATACCGATAGAAATGGCCTCGCGCGTCCCGTCGTCCCGTCGTGCCCATGTTCGTCATGTCGAAGGCGTGCGGAGCGCCCTGGTAGGGCTAGCGCCGCCGCCTTCTCCGTGCAGCTCGCTGGTGGTGCCTGGTCGTCGGCACCAGCGACGAGGATCAAGAGCGGCGTGTCGACATCGTCGTAGAGGTTGTTGAGACGGTCCCGCGTGTCGGGCGGCAGCGAGGGCCGGCTGTCCGTGCAATAGGGATAGAGAGCCACAGCGGCCCCGAAGCTGGCCGCGCGCCGGTGCCCCGACCCGCCGGCTCCTTGCCCGCCGGCCGGAAGGTTGCGCTGAAGATGTAGCCGTCGGTCACCAGGGAACGACGATATTCAGATCTCCCAATCAATCAATAGATAAATTCGCACTGGGCAGCGTTCCAGATCAAGCGCAAAGTAAACCGTTTATCCAGGGTAGCCGGGCCCAGCGGCACCAGGAACAGAAAGACGCTCGCGGCGCATACTGGATCTCCGCAGTGGAAGAGAAATCCACCTGACGAGCGCGATGTCGATGTACGGGAGATGGCGATGGCGTTCTGGCGTGACCAGGCGGAGACCGCGCGGGCGAGATGGCCATGACTAGCGAGGGGCTCGGGATGCGCCGCGGCATCAGGCGGCGGGACTTCCTGAACGGCGTCGCGCTCAGCGTCGGCGGGGTGCTGCTGTCGCCGCACGAGGCGTTCGGGCTGCGCTTCGACGACGCAGCGCGCGGCACTGCGCCGTACCCGCCCGCGCTCACGGGCCTGCGCGGCAGCCACGAAGGCTCGTTCGAGGTCGCCCACGCGCTGCGGGACGGGTCGTTCTGGAAGACCGTGGGCCAGGCCGCCGACAACGGCGAGACCTACGATCTCGTGGTCGTGGGTGCCGGCATCAGCGGGCTGGCCTCGGCCTGGTACTTCCGCAAGGCGGCCGGCCCCGCCGCGCGCGTCCTCATCCTCGACAACCATGACGATTTCGGCGGCCACGCGCGGCGCAACGAGTTCCAGGTCGGTAAGCGCACTTTGATCGGCTACGGCGGCACGTTCGCCATCGACAGCCCGGCTCCGTACAGTCGAGCCGCGAGCGCCCTGGTGGCCGAGCTGGGCGTGGACGTCTCGCGCTGGGAGCGCATGATCGAGCGCGGCCTCTACGCCAGGCTCGGCATGGGCGCGGCTGTCTTCTTCGACCGTGCGACGTTCGGAGCCGACCGGCTGCTGCGTTTGCCCGGCAAAGGCGAGGCCGACCCGTGGCCGGCGTTCCTCGCCCAGGCCCCGCTGTCGGAGGCAGCCAGGCGCGACATCCGGCGCCTCGTCAAGGAACCCGCCGACTACCTCCCCGGGCTCGACGACGGCGCGAAGAAGGCGCGCCTCGCGCGGATGAGCTACGCCGACTTCCTGACGAACAGTGCCGGCTGCCATCCCGACGTGCTGCCGTTCTTCCAGGCGCGCCCGCACTCGCTCTACGGACTGGGCATCGACGCGGTCTCGGCGCTCGACGCTTGGGGCCTCGGCCTGCCCGGCTTCGCGGGCATGACGCTGGGCCCGACCGCCGGACCCGGTATGGGACTCGACGCGCGCCCTGGCCAGCGCTCGCCGTTCATGCACTTCCCCGACGGCAACGCGACCCTCGCGCGGCTTCTCGTCCAGCGGCTGATGCCACGCGCCGTTCCCGGTCGCAGCGTTGACGATGTGACGGTAGGGCGTGTCGACTACACGCAGCTCGACGAGCCGGGGCCGGCGCGCCTGCGCCTCAACAGCACGGTCGTGCGCGTGCGCCACGCCGGCGATGCGGCGCAGGTCGAGGTCAGCTACGCGCGCAGCGGGCGGCTGGAACGCGTGCGCGCCTCGAACTGCGTGCTGGCGTGCTGGAGTAGCGTGATTCCATACCTCTGTCCCGAGCTGCCCCAGGACCAGCGGGATGCGCTCGCCTACGCGGCCAAGGTTCCGATCGTCTACACCAACGTCGTGCTACGGGACTGGACCAGCTTCCATGCGCTACGCGTCAGCCAGGTGCACTGCCCGGGTAGCTTTCACACGTCGGTCAACCTGGACCTGCCGGTGCGCGTGGGGCGCTACCGCCCGCCGCGCCAGCCCAACGAGCCGATCGTGGTCCACATGATGCGCACGCCCTGCCTGCCCGGACTGCCAGGGCGAGAGCAACACCACGCCGGCCGCCGCGAGCTGTTGGCGACGACCTTCGAGACGTTCGAGCGTAACGTGCGGGAGCAGCTCGCGCGGATGCTGGGGGCGGGCGGTTTCGACCCGGCGCGTGACGTCCTGGCCCTCACCGTGAACCGCTGGCCACACGGCTACGCGTATCAGTACAACTCGTTGTGGGATCCGTTCTGGATCGACGGCGGCCCGCTGCCATGCGTGGCGGCACGCCAGCCGTTCGGCCGCATCGCTATCGCCAACGCGGACGCGGCGGCCTACGCCTACACCGATGCGGCCATCGACCAGGCCCACCGCGCGGTCGGCGAATTGCTGCGGCTCACGGTCGCGCCCGCTACAGGAGCGCGGCCGTGAGCCGCGAGGGGTCTAGAGGCGAAACCTATCGAGCCGGGGCTGACGCCGCCGCCGAGGGCGACTGCCCCGGGCTCGTGGCGACGAGAGGATATTTTGCGCACGCCGTGAGCCCGACAAGTAAGGTGATCAAAGCGAGCGCGAGAGCCGTGGATTTCAGTTGCGAGTACATGGATCGTCCTCCTTTTCTATGACCGCGTTCATGTGCACACGCAGTGCCAGCCCCACAAACCGTCGGCGAATTCGAGGCTTAGAGTTTCTTGGGGCCTGGCGCGTGACAGGCAGCCCCGAGCGGTTGACGAGAGTTGTCAGTCGAGAGGAGAACAGCAGAAATCGCCATGGCCTTACAATCTGGCCGGGAGAGAGGGAGTCATGATCAGACGCGAGTTTCTCACCGGAATCGCCGCCCTCGGGGCGACCGTGCTCCTGCCCAGGGGCGAGTCGGAGGCCCAAATGGCGACAACGCAGTCGCAGAGAATCGACGTCCACCATCACCACACCCCGCCGCCGTACGTCGCCGCGATCACAGCGAGGAACATCCCGGGCCCCGTGCGCGACTGGACGCCGGAGAAGTCGATCGCCGACATGGACAAGGCGGGCGTCGCCACCGCGATCACCTCGATCACCACGCCCGCCTTGAGGTTCCTCGACGACGACCCGGGCGCGCGCAAGCTCGCGCGCGAGTGCAACGAGTACAGCGCGAAGCTCGTCGCCGACTCCAAGGGCCGGTTCGGCATGTTCGCGGCGATGCCCATGCCCTATGTCGACGCCACCCTTCACGAGATCGCGTACGCGCTCGACACGCTCAAGGCGGATGGGATCGGCCTCCTGACGAGCTACGGCGACAAATGGCTCGGCGATCCGGCGTTTGCGCCGGTGATGGACGAGCTGAATCGCCGCAAGGCGGTCGTGTACACGCATCCCACCACGGCGAACTGCTGCGCGAACCTCATGCCGGACGTGCCGGAGTCGATCATCGAGTGGGGCACCGACACGACGCGCACGATCGCCAGCCTGGTGTTCAGCGGCACCGCCGCGCGCTGCCAGGACATGAAGGTCATCTTTTCCCATGGCGGCGGAACCATGCCGTTCCTGACCGAGCGCTTCGTCCGCCTGCCGCTGAGCAACAAGAACCTCGCCGCGCGTGTGCCGAACGGCGTGGAGTACGAGCTCAAGCGGTTCTACTACGACACCGCCCAGGCGTCCCACCCGATGGCGCTCGCATCGCTCACCAAGCTTGTCCCGGTGTCGCAGATCGTCTTCGGCACCGACTTCCCGTACCGCACCGCCGCAGACCACGTGAGGGGACTGACGGCGTACGGGTTCAGCGCGAGCGATCTGGCTCGCATCGACCGAGAGAATGCGGTGCGGCTGATACCGCGCCTGAAGGCATAGCGTCAGCTCGCGAATGCGGTGTCCCCGGTGCCGTGCGGAGAACGCCGCGGGCATGCGATTCTGCGGCCAGTGCGCGGCGCCGCTCGTAGCGGCCTGCCCGTCATGCGGTGCGGCCAATCCTCCTGAGAACAAGTTCTGCGGGCAGTGCGCAGCCTCGCTCGCTCAACGCCCCCGGCCACGTTTCGCGTCGCCCGACGCCTACACGCCCCAACATCTCGCCGAGAGAATCCTCACCTCGAAGGCCGCGCTCGAGGGCGAGCGCAAGCAGGTCACCATTTTCTTCGCCGACATGAAGGGCTCGATGGAGTTGCTGGCTGACCGCGACCCGGAGGAGGCGCGGAGGCTCCTCGACCCTGTCCTCGAACACATGATGGAAGCGGTCCATCGCTACGAGGGCACCGTCAACCAGGTCATGGGCGACGGGATCATGGCGCTCTTCGGCGCGCCGCTGGCGCACGAAGACCACGCCGTCCGCGCTTGTTACGCGGCGCTCCGGATGCAGGAGCGTGTGAGGCGCTACGCAGAGGAGGTGCGGCGTAGAGCGGGCGTGTCCATCGAGATCCGGGTAGGGCTGCACTCGGGCGAAGTGGTGGTCCGTTCGATCGGAAGCGATCTCCGGATGGACTATACCGCGGTGGGGCAGACCACACATCTGGCGGCGCGGATGGAGCAACTCGCCAGCGCGGGCTCGAGCCTTCATGACGGCGGCCGTGCTGCGCCTGAGCGAGAGCTTCGTCGCCGTCAAGCCGCTCGGACTGGTGAACGTCAAGGGTCTCGCCGAGCCGGTCGAGGTGTACGAGCTCACGGGCGCCGGCGCCGCGCGGACGAGGCTGCACGCCGCCGCGGCGCGCGGGCTCAGCCGCTTCGTTGGACGCGATCCCGAGCTGGAGCAGATCCACCGGGCGCTCGAGCACGCGGGCGCTGGGCGCGGCCAGATCGTTGCGGTGGTCGGCGAGCCGGGAATGGGCAAGTCGCGGCTCTTCTACGAGTTCGCGCGCTCCCACCGCACCCAGGGGTGGCGGACCCTCGAGACAGTCTCCGCGTCTTACGCCAAGGCCGCAAGCTACTTACCGGTGAGCGATCTGCTCCGGGACTACTTCAAGATCGGCGCCCAGGACGACCAGCGGGAGATCCGCGAGAAGGTTACAGGCAAGCTCCTCACCCTGGACCGGGTCTTGGAGCCCATCCTGCCCGCCATTCTCGCGCTCCTCGACGTTCCCACGAATGATTTGTCCTGGGAGAAGCTCGAACCCCGCGAGCGCCGTCAACACACACTCGATGCCGTCAAGCGGCTGCTCCTGCGAGAGAGCCAGCTCCAGCCCCTGGTGGTGGTTTTCGAGGATCTGCACTGGATCGACGGCGAGACCCAGGCGTTTCTGGACGCCTTGGTCGAGAGCTTGCCCGCCTCGCGGCTCGCCCTCCTCGTCAACTACCGCCCGGAATACCGCCACGGCTGGGCGGGCAAAACGTACTACGCTCAGGTTCGCCTCGACCCGCTGCCCCCGAAGAGCGCCGATGATCTTCTTCGCGGCCCGCTCGGCGAGGATCCGGCGCTCGAGCCTCTCAAGCACATGTTGACCGCGCGCACGGAAGGCAACCCGCTGTTCCTCGAGGAGTCGGTCCGCGCCCTCGTCGAGACCGGGGTCCTTGCCGGCGAGCGCGGGGCCTACCGGCTGGCCAAGCCGGTCGAGGCCATCGAAGTACCGGCGACGGTGCAGGCGATCCTGGCCGCGCGCATCGACCGGCTGCCGGCTGAGGAGAAGCGCCTCCTGCAGGCCGCGTCCGTGGTGGGAAAGGACATCCCCCTGGACCTGCTTCGCGTCGTAGCCGACTGCGGCGAGCCGGACTTTTCGCGCCTGATCGCGCGCCTCACGGCCGCCGAGTTTCTGGACGAGGCAAGTCTGTTCCCCGATCGCGTGTACACGTTCAAGCACGCGCTGACGCACGAAGTGGCCTACGGTAGCCTGCTCCACGAGCGGCGCCGCGACCTGCACGCGCGGATTGTCGAAGCCATCGAGCGGCTACACGCCGAGCGTCTCCCCGAGCACGTCGAGCGACTCGCCCACCACACGTCGCGGGGGGAGGTGTGGGAAAAGGCGGTGACGTACCTTCGCCAGGCCGGACTCAAGGCAGTCGTGCGCTCCGCTCACCGCGAAGCCATCGCCAACCTCGAGCAGGCCCTGACCACGGTGCGACGTCTTTCAGAGGATCGCGCGACCACCGTCTTGGCCGTCGATCTCCGATTGGATCTGGCGGTCGCCCTGTCCCAGTCGGCACGATACGGTGACATTCTCCAACGGATGACGGAGGCGGAGCCGCTCGCGGAATCGCTGAAGGATCGGACCCGGCTCGGGCAAGTGCTGGTGCGGATGGCCCAGGCGCTCAGGTTGAAGGGCGAATACACCACGGCGCTCGATGTAGGCCATCGCGCTGTCGCCATTGCCGACGAGCTTGGCGGTCGCCTGCTTCGGTCGAGCACGCGCCACCGGCTGGGACAGGTCTATTTCGCCTTGGGTGAGTATCCGCGGGCGGCCGCGCTGCTACGCGAGAGCGTCGAGCTTCTCGGCGACCTCGCCGGGACAGCGGACGAAATGGGATATGTCCTGGGCGTCGGGCCGCATGCATGGCTCGCCTACTCGCTCGCGTTTCGCGGCGAGTTCACGGAGGCGGTCACGCTCGCCCGGCGGGCCCTCGGGCTCGCCGAGTCCGGCAACCGTCCGGGTGATCTGATCGTCTCGCTCGGCGCACTCGGCCTCCTCTATCTCCAGAGAGGCGACCATCACGAAGCCCTCCCGGCTCTCGAGCGGGGCTTGGCCCTCTGCCGGAGCTGGAACATCCTCGACTGGTCTCCTACCATGACCTCAGCCCTCGCGGAGGCCTATGCGCGCCAGGGCCGTCTGGCGGAGTCGATCGCCCTTCACCACCGCGCGGCAGAAGAAGAGGCAAGGGAGACGCAGGGCACCCCAGCCGCCGCGGTCCTGCGTCTCGGCGAGACATATTTGCTCTCCGACCGCATCGACGATGCCCGCGCGTGCGCTGAGCGAGCGCTCAGTCTCTCGCGGACGGTCGGGGAGCGCAGCATCGAAACACGAGCGCTCCGGCTTCTCGGAGAGGTGGCCGCCTGCGGTACCTCGCCCGACGCCGACCAGTCCGAGCGACTCATGGGCCAGGCGTTGGTCCGGAGCGAGGAGTTGGGTTTGCGCCCGCACGTGGCGCGATGCCACTTGAGCCTCGGAGTGCTCTACGCCCGGACCGGGCGGCCCGAGCGATCGGAAGGGCACATCGCGACCGCTCTGGCGATGTTCCGCGAGATGGAGATGCCGTACTGGATCGAGAGGGCAGAGGCCGAGTTACGAACTCTTGCCTAAGACTGGCGGCGGTTGATGCCCGTAACACCTTTCCACTTCGGGCCTGGTCTACTTCTCCTTGACTTCCTTTGCGATTACTCAAGTCGTCATTGATGCTTATGGCCGCGCTCATCGGTGGCGCTTTCGGAGGTGCCAGCCACTCATTGCTCGACAGCATGATGCACTCTGACGTTCAACCGTATTGGCCTTGGGCCGCAGGCAACCCGCTGCTCGGGGTAGCGGGTGTAGCTACTCTTCACCTGTCATGCGGCGGGGGGCGAGTCCTTCCGCGACCACGGCGTGCGCGTGGACCGGATCCAGTCCTCGCCCTGGTGCCGCTGTATCGAAACGGCCCACCTGATGGCTGTCGGCCCGGTTGAGAGTTCGTGGGCGCTTGTGCCGGACATGAATCCGAATGCTACCGCGCGGTTCCTCGAGTTGAAGGAGATGGTATCCACTTGGCGCGGACCGGGTACGCTCGTGCTGGTGACTCACGCCCTGACCGTTCGGCCGCTGATCGGGATCTTGCCGGACCAGGGAGAGACGGTGGTGCTCAAACCGACGCCCGGTAGCGGGCCGGGGGTCCACGTTGTGGGCAGGATCGCGGCGCCCCAATAGCGTTTGGCCGGTCGTCGGCCCTGCTGTGTAATTTGCCCCGGTATATGTAAAAACTATCGGGAAAGTTTCGTCGCTGGCGGGCGCGCGTCAGGCTCGGGAAAGTTTCGTCGCTGGCGGGCGCGCGTCAGGCTCGTTGCACCACGCGATTCGTGTACGGCGTTTCGATGATAAGCACGCGCGGGTTGGCCATCAGCCTCTTGGGCATCGTCTCGTGACCTCCCTCCGCTTGACATGAGCCGGGAGCGGCGTCGCGCCAGCGCGTGATGCAATCACGCGTCGCGCTTGCGATTCGGCCCCGCTAGACAACGGGGCGGCAAACGTGGCGGCAGGTGAACCGATGACGATCCGTTCGCCGCCCGACCGCCCTTCGGGAGATGGCCTCGCGGGGGGGGGCCGCCCACTACTCGCTGGGAGGCACACCGCTTGCAGGCGGGTTCGCATATCCCTTGCGGAAGGACGCGGCGACTCGCACCCGATACCCGCTCTGCCGTGGCGTCGGCCCCCGATTCCACCGGCGCCGTCACCCCCCAAAAGGAGGAGCAGCATGAAGAGCAAGGTCATAGCGACCATGAATCACATGATGCCGTCGAAGTTGATGCCGTCGAAGTGGGGTGGCCGCGGCAGCACGATTCCGCTACTGCGGATCGCGACCGACCCGCTACTGCGGATCGCGACCGACCCGAGGGCATGGGTGTTCGCCGGTGCAGCCGCCGCCGCAGGCGGCCGCGCGCTCGGCCGGTGGCTCACACGCTTCGAGCTCCGAGGCCGAACCGTCCTGATCACCGGCGGCACGCGCGGTCTCGGGCTGGAGCTCGCGCGACAAGCGGGGTCCGCAGGGGCGCGGGTTGCAATCTGCGGCCGCGACGCCGACACGCTTGCCCGCGCGCGCGAAAGCCTTTCGCAGATGGGCGCGGCCGTCCTCGCGACGACCTGCGACGTGACCGATCGCAACCAAGTGGCGGAGCTGATTCGCTTCGTACAAGCCGGGTTCGGTCACATCGACGTACTGATCAACAACGCCGGCATGGTCGAGGTCGGACCGGTCGAAGCCATGACCGCCGTCGACTTCGAGCGCGATATGGCCACGAACTTCTGGGGTCCGCTCAACGCCATTCTCGCGGTGCTGCCCCACATGCGGTCCAGAGGTGAGGGTCGCATCGTCAACATCGCGTCCATCGGCGGCAAGCTGAGTGTCCCGCATCTCCTGCCGTATAGCTCGAGCAAGTTCGCCCTCGTCGGGCTTTCCGAGGGACTCCGCGCGGAACTCCGGGCGTCGGGCATCCTCGTGACCACGGTCTGCCCGGGATTGATGCGCACCGGAAGCCCGCGGCACGCGACGTTCAAGGGGCGGCACGACGCCGAGTACACCTGGTTCAATCTGGCGGATAATTTCCCTCTCCTGTCGATGGACGTGGAGCGCGCGGCGCGGCGGATCTTGAGGGCCGTGCGGCACGGGAACTCGCACGTCGTCCTGTCGCTTCCGGCGAAGGTCGCCGACAAGGTCCACGGGCTGTTTCCGGGATTGACCTCTGACGCGCTCGGTCTGGCCAACCGTTTGCTCCCCAGCACTGAGAGCCGCGAGCACGGTGTCGAGGGCCAGCACTGCCGGCCGGTCGTCTCGGTGCCCTGGCTCGGCGCGCGCAGCGACCGGGTGGCGACGCAGCACAACCAGACCAACTGAAACGCGGGGTCACGGCCGACGGAGGCCGACGCGCCGGGTTTTGCGGGCGAGTCGGCCTCCTCCCGGCACGTCGAGCCTCTTCTGGAGAGTGACACTTTTGGGTCACGCGCTCTCGGCGGTCTGTCACTCTGGTGCGCAGGTGTTAGGGGCGAGCACCCCCTAAGTCGCTGACACACTGCCAGTTTTGGCGACTGGCACTCATCGTGCTGTTGTTCTCAGATATGCGGACGGATAATCCCTCCGGCTGCCCTTCTGAACGCGACCCGATCCACGAAATCCTGACCGTTGGCTGGTGCGACCGGCCCCGACCTGCACGAATAGGTGAAGAAGTACCAAGGGGACATCGACTGCGCGTACAGCGCAGATCGACAGGTGTCGCGCTCGGACTCATGCTGTTCGTCGTCGCTGTCGCCGGGTGCGCGGGGTGCCCTCCGACTCCCGCAGCTTCCACGCTGGCTTGGTCGGCTCCGGCGTCCCCGGCACCAACTCCGGAAGGCTCCGCATCGGCTCCGACGCCACCAGCCTCCAGAGCTCTGAGGTTGCCGCTCGCGCCGACCAACGGGTTCAGAGCGCATGAGACTCTTAGAGACGTCCACTTTGGGCCTGGACGGTCCGATGCTCTGTGGGCCGACACCCGGGTTCTCGACGGTGCAGTTGGCTGGCTCAAGGAGAACCCCACCCGGCTTCTTCGGATTGAGGGGTACACGGATGGCAGCGGCACCAGGGAGCAGAATCTGAGCATCGGCGAGAGGCGAGCGAGGTTCGTCATGAAGTACCTGGTGTCAAAAGGTGTGGAGGCCGCGCGCATCACGATTGCGTCATACGGCGCGGAACGCCCGGTGTGTACGGAGACGACAGAGGCGTGCCGGGCAAAGAACCGTCGTGTCCAGCTCCTTGTCAAAGAACGCTAAGCGAACGAGGAACCCCTCTCCCCATGACGAGCTCTACCGCCGCTATGATAATGGTTCTTCTTCTCTGCGCCTTTTCCACGGATAGCGAACGAGGAACCCCTCTCCCCATGACGAGCTCTACCGCCGCTATGATAATGGTTCTTCTTCTCTGCGCCTTTTCCACGGATTTATGCGGAGCCGACCCTTCACGGCTCCCAAGACTTCCAAACAAGAGCTTCATTTGATTTGGCTGTTCAGAAATCGATGGTACTCAACTCGGTAAGAGCAGGTTGGAGACCAAGAGCGCATTCGTCACTTACACGAACGAATTCTTTGCGGGCAAGACGAACGCATTGAAGATTCAATGCTTCACTCAGCCGATCGTAGAGGAAGCCCAGGCTAAGCTACTGAGGCACGACAACCGCGAAATGAGCAGGGCGGCTACGCAGCGCTTGTTTTATTCCTGGATGAACGAGATCAGATCTGAGCGCCGTGAAGCGCCTCCTCCTCCGCGAGAGCCAGGTTCAGCCGCTCCTCCTGGTCTTCGAGGATCTCCACTGGATCGACGACGCGACGCAGGAATTCCTCGACAGCTTGGTGGACAGCCTTTCCCGCGCCCGCCTCTATCGCGTCGGACGTGACAAGGAAGCGGAGGCCGCGTTCGGCCAGGCGGTCCACATCATCGAGGCAATCGCGGCCACGCTCAC
>WNFU01009629.1_pt1 | contig 11237 bp, 7 predicted proteins | sample 5400121 | NCBI WGS metagenome assembly WNFU01 (sample SAMN13153360, study PRJNA577476) | soil metagenome | isolation source: 100 cm soil or saprolite under grassland replicate 1 | place: USA:California | collected 2016-06-15
TTTTCGTTTCCGTGACAATTTCCTTGCCGTTTGCGTCAGTGACGCGCCAGCGCCACCAGAGTTGCGCGCCGGGAGGCAGCGATCCGCTTTGGCGCATTTCCCATGTCCATTCCGCGTTGACCGTTTTGCCGGGTGTAAATTGTGGGAAAGCTTTTGCGATCACCTCGCCGCAGGTTTGTTGTTCGTTTCCATATTCCAATACTACGGAGGTGATATCCACATCGCTCGTGATCGTAGCGTGGAAGGTGGCTGATTCGGGAAAATTGAGAATAATTTCATTGCTTGTCACGCTTGGAAGCAAGGAGGAAAAAGCTGATGTAATAGATAACAGACTTAAGCTGACGCAGAGCGTGAGCGCGATGTTCAATTTCCGCATGAAGACTCTCTTGAGCAATATTCAGGTTAACCTTGCGCAGGTTTCCCCACTTTTTCATTGCATAAGTGTAACAAAACCTTCGCAAGGTTGTACTTCAGTAAGTGTATCACGCGGAAAATACTACCTTCCAATTCCTTTTCAATCGAGAGTACGCCGTTTGACGCATGTATCCTTTTGCATGTATAATCGGCAATCTCCGAGATTTTACAATTACACAACTACTCAATTTGGTCAATCTTGCTCAGAAGACCGGCACTCTCGTAGTGGATGGTCCGAGTGAGCAGGCTTTTATTTCGTTCCGTGAGGGAAAGTTAGCGTACGCGCGCGTCGGTCATGATGACGGAAGTCTCGCGGCTGTTTTGCATAAAGCCAATAAGTTGACTGTCAATCAGTACCGTGCAATTGTCGAGCGAGCGGGAAAAATTTCAGATAAAGAACTGGGATTGTTGCTGATCAATGCAGGTTATCTCTCTCAGGAAGAAATCCTGATTAATCTTCAGAGTTATTTTACAGAGATCATTCGTCGGCTCTTTACTTGGGTAGAAGGCTTTTTCCGGTTCGAGGGAGAGATGCTGCCTCCTGATGACCGAATCAATATACGGCTTGATCTTGAAAATATTATTATCGAGGGTGCCCGCCAGTTGCGGGAATGGGAACAATTGCAGGATGAAATTCCAAGTCTGGATATGGCTCTCAAATTCACTGACCGTCCATTGAAAAATGTGAGCTTGAATGTGGAAGAGTGGCGCGTCGTTTCCTATATTAATCCGAAGAACACAATGAAACAGATCGCACAGACCAACAAGATGAATGATCTTGAGATCCGCCGTATTGTGTACGGACTGTTGCAAGCTGGTCTCGTTGAAGTGATTCGACCTGAGGGCATGGTGATCCCAATGAGTCCAAAGACGTTCCCAACCCAGAACAAAGAAGAACAGAAATCATTAGTTAATAGATTAATTGGACGCATTCGCTCGCTGTAATCATCGAAGCGGAAGGATAAGCATTTATGCAAACAGTAAAAATGGTGGTCACAGGCCCCTTCAGCGCTGGCAAGACGGAATTCATTCAGTCGGTCAGCGAAATTGACGTTGTTTCGACGGAACGCAAGATTTCCAGTGCGGCAGAGCGCTCGGTTAAAGAATCGACAACCGTTGCCATGGATTTCGGTCGAATCACGGTGGATGAAGATCTTGTCCTTTATCTGTTTGGCACGCCCGGACAAAAACGCTTTGATTTCATGTGGGAAATCCTTTCGGAAGGTATGCTGGGTTTCATTGTGATGGTGGATAGCACTCGACCGGAGACCTTCCGCGAGGCACGCTCGATCCTTGAAACCTTCCGAGCATACGCGCCAACGCCTTATGTCGTGGCTGCGAATAAGCAGGATCGGGAGGATGCCTGGGACCTGGAAGATATGCGGCATGCCTTGCGGCTGGAGAGTAAGGTCAAATTTCTTCCCTGTGTTGCCACCGATAAAGATACTGTGAAATCTGTACTTCTCGAATTGTTATATAGTATTTTGGCTGAAATGGAGTCGGGAGACTAGGGGAACCCGTTTGATAAGAAATCGTGTCATCGATTACTACCGATCAAGGCATTGTCCATTACGAAGTGTATGGACGCGGCAAGCCCGTAATTCTTCTGCATGGCTGGCTCGGTTCATGGGGCCTGTGGCAGGAAACGATGAGCTTTCTGGGTCGCTATTATCGCACCTATGCGCTGGACTTTTGGGGATTCGGTGAATCGGGCAAGAAACGCGAGACTTATGCTGTTCAGGATTTTGTCAGCCTTGTCGACCAATTTATGGAACAGTTGGGTATTGCCAATGCACCTCTTGTTGGTCACAGCATGGGCGGAACAGTCAGCCTTTCGGTTGCGATCAAATATCCTCAGCGCGTTAGCAAAGTTGTCGTCGTCGGTTCACCGATTGTTGGCTCATCGCTGGCATTGCCACTCAAATGGGCTGGTTACCGACCGATTGCGTTTATGCTCTTTAACATGATGGGAATCTTCCGATCAGCAATACGTCTGGCTTCTCCTATTATTTGTCGCGATGAACGCTTTGCAGATATGATGGACCGTGACCTCTCGCGTACCACCGTCGAATCCTTCCTGCGTTCGATTGCGTCCCTGCGTCGCACTGATCTACGTCCAATGCTTGGGCAAATCAGTGTCCCTGCGATGGGAATGTATGGTGATCGCGACGTAATTGTCCACCCGCGGCAATGGGAGCCGATGAAAAAGGGCATCAGTCACGCGTACATCGAGCGATTCCCGTCAGCTGGGCATTTTCCCATGCTGGAAGAGCCTCAAAATTTCGCGGAACGGTTAAAATCATTCCTTGATAGGGATGAGCCGCCCCTTTCAACCCAGGCATCCACCTCTCTATCTCCGACACCTTCTGTGACACTATGAATACTACTACTCAATTCAACTATCCAAATCGTATGGGGAGGATCATTCTTTTATCCATGGAAGAAGTGATGGGACGTAATGGGGTCAATGCCGTCTTAAATCTTGCTTCCCTTCCAGCTTTGATTGAAAATTACCCACCCGATAATACGAGCCTTGATTTTCCGTTTTCAACCCTGAGTAATATCAATGAAGGGTTGGAGCACGCCTACGGTCCCCACGGCGGCCGCGGACTCGCTCTGCGCGTAGGGCGCGCTTGCTTTAATTATGGCGTGCGTCAGTATGGCACCCAAATGGGGTTGACGGAGATGGCTTTTCGCCTGATGCCCCTCCCGACGAAACTCCATGCGGGAGCGCAGGCTTTTGCCGAGCTCTTCAACAAATTTACAGATCAACAAGTCCGTGTCGAGGAAGAGGATGGGAAAATTCTTTGGCACATTGAGCGCTGCCCGCTTTGTTGGGAACGCAAAGCTCATGACCCAGTCTGTCACTTGGCAGTAGGATTGATTCAAGAAGCGCTTTATTGGGTGAGTGGCGGCAAAGTCTTTAATGTAGAGGAAAAAACTTGTATTGCTGCAGGGGATCAAACCTGTACCATTGAGATTGATCAATCGCCCATTTTCTAATAATTTAGGCCCTTTGTTACCCACCGCCGGGGGAGCATCCTGAGACCTTTGAGAAAAAGGCTCTCAAGCTTATTTTCTCTGTACACTTGCGCAGTCCGTGGCGGTCCTATCCAAACAAATTTGTAGACGCTATAGATGTAAAAACAGGAACTTCCCGTCCCTGTTTTGTAAATTCTGTGGAATAATTGCTCATAGATATGCTCAAGGTTATTCTCAATGCTCAGCATCCGATAACACCCTTTAACGAGCCCGCCCGGGATTTACGCATACAAAACACTCCCCTTTGGTTGCACCAGCGCAATGTCCTTACCCCTTACACCACGCGTGAAATCGAGTTAAAACCGGGCCAGCGTTTTCCACAACAACGCGATGAAATGATCGTTTATCGGGATAATATATTCTTCGATGAAGAATATATTAATATGTTCATTAATTTAGCGCGTAAGAAGAGAACCCCCTGCCGCGCAGCGTTTTCGACAGAAGACTCTGCGTTTAGAGAACATGCCTTGCCGCTTTCATCATCCTATACGCCTGCCGGTGGTTTGTTCTTGGCAGATTTGTGGTATTACCCAAATGGTCCGGTGGCAGATGCTGAACCATTGGTGATCGATCTTGGATTATCCGAGATGGGTTATTACCATGTGCCAACTTATATGGCCGACCAGAGCGGCGACCTGACGTTTCAGGTCCCTTTGCGAGCCCTTCTTGCGATTGACTCCTGGGTGCATATTTTTATCGCAGATGTGGTATTTGGTTTGTTTTCACGCGGTGCCCGTTTCGAAAAGCGGCTCAGGGAAGATCTGGCTTTTAAATTGAGAATCTTGGGGAAAGCGATCTATGAAGGGAATCAGATTCTCGAGTGTTCAGAACTGGTTAAAGTCGGTAGGAATTGCGTGATCGATCCACATGCCATTATCCATGGTCCAACCACCATTGGAGATAATGTGACCATCAACGCGGGCGCGGTCATCGAAAACTGCATCATTGGAAACAACGTCAATATCTCCCAGGATGTTCAGTTGATGTTATCTGTGGTGGGGGATGGAGCGTTCCTGCCGTTCCGTGCAGCCTTGTTCATGACTACGGTGATGGAAAATAGCATGATCGCCCAGAATACCTGTCTGCAAATGTGTGTGATTGGACGAAACACATTTATTGGCGCAGGTTCTACATTTACAGACTATAACCTGATCCCAGCACCCATCCGTGCCTTGGATGGGAAGGGCAAATTGAACATCTCCAATCGCCCGGTGATCGGAAGCGCGGTCGGGCACAATTGTCGCTTAGGCTCGGGGATGATCGTATATCCTGCCCGCACCATCGAATCGGATGTGGTGCTCGCTGCGTCGAAAGACCGCCGCGTGATTGATCGGGATGTCCGCTATGAAGATAGCGATCATCATAAACTCAAAGCTGCCAGTCTTCATCAGCGCTTATATCCTCGTCCCGGTGAGCGTCAATTGGAATCATGGTAGCTAGTGGATACGTTCGCATTCATTATCCATCCCATCGACCCGAAACGGGATGTGAGCCGTAAGTTTCCACTTCTCGGGCACTTATTAAATGAGAGACAGATCGATTTCTTCTCCACATTTTTTCCGCCAGTCTATATTTCAGAGATCGAAGGGATCACTTCTCAGGCGACCGGTAAGGAAATAAAAGGCTGGTTCATTGCCTGCCCCTACACGCCCAGACGGATGATGGAACTTGCTGAGCGTACGGTATATCGCAAGATCATTCAAACGGGCCACTTGGCGGAAAAGCTTGGCGCCCAAATTCTTGGGCTCGGTGCCTTCACATCTGTCGTTGGAGATGCCGGTGTTACGATCGCGAATGCCCTCGAGGTTCCGGTAACGACCGGAGATTCTTATACGGTCACCGTTGCTGTGGACGCGATCCGGGAAGCCGCATTTGTCATGGATATTCCTCTGAGTGGGGCGACCGCCGCAGTTGTGGGTGCCACTGGTGCGATTGGACAGGTGTGTGCTGAACTGCTGGCAGAAGATGTAGAACGCCTCTATCTGATCGGACGAAGGCCAGCAGCGCTCGAGAAATTGCGCGACCGGCTCCAAGCTCGGGCAAGAGCCGAACTGATCGTCAGTACAAGTATGGATGTTTTGGCAGAGGCTCAGTTGATTTTGACCGTGACCAGCGCGATCCACGAGATCATCCGTCCTGAGCATTTACAACCTGGTAGCGTGGTGTGCGATGTAGCCCGTCCTCGTGATGTTTCTGCAATGGTGGCGGCGGCGAGAGATGATATATTAGTAATAGACGGCGGAATGGTCGATGTTCCAGGCCCCGTTAATTTCCACTTTGACTTTGGTTTTCCGCCAGGAAAGGCGTATGCCTGCATGGCTGAGACAATCGCCCTGGCATTGGAAGGACGTTTTGAGGACTATACGCTGGGTAAACACCTGACGAGAGAACGCGTGGAAGAAATTAGTACAATGGCAAAGAAACATGGATTTCGCTTGAGCGGATTCCGGTCGTTCGAGCAAGAAGTAACTCAACAACATATTGAAACCGTGCGCCGCAATGCGAAGAATGCTCGCAAGTTGCAAACGGCACACACGTAATTTGGAGGCTGCTTATGGGAAAAGCCCGCCTGTTGGTTGTAGAAGATGATATTGATATTGGCAACATGCTGAAGATCTACTTCAGCGGAATGGACTTCACTGTAGATGTTGCCGTGCGCGGGTCAGAGGCATTGGAAAAAACAAAACAAGTTTTGCCGAACCTGATCGTGCTGGATATTATGCTGCCTGATATCGATGGCTACGAGGTATGCCGTAGTTTGCGCACCAATATGCGCACCAGTCATATCCCCGTCATTTTCCTCACGCAAAGAGATGAGCGGAGTGACAAGTTGCAGGGACTGGAGCTGGGCGCGGATGATTACATCACCAAGCCATTTGATATCGAGGAACTCAAGTTGCGCGTCCAGGGCGCGATCAAACGCTCGGAACGCGAGAGTTTAACCGATCCTCGTTCTGGGCGCCCTGCGGGACGCCTAATCGAGGATCAACTGCGCCGCATCATTCGGCAAAAGGGCTGGGCCCTGCTCGATACGGGAATTAACCATTTTGATCCTTTTAAGAATGTTTATGGTTTTGTGGCTGGCGATGATGTGATTCGATTTACTTCCATGTTGATCGGGGAAGTGGTGGATGAAGTTGGAACAACGTCTGACTTTATCGGTCATGCCGGAGGAGACAATTTCATCATTACCACAACGGAAGAAAAGGCTGAGGCGATGAAAGCGCGCCTGAAGGAAAGATTTGATAACGAAGTGCTCACACACTACAACTTTATGGATCGCCAACAGGGATTTATCCAATCGCCTGTATCCGGTGAAACTATAGTGAAAGCGCCTTTTATGACCATGGCAGTAGGTGTAGTTTCATCAAGCCAACATTCCTTTGCCGATATTCGCGAGATTACTGAGTTGTCTGCTGAGGCACGCCGCCAGGATGCCGCGTCTGGCGGATAAGGTGATATTAGAGAATGCTAGCTGGGCTGGAAGTGGGCCTTGCCTTAATCGTCTTTGCACTAGTACTGGGTCTTTTCGTACTAGTGGTGATTTGGTTGCGTCAATTACCGCGGAACGCATCCACGAAAACTGAAATCACTTCAACGTTTGTTCCCCCCGATTCTTCAAACCTAAATGAGGCAATATTAATTGTCCAGTTTGGTGGACGTGTAGAGTACGTCAACGAATTGGCACGCGAATGGTTCGGATTGCGCGAAGGAGAAATAGCCGATCTTGAGCGGTTGATCCGGCGCGCCCGGCCTGCGGAAGATATCCTTGCTCTGTGCGCGCGACAGGGACAGAAGCGGCTGTCTGTCGGTGGGCGGCTTGTAGATGCCACTTCCTATCAAATACCGGGACCTTATCCGCTGATGCTCATCACGATGAGGAGCGTGGAACTCTCCACCAGCCTGAGCGAAGCCGGTGCCGATTCATCCATCCTCCGAATCGTGTCAGACTTTGGCAAAAGCGTTTCTGCCAGCCTTAACCTCGAAGATGCCTTATATGCGATTTTGTTGAACGTTTCTCATCTGGTCCCGGCCGATGTGTTGGAAGTAAAGATCTGGAATGAAGGGGACAAAGCATTGATCCCATATACCTTGGAATCTTCCGGATCATCCCATGCCATTCGCGCCTCGCACTCTCAATTCGGCGAGTTGACGAATACGTTGCGCACTCGCCAGAGATTGATTCTGATTCCTGATACGCGTGTTCCTGACCTGTCTCTTCCGAAACTAAATGGCAGTTCACCCGTCCAATCCTATTTGGGTCTGCCACTGATTGTTGACCATCAATTGGTTGGCACGCTGGAGATAGGTCATTTGTCTGCGGGTGTCTTGGGTCAACATGATTGTGACTTGGTCCAGTTAATTGCCGCACAGGCAGCGTACAGTATACGGAACGCGATGGTGTTTGCGAGTGAACAAAGTCGCGCCGCAGAATTAAGCAGTCTTGCGAATCTTGCTCAAGTTTTTGGTGCTTCACAGGATTATACGAATCTCATCAGTCGGTTGGTGGAAACGATCGGACCACTCTTCTCTGTGGAAGTCCTTGGGTTCCTTTTGTACGATGAAAACAAAAGTACCTTAGAGGCACAGATCCCATTTCAGGGGTTGCCCACTCATATCGTTGAAATTTATCGGACGACGATTCAACCTGAAAGTAAAGCCGAGAAAATCTTAACCGATCGAGAATTTAATCAGACACGAAATGCTGCCGAAGATGAAACCTGGAGTGATCTAGGTTTGCAGAACCTTGCACAGGCAGCCAGCCTGCGTGAATCAGTACTTGCGCCTCTTATCTCCGGCGAACGCTTTGTAGGTTATCTCCAGCTCTCAAATCATCGTCAATCCCCATTTGAATTTACCGATGCGGAATTGCGTTTGATTAAGATAGTTGCCAATCAAGCGGCAGGGATCATTGAGAGTTCCTTTGTCGTGGAAAGGACGCGCCAGCGCGCGCTGCGTTCAGACGCATTGCGCCGCATCGCCAGTCTGGCAGCCTCCACTGCGACGCTGGATGAGGTTCTCCGTTTCTCTATAAAAGAACTTGCTAATCTTTTGCAAAGTGACATGGCAGCCGTATTTCTTATCGATGAACAGATCGGTGAATTACGTTTACATCGCGATTCAGTCGTTGGTGCATCGGTCGACTCAATGGAAACCCTTGCACGCCTTCACGTGGATGATCCTCAATACCGCCTCACCATATCCGGTAGTCAGAAGCCATATCTTTCGGGTCGTTTGAGTTCTGACCGTCACATTCTTCCGGTGTACCGGCCATTAGTGAATATTCTCCAGGTTGAATCGGCAATTGTTGTGCCCCTCATCGTTCGAGATCGAAGTCTCGGTGAGTTAATGCTGGGAAGCCGCAAGGCTGAATTCTTTAATAATTATGATCTTCAAATTGTGTCGACCGCGGCAGATCAACTGGCTTCCGCGATAGAAAACGCCTCTCGCTCCACGCAGACAGATGAGAGTCTCCGCCGTCGCGTGGAACAACTCACTTCCATCGCCCGTGTCAGCCGTGAACTGAACTCGATGGTTGACTTGAAATCCCTGCTGGAAGTGGTGCGTGACGAGAGTCTGCGGACCACGCGCGCAGAATGTGGTGCTATTCTGCTATTCAACACAACCGTTTCAGCCAACCCGCCGCCTGTTATCTTGTCGTTGGGTTGTCCTCTTCCCGAAACATTTTCGCCACTCGATCAAAAGGCCATCGAAACGGGCGAGTCGCAACTTATTGTGGATTACTCACTGAACGATGAAACACCTGTTCATGAGGGTGTTCGTTATGCCCTCATTGTTCCCATCCTCAATGCTGGAAAAACAGCCGGATTGATTCACTTGCATTCCGGACGGCCTGGCTTCTTCGATCAAGCTGCCCTTGAAGTAACGCAGACTCTGGCTTCGCAGGCGGCCGTCGCGCTTGGAAATGTTCAACGTTACCAGGAACAGCGCCAGCGCACCGAAGTGTTACGCCGCCGGGCCGAAACGCTGACCAAATTAACAGAAACCAGTTTTGTTCTTAATTTTGACCAGCCACTTGACCAACTGTTGCGAAGCATCGGCAATAGCATTCGCGAAGCCACGCCTTTCCAGGCAGTGCTGATCAGTATTTATGAACGGGATACCGGATTGTTGCGTCGCATTACCGGCGTTGGATTTTCCCCCGAAACGTTGACGGAACTAATGTCGCGAAAGCAGCCGCTTGCCAGTATTCAGCAAATGCTCAAGCCGCAATTCCGTATCAGCCGTTCTTATTTCATCCCCGTGGATGAAGCGCCAATTATCCCAACCGATGTCCACATGGTCACATTGGAACTGGAGGATAAGACAGGAAAGTCATCCAATGCCTGGGACCCGGATGATTTTCTCATTATTCCATTAGAAGATGATCAAGGCTATCCACTTGGCTTGATGAGTTTTGATGCGCCGAAGGATGGATTACGGCCGGATCGTGCCACGATCGAAGCGCTCGAAATTTTTGGCGCACAAGCCGCGCTTGCCATTGCAAATCATTTACGCTTCGTCGAACTTCGCAACAAAGTGGATTCCTTAAGCTCTGGCCTGGAGCGACAGCAGCGGCTGATGAACCTCACGCAAAATGATTTGCCTATTTTGCTGCGCAAGGATCTCGACCAGACGATCGCAATTCAAAACCTGGATCAACGGGGCCAGCGGGTTCGGGCGGGTCTTGCCATTACCGAATCCGTGAGCCGGCAATTGGATGCCTCCTCGGCCTTACAGGCGCTTGGTCGCGAGACGCTCACACAGTTGCGGATGTCTGTGGCGATGGTGGCAGAAACAACCCATGAAGGTCCGCGTTTGCTTTATGTGCTGGGAAATGTGCCGCGCGCAACAAACCCGGAAGCACTGTTTGGGCAGCGGAATCCGTTGCGGGGTTGTTTGCAGAGCGGCGAAGCCATCCTGATCTCGAATTTGGATGAGGACCTCGAGTGGCGTGAAACTCCGCTCCTCTCGGCATTGCGCGCCAAATCGCTGATCTGCCTGCCGATCAAGATCGATAAGAAGACGGTCGCGGCGATGCTGGCTGTCAGCCCGGAGCCAATGCCGGCTTTTACCGATGAAGATTTACAGGTCTATCACCAGATTGCGCGACAAACCTCTGTGATTTTGCAAAATATCTCGCTGCTTAATGAGACCCGTCGCCGTTTGCAGGAAGTGAACCTATTGCTCGATTTCAGCCGCCAGTTACGCGGCTTGGATTCGGAACGCATCGTTCGTGCTTTGCTTGAAAGTGCCAGGCGCGCCTTGTATTCTGCCCATGCCGGTGTTGTCTTGATCTGGGATGAGCATATCGGTCAACTGGTGCCGACCGCGGTTTCGGGCTATGCTGATAATGAAACCATGAAGCGGATTGCGTATCGGCCAGGCGAATCTTTACCGGGACAGGTCTTCGAATCGAGGCATCCCTTGCGGGTGGATGAAGTCCAGTTCACGCGTGACTATATCTTTTCAACAGAAGGATTGTTGCTTTACCGACAAGCAACCGGTGGACGTCTGCCAATTTCCAGCTTGCTGATCCCAATCCAATCCGGAGAAGATTCGGTGGGTGTATTGGTATTGGATAATTTCAATACCGCTGCCGCATTTACATCGGAAGACGAGACCCTGCTTCTTTCCCTTGCTCAACAGGTTGGTCTCTCGCTTCAAAATGTTCGCCTGGTGCAGACGACCCAGGAACGCGCGGCTCAACTGGAAGCACTCACCAGCGCAGCCACAACATTTACGGCAAGTCTTGAAAGTGACGAGTTGGTCGCATCCCT
>WNFU01009175.1_pt1 | contig 11234 bp, 12 predicted proteins | sample 5400121 | NCBI WGS metagenome assembly WNFU01 (sample SAMN13153360, study PRJNA577476) | soil metagenome | isolation source: 100 cm soil or saprolite under grassland replicate 1 | place: USA:California | collected 2016-06-15
GCCCCAGGCAGGTCGTGGCTGGCCAGGCAGTGGTAGGCGAGCTCGGCGGCGGGTCCTGGCGGGTCCGCGCCGTCGGAGCCGCCGGACAGCAGGCGGGCGTAGGTGGCGTGCAGCCGGATCCGCTCCCCTGGCAGCAGGTCGCCGTAGACCGCTTCCTGGAGCAGCGCGTGCCGGAACCGGTAGCTCTCGGTGACGGCGTCGGCGACCAGCACCTGCCCGGCGATCGCGTCCCGCAGGCCGCGCTCGACCTCGGTCTCCGGCCGTTCGGCCGCGGCGACCAGCAGCTGGTGGCCGACGCGCCGGCCGGCGACGGCCGCGACCTTGAGCACCTCCTGGGCCAGCTCCGGCAACGTCTCGATGCGTCCGAGGAGCACGTCGGCGAGGGCGTCGGGCAGGGCCACCTCGGCGCGGACGGCGCCGGCGGCCAGCAACTCCTCGGCGAAGAACGCGTTGCCCTCCGAGCGGGCCATGATGCGGTCGACCGCGGCGGCGCCGACCGGCGCGCCGGCGATCGCCGCCAGGTGCTCGGCAAGCTCGCCACGGCTGAAGGGTGCCAGCTCGACCCGCTCCAGGTCGGGCACCCGGACCAGCTCGGCCAGCAGCGGGCGCAGCGGATGGCGGCGGTGCAGTTCGTCGGAGCGGTAGCTGGCGACCACGGCGACCCTGCCGGCGCGCAGCGTGCGAACCAGGAACGCCAGCAGGTCGCGGGTGGAGCTGTCGGCCCAGTGCAGGTCCTCGATGATCAGCAGCAGCGGCGCGAGCTCGGAGAGGCGGGTGAGCAGCGTCAGCACCCCGTCGAACAGCTGCACCCGTTCGAACCCGTCGCCCGGAGGCGAGGACGGCGTCCGCTCGCCGCCGAGCTCGGGCAGGAGCCGGCCGAGGCTGGGCATGGCGGCGACCATCGGGACGGCCAGCTCGGCCTCACCGGGCCGCACCCCGAGGTCGCGGAAGGCATCGACGAAGGGCACGTACGGCAGGCCGACGTCGCCCACCTCCATGCAGCCGCCGACCAGCACCCGGGCCCCGCGCTTGTCGGCCCGGCCGGCCAGCTCGGCGAGCAGGCGGGTCTTGCCGACGCCGGCGTCGCCGGCCACCAGCCCGACCGCCGGCCGGTCACCCTCGGCCCGGTCGAGCAGCCCGAGCAGCCGGTCGAGCTCCGCGGCCCGGCCGACGAACATGGGGTTGGTCACATACGACACGCCAGCAAGTATGGCGCTGGCACCGACAACAAAAGAAGTTCGCGCATCACCAAGACCACGGGATCCCTGGGGCGATCAGGTCGGATGCAAGGTGATGCGCGAACTTCTTTTAGGAAGCGAGCGGGCCGGGGTGGGCGGCCGGCCCGCTCGCGGGTCTGTCTCGTGGGGTGATGGCTTCTGGCGCCTACCTGGCGGCGGCGGGGCTGAGCCGGCCGCGGGCCGGTGAGCGGCGCCCCGACCGGCGCTGCCTGCTCTGCTTGGCGAGGCGGTACAGCTCGGCGTCGCGACGCAGGTCGTCGATGCGCTGCTCGGCCAGCGTGACGCCGTATCCCGAGATCGTCGCGAACATCGCTTCCCTCCTGGTTGGTCGTTGCACCAACGACGATAGGGCTAAGGCAGGCAGTGCCACCTCGGTCAGGAGCCTTAGATCGGCTCGGACGAGGGCCTCATATCCACGCCAGGTCCCTTGAGCACCCGTCCGCCCTTCATGACGAACGGCACCTCGGCGAGGAGGCCGAGGTCGGCGAGCGGGTCCCCCGGCACGGCGATCAGGTCGGCGTACCTGCCCGGGGCAAGGGACCCGACCCGGTCCTGCCAGCCGAGCAGCTCGGCGGCCACCACCGTGGCCGACCGGAGCGCCTCCATCGCGGTCATGCCGTGGCGGACCATGGAGGGAAGCTGCCTGGCGTTCCAGCCGTGGGGATAGACGCCGCTGTCGGTGCCGTAGGCGATCCGCACCCCTGCCCGCACGGCCCGCTCGAAGCCGTCGCGCTGCGCCGCGGTGGTGGCGTCGTTCTTGGCCAGTGTCTCGGCCGGCCATTGCCGTCTGCGGCCCTCGCTCGCGATCCAGTCGCCGTTCCAGATGTCGGCCACCAGGTAGACGCCCCGCTCGGCCAGCAGGCCGATCGCCTCGTCGTCCAGCAGCGAGCCGTGCTCGACGGAGCGGACGCCGGCCCGCACGGCGTTCTTGATGCCGTCGGCGCCGTGGGCGTGCGCGGCCACCCAGGTGCCGCAGGCGGCGGACTCCTCCACCGCCACCCGGATCTCCTCCTCGGTGAGCTCGGTGGCTCCCGGTCTGGTCCCGCGGGTGAGGACCGCGCCGGTGGCCAGCACCTTGATGAAGTCCGCACCGCCGTACAGGATCGCCCGCACCCGCTCCCTGACCTCGGTCGCCGAGCGGGCCACGCCGAAGCGGAGCTCCCGCGGCAGGGCGATGTCGGGAGCGAGGCCGGTGACGTCCCCGGCCCCGCCGGGGACGGTGACGTAGGCGCCGGCCACCGCCATCCTCGGCCCGACCACGGTGCCGTCGTCGATCGCGTCGCGGAGAGCGACGTCGACGAACGCCCGGAAGGTCCCGACGTCCCGCACGGTGGTGAACCCGGCCATGACCGTCGCCCTGGCGTTGCGGACGCCGCTGAACGCCTCCTGGGCGGCGGTGCGGTCCACCGCGGGGATGCCGGCGGACTGCACCTCGCCGACCAGGTGGGTGTGGCAGTCGATCAGCCCGGGCAGCACCGTGTGGCCGGACAGGTCGAGCTCGCGCACGCCCGCAGGCAGCGGCCCGCCGGCGTCCCGTACCGCCTCGACCCGCTCCCCGAGCAGCAGCACCTGGTCGGTGCGGACCTCGCCGGCCTCCACGTCGACCAGCCGCCCCGCCCGGACCGCGACCCTCTCCCTGCCCGCTTCCATCCCGCCTCCCTCCGCCCGACCCGCCGAAGCCCAATGATGACGCCGGAGGGTGGCGACCTGGGCGCGATGTTGCGAAGATGCGGGCATGACCTCACAACCCCCCGAACCGCCCTCCGGCGGCGCGGTTCCAGGCATCGTGGTGGCAGGCCAGGCCCCCGAGCAGCAGCAGCCCAACGAGACGATCGCGAGTCCGGCCAAGGTCATGCGGATCGGCTCGATGGTCAAGCAGCTGCTCGAGGAGGTCCGCCACGCCCCACTCGACGAGGCCGGTCGGGCCCGGATGCGCGAGATCTACGACATCTCCGTCGGCGAGCTGGCCGAGGGGCTCTCCCCCGACCTGGCCGACGAGCTGCGGCGGGTCGCCAGACCCTTCGCGGAGGAGGAAACCCCGAGCGAGGCCGAGCTGCGGGTGGCCCAGGCGCAGCTCGTCGGCTGGCTCGAGGGGCTCTTCCACGGCATCCAGGCGACCCTGTTCGCACAGCAGATGGCCGCACGCAACCAGCTCGAGGAGATGCGCCGCCGCGCTCTCCCCGCCCGCGACCAGGGCCAGGAACCCAGCTCCGGCCCGTACCTGTAGCACTGGCGACCCGGCAGCTCCCGGGTCGAGGGCCTGCTGCTAGCGGCTGGGCGGGCGGCGGGGGAAGGGCCGGCCGCCGTTGTGGGCGGCCGACAGGCGGGCGAGCTCGGCGCGCAGCGCCCGTTCGGCCAGGGCGGCCATGGTGGTCTGCCCTGGCGTCCCTGCCAGGTGTGCGACCGCGTCCCTGGCCGCCTCGACCAGGTCGGCGGGCAGGCGGAAGCTGGCCCGTACCCGCTCGTGCCCGGGTCCCGCGGTCGCCGGTGCCGGCTTTGGCAGCTCGTCGAGCGGGTTCCAGGCGCTCAGGTGCTGGCGGGGGCCGCCGGCTCTCGGCAGCCAGCCCGGGTCGGGCACCGGTTGCAGCCGCGCCCGCGGGCTCGCGGCGGACTTCGGTTCGCCCGGGCCGGGCAGCATCTCGTCCAGGGCGTTGTACACCCGCGACCGCCGGGGCGGGCCGGAGCGCGGCGGCGGCGCCGGGTCGGGGACGGGCTCCAGCCAGGCGCGGACGCCGGTCACCTTGCCGGACGGCTCCTCCGGCGCTGGCAGGGGGGCGGGAAACGGCGGCAGCTCATCGAGCGCGTTGTAGGCGCCCATCCGCTTGGGTCTCGCCATCCGCGGCACTCCTCGTGTCGAACTCTTCCGCGGCGGCCCGATAGTCGCCCGCCGCGGAGCTGTCAGGGGCGTAGATGGTGACCGGAAGCCGGTGGCCGGGTGCCTCGGCGATGCGGACGCTCTCGCGGATGACCGTCTGCATCACCATGTCGCCGAAGCGCTCGCGCAGGCTCTCCACGACCTCCCTCGACAGGGCGGTGCGCTTGTCGACCTGGCAGGCGAGCACCGCCGACAACCGCAGGCGGCGGTTGAGGCGCAGCTTGACGGTGTCGATCGTCTGGCTGAGCGCGACCAGTCCCGCCAGGGGCATCACCCGGGTCTGCACCGGGATCAGCACCTCGGTGCAGGCGGCGAGGGCCGAGTAGCAGAGCAGGCCGAGGGCGGGCGGGCAGTCCATCAGGATGACGTCCCAGCGGTCCTCGGGCAGCTCGTCCACGGCTTGGCGCAGGATCATCTCGGCACCGGCCTGGGTGGTGGCGTTCCGCTCGGCCCTGGTCATCCACGACGAGGACGGCACCAGGTCCAGGTTCTCCACCCCACTGGGGCGTACGGCCTTCTCCAACGGCGCGCCGTTCTCGAAGACCTCGTACAGGGCGCGGGCGTCGACGGTGCCGAGCCAGGTGCTCGCGTTGGCCTGCGGATCCAGGTCGATCACGAGCACGCGGCGACCTCGCTCGGCGAGGGCGGCACCGAGGTTCACCACCGTCGTCGTCTTGCCCACGCCGCCCTTCTGGTTGGCGACGGCGACTCGTCGCATGTGCACCACCTGTCGAGAGGCGTTTAGCTGGCGGAAGGGTACATCACGGACCCGCCCGGACCCGGGATATCGGCGGAATCCGCCGGACGGTTACGATCGGTCGGTCAAGCGCGCCCTGCGGGAAGCGGCCGGGGTCGCCGCCGGCGGCGCGGCGCCGTTGCCGCTCAGGCCTTCGAGCCGACCGGGCTGGGCGACTCCGAACGGCTGCGGCGGGCGGCGACCGTTCCGCCGTTGGCCTTGGCCCACTCGGTGAGCGCCATCACCGGCTCCCGCAGGCTGCGCCCAAGCGGTGTCAGCGAGTACTCCACCCTCGGCGGCACCTCCGGGTAGATCCGGCGCTCGACCAGCCCGCTCCGCTCCAGCTCACGCAGCGTGTGGGTGAGCATCTTCTGGGAGATGCCTCCGATGTGCTCGCGCAGCTTGGAGTGGCGCTTGGGCCCGTCGGCCAGGCTGCTGGCGACCAGGACGGCCCACTTGTGGGCGATCAGGTCGAGGGCCGCCCGGGAAGGGCAGCATGCGCTGAACACGTCGAGAGGCGGCTCGCCGGGCTCCTGCGCCGACGACCCCTCAGACGTTACCGACCGTCCCGATTCGGGCGACATGCCGGAAGCATACCTTGAGAGCCCAGGGTTGCTGAACCTCCCTTGAGCACCTATGGTGCGGTTAGGAACGCAATAGCCCCTAAGCCGCCGCGAAGCCCAGAAGGTGCGGGGTGGCATGCCGGAGGGAGGGGCGCATGGCCCATCGGGGCCTGCGGGTTGGCCGTCAAGGTCGGGCATGCATCGGCCGAGCATACGCAATACGTGCACGCACGGATGTGGGGTCGAGGGCCCGACCGTCGGCCAGGTTCGATACCGCCGTGGCCACCACCGGAGAGGGGATGTGCCCCCGCCGGGGCGAGACGCCATGAGCAAGAGCAGGTCCGGTCCCGGACCATGATCGTACGAGGGAGTTCGATGCGCCAGCCGAAGCCGAGCGAACCCAAGCACCTGACTGCGTCGCAAGCCGCGGCGCTGCTCCAGGTGTCGCCCAAGACCGTCTCCCGGTGGGCCAAGGAGGGCAAGCTGCCCTTCGTCCGCACGCTGGGAGGCCACCGTCGCTACCCGGACAGGGAGATCCGGGCGCTGGTCGACAGCCTCTCCGAGCGACCGGAGAGCGAGAACGGGTCTGGCGCCAGGACGGCCTGACGGCGCCTCCGCCACGGTCGGTCGAGCGGCAGCGGAGGACCCATGGGCACGATCCTGGTGGGCACCGACGACGGCCTCCACAACGTCGGCGACGGGGCGGCGGTCGCGCTCAGCGGGCACGCCGTCGGCGCGCTCGCCGGCGGCGACGGGTCGGTCTGGGCGGTGGTCGACGGCCGCGAGGTGCGCGGCGGGCAGGGAGCCTTCCCGGAGCGGCTGGCCGTCCCCGCACCAGGTCTGCGGCTGAACTGCCTGGCCGTGGCGGGCGGCAGCGTGGTCGCCGGCACCGCAGAGGCCCACCTGCTGCGCCTGGAGGGCGGGGAGCTGCGCCGGGTGGAGCCGTTCGACCAGACGGAGGGACGGGACGGCTGGTACACGCCGTGGGGCGGTCCCCCTGACGTCCGCTCGATCGCGGTCGGGTCCGACGGCGCCCTGTGGGTGAACGTCCACGTGGGTGGGATCCCGACCTCTGCCGACGGCGGGCTGACCTGGCGGCCGACCATCGAGGTGGACGCCGACGTCCACCAGGTGCTTGTCCACCCCGGGGACCCTGCTCGGGTGCTGGCCGCAACCGCCCGCGGTCTGGCCGACAGCTCGGACGGCGGCCGGAGCTGGAGGTTCCTCACCGAGGGGCTGCATGCCGTCTACTGCCGTGCGGTCGCGTTGGCCGGCGACACCGTCGCCGTCTCCTGCTCGACCGGGCCGCGGGGCGGCCACGCCGCCCTCTACCGGCGGCCGCTCAACGCCGAGCCGGGCGCGCCGTTCGAACGCTGCCAGGACGGGCTGCCCGAATGGGTCCAGGGCAACCTCGACACCGCCTGCGTCGCCGCCGCGGCCACGACCGTCGCCTTCGGCACCGCCGACGGCGAGGTGTTCGCCTCCGAGGACGCCGGCGTCAGCTGGGCGCGGGTCGCGGACGGCCTGCCCCCGGTGCGCTGTCTGCTCGTCTAGGTGCTCTTGGTGCGCCCCTTGGCGGTGCGCCCGGCGGCGGGTGCGTTGTCGCTGGGGGCCGCCGGGGCGGCGGCGTCGTTCGGGGCGACCCGGTCGCCAGCCGTGTGGACGGCATCGGCGGCCTTGTTGGCGATCTGCTCGACCCGCGCCTGAGCGGTCTCAGGGGCGCTCTCCACCACCCGCTTGACCTGCGGCTTGTCCATGATCTGGCGGGCGCTCGCGGCGATCTGCTCGTAGCGTTCCCTGCCGGCCCGTGCGCCGAGGACGTATCCGACGGCGACCCCAAGGGCCATCCCGAGCTTGCCCATCACCTTCATCCTCGACCTCCGTCATGGCCATGGCCGTCAGCTTGGGAATCCTAACCTCGGATTGTCCACCTGTCGGCCCCGCTAGGCGAGTTGGGTGCGGCGGCCTGGGGTGAGGGCGGCGGCGATGTCGGCGGCGAGCCGGCCGGCCTCGGCGACGTCGAGGGTGGAGACGGTGACCCGGATGCCCGGGCGGCTGCGCAGCCGGAAGCGCTCGCCGGCCCGCACCGCCCAGCCGGCGCCGAGGAGGCGCTGCACCACCGCGCCCTCCTCGACGACCGGGATCCAGACGTTCATCCCCGACCTGGCGTGCGCTTCGATGCCGTGGACGGCAAGGGCGCCCGCCAGGGCTTCGCGCCGGCGCCGGTAGGTGTCGCGTCCCCGTTCCAGCAGCGCCGGGCCGTCGGGTGCCGACCAGAGGGCGACCGTGATGCCCTGCAGGAGGTGGCTGACCCAGCCGGTCCCGAGCAGCTGCCTGCCCTGGACCCGGGCGACGGTCCGGGCGTCCCCGGTCAGCACGGCCAGGCGAAGGTCGGGGCCGAGCCACTTGGACACCGAGAGGACGTGGGCCCAGCGGGGCCGCTCGGGGGTGGCGAGGGTGACGCCGGGCGCGCCGGCCACCGGTCCGGCGTGGTCGTCCTCCACGACCAGCACCTCGGGGTGGCGGTCGAGGACCCGTCGGAGCTCGGCGGCACGGGCGGCGGTGGCGGCCGCCCCGGTCGGGTTCTGCGCCCGCAGCGAGGTCACCAGGGCCAGGCAGCCGCCGGCGAGCGCCTCGGCAAGCCCGCCGGGCAGGGGGCCGTCGTCGTCGAGGGGCACCGGCTCGGCCCGAAGGCCGAGCGCGCGCACCAGGTCGAGGGTGGGCGGGAAGCCGGGGTCGTCCACCGCCACACGGTCGCCGGGGCGGAGGTGCGACTGGAGGATCCGCTCCACCCCGTCGAGGGCACCGCCGACCACCGCCAGCCCAGCGGCCGGGACGCCGTCGGCCCGGAACTGGGCCTCGGCCAGTGCGGCCAGCTCGGGCATGACCGGGTCCTCGCCGTAGGGGTGGTGGCGTCGGTCGACGCCGGCGAGGGCCGCGTCGAGCGGGGGCAGCAGCCGCGGGTCGGCCGTGCCGGGGGTGAGGTCGCGGACGCCGTGGGGGATGGGGACGGGCCCGCCGACCGGCAGCGGCGGCCGCGCGGCGACGACCGTGCCGCCGCGGCCCCTGGCCGTGACCAGGCCGCGGGAGCGGAGCCGCCCGTAGGCCGCCGCCACGGTGGTCGGGCTGACGTCGAGCTGGAGGCCGAGCTCGCGGATCGAGGGGAGGCGGTCGCCCGGCCCGAGCCGGGCCTGGCGCACGGCCCGTTCGATGCTGTCGGCGATCTCGGTGGCGGTCGCCCCGGTGATCAAGCCCCGCTGGTGTTGGCCCATCACCGGTAGCATAGCGCCGGCGGCGGCCGTCATCGCTGGTCAGAAGCGGGCATGACCCGGAAAGCACCGAGGCGATGGATGGCGGTGTCCGCTACGCGAACTGTCCGCTACCCATCGCCCCAGCGAGGTTCGGGCCCCCCTTGGTGCCCCCCCTTGCGGGCCGCAGTCTCCCTGGAGGTGGCGGGCGGCGTCGAGGGCTAAACCCAAGTTGAGCCGTTTGGCCTAGTGATAGGGGCGCAAGCCGGTCGTCCAGGCTAGTCATGCAGGATGGCCTCGCTGTCCGCCGGCAGCGTATGGCGGCATGTCGGGCCGAAGCGGCATCGTAAGGGTCATGGAGCACGACGAGGACTGGATGCGGGTGGCGCTCGACGAGGCGCGGGCCGCCCCTGGGCACGGCGACGTGCCGGTCGGGGCGGTGGTGGTGGGCCCGGACGGGGTCGAGCTCGGCCGTGGCCGCAACCGCCGCGAGCAGGCCGGCGACCCGACGGCGCACGCCGAGCTGGAGGCGCTGCGGGCGGCCGCCCGGGCGCTGGGGAGCTGGCGGCTGGACGGCTGCACGCTGGTGGTCACGTTGGAGCCGTGCTCGATGTGCGCCGGGGGGATGGTCCAGGCGAGGGTCGCGCGGCTGGTGTTCGGCGCCGACGACCCCAAGGTGGGAGCGGTGACGTCGCTGTTCGACCTGGTCCGCGACCCGCGCCTGCCGCACCGGGTCGAGGTCCGCCGCGGGGTGCTGGCCGCCGAGTGCGGGGAGGTCCTGCGCGCCTTCTTCCGGGGTCGCCGCGCGCCCTGGTGAGCCGGGTTTGACCTGGCCGTTCGCTATACTCGCCAACGGCAAGGTGCCAGAGCGGACGAATGGGGCGGTCTCGAAAACCGTTGACGTCGCGAGGCGTCCATGGGTTCGAATCCCATCCTTGCCGCCTCCGACCAGCAGCTAGCACGCGCGTGTGTAACGCTGAGGATCCGCCGTCCGGGGTCGTCATTCTGTCCTGGGCTGCGCTGTTGTGGGGGCGCCCGCCAAGCGGTCTTGCAGGCGCCACGGTACGGCGGGCTGCCGAGCGAACCATTCGCGGTAGTCGAGGTACGGGTCGACGATGGGCTGCCGAGCCGCCCTGACCTCGTGGAAGACGTTGCGCAGCCCCTCGCTGCCGATGTACCGCCGCCCTCGCGTCTGTCCCTGCGGGATGAGTAGGTCGGCTTGGACCAGGGCACGCAGGTCGCGTGCGGCTGTGCCTGGCTCGACGTCGGCGTCGAATTCGTAGCTGTTGCGGCGGATGCGCAGACCAAGAGCGGCGTTGAACAGCGGCGTGACGGCCCGGTCTGGTAAGCCCTCCCGCTGGACCAGCGCTTCCAGCGCAGCCCACAGCTTGGCGGCTTCCTCCGTGCGCCGGAGGACGGTCTGTGCCTGGATGTGGTGGGCGCGAAGGTTGAAGCTCACCCACGTGGCCGCGTCGTTGCCTGGGTTCCACTGGCCCTCGCCGACGCTGGCGAGCACTGCGTAGTAGTCCGGCGTGTTCTTGCCGTTGCCCAGGTACTCCTCGATGCTCGAGAACACCGGATCGAGGACACCATCGCGGGCCAGCACAAGGGTCTGGAGCGCGCGGGCCATGCGCCCGTTGCCGTCCTTGAACGGGTGGATCATCACGAGATTGAGGTGGGCCATTGCGGCGCGCACGAACACGGGCTCTTGGGGGTGGTCTGCTCGAAGCCAAGTGATCAGCTCGTCGACCAGACCGGGCGCTACCTCCCAGTCGGGGCCTTCGTAGACGATCTCGTCGGTCGCTTCGTCGTGGACGAAGACCGGCCCGCGGCGGAACTGGCCGGGCAGCTTGCTGAGGTCATGGCCGAGCATCATGTAGTGCAGGCTGCTCAGCAGGGTGATGTTGTACTCGAAATGCTCGGCCTCGGCGAGCTGCTGGACATAGGTCATGGCCGCGCGGTAGCCGGTGATCTCGGCCCACGTGTGCCGGTCGGCGTCCATCGGCTCGTCCTCTTCGACGGCCGCGAGCGCGTCGTCGAGCGAGACGTCGTAGCCCTCAATCGAGTTGGAGCCTTGGATAGCCCGCGCCATGAGGTGGCGGCGGAGGTTGCCCGTCCATCGTTTTGGGCTGCGCAGAGCCCACCGCAGCCTCGTGCGGTAGTCGTCGATCTCGCGGAGAACCTCGAGATCCCGGGGGCCGAGCTCTGGCGTGTCGAACAGCATGCTGCCAGTGTGCGGATGTACGAATAATCTTGTCAAGCGAGCAGATGATTCGTTGATCTCTTCACGTCTGCCGACAGTCGCTGAGGCTGCGCTGACGGCCCGCTCAGCCGGCGAAGAACTCCTTGAGCGCCGGCGCCAGGACGGTCGGGTCGACGTTGTGCTCCTGCCCCTCGAGGGTGCGACGCTGCGCGCCCGGGATCAGCTCCGCCAGCGCGTCGGCGGTCTCGCCCAGGAACCCGGGGCTCGCGCCGCCGTCGATCACGATCGTGGGCACCGGGACGGCCTTGGCCAGCTCCTCCGGGATGGTGTAGTCGCCCATGATCGTGGCGTCGTAGGCCAGGGTGTGGGCG
>WNFU01015943.1_pt1 | contig 11234 bp, 9 predicted proteins | sample 5400121 | NCBI WGS metagenome assembly WNFU01 (sample SAMN13153360, study PRJNA577476) | soil metagenome | isolation source: 100 cm soil or saprolite under grassland replicate 1 | place: USA:California | collected 2016-06-15
GTAAGCGCGCTCGAAATCGCGTCGGTTTTCGTCTCGGTGATCATCATCTCCTGGGCGATCGTTCCTTTGCAGCCCTGGCGCAGGTGGGTGGCGGCTTTGCCGGCGCTGTTGGCGATGGCGCTGATGATCAATTCGCAGAGGGCGCGCGGCGAATCGCTGCGCGAAGTGGGCCTCGGGGCCGAACATTTCTTTCGCGCGCTCCGGCTCCTCGCGGCGCCGACTCTCATCGCCTGCGCGGGGTTCGCGGCGATCGGGTATTCAACCGGCTCTTTTCATCGCACTTCGCATTTCTGGGTGGCGGCGGCGGGGGCGCCTGTGTGGGCGTTGATTCAGCAATACGCTTCTCAGGCGTTCGTTTATCGCCGCGTCAGGTTTCTGCTCATCGGCGACGGAAGCGCGCCGGAGGAGCAAAAGAAGCGGACGAGCCTCGCGATCCTTGTGAACGCGGCCATCTTTTCATCGGCCCACGCGCCGAATCTGTCGCTCATGACCTTGACGTTCGCGGGCGGGCTGATATGGTCTTGGGTTTACGAGCGCGCGCCGAACTTGCCGGCGATCGCGCTCTCGCACGCGGCAGTCAGCATGACGATGATGACCTCGCTGCCGCCGTGGCTGCTGCCGAGCATGAGCGTCGGATACAAACATTTCCTTTACCAGAAGTTCTAGGGAATTGGCTATTCAGGAAAAAGCATTTCAGGCGCCAATGAACACGAATGTTCACGAATAGGAGCAAATAAGCGGAAAACAAACGGGGCATCAAAACAAGAAAGAGATTGGTGTACATTCGTGTTCATTAGTGGCTGAAATGTTTTTCCTTGAAATCTATAAATCGGGAAGAGATTTCATGGCTGAAAATTTCATTGAGAAGCGCAAAGCTAATTGGAAGCGGCTGGAAGAGCTGATTGATCAGGCTCGCACGGCGCGGGGGCTTCGCAGCCTGAGTCGCGACGAGGTGCGCGAACTCGGGCGAAGCTACCGGCGGGCGGCCACCGACCTGGCCGTCGCGCGGGTCGAATCGCGCGACCAGCGGCTGGTCAACTACCTGAATAACTTGGTCGTCCGAGCCCACGGATTGATTTATCGCAACGAGTCGAAAGGCGCGCGCGCCGTCCTGGACTTCTACCTTTATGATTTCCCCGCGATCTTTCGGCGGACGTCACGCTACACGCTAGCGGTCTTTTTGATCTTCATCGCCATTGCGACCCCGGCGTTCATCGCCACCTGGCGCGACGACGACTTCGCCGACTTCGCTTACCTGCCGCGCCCCGCCGTTCAAAAGATCAAAGATCATCATAAGTGGTGGGAGGATCTGAACAAAGAGGCGCCGGTCGGGGCGGCGGCCATTATGACTAACAACATCGGCGTCGGCGTCCTGACCTTCGCGTTCAGCGTCTTCCCGGTCGCCGGGACCGTCTACATACTGAAAAACACCGCGCTGCAATTCGGCGCCATCAACGCGCTGGTCTTCAAATACGGGATGGGGCATACGCTCTGGTCATTCGTCGCCGGGCATGCCGTGCTCGAATTCACCGCGATCTTCATAGCGGGCGGCGCGGGATTGATGATCGGGCTGTCGTTGATCGCGCCGGGCGAACGCGCGAGGCGCGAGGCGCTGGTCGAAAACGGCGCGGTGGCGATCAAGCTGATGGCCGGCTGCTTCCCGATGTTCGTGATCGCCGGCCTGATAGAAGCCTTCATCTCGCCGCTGCCGATCCATTCAGGCTACCGCTTCGGGGTCTCGGCGGCGACGGCCGTCGCACTCGCGGCATACCTGCTCAAACCCGAGCGAAAAACGCCGCCCCGGCAATGAACGCGGCCCCAAACCCGGCGCCGTTGTGCTATCATCCAACCGCAATTCTGAAAAAGACCTCTTCAAGTGGTGATTCTTTCTATGAGCGACAAACCGACGACTTATCTGACGATCCTGAAAAAAAACACCATGTTCTCTTTCCTCGGGCTGATGCGCGCCGAGGAGTTGGTCGACACCGACGGCCGGACGAAGCCCTTCACGGCAGTGGTCAAACTGGACCCCCGCGAAGGCCAGCCGATCATGAAACATTTCAAGACCTCCGGCGAGGCCACGCGCAGTTACGAGGAAGCCATCAACACCAGCGTCGAACGCGGATGGAGCGTGGTCTATAGGGGCGCGCCGTTGTTCGGTTAAAGAAACAAAGAAACGTATGTTGGCGTCGCGCCCGTATGAGTATCCTCAATATTTATGAGCGCAAAGGCGCCCTGGCCGGCGAAGTTCGGTGTTATCGCTTACATCGAACGCGACGGAAAGATGTATGCCCAAGTCGAACGGTTCTTCCCGATGGCCAGCCCGATTCGCATCGAGGCTGGCGCCACGCGGCGGATTCACTTAACAGTTGATTGGCCGGACATTCCATTTGATGACGCATAACGCTCATTTCATTCTCCTGATCACTTCCACCACAAACGCCGCGCAATATTCTCCCGCAGCCTCTTCCAGCTTCGGTGAATGAAACTCAGAATCGGAGATGACACGGATCGCCAGGAACCGCGTCTTGAAACCTTCAGCCGCGCCAGCCGAAAAAGCGCTCTCCATATCTTCCGATGACAAACCGAATGTTTTCCGCACCCACGTCAGGCGATCAATCTCCTTGTTGAACTCGAAAGCGGAGCCGATCACGCCTTTGGTCACGCGTCCTCGTTTGTAGGGCGTTTCAAGCGCCACGCTAATCGCTTCTCCGTCGCCCGCGAAACGCGGGTACGTCTTTCGTTCCTTGCCATCTATCCGCAGACGATGGGGAATTGGCGTCCAGCGGGACATATCAACTCCCTGTCCGGCGTCGGCGTGCGATGAGCGGAACGCGCCGTAATCAACCGTCGCCTCGCCGACCACAATGCGGCTAGCAGCGGCTGCAGTTCGGAATCGAGCGCGCCTTGCACGACGATGTCAACGCCTGAACCGTCTTTATCGTTTTTTAGGGCGGCTTCAGTCTGCGCCTGCGAATCAGCAATGAGCAAAGCCGTCAAACAGATTGCGACCAGCGTTCTGAGCGTCAGAGCGCGGTAATGATTTGAATTCATTGTGGCGAGATCCTCCGAGAGTTTTAAGTGGGTTGTTCGGAGAGTTGTTCAGCGCCCGGCAATCTGTGTTCGAGCGCGTCGCTGACGATGCGGGCTGCGGTTGCGCTGATTTGGGCGCGCCATAATTTGCGGTCTTCCTCATGAGCGCCGCTGAGCAACAGCAGGCGCTTTAAAATCTCGGTCGTGACAGCGACCAGAAAGGCGCCCTGCCCGGCCTGTTGGCGCAGGTGTTCGTTGTCGCGGCGCGCGCGGTCGCGCTCTTCGTCCTGCTCGAAGCGCGGGATCTCTTCGTCGAGGAGGTCAAAGGCAGCGACGGCCAGCTTCTGGCGTCTTGAGGCGGCGAATCTGGATAGCCGCGCGCGCAAGTCGGCGCTTAAAGGGACTTCAATGAGCGGCGAGGCGAGCCTGGCCGTATTCAGCGCCTGCCGGCCTCGCAGTGAGCGTCCGACGACCAACATCACTATCAGCCAGTATGCGACGAACAGGCCGAAGACCACGGCGAAATCCGTGAGCGACCAGGCCTCTTTGCCTGTGAGATAGAAATAAGCGAACGGGATAGAAGCCGGGATCAACGCGAGCAGGATTCGATACCAGATCCAACGCGGCTTGCCTTGAGAGGGTTTTCCCGATGGATTGTTCTGTACGGTCATCGCTTCACCTGTATCAATAGCCTGCGGTATCAATAGCCTGACACGCGCATTATAACTCAATCCTCGCGGAGTCGCATCCCGGCGGCGCTGTTCGCGATGAGAGTTCGCGGCTTTCCCGAAACGACACGGCTGTGCGCCACGTCTCTGCTTGCGGCGGAAGTTCATCGCCATCAATCGGAGGGCGAGCCACGGCAAAACGTCCGCTGACTCATCAGGATTACGACGGTTGGCGCTCGATTCAAGGGCAGACCATTTCGCGTGACGGCAAGTTCATCGCTTACGCCCTGATTCCGCAGGACGGCGACGGCGAGATCGTCGTCCGCAATCTGGCGACCGGCGCCGAATGGCGCTACGGTCGAGGCTGGCGTCCGCCGACGCCTCCGCCCGACGGCGACGAAACGCCGGCGCCGGCGGCGCTCGCGCAGGCCGGTCGGGCGCCCAGGGTCCACTTCACCGCCGACAGCCGCTTCGCCGCTTTCACCATCGAGCCTAACAAAGGCGACGTGTTGAAAGCCCGCAAGGAGAAGAAGGCGCCCGACGCAATGCCGAAGAACGCGCTCGGCGTTATGGATTTGTCGAATGGACAGGTGGCCCGCGTCGAACATGTGAAGAGTTTCCAGGCGCCGGAGGACGGCCCGGGTTGGATCGCCTATCAACTCGAAGCCAAACCGGAAGAGAAGAAAGCCGAAGACAAGGCGGCGGAGCAGAAACAGAATGAAAATGACGATGAAGATTTCCAGCAGCGCGGAAGAGGGGCGGCGGGCGGAAGGACTGGCGCCGCGCGGAAGGAGTACGGCTCAGACCTGGTGTTGCGAAATCTGACGACCGGCGTCGAGCGAACGTTCGCCGACGCGCTGGAATACAGCTTCAGCAAAGACGCCAGGACGCTGGTCTTCACCGTCTCCTCGAGGAAAGAAGAGGCCAATGGCGTTTACGCCGTCACGCCCGGCGCCGACGGCCTGCCCGTCGATCTACTGACCGGCAAAGGCAAATACTCGAAGATCGCCTGGGACGAAGGACAGACGCAACTCGCCTTCATCAGCGACCGCGACGAAGAGGCCGCGAAACAGCAGACGAAAGGCTCGCCGCCCGCGCGGTTCAAGCTCTACCACTGGGACCGCAAAGCCGCGAAGGCGACCGAGATCGTGGCGCCAACCGAGGGCGCGACGCAAGGCTTCCGCGCCGGAATGGTCATCAGCGAACGCGGCGCCTTGAGTTTTTCGCGGGACGGCGGCGAATTGTTTCTCGGCGCGGCGCCGCCTCCAGAACCGGAGAAAGACGCCGAGGCCGGCGCCGCCGACGCCGAGGACAAAGTGATCGTCGATCTGTGGCATTGGAAGGACGATTACATCCAGCCGATGCAGAAAGTCCGCGCCGAGCAGGACCGCAACCGTTCCTATCGCGCGGTCTATCACATCAAGGAGCGGAAATTCGTGCAGCTCGCCGACGCCACGATGGAGGGCGTCAATCCGTCGGCGGACGGCCAATGGGCCATCGGCTCCGACGACCGCGAATACCGCATCCTGGTCGGGCGCGACGCCACTTACTCCGACGTTTACCTGGTCAACACGGCGGACGGCTCGCGCAAATTGCTATTGAAGAAGTCTCAATTCCCCGTGACGTTCTCGCCCGGCGGCAAATACGCCGTCTTCTTCGACGGCAAAGATTGGGGCAGCATTTCATTCCCCGACTGCAAATTCACGAACCTCACCAAATCGCTGGGCGTCGCCTTCTGGCGCGAAGAGACTGACACGCCGAGCGTGCCGGGAGCCTATGGCGCCGGCGGTTGGACCAAAGACGACAAATACGTCTTGCTTTACGATAAATACGACGTCTGGCAAATCACCCCCGACGGTTCATCGGCCAAAAACCTGACTGACGGCGTCGGCCGCAAAGAGAAGATCGAATTCCGCGTCCTGCGCCCGGAACAGGACGGCGGCGCGGGAGGCGCGGGGCGCGGCGCTGGATTTGGCGGCGGTGGAGGCCAGGGAGGCGCCGATCGCGGCCCCGATCGTGGCATTGATCCGGCCAAGCCGCTGCTGCTCGCCGCCGAGAACGAATGGACGCATGACAGCGGTTTTTATCGCGACCGTATCGACGGAGGCGTGCCCGAGAAACTTTTGATGGCGGCGAAAAATTTCAGCGCCCCGGTGAAGGCCAAAGACGCGGACGTGTTGATGCTGGCGGCGTCGCGCTTCGACGAGTATCCCGACATCCTCGTCGCCGACCCGGATTTCAAAGCGCTGAAAAAGGTCAGCGACGCCGGCAAACAGAAAGATCAATTCACCTGGGGCAAGGCCGAGCTTGTGCGGTATAAGAATTCGGACGGCGTCCCGTTGAGCGGCATTCTGATCAAGCCCGACGACTTCGATCCAAAGCGGAAGTATCCGATGATCGTCTACATTTACGAAAGATTGTCGGACGGTTTGCACCGCTTCGTCGATCCGCGTCCGGGCGCCTCGATCAACGCCTCGTTTTACGCCAGCAACGGCTATCTGGTCTTGATGCCCGACATCGTTTACACCATCGGCTATCCTGGCCAGAGCGCGCTCAAATGCGTGCTGCCCGCGATCCAATCGGTCGTTGATCAAGGCTTCGTCAACGAAGACGCCATCGGCATTCAGGGACACAGTTGGGGCGGATACCAGATCGCGTACATGGTAACGCAAACCAATCGATTCAAAGCCGCCGCGCCCGGGGCGCTCGTGGGTAACATGACCAGCGCCTACAGCGGCATCCGGTGGGGCACGGGGCTGCCGCGACAGTTCCAGTACGAACGCACTCAGAGCCGCATCGGCGGCAGCCTTTGGGAATACCCGATGCGCTTCATCGAAAACTCTCCCGTCTTCAACGCCCACCGCGTCCAGACGCCCATCCTCTCGATACACAACGACAATGACGACGCCGTGCCGTGGTATCAGGGTATCGAGTTCTATCTGGCGCTCCGCCGGTTGAACAAAGAGATCTATATGTTCAGCTACAATGGCGAATACCACGGTCTGCGCCGGCGCCCGAACCAGAAGGATTACACGCGGCGATTGCAGGAGTTCTTTGACCATTTCCTGAAGGGAGCGCCCGCGCCCGAATGGATGGAGAAAGGGATTCCCTACCTGCAGCGCGAGAAAGAGAAGGAGAAATACAAGACGACGCCGGATATGAAGGAGAAGGCGCAGAATTGAGGATCGAGGATCGAGGATCGAGGATCGAGGATCGAGGATTGAGGATAGAATGATATCACGCATCGCAATATTCGATCCTCGATCCTCGATCCTCGATCCTCGATCCTGGCGGTTCGTTTCAAATTTTCAACTTCAGCTTCTCTTCGACAAACTTCTTGCTGATAATCGCGCTCTCTTTCGGCGTCCGTCCTCCGGTCGCTCGGTCAAGCTCGATGATGATCCAGCCTTGGTAGCGGAAATCTTTCAGTATTTGCAGCACACTGGGGATATTGACCACGCCTTGCCCCAGTTCGACGAAGTCGTATTTCGGCCTCAGCGGCCGGCCGTCGAGCCCTGGCGGGGTCTTCTGAATCAACACGTCCTTGAAATGCGGATAGAGCAAGCGGGTGATGTAATCGCGCGTGAATTTCACGGGGTCGCCGCCCGCGGTCTGCATATGAGCGATGTCAGGCGCCGCCCACACATATTTCGGATCGGTCGCGTTCATAATCCGGTCAAATTCCAACTGCCGCTCGCCCATGCTGTTCACGCTGTTTTGATAGCCGAGCTTGACGCCGTATTCGCCGAACGTTCGCTTGCCGATCTCGGTCAAACGCCTGCCAAGCTTCTTGTAATCCTCGTGATCGTTCACTCCCTCTTTGGCGCGCGAGTTATCGGTGGCTTCCAGATAAAGTCCTCCGAGCTCTTTCATCCATTTCGCCATAGCGACGCGGTCGGCGATCTCCTGCTTTTCGGCGCCGGGATTGATCGTGACGTCGCCGGTCGAGATCGAGACGACGGTCAATTTCTTCGCGGCCATCAGGTCTTTAAATTCGGCGGCGCGATTGGCGTACTTCTCGTAATCGGAGCGGCGAATCGCGACGCCGCTAAACCCGAGCTCCGAAATTTCATCAATCGCCTGCTCAGTCTTATCGCCCCACGTCATGGCGTGATAGCCGATCTTGAATTCGTAATCGGCGGCGAAGACGGATGAAATGGGATCGGGGTCAAACTGCGCGGCGAGCGCGGCCGCGCCCACGCCCAGCAAAAACTGTCTGCGCGACGGAATCATAGCGTCTCTTCTCCAGTGATAAAGATGGATTGAGTCGCCAAGATACGAAAAGCGCGGGGATTTCACAACGCTCGTCCCCGCGCTTTGTCGTGTTTGGAATTGTCTACAGCCTGAGGCTAAATCAGAACAGCCGACATTGGCGCATTCATTATTACGAAAGCCGCGTCAGCGACGATTGAATTCAGCCGTCGCTCGCGTGACGTGGGAATATTTTCCAACCGTCCCGTGGGTTGAAACCCACGGCTAAATTCAGGCGCCGCTGCGGCGGCGGAGAAAGCGGAAACGATTGGTTTATTGCGCCGATTGCAGTTCGCGTACGGTCAGCAGCGAGACTTTTGTCGGGAAGGAATTTTCGACTCTGACTTTGAGCAGCGCCTGATAATACCTGGGGGGCGCCGATTGATCTCTCAACTGTGGCAGGCGCTGATTAAGTTCATTGAGATAGCTGGCGTTGGTGACAAAATCGGCCGCGGCCTCGGTCCCCTCGCTGTATATGCCCGCCAGAACCATGACCGTCCTATGGCCTGTGACGCCCGGAGTGACTGTGATCAGCGCGTAATCTTCAATCAGACTTCCCGTGCGCTCGTCGAAGGCCGCCTTGTATTCGCTCTGTTCGCCCTGGGCCGGGGCCAGATTTTCAATCGTGGCGCGCGTGGTGTAGACGAAGTTTTCCTTGATCGAGAGCGGCTTCGACCACTGGTTTGAATAAACGCTTCCGAGCAGAATGATGTCGTAATCGCGCAGGTCTTCAGGCCCTATGCTGCGGCTTTGTTTGAGCAGGGTCTGTTCTCCGGCGGCCTGCAGCAGCGACGACAGGCGGTAAACGCCGATCGCCTCTCCGATGCCCGTGTACATGTTGAAGGCGGGGATCAGTTGCAACGGATGGTCCGGTTTCGACGGCAAACGTCCGCCGGAAGCGCTGGTCAACATCGCAGCCTGCTCCTGCGACAAAGCGAGGCTGCGGCGCGTCGCCATGTCAGGATCAGCGCCGGTCGCAGTGCGGTAAACGCTCGGATTGCTCAGGATCAACAGCGTCGGCTCAGAGCTTTTCAGGAAAGGCTCCCAGACCGCGCCGTAGGAGTCTCTGTTCTTTGCGATGGCGAGCGCATGACTTTCGACCTTCCCCCGCTGACCTAGAACTATTATCAGAAGGACGATCACGGCGGTGGAGAGCGCGGCGACTGCGATCTGCATCGGCGCCAAAGTCTTTTTTCCGGCCGCGCGCTGCTTGCTACCCCTGGTCGCCGGCTCGACGTCAATTTCGGCCGGAAGCTGTCTTCCGACATCCACGCCCGCGCTCAAAGCCATCGCAGCTTCGGCGGGGAGCGCCTGCCCCGTTTTAATGAAGACAGGTTCGTAGCTGCCGACAGGAATCTCGATCCGAATCTCGTCATCCGCGCCCTCTCTCTGATAATAGAGCGCCAGTTTCTCTCGCACGCCATGCGCGCCGACGCGGACTATCGGATCGGTGGCGGGATTATAAGAATCATCGCGGTCAAAGACTTCGCGGCCAATCAGATATTCATTAAGCTCCGCCCCGCGCCCGCTCAGGTGAAAATCGCAGGTCAGGCGCAAAAATTTCTGCTTCATCGGCGCATGGACGAAGTGCTTGCTGTTGAGCACCCGGTTGAGCGCCCGTTTCATCTCTTCCTGAGTGGCCAAAGGAACTTGGCCCGATTGATCTGCCGGTTGACCCGCTGATTGACTTACCAATTGACCCGATTGATATTGAGAGGAGCCCGTCAATGTCTGGGGGTTGTTGACTTGCGCTGACATTTTTAGAATCCCAGGTTTTTCCTGAACGTTGACTGTTGACTTCATTGACCGGAGAGCGCGCAGGCCTTCAATAATACAGATTTGTCCTGAATGCAATCCCCGGAAAGCGAAAATCGGAATGTTAATAACGTGGATGTAACGTGCTGATAACCGTAAATAGCGGTTTCAGTATTGACCCCTTCACCCAGTCAGTCTACTATTCTAAAAATCCAAATGATGTAATGATATCCTGGATTATAGCAGAAGGAATTCATTTTTCTAAACTTTGCTGGGACCTTTGCTGGAACATCGGACAAAAGCCGGCGTGAGCCCTCGCTCCGGTAATTAATCAAAAATCCGTATCTGTGAGCTGCTTGCCGCATCACGCTACGCCCGACTCACGCAGTAGTGTATTTGCGCCAAAGGGTGTCGCGTGTGCGGCACTGCCAAACGATAAGGCGCGCAGAAAATCACCTAGTGAGAGATTGCCGTTAACCCATCGCCAATTAACATTGGAGGTTATATGAATATGAAGAAATTGATTAAGCCTTCGTCGGCTCTGTCCGAACGGCTCTTGAGGCGCCCGCTAAGAATGGGCTTCACCCCTGTTTTAGCGCTCTGCCTTTGCCTGCTGGCTGGCGGAGCGTCGGCTTCTCTGGCGCAAACGACCGGAAGCGCCACATTGCGCGGCGTAGTCAAAGACCCGAATGGCGCGATTGTGGCGGGCGCCTCGGTGACTTTGAAGAGTGTCCGCACTCAATCAGAGCGCAAAACCAAAACCAACAATGACGGAATTTATGTTTTCTCCGCGATTGAGCCGAGCAACTATGAGCTGAAAGTCGAAGCCGGCGGGTTTAAGGTCCTTTCGCAAACGGGGATCACGATCAGCCCGGGTGACAATCGCGGTCTCGACGTGAAGTTGGAAATAGGCCAGACCAGCGAGACAGTGACCGTCAGCGGCACGCTCGAAGAGATCAAGACCGAAACCGGCGAGCGGACGAACACGATCAGCGCCAAACAGATCGAAAACCTTTCGATCATCAGCCGCAACAGCCTGGAACTTTTGCGCGTCCTGCCGGGCGTGGTCGCCCCCGACTCCTCAACTTATCAGGTTTCAGGGTTCGGCGACGCCGGCTCTTACAACGTCAACGGCCAGCGCGGGCAGCAAAACAACGTCAGCGTTGACGGCTCGCGCGTCATTGACATCGGCTGCAACTGCGGCGGCATCGTCAGCCTCAACAACGACTTCGTCCAGGAAGTGACGATCCAGACCAGCAACTTCGCCGCCGAGCACGGCAACAGCGCCGTGCAGATTCTCGGCAAAACGCAGTCCGGCAGCCGCGAGTTCCACGGCGCGCTTTATGATTACACCCGCCACGAGGCGCTGGCCGCCAACGACCGTTTCAGGAACTACGCCAAGGCCCAGGACCCGAAATCGCTGGCAGGGCAGAAACCGCCCGGGCAATTCTATTATCCCGGCGGCAAACTCGGCGGGCCGATTGTATTGCCGAGGAAGATCTTCGGTCCGCTCGGCGGATTCAATGA
>WNFU01009180.1_pt1 | contig 11232 bp, 9 predicted proteins | sample 5400121 | NCBI WGS metagenome assembly WNFU01 (sample SAMN13153360, study PRJNA577476) | soil metagenome | isolation source: 100 cm soil or saprolite under grassland replicate 1 | place: USA:California | collected 2016-06-15
TGGACCTCAACCTGCTTCAGCTCGAGCAGCGGATGCTCGAGGACCGCCTCGGCGCGGCGCGCGAGCGCGGCGACGACCAGGAGTTCACCCGCCTCAGCCGCGAGCGCGCCGGCCTCGCGGACCGCATCGCGCACTGGGAATCGGGCGCCTGAACACCGCGATCACGTACGTGCCAGTAACGAAACTCGCGCAGAAGTGATACGAACAGACGTTCGCTTTGCCGTCCGATCCGGGCGGCAAAATCCGACCATGGACAAGGCTCTACTCGAGTACTATCTGAACCAGGGCTTGTCCCTGCCGCAGATCGGCGTTCTCGTCGGCCGCGACCCGTCTACCGTCGGCTACTGGGTCCAGAAGCACGGGCTTGTGGCGAATGGACGTGCCAAGTACTCACCGCGCGGCGGGCTGACACGGGGGCAGCTTGAGCCCCTTGTTCGTGAACGGCTGACCCTGCAGCAGATCGCCGAACGCCTCGGCGTCAGCGTCTCAACGGTGCGGCACTGGCTCAAGAAGCATGGACTTCCGACGGATACTGCCTACCGCCGAAGGAAGAGGCGACTCACGGAGGCCGGCCTGACGGGTGTGACCGAGGCGGTGATGGAATGCCGATATCACGGATCAACCGACTTTGTCCTCGACAAACTCGGGAGCTGGCGCTGCCTTCAGTGCCGTGCCGCGGCCGTCGCGACACGTCGCAGAAGGATCAAGGAGATACTCGTTCAGGCGGCTGGTGGGCAATGCGTGATCTGCGGCTACGAGCGGCATATCGGAGCGCTTCACTTCCACCACCTTGACCCGGAGCAGAAATCTTTCTCGATAGCGCACGCCGGGATCACACGCTCACTGGAGCGGGCCCGCGAGGAAGTCCACAAGTGCGTCCTCCTCTGCGCGAACTGCCACGCCGAGGTCGAAGCCGGAGTCGCTGAGCTCCCACTAGAGTTTGCACCAGAAGGTCCCGCGTCAGAAGCGGCTAGAGCCGGCTAGTGTGATTCGTCACGATCCGGGGTGGCCGACGTTGGTAGAGGCGGCGGATTGTTAATCCGTGTCAACTCGTGGGTTCGATTCCCACCCCCGGAGTTACGAGCCGGCGTCACACGCCGGCTCGTTCACGGAGAGCGGTTGAACTTCGCGTGGTGCTCGACCAGCTCGGCGCCGCGTTCCGCGCCGTCGTTCTCACGGCTCCACTCGGCTAGCTCTCCAGCGCGGGCCCTGAACCGCGGCTCGCCGAGGATCCTTCGCGCCGCCGAGCGCAGGGCGCCGGGTCCCAGCAACCGTCGCGGCACCATCAGCCCGGCGCCCGCCCACACGATCCGCGCCCCGTTCTCCGCCATGTCGCCGAGGTCCGGGCAGGCCAGGACCGGCACGCCGAACGACAGCGCCCGCGCCGACGTTCCGTGCCCGCCGTGGGAGACCACCAGGTCCGCCCGCGGCATCACCTGCGAGTACGACAGCCAGTCGACTACCGTGGCGTTGGCCGGCGCCTCGACCTCCTCCGCCGCCACCTGCCGGTTCGTCGTCGCCACGACTCGAACCGGCTCGCCGGCGAGCGCCTCGAGCGCGACGCGGACGAGGCGCGCGCCGGGGTCCTGCGCCGTGCTCGGCGCGACCAGCACCAGCGGCCCGTCGCCCCCCGGAAGCTCGATGTCCGAATACGGAAGCTCGAAGAGCATCGGGCCGGTCACCCGCACGTGCGCGGGCCAGCGCCGCGGGTATTCGAGTTGGGGGAACGTCGCCACGAGCGCCAGCTCCCCGCTCATCCCGCCGTGGAAGCGATCCAGCGGCGGGAGCCCGACCTGCGCCCGCGCCTCGTTGAGCTCCTCGCGTCCCCGCCGCAGCCCCGCCTCGAGCACGGGCCGCCACAGCCGCCACGCCGCCCTCCCGATCCCGGTCCGCGGTGGCAGGACCCCGAACCCGAAGAACGGACCGCCGGGCTCGTGCTCCGGATACACGTGCGGGATCAGAGTCGCCCACCGATGCCCCGTCGCCTCCGCCGCGAGCGCCGGCGCGACCGTCAGAATGTCGCTCACCACCAGGTCCGGCCGCATCTCCTCGAGCATCGGGATCAGCGCCCGCGCCGCCTGCGCCGCGGTCGACCCATCGGACCCGTCGCGCGCCGGGGGCGGGAAGACCGTGTACTCCTCGGCGCCGTAGAACCGCAGCCCCAGCTCCTCGACCGCCTCGCGCCACCGTCCCCACGTCTCGACAGCCACGTCGTGACCCCGCGCCGCCAGCGCTCGAGCCAGCGCGATCGCCGGGAACGCGTGCCCGGCGTCGCCGAACGCCGCCACCAGCAGGCGCAGCTGCCGCGGCGCGCTCAGGTGCAAGTTTCCTTTCCCCAAGGCGATTGCCATTGCCATCGGGACGGCCCCGCGGTATCCATTTCGGCGTGCGACGCCGCAAGGCTCGAAATCCCGCCCAGCGCCTCCACCTCGCCGTCCAGGCCCTCCCCGAGCGGACCCGCGTCGCGATGCTGCGCGGGATCCGCGACAACGACATCGTCGTCGGCGCCTACACCGACCCGAAGTCCGGCGGCATCTGCCCGATGCTCGCGGCGCATCGCAACGGCGGGCGCACCAACCTCGCGAGCTTCGCCCGCGCCTGGGACCGGTTCACCGGCGCGCGCCGCCCGCGGCTCGCGACCAAGCGCGAGATCCGCGCCCTGAGCAGCTATCTCGAGCACAGCCTGCTCCGCGACGAGCAGGGTGGCGACTCCGTCGTCGAGCTGGCCCAGCGCATCCGCGCCCAGCGCGCCCAGCGCGGCGTCCAGCCCGCGCGCACCGCAAAGCGGCCGCCGCGTCCGACCGGCGAACGCAACCGCGCCCCTGAGCTGCGCCGGCGCCGCTTCTGGTCCTGGCTGCGTCCGACCCGTCGCTACGACGTCTTCGCGGACCGCGTCGCGGCCGCCGAGGAGCAGCTCGCCGAGCAGCGGGCGCGCGAGATCCTCAAACGCACGAAGGTCTAGAGCGCTCAGCGCAGACTCTGTGGCACTCAGGGCAGGCCGCCCTCGAGCGCCTCGCTCGGGCGCGCGAAGATGATCTCCGGCACGACGCAGTTGGGCGACGTCCCCAGCAGGAACCGAATCGCCTCGGCGATGTCCTCGGGACGGATCATGTCCTCCTGCTTGACGTTGCCGCGCGCCCAGTCCGTCATCGGCGTGTCCACGAGCCCGGGGCACAGCGCCGTTACCTGGATGCCATCGCCGGCGACCTCCTTCTGGGTCGCCTGGCTCAGCCCCACCACCCCGAACTTGGTCGCCGAGTAGACCCCGACCCAGGGCTGACCCGACTTGCCCGCGACCGACGCCGTGTTGGCGATCAGCGCCTTGCCGTGCTCGGCGCCCGCCTTCCTCAGCATCGGCAGCGCCTCGCGCGTCGCGAGCACGTAGGAGCGCAGGTTGACGTCGAGCTGCATGTCGAGCTTCTTGGTGTCGGTCGCGTCGAGCGCCGCCCCGATCCCGACCCCCGCGTTGTTGGCCAGCACGTCGAGGCGCCCGAAGCGCTCCTCGTGGGAGGCGAACAGGGCCACGATCTCGTCCTCGTTGACCACGTTGACGGGCACGGAATGAACCTCGATCCCCGCGGAGCGCAGGTCCTCGGCAGCGGCCTCTAGCTTCTCGGGCCTGCGCGCCGCGACCGTCAGGTCGTAGCCGTCCTCGCCCAGCGCCCGGGCGATCGCCAGCCCGATCCCGCTCGACGCTCCCGTGATCAATGCCGCGCGTTCGGCCACCTCGCCCTCCAATCGTGCTCGCTAAGGCCGGCGCACCCTATCGACCCCGCGCCTTGAGGGACCGTTGAGGCTGCTTGCCTAGGATTCTCAGTTCATGGCCACCCGGCTGGCACTCCCCGCGGCGCTGCTCGCCGCCGCACTGACGCTCGGCGCGTGCGGCGACGACGACACGGAGAGCGCGAGCCGCGCCGCGCCGCCCGCCTCGGCCTTTCCCCCCGCGAAGGGCCGGACCCTGCTCCAGGTGCTCAACTCGGCCGATGCCGAGGGCCCTGTGATCGCTCCCGCGGGCCAGGTCTACCGCCCGGGCGAGAACCGCTACAGCTTCGGCGTGTTCGACGTCGGCGGTGACCAGATCACCGACGCCGACGTCGCCATCTACGCCGCCCCCGGGCGCAACGGCGAGGCCCAGGGGCCGTTCCCCGCCTCGGTTGAGGACCTCAGCGTCAGCGGACCGTTCCAGTCGCGGACCACCGCCGAGGACCCCGACGCGGCGAAGGTGGTCTACGTCACCGAGATCGACTTCGACCAACCCGGCGAGTGGCGGGTCGGCGCCCTCGTGAGCGACGGCGACTCGCTTCAGGGCTCGCTCGCGCCCAGCGCGGTCGTCAGCGGCCGCACCAAGGTCCCCGATGTCGGCGACAAGGCGCCCGTCGCCCACACGCCGACCGCCGACGACGTCGGCGACCTCTCCGAGATCGATACCCGAGACCCCCCCGACACGATGCATGAGGACGACCTCGCCGACGTGCTCGGAAAGGAGCCCGTCGTGCTGCTGTTCGCGAGCCCGGCGCTGTGTCGCAGCCGCACCTGCGGCCCCGTCGTCGATGTCGCCGAGCAGCTAAAGGACGAGTACGGCGACGAGGTGGCCTTCATCCACGTCGAGCCCTACGAGGACAACGTGATCGACAAGGGCGCGAGCGCGCCCGCCCAGGCCTACGGCCTCAGCACCGAGCCGTGGCTGTTCGTGATCGATCGCGACGGCGTCGTCCGCACCGCGATCGAGGGCGCGTTCAGCGCCGACGAGCTCGAGACCGCCGTGCAGGAGGTCACGGGCTGAGGGCTCTGCCGCCGGTCCGAACTATTCTGAGGGGTCGATGAGCAACGCAGCGACCACCGCGAGCACCGCCACCCGATCTGCGGCCATCGACGGCCGCGGCGGGTTCCGTTCCCAGGAGCACGAGACGCCGCTCACCCAGCTCCGAGTCGAGGGCTCGGTCCCGGCGTGGCTGCGCGGCTCGCTGCTGCGCACCGGGCCCGCCAAGTGGGAGATCGGAGACCAGCACATGCGCCACTGGTTCGACGGGCTCGCGATGCTCCACAGCTTCTCGATCGAGGACGGCTCGGTCTCCTACGTGAGCCGCTTCCTCGGCTCGCGCGCCTACCGCGCCGCGAAGGAGAGGGGCGAGATCGCCTACTCGGAGTTCGCCACCGACCCCTGCCGATCCCTGTTCTCACGCGTCGCCTCGCTGTTCTCCCCCAAGATCTCCGACAACGCGAACGTCAACCTGATGCGGCTCGGTGAGCGCTTCGTCGCGATGACCGAGACCCCGCTGCCGGTCGAGTTCGATTCCGAGACGCTCGAGACCGTGGGCGTTGCATACGAGGCGCCGGGCATCCTCACGACGGCCCACCCGCATCTCGACCGCGCGACGGGCGGCGCGCTCAACTACGCGGCGAAGCTCGGTCCCCGCAACAGCTACCGATTCTTTCTCGTGCGGCCGGATAGCTCGAAGCCGGAGGTGATCGCCTCGCTCCCCGTCCGACGGCCGGCTTACATGCACTCCTTCGGCCTCACCGAGCGCTGGCTCGTGCTCGTCGAGTTCCCATACGTCGTCAATCCCCCCAGCCTCGCGCTCAGCGGCCGGCCGTATATCGAGAACTACCGCTGGAAGCCCGAGCTGGGCACCCGCTTCAGGCTCGTCGACCGCGCGACCGGCGAGGCGACGGGCCCGTTCCAGACAGACCCCTTCTTCGCCTTCCACCACGTCAACTCGTACGAGAATGGCGATGGCGTGGTGGTCGACATCTGCGTCTACCCCGACGCCGAGCTCGTCGAGGATCTCTACATGGAGCGGCTGCGCGCCGGCAAGCCGATCCCCAACGCTGAGCTGCGGCGCTTCCGCGTCTCGCCGGGTAGCGGTGAGATCGAGCACGAGCGGCTGATCGATGCGATCGAGCTGCCGCGGATCAACTACGGACGCTGTAGCGAACGTCCCTACCGCTACGTGTGGGGCAACGCGACCGGCGAGTCGGGGTGGATCGAGCAGATCGTCAAGGCCGACCTCGACGAGCGCACGCGCAGCCCCTGGTCGGAGCCGGGCAGCTTTCCCGGCGAGCCCGTCTTCGTCGCCGCCCCCGATGCGAACGACGAGGACGACGGCGTCCTGCTCTCGGTCGTCTTCGACGCCCATCGCGAGGCCTCGTACCTGCTCGTCCTCGACGCGCGCAGCCTCGACGAACTGGCGCGCGCCGTGGTGCCGACCCATATCCCGTACGGCTTCCACGGCCAGTTTGCGCGGTCGTAGGGCCTCAGTTCGGCCTGGCTCCTGAGAAATTCCTGCGTACAGGGCGATGATCGCGGGCCGGATTTCGCCTAACTCTTGACAAACCCCGCCGGGTTTGCAAAAACTCCACCCGTGGCAACCGGAAGCGGTTCGCTGACGTCCCTGCGGGAGGGCAACCGCAAGCGCGTCTTCGACGCGCTCCGCAAGCGCGGATTCGCCAGCCGGGCCGAGCTGGCACGGATCACCGGGCTCTCGCGGTCGACCATCTCCACGATCGTCAACGACCTCCTGGAGGCGGGTCTCGCCAGCGAGCGTGAGGACAAGGCATCGCGAGCGCAGGAAGCGCCGCCTGGCAGACCGCCGGTGATGATCTCGCTCGATGGATCCGCCGGCCTCGTTCTCGGGATCGACTTCGGGCACCGTCACCTGCGTGTGGCGGTCTCGGACCTCTCACACACGGTGCTGGCGGAGACCTGGGGCGAGATCGACGTCGACCACTCCGCCGAGCACGGACTCGACGCCGCGGCCGACTTCGTCAACAACGTGCTGGACGATGCGAACGTCGACCGGGGGCTGCTGATCGGGGTCGGAATGGGTTTGCCCGCTCCGATCGACCGGGCGACCGGGACCGTCCAGTCCTCCTCGATCCTCCCCGGCTGGGTGGGCGTGGACGCGGCGGCGGAGGCGAGCCGGCGGCTCGGAATGCCGGTGGCGGTGGAGAACGACGCCAACCTCGGGGCACTCGCCGAGCTCGCGTGGGGGGCCGGGCAGGGGAGGACGGAGGTCGCCTACATCAAGCTCGCGACCGGTATCGGCGCCGGCTTCATATCCGGCGGGCGACTTCACCACGGCGTCGGCGGCACCGCGGGCGAGATCGGCCACACGGTGCTCGTCGAGGGTGGACCCGTTTGCCGATGCGGGAACCGCGGCTGCCTCGAGACGCTCGCCTCGACCCGTGCCATCACGGATCTGCTCAGCGAGAGCCGCCGGGAGGAGATCTCCACGCGGCGGCTGCTCGAGCTGTCGGCCGGTGGCGACGCGGCCGCCCAGCGCCTGATCGGCGACGCCGGCCGCGCGACCGGGGTCGCCGTCGCGAACCTGTGCAATCTGATCAACCCGGAGTGCGTGATCGTGGGAGGCGATCTCAGCCTGGCCGGGGACGTGCTGCTCGAGCCGCTTCGCCGTTCGGTCAGCCGCAACGCGATCCCAAGCGCCGTCGACGGGCTCGAGATCCTGCCCGGCCTGCTCGGCGACCGCGCGGAGCTGCTCGGTGCCCTGGCGCTCGTTATGCACGAGTCGGACCGGTTTCTCGCCGGCCGGCTCCCGACCCGTGAGGCAGCTTGAGGTTCCAGACCCGCAAACAAACGAGAGGAGGAGAGGAATGGACTCCTCGAAGGAGGTACGAAATGCGCCGTAGAGCTCGTGTGCTCACGCCGATCGCTGTGCTCGGCGCGGCTTTTGGCCTCGCCGCCTGTGGCGGCGATAACAACGGCGGCGGTGGGAAGATCGCGTTCCTGCTCCCCGAGTCGAAGACGGCCCGGTACGAGTCCCAGGACCGACCGCTGTTCGAGGCCAAGGTGGAGGACGAGTGTTCGGACTGCGAGGTGATCTACACCAACGCCGATCAGGACACGTCCAAGCAGCAGCAGCAGGTCGAGGCTGCGGTCACCGAGGGCGTCGACGTGATGGTCCTCGACCCGGTTGACTCCGCCGCAGCGGCGGGGCTCGTCAGCCGCGCCAAGCAGGCCGGCATTCCGGTGATCAGCTACGACCGGCTGATCCTCGATGCGGATCTCGACTACTACGTCTCGTTCGACAGCGTCGAGGTCGGCAAGCAGCAAGGCGAGGCCCTTGCCGGGGCGCTGGCCGACGCGAACTCGCCGGAGGGCCCGATCGTTCAGATCAACGGCGCTCCGACGGACAACAACGCGAAGCTCTTCAACGAGGGCGCCACCAGCGTCTTCGACAGCGAGGGCATCGAGGTCGCCAAGGAGTACGACACTCCCGACTGGAGCCCGGACGAGGCTCAGGTCGAGATGGAGCAGGCGATCACCGCCGTTGGCGAGAACGGCTTCGCGGGCGTCTACGCGGCGAACGACGGGACCGCCGGCGGCGCAATCGCGGCGCTCAAGTCGGCCGGGATCGATCCCGCCTCGAAGCCCGTCACCGGGCAGGACGCCGAGCTGGCCGCGATCCAGCGGATCCTGGCCGGCGAGCAGTACGTGACCGTCTACAAGCCGATCAAGCCGCTGGCGGAGGCAGCCGCCCAACTGGCGGTCGCGCTCGCACAGGGCGATGAGGCACCGGAGGGCCTCGTCAACGGCGAGGAGGACAACGGCCAGGAGAAGGTCCCGACCGTCTTCCTCGACACGGTCCCGGTGACAAAGGACAACATCGAGGACACGATCGTCGCCGACGACTTCTGGAGCGTCGACGAGATCTGCACGCCGCAGTACGCGCAGGACTGCAAGGACGCAGGCCTCGAGTAAGCGGAGGATGATCCCCGAGGCGCGAGGAGAGGCACACACATGAACCAGAGCACGGCACAGGCATCGGACCAGCCGTCTTCGGCGAAGCCCCTCCTCGCGCTCAAGGGGGTCAGCAAGAGCTTCGGGCCGGTCGAGGCGCTCAAAGAGGTCGATCTCGAGTTGCGTGGCGGCGAGGTCATCGGCCTCGTCGGTGACAACGGGGCTGGGAAGTCGACGCTGATCAAGGCGATCGCCGGAGTGCAGCCGGCCGACGACGGCGAGGCCTACTTCGACGGACATCGCGTCACCCTGACCACCCCACAGGCGGCGACGCGGCTCGGGATCGCCACCGTCTACCAGGACCTCGCCCTTTGCGAGAACCTCGATGTGGTGGAGAACCTCTACCTGGGCAAGGAGGTCGGCGATGGCATCCCCGGCGTCCACCTCCTCGACGAGTCCGCGATGGAGCAACGCACGCTCGAGCTGCTCGACTCGCTCGGCGTGACCACGATCACCAGCGTGCGCACCGAGGTGGCTCAGCTCTCGGGAGGGCAACGCCAGGCCGTGGCGATCGCCCGCTCCCTGCTCGGCGAGCCGAGGCTGGTGCTGCTAGACGAGCCGACCGCCGCGCTGGGCATCGTCCAGACAGGCGAGATCCTCAAGCTGATCGCGCGGCTGCGGGAGCGCGGATTGGGCGTCGTCGTGATCAGCCACAACCTCGCCAACGTCTTCGAGGTCGCCGACCGGATCCTCGTCTTGCGGCTGGGCCGGCTGGCAGCTTCACTCGACGCGACCACGGCGAGTCGCGAGGGCGTGGTCGCGGCGATCACGGGAGCCGAGTTCGGCGAGACCCCAGCCGAGAGGTCAACCGAGGAGCAGCCGCTGTGAGCGGCGTGGCCGCTGAGCCGGCCGCCCCTGCCCCGGGCGCCGAGCGCGCGGGCTCGCGCGCGGGCGATTTCCTGCGCAGGCTTGCCCGGGGCGAGTTCGGATCCGTTCGCGTCCTCGTCGGTATCGCTGTGATCTGGACGATCTTCCAGCTCGCCAACGACCGCTTCCTCACCGCGATCAACCTCTCCAACCTGGTCCTTCAGCTCACGGCGGTGGCGACGATCTCGATCGGCGTCGTGCTCGTGCTCCTGCTCGGCGAGATCGACCTCTCGGTCGGCGCCGTGAGCGGGCTCGCTGCGGGCGTGATGGCCGTGCTCAACGTCAAGCACGGCTGGCCGGCCGAGCTCGCGATCCTCGCCGGGCTCGCGACCGGCGCGGTGATCGGCCTCTTCAACGGCCTGATGGTGACGACGTTCCGGATCCCCTCGTTCGTGGTCACGCTCGCCGGCCTGCTCGCCTGGCAGGGGGCGCTGCTCGCCGTGCTCGGCGAGACCGGCACGGTGAACCTCCCCGACAACCTGATCACCGACCTCACGACCACCTTCTTCGACCCGGCCCTGGGCTGGACTCTCGCCGCGGTGGTGATCGCGGCCTACGCGGCCGGCGTGGTGCTGGGGCGAAGGCGGCGAGTGCGGGCCGGGCTCGAGGCGGCGCCGTTTGTCACGTCGGTTGCGCGGGTGGCGCTGGTAGCGGCGGCAGTGGTGGCCGCGGTTGCGATCCTGAACGAGGATCGCGGCGTGCCCCTGGCGGCGCTGATCATGATCACGCTGATGGCGGTGTTCTCGTTCGTCACCGAGCGCACGCGTTTCGGGCGTCACATCTTCGCGGTGGGCGGCAATGCCGAGGCGGCCCGGCGCGCGGGCATCCGCATAACGCGCATCCGGGTCCTCGTCTTCATGCTGGCCTCGACGCTCGCCGCGGCGGGCGGCATCCTGGCCGCGTCGAGGCTGCTGGCCGTCAACCAGAGCTCGGGCGCCAGCGACCTGCTGCTGCTCGCGATCGCCGGGCCGGTGATCGCCGGCACCAGCCTGTTCGGCGGCCGTGGCTTCGTGTGGTCGGCGCTGCTGGGCGCGCTGGTGATCCAGTCGATCTCGAACGGGATGGACCTGCTGGCGCTGTCGTCAGACGTCAAGTTCATGGTCACGGGCGCGGTGCTTCTGCTCGCGGTGACGATCGACGCGGCGACCCGGCTTCGCCGCGAGGTCGGCGCAGAGGCCTAATTCCGCTTAGTAAAGCGGCTTACGAAGGCTCAAGGGACGCTCTGTCCGTTGGCCGACTGAACATCCTCGTTCGAGTCGTGCCGTCCAAGTCGCCTTGGCGGTGACGCATACCGCTCGCCCCAGCTGGCCAATGTCATCAGCACCGGGCGGAGATCACTTCCCTTCCGCGTGGGCCAATACTCGTAGCGATCGGTGCGCGGCTCGTAACGCCTCCGCTCCAGGATTTCGTGGGCGACGAGCATCTCCAACCGGCGCGCGAGAGTCTTTCGCGAGATCTCCAAGTTCCGCTGCAGATCCTGGAAGCGGTAAACGCCCCTGAAGACCTCTCGCAGGATCAGTAGGTTCCAGCGCAGCCCGATCACCTCGAGGGCGCGGCGGATCGCCGGGCCGCGGGTCTCCAGCCCGGCTCCGGGGACGAGGCCATAG
>WNFU01029058.1_pt1 | contig 11230 bp, 15 predicted proteins | sample 5400121 | NCBI WGS metagenome assembly WNFU01 (sample SAMN13153360, study PRJNA577476) | soil metagenome | isolation source: 100 cm soil or saprolite under grassland replicate 1 | place: USA:California | collected 2016-06-15
CCGTCGGCGAGCGTCCAGCACCCGGAACGGAGTCACGGCCGCAGGTGCCTCGGCCGCGGCACCGGGCTCGGCCGCCCACCCTCAGGCCCGCACGATCCCCGCGGGACCACCACGCGGAAGCGACCGACGAGCTGGCGACTGACCGACTCAGCCGTCCAGCCTGCCTCGCTTCAGACATGCCGTGCACACGAGGATGTGCTTCGGCGTTCCGTTGATGACGACTTTCCGGCGTTGCAGGTTCGGCCTGAACTTTCGACCGGTGCGGCGGCGCACTCGCCGTTTCTGGGCCGCTTTGCCCGAGCGGGCTACGCGGTTGCCGAACGATTGACCCTTACCGCAGATTGCACATACAGCTGCCATGGTGAAGTGGCTCCGAAGAAATGAGCTGGATCGAAACCCCATACAGGGCTGGACGCCGCGCGGCATCGCGCGGGAAGTGGGGCGAGATATCGATCAGCTCACTGCATGCTGGGAACCGTAGCCTCGGGCGCGAACCAGTGTCGACCGATTAACGCCCGCCACACGACGACGGCCGATTGTCCGGCCAGCGCGGCACGCGTCAAGCGCGCGGATGCACTGATCACGAACGCACTCGTAAGCCCAGCATTCTTCGTGATCGGCTGCTTCGTCGGGCGGGGCTGCGCTCCGCGTGCCCTCGCAAGAACGCGCAGACGGGCACGGGGCGGTCACTGACAGGGAGAACCGTCCCGTGCGTGGAGCTCAGCCCGCTACCGCTCAGACCAGCGTGCCGACCGCTGTGTTCTACGGCAGGTAGACCTTGTCCACCGAGAGCGGCGCTTGACTGCGACGCGTCGGACCCACAGGGGATTGCTGCGTTCTGGGCGACCGCGCTCGGGTATGTGGCCGAGCCGGGGTACGACGATCCAGACGGCGCCTCCATCATCGACCCGGACGGCGTGGGTCCAGCCATCGGATTTCTCAGGTGCCGGAAGGCAAGACGGCCTAGAACAGGATGCACATCGACATCCGAGTGGCAGGCAAGCCGCCATGGGATATGGCCGAGCGCGAGCAACTGATCCGTGCGAAGGCAGCCGAACTGGTCACCGCCGGGGCTACGACTGTCCGCGAGGAGTCCTACGGCGAGCACCTTGACCATGTGGTGATGCTCGACCCAGAAGGCAACGAGTTCTGCGTCGCGTAACTGTTGAACACAAGACCCACTACGGCGACTCGTTGGCTGCTTCTCGCTCGTCGAGTGAGGTGAGTACGGCGGCGCACCAGCGGATGTTCTGCTGCTCGTACATGCGACCACCCATCAGCGTGAGGTAGGGGCCGACGCGCTCGGCGGTGCGCAAGTGGGTGCTCTCGCTGCGGCCGTCGAGGAGAGCATCGCGAAGACGGTCGTAGAGCGCGAGCTTCTCCTGTGCTTGCTGCAGGCGCTCCTCGAAGGCCTTTCGCACGGCCAGGAGATCGCCGGCGTCGGCTGCCTGGAGCTTGACGAGAAGGTCGTCGCGTAACGCGGCCGGCCGGGTGGGCTGGGCGATGAAGGCGTGCAACTCGTCGCGGCCGCGCTGGGTCAACGAGAAGACGCGCTTGTTCGGCCGCCTCGTCTGCTCGACCAGACGACCCTGGACGAATCCCTCGCTCTCGAGCCGCTCGAGCTCGCGGTACAGCTGCTGCGGCGTCGCCGACCAGAAGTTGGCCACGGACACGTCGAAACGCTTCGACAACTCGTAGCCCGCGGCCTCCCCCTCCAACAGCGATGCGAGCACGGCGTGACGGAGCCCCATCTGGACAGCCCTACCTTCCGTGAGTAGCCTCATTCACACCTATTCAACAAGTTGAGTATAGAGGTCCGGCCATGCACCCCTTCCGCGCCGCGGTGGAAGCACGAGACATCGACGGCATGCTGGGCCTCCTCGCCGAGGACGTCGTCTTCCGCAGTCCTGTCGTGTTCAAGCCGTACCAGGGGCGCGACAGCGTCGAGCCGGTTCTTCGCGCCGTCTCGCAGGTGTTGGAAGAATTCCGCTACGTACGTGAGATCGGGGTGCCCGAAGCGGCCGACCACGTCCTGGTTTTCCGCGCGAACATCAGCGGCCGGCAGGTGGAGGGAAGCGACTTCATCCACGTCGACGAGACGGGTGCGATCACCGAACTCGTCGTCATGGTGAGGCCGCTCAGCGCCGTGCTCGCCCTGGCCGAAGCCATGAACGCCCGCCTCAGCGCTGTCGGCGACCGCTCCCATGACTGACAACGCCGCACCCGAGCCGCGAGCCGATGAGAGCGGACTGCCGTACGTCGATGAGCACCGGACCACGATCGAGGCATCGCCCGAGCTCGTCTGGACCGCCCTGCGCCGCTATGCCGATTCGTCCCTCGGTGTCGCAGGTAGCCACCCGTTGGCCCGGATGCTAGGCACCGAGCCGCCCGGCGGCTTCGAGGTGGCGCGGGAGGTTCCGAACCAGCACCTCAGCCTGTCCGGACGCCACCGGTTCTCCCGCTACCAACTGGTGTTCGACCTCACCGCTGTCACCGGCGGGCAGACACTGCTGAGTGCCCGGACGTACGCCGTCTTTCCCGGCCCGCACGGCCGCATCTATCGCGCCCTGGTCATCGGCACCCGGGGTCACGTCGTCGCCGTCAAGCACATGCTGCGCTGCATCCGCCGCGCCTAGGTCTCGCAGCTATCGGGGGTCGGGGCAAGAATGGTGGCGTGCTGCCCGTCGCTGACACCGCGCAGCACGGCGCGACGCGCCGGTTCTGCCGGCTTCGGGAAGGAGTGCGACGCCATGTCGATCGACGAGAACAAGCAGCTCGTGTTGCGCTGGAAAGAGGAGCTCTGGGGCAAGAGGAACCTGAACGTCGTCGACGAGCTGTGCGGTCCGGACTACGTCGGCCACGTCAGTGGTACGCCTGGACCAGTCCAAGGTCGCGAGGCGCTCAAGCAGCTGACCGCCAGCTACTTCGCCGCCTTCGACGTCGATGACACGCCCGAGTTCCTCGTCGCGGAGGGCGACATGGTGGTCATGCGCGATACCTATCGGTTCAAGCACAAAGGCGAGTTCCAGGGCATCCCGGCAACGGGGAAGGAGGCCAGCATCACCGGGATCGACATCTACCGGATCGCCGACGGCAAGATCGTGGAGCAGTGGGTCGAAGGCGATCTGCTCGGCCTCCTGCAGCAGCTCGGCGTACTCCCCACGCCAGGCCACAGCGAAGGCTAGGCCGACTACCGGTCGCCGATGACGGTGTTGAGGGCACGAAGGCCGTCGACTACGTCGGAGCCTCGAAGCGCCAGCGCGGGGTCGGTGATGCTGTGCGCGAGCAAGCCGGCGAGCAGCGCCGCCTGCACGGCGGTGAAGTGAGTGGCGTCCACTCACTTCACCGCACCTGTGGCCTCGCTCAGGCCTCCGGGCCGGACTAGTGGACGACCTGGCGGACCTCCATGGCGAAGTGGGCGGCGTCGGGCCAGCGGGCGGCGATGTCGACGGCGCGGTCGAGGGTTTCGCAGTCGACGAGGATGTAGCCGGCGAACTGCTCCTTGGCCTCGATGAACGGCCCGTCGGTGACCACCGGCACGCCGTTGCGAACCTTGACCGTCTTGGTCTGCGCCGGATCGGCAAGCGCCTCGCCGCCGATCAGCTCACCGGACTCGGTCAGCTCCCCGATGATCGCGTCGACCTCGTTCATCAGCGCGTCGCGATCCGCCTCGGACAGCTCCTCGACGTACCCGGCGCGGTTGTGGATCAGCAGCATGTACTTCACGGTAACTCCTCCGAGTCGGTGGCCCCCCGTCCGGAAGGCCTCTCGCAAGGTAGTCGGACCCACCCGGACATGCTCGACATCGCCGAGCCACCGAAATCCTCAGCGCCGTACCGGCTCCTCGGGCGGACCGACGTGCTTGCCGAGCCAGTCGATCAGCGGGCGCATCGATCGCCAGTCGGCGCGCACCTCGTCGACCAGCCGCGCCGTTGCCAGCCAGCGCGGCACGCCGTGTTCCCGGGCCGCCGTCAGGCTCTTGTGCCGCAGCAGCTCCAGCCGCGGGTGGTCCTCGGCGAACCCGCGCGGCCGGGTCTTCAGCTGCTCCCCGCCGACCTCGAAGGACGCCTTCTCCAGGTCGGCCACGATCCGCACCAGCTCCGCACCCGACGCGTCGTCGTCCACGGCCGACCGGAACCGCGCCACCTGGTCCGGCGCGTGCTGGTGGAAACCGCCGGCGGTCATCAGTCCGCCGGCGCTGACCTGGACGTACCAGCCCATCCCCTCAGCGGTCTGCACGAACCCGCCCTGGTGCTCCTTGTACGGCTTCTTGTCCCGCGAGAACCGCACGTCGCGATACGGCCGGAATGCCTTCGGCTCGCCGAACTCCTCGGCGAGCGCCTCCAGCAACTGCTCGAACGGCGCGCGCACGAACGCGTCGTACCGGTCCTTGTTCGCGGTCCAGAAGTCGCGGCTGTTGTCGTCGGCCAGCTCGGCGTAGAACCGCACCGCGTCGAGGGGAATCCCACCCATGCCCCGACGGTACGACGTTCCGCCCGGCACAGTCGACCTGCCGAGCGGCACGGCGACTCACGCCGTACCCCGGGTAGTTTCGGTGACATGCGGACGCTGATGGTGACCGGGGCGACGAACGGGATCGGGCTGGAGGCCGCTGTACAGCTGGCGAGCACCGGCGATCGCGTCGTCATGGTGGGTCGCAACCAGGCGAAGCTGGACGCGTCGGTCGCCGATGTCCGCGGCAGATCGGGGAACGACGCGGTCGACGGCGTGCGTGCCGACTTCGCCTCGCTCGCCTCGGTCCGCGCGCTGGCCGCGCGATACGAGAACACCTACGACCGGCTCGACGTGCTGGTCAACAACGCCGGCACCGTCTACGCGACGCGCACCGTCACCGAGGACGGCATCGAGGCCACGTTCGCGGTCAACCACGTGGCGCCGTTCCTGCTCACCGCGCTGCTCCGGGACCTGATCGTGAGGAGCGCGCCGGCCCGGATCGTGAACGTCGCCTCGGTCGGGCACTACCAGGGCACGATGGACTTCGGCGATCTCGGGTTCGAGCGCGGCGGCTACCAGATCATGCGTGCCTACACGCGGTCGAAGCTCGCCAACGTGATGTTCACCCGCAGCCTGTCCGAGCGGCTCGACGGCACCGGCGTGACGGTGAACGCCCTGCACCCGGGCGCCGTCGCCACCGGGATCTGGAGCCGGGCGCCGTGGTTCGCGCGGCCGGTGCTGGCGGTCGCCAAGCGGTTCATGGTCTCGCCGGAGGAGGGGGCCAGGCGCATCGTCTACCTGGCCACGAGCCCGAAGGTGGCGAACGTGTCCGGCGCCTACTTCGAGAGGGACCACGCCAAGGAGCCGGCCGGGCTCGCGATGGACGAGGCCGCCGCCGAGCGACTGTGGGAGGAAAGCGCCCGGCTGGTCGGGGTCGACGCGTGAGGATCCGGTACGCGAGCGGCGTCGTCTGCTGCTCTTAGCGCCGGTCCTGCGGGTACGACGCCCCGCCCGCCGGGGGCTGGTACGGACGCACCTGGCCCGGGCCCGGGTGGTACCCGTACTGGATCGGCGTCGGCTGCAGTCCCGGCAGTTGGAGCTTCGGCCCGCGCGCGTCCTGCATCACCGTGATCCGCCAGATCACCATGGCGATCAGCCCGGCCGCGACCACCAGCAGCCCGGCCGACACGCTGCCGCCGAGCGTGAGCATCCGGACGAAGCGGACGATGTCGTTCCGCACTGTCACGTCGTCCACCGGCTCGTTCGCGTCGGCGGCATCGAACAGGTTCGACAGCCAGCCGAGCACGACGATGAACATGAACGGAATGCTGGCCAGCGTCAGCAGCCAGTAGAACGCCCACGCCGCCCACCAGCCGTAGATCAGCCCGCGCCCGCCGGACCCGCCCGTCTCACCAGGCCGCTTCGGCGCCGCGCTCGCCCGCCAGATGTCGTCCACGATCGTCATCGGGAACCAGAACTGCACCCCCGGGCAGAACCAGCCGCCGATCGTCCAGCCCTTGGCCAGCCGGTGCCGCACGCCGGGTGACAGCACCTCCGTGTTCTCCCGGGCCTGCCACAGCCAGACCAGGAAGACGATCGCCGCCGTGATCCACAGCGTCCAGGCCAGCTGACCGACCACCTGACCGGCGACCAGGTGCCGCAGGCTCTCGTTCAGCGCCTCGGGGTCGTCGTCGTTGATCGCCTCGGCGAGGGCGATCTCGAGATCGTCGATCGAGGTCCAGATCAGCACCACCTGTACGGCGTACGCGAGCGCGGCGAGGCCGATCAGGATCATCGCGGTGATCCCGAGCGTGCGCAGCGGCTTGAACCGGGCCGGCGCGGCCTGCGGGTACGACGGACCGGCCGGGTACGGATAGGTCATGCGCCAGAGGGTAGCACCCGCTTTCCTACCCCGGGTATGCTGTCTCGTATGAAGGTCAGTGTCAGCCTCCCCGCCGACGATGTCGCGTTCCTCGACGGATACGTCGACCGCGAGAACCTGACGTCACGCTCGGCCGCGCTGCACCACGCGATCGACCTGTTGCGCCAGATCGAGCTCGAGGACACGTACGCCGAGGCCTGGGCGGAGTGGGACGCGAGCCCGGACGCCGAGCTCTGGGCCGGGGCCGACGCCGACGGCCTAACCGTTGCACCGTCCGATGCGCCGCGGTGACGTGTACTGGGTCGACCTCGATCCCGCTCGCGGTTCCAAGGCGGCCAAGACTCGGCCCGCCGTCCTGGTCAGCAACGACGCCGCGAACCGCACCGCCGAGCGCCTCGGTCGCGGTGTCGTCACGGTCGTCCCGCTGACCAGCAACCTCCGCCGCGTGTTCCCCTACCAGGTGTTCGTGCCCGCGCACGTGAGCGGGCTGAACGCCGACTCCAAGGCGCAGGCCGAGCAGGTCCGCACCGTGGCCACCGTCCGCCTCCGGAACCGTGCCGGCCGTCTCACTCCCGAGCTACTCGGCGACCTCGACCGGGCGCTCGCCCTCCACCTCGGCCTCTGACTCCGGTACGACGTCCCGCCGCGCAAGCCGTCGTACGTCGGGAATCAGCAGCGCCAGGACCGTCGTACCGGCCATGACTGCGGCCACCACCACGAGCCTGGTCGGCGATCGTGTCGGTCACGTCTGCGTCCGTCATGTCTGCGTCCGTCATGTCAGCATCCGTCATGTCCGGGAATGTATTTCGCTAGCGAAAGATATGTCAACGAATATTCAGCCGGAGTAGGATCTGGCGCATGAAGGACTCAGCGGACCTGCACGTCGAACGCTGGCGCAAGTGGGAGGCGATCCCGTTCGACTAGGAGGTCGAGGCCGCCGTCACCCGGCTCGGGGCGCGGGCCACACGCCACCCCGTCCGAGCTCGCCCGCGACCTGATGGTCTCTCCGGCCGGCATCACCGGCCGCCTCGACGCCCTGGAGAAGAGCGGCTACCTACGCCGCGTCCGCGGCGACGACGACCGCCGCCGGGTCGGCCTCGAGATCACCGACAAGGGCTTCACCCGCTGGCAGAAGGCCATGCACCTCCGCGGCGACGCCGAGGAGGAGATGCTCTCCACCCTCACCCCCACCGAACGTCACACCCTCAACCGCCTCCTCAAGAAAATGCTCCTGCACGTCGAACACCCCGGGTGATTCCCCCTCTTACCGATCATTCGTCGCATCTCGTGGTGCTTGTGGAAAACGCGGTCACCTGACCGCCGGCGTGCACCTGACCGGTTTTCCACAAGCACCACGAGATGCGACGAATGATCGGGGATGGGGGGTGCCGTGCCGCACGCCTCGGAGGCGGTTCAGGCGATCGCCTCGTTGCCGGTGAGACCCGCGTGGGACAGCGCCTGGAGGGCGGCGGGGAGGGCCGCGGTGCGGTCAGTTGCGGCTAGGCCGATGCGGGTGCGGCGGTCCAGGAGGTCGTCGATGGTGAGGGCGCCTTCATGGTGGACGGCGAAGAGGAGTTCGGCCATGGTGGTCGGTACGCCGGGGGCGATCGGGGCGAGGAGGGACTCGTCACCGGCCGCCTGTGCTACGACCCGCGGCGCCTCTACGCCGTACCGCTGGACGAGGCGGCGGGGGGACGTCATCGCGGCGAGGGCTCCGGGTGAGGCGGCGCCTACGAGTGGGAGGCGGCGGGTGCGGCACTCGGTGGCGGACAAACCGGCGGTGCGGATGGCGGCGTCGACGGTGTCCTCGGCCATCCGGCGGTACGTGGTCAGCTTGCCGCCGACGATCGTGACCAGCCCGTCCGCGCCGGTGATCACCGCGTGCTTGCGGGACAGGTCCGCGGTGGAGCCGGCACCGGCGTCGAGCAACGGCCGCAGCCCCGCGTACGTCCCGAGCAGGTCGGTACGCCCGATCGGCGTCTCGACCGCGCGGCTGATCGTGTCGAGCAGGAAGTCGATCTCGGCGTCGCTCGCCTCCGGAACGTCCGGCACCGGCCCGGGCGCGTCCTCGTCGGTGAGCCCGACGTAGACCCGGTCGTCCGGCGCCGGGATCGCCATCACCACGCGTCGCAGCTCCCCCGGCACCGGCATGGTCAGGATCGCCGACAGCCCGCCGAACACGGACTGCGGCAGCACCAGGTGCGTACCGCGGCTCGGTCGCAGCGTGATGTCCGGCGAGATCGTCCCGGCCCAGACCCCGGTCGCGTTGATCACCACCCGCGCGTCGACGTCGTACGTCTGCCCGCTGAGCTCGTCCGTCAGCACCGCGCCCGTCCCGGTCACCTGCGAGGCGCCGCAGTGCGTGAGGATCCGCGCGCCCTGCGCCGCTGCGGTGCGTGCGATCGCGACCACCAGCCGCGCGTCGTCGTACAGCTGCCCGTCCCAGTCGATCAGCCCGCCGCGCAGCCCGGCGGGACGCACCGTCGGCGCGTAGCGCAGCACCTCGGCGTTGCTGATCCGGCGCGACCGCGGCAGCAGTTGGCCACTGGTCCCGGCCGACATCCGCAGCAGGTCGCCACCCATGTAGGCCGCCCGCAGCATCGCCGCCTGCGCGAGACTCGCGTTCGGCAGCCAGGGTGCGACAGTCGGCACCGGGTGCACCAGGTGTGGCGCGGTGTAGCGCATCAGGATGTTCCGCTCGACCGCGCTCTCGTGCGCGATCCCGATCTTGCCCGACACGAGGTAGCGCAGGCCGCCGTGCACGAGTTTCGAGCTCCACCGGCTGGTCCCGAACGCCAGGTCGTGCTTCTCCGCGAGCACCACCGACAGCCCGCGCGAGGCCGCGTCCAGCGCGACGCCGGCTCCGGTGACCCCGCCGCCGATCACGAGTACGTCGACCGGCGTACCCAAGGACTCCAGATCCCGTTGCCGCCGGGCGGCGTTGAGTGAGACGTTCATGGCCGGAGGTACCCCTCGAGCATGGCGCGCAGCTCGTCGTCGAGCCGGCGGTACTGCTTGGGCTCGCCCATCACCGGACCCATCACCGCCGACGCCGTCGCGGCCATGATCACCTGCCGGGCCTGCCAGACGGCGTCGCCGCCGCGGACCGAGCCGTCGGCGTGACCGTCCTGCAGCAGCGCCTCGACGTACTTGAGCTGCGCGTTGGTGCTGCTGCCGCGCCGTTCCAGCAGATACGGCGTGAGGAACTCCGGGTCGAGCTCGATGATCTTGCGCATCATCGGGTGCGTGCGGGTCTGGGCGACCACGCCGACGACACCCTCGATCAGGCGGCTGCGCGAGTCCGGGTGGTCGACCGCGAGCAGCAGCTCGTACGCCGCGTCCAGGATACGCTCCTCCGGGATCGCGTTCGCGGCCGCCGGGCGGGTCTCCTCGGTGTTACGCTGAGACATCACGCGTTGAAGTGTATCAGGATGAAGTCCCGAAGTGGAGGCCGTCGTGACCGAGTCTGACCTGCCGGTGGTCGAGATGGCGCCGTACCGCTGGGGTGATCCCGCCCACCCTGTCGCGCTGCCCGCGGCGGCCGTGACCGCCCTGGGCCACCTCGGCGTGAAGGCGCCCGCCGGAGGCCCGGTGGATCCGTCTGAGATCACCCTGACCGAGCCGGCGCTTCCTCCGGCCGCGCGGTCCGCACTCGAGCTGGTTGTCGGTGCGGATCATCTCGACGGGAGTGCGGCGGCGCGCGTCGGCCACACCCGCGGGTACTCGACGCCTGACCTGCTGCGGTTGCGTGCCGGAGACGCGACGGACGCGCCGGACCTGGTCGTCTACCCGGGCAGTCACGACGAGGTGGTCGCGGTGCTCGCTGCCTGCGCCGAGCATCGCGTCGCCGTCGTCCCGTATGCCGGTGGCACCTCGGTCGTCGGCGGCCTGGCCCCGCTCCGCGCGGGCTACGCCGGTGTGATCACGCTCGATGTGCGCCGGCTCGACCAGCTGGTCGCGTTGGACGAGATCTCGCGTACGGCGACCCTGCAGGCGGGTCTTCGCGGCCCGGCCGCCGAGGCGCTGCTCGCCGAGCGCGGCTACACACTCGGGCACTTCCCGCAGTCGTACGAGGGCGCGTCGATCGGCGGGTACGCCGCCACCCGCTCCAGCGGGCAGGCGTCGGCAGGCTACGGCCGGTTCGACGAGATGGTCGTCGGCCTGGTTCTCGCCACGCCGCGCGGCACCGTCTCGCTGGGACGCGCGCCGATGTCGGCCGCCGGCCCGGACCTGCGCCAGCTGGTGCTCGGTTCCGAAGGCGCGTTCGGCGTGATCACCAGCGTGGCGGTCCGGATCCGGCCGCGTCCGAAGCTGCGGGTCTTCGAGGGGTGGCGGTTCGCCTCGTTCGACGCCGGTGCGGCGGCGTTGCGCAAGATTGCCCAGGACGGCCCGCTGCCGACCGTGCTGCGGCTTTCCGACGAAGCCGAGACCGCCGTCAACCTCGCCGACCCGGACGTGCTCGGCGGCGGCTCCGGCTGCCTCGCCATCTGCGGCTTCGAGGGCACCGCCGCGGAGGTTCCGGTACGACGTGCCGCCGTGGCTGCGGTACTCCGCTCGGCTGGTGGTGAACCGCTGGGTGAAGGCGCGGGCGAGACCTGGCGGCTCGGACGGTACCGCGCGCCCTACCTGCGGGACCCGCTGCTGGATGCCGGCGCTCTGGTCGAGACGCTGGAGACAGCCGCGTTCTGGTCCGTCGTACCCGCCCTGAAGGCCGCCGTCACCGAGGCGCTCACCTCGTCACTCGCCGGCCAGGGCACGCCGCCGCTGGTGCTCTGCCACATCTCGCACGTCTACGAGACCGGGGCGTCGCTGTACTTCACCGTCGTCTGCGCCCAGACCGACGACCCCGTCGACCAGTGGCGCGCCGCCAAATCCGCCGCCAACGCCGCGATC
>WNFU01009194.1_pt1 | contig 11223 bp, 7 predicted proteins | sample 5400121 | NCBI WGS metagenome assembly WNFU01 (sample SAMN13153360, study PRJNA577476) | soil metagenome | isolation source: 100 cm soil or saprolite under grassland replicate 1 | place: USA:California | collected 2016-06-15
TGCGAGGAGAACTTCCAGGGCGGCGCCGGCGCGTTCTTCGTCGGCGTGCAGGAGAACGTCCTGCCCGACGGCACCCAGACCGGCTACATCGTCGGCACGCCCGCGACCTATACCGACCCCGTCAGCGGCCAGATGTTCCACAACTACACCACCGGGACGTTCTTCGGCCTGGTCGGCGAGAAGTACGGCTGGGTGGTCGAGATCGACCCGGCCGACCCGAGTTGGCGCGCGCGCAAGCACACCGCCATGGGCCGGGTCCGCCACGAGAACGTCGCCATGCGGGCCGTGGCCGGCCGCAAGCTGGTCGCCTACATGGGCGACGACCGACGCGGCGGCCACATCTGGAAGTACGTCAGCCACGACCGGGTGCACGACCCCGACAGCCGCTCCACCTCGCGGCTGCTGGAGCGCGGCACGCTGTACGTCGCCCGCCTCGACCCCGGCGACGGCAGCGGCACGGGCCGGTGGATCCCGCTGGTGCCGGACACCCCCGTCGACCCGATCGCCCCGTCGGACCTGGCGGAGCGGGAGGCGGCCGAGCGCGGCGTCCCGGTGGCGACCATCACCGCCGCCAAGCTCAGGCTGCCAAAGCGCACCGGCGTCGCCGGCCAGACCGGCGACGGTGGCCCCTTCGACGTCACCATCGCCAACGAGGTGACGGCGCTGGAGTCGTACCGGACCAAGGGCGGCACGGTCGCGGCGGCCACGCTCGGCGACTACTACACCGGCCAGGGCGCCATTCTGGTCGACGCCTTCCTGGCCGGGAACCTCGCCGGCGGCACGCCGACGGCGCGGCCGGAGGACCTCGAGGTGAGCCCCCACAACCGGCGCGAGGCTTTCATCTCCTACACCGACGGCGCCCCCGGCAGCGACGGCTACCCGGACTCGCGGGTGTTCGTGGTCGGCAAGTACACCCCGGAGGTCGACGACACCCAGCAGTTCGGCGGCCTCTACAAGATCATCGAGGACAGCGACGACTCCGCCGGCACCACCTTCCGGTGGGAGCGGTTCAAGCAGAGCGGCGAGTCCGGCGCCGAGCTCGGCGCCGGCTTCGCCAACCTCGACAACCTCGCCTTCGACGAGGACGGCAACGTCTGGGGCGTGACCGACATGTCCACCGGCCTGCACAACGGCTTCTCGGTCGTCTACAGCGGCCCGACGCTGCAGCCGGGCACCACCGCCATCGACCACGCCTCGACCGGCTCCACGGCCGCCAACCTGGTCGGCACCTTCGGGACCAACTGGGTCTTCTATGTGCCGGTGCGGGGTCAGGCCGCCGGCGTGCTCCACCCGTTCGGCTACGGGCCGCCGCGCTGCGAGATGACCGGCCCCACCTTCGTCGGCGACACCCTGCTGCTGTCGGTGCAGCACCCCAGCGAGGACTCGCCGATCAACGGCGACCCCGCCGCGGGCGGGGCCGCCGCGTCGATCCTGACCCGGCCGATCGAGATGCTCGACCTCGCCGGCGGGCTCTACCAGCAGGTCCGCACACTGCCGCGCGGCAGCAACTGGCCCAACAACGCGCCGGCGCAGCCGCCCAAGCCGTCGGTGATCGGCATCCGGCGCGTGCACAGGCGGTGAAGCCACCTCCGTTTCGCTACCACCGCCCGTCCACCGTCGAGGAGGCGCTCGCGGTCCTCGCCGAGGCCGGCCACGACGGCAAGGTCCTCGCCGGAGGCCAGAGCCTGGTGCCGCTGCTCAACATGCGCCTGGCCGCCCCGCGCCAGCTCGTCGACATCAACCGGCTCGCCGAGCTGGCCTACGTCCGCACCGGCGCCGACGGGGTCCGGGTCGGTGCGCTCGCCCGCCACGCCGAGGTCGAGCACGACGCCGACGCCGGCGCCGCGGTCCCGCTGCTGCCGCAGGCGCTGGCCGACCTCGCCCACCCCACCATCCGCAACCGCGGCACGGTGGTCGGCAGCCTGGTCCACGCCGACCCGTCCGGCGAGATGCCGGCGGTGCTGGCGCTGCTCGGCGGCATCATGGAGCTCGCCAGCGACCAGGGACGCCGGACGGTCCCCGCCGCCGAGTTCTTCGTCGGCCCGCTGGAGTCCGCGCTGCGCCCCGGGGAGCTGGCGACCGCCGCGGTCTTCCACAGGCCGCCGGCCCGCAGCGGCAGCGCCTGGCGGGAGGTCGCCCGCCGCCGCGGCGACTACGCCCTCTGCGGCGTCGGCGTGCTTGTCACCCTCGACGAGGACGCGCGCGTGCAGGCCGCGCGCGCGGCGTGCATCTCGGTCGGCCCGACGCCGGTGCTGGTCGACCTCGCCGGCGCGGTCGGCGGCCGGCCGCACGACGCGGCCGACTGGGCCGCTGCCGGGGCGGTGGTCGCCGCCGCCGTCGACCCCGAGGACGACATCCACGCCACCGCCGCCTACCGGCGCCACCTCGCCGGCGTGCTCACCGCCCGCGCGGGTCGCGCCGCCGCCGAGCAGGCCGCCGGGAGCCCCGAGGACCGGACGGGTCTGTCGCCCGGGGTCCGGGGGACCCCGAGGGGGTCCCCCGGTGGGTCGGGGCCCGAGGGGGTGCCCCGGTGAATCAGGACCGCGTGAGCGAGGCCCTGCACGAGACCCGCCTGCTGGTCAACGGCGTGCAGCACACGGTCCGGGTGCCGGCCAGGCGGTTGCTCGCCGACTGCCTGCGCCACGACCTGGGGCTCACCGGCACCCACGTTGGCTGCGAGCACGGCGTCTGCGGGGCCTGCACGGTGCTGGTCGACGGCCTGCCGATGCGCTCCTGCCTGCTGTTCGCGGTCAGTGTGGACGGCGCGGAGGTCACCACCACCGAGGGGTGCCGGTCCGCCGATGGCGGCCTGGGCCCGGTGCAGCGCGCGTTCATGGAGTGCCACGGGCTGCAGTGCGGCTTCTGCACGCCCGGGTTCATCACCACCGTCACCGCCTTCATCCGCGACCACCCCGACCCGACCGAGGCGGAGGCCCGCGAGGCGATCGGCGGCAACCTCTGCCGCTGCACCGGCTACCAGAACATCGTCGCCTCGGTGCTGCGCGCCGCCGAGCTGGTCGCGGAGGGGTCCGGGGAACCCCAGGGGGGTGCCCCGGTGGGCCGGGAGGAGGGCCGGGGGGCGTGACGACCCGGCTGTTCGGCGAGCCGATCGCCAGGCGGGAGGACCCCCGGCTGGTCGCCGGCGACGGCCGCTTCCTCGACGACCTCGGCGCCGGCGCGCTCGCCGCGGCGTTCGTGCGCAGCCCCCACGCCCACGCGAGGGTCGTCGACGTCGACGTCACCGGCGCGCTCGACGTCGACGGCCTGGTCGCCGTCTACACCTACGAGGACCTCGACGGCCGCGTCGCCGAGCCGCTGCCGCTGCTGATCCCGCATCCCAGCCTGCACGCCCCGCGCACCGCCTACCCGCTGGCCAACGGCGTCGTCCGCCACGTCGGCGAGCCGGTCGCGATGGTGGTCGCCAGCGACCGCTACGTCGCCGAGGACGCCTGCGACCGGGTCCTGGTCACCTACGAGCCGCTGCCGCCGGTGGTCGGGATCGACGCGGCGCTGCGCGCCGAGCACGCCGTCCACGACGACGTGCGCGACAACGTGGCAGCCCACATGATCCAGGAAGTGGGGGATACGCGCGCCGCCATCGCCGCCGCGCCCCACCGGCTGGAGCTGGAGCTCCAGATCGAGCGGTCCGCGTCCATGCCGCTGGAGGGCAAGGGCGTCTACGCCCGCTGGGACGCCGCCGACCGCTCGCTGCGGGTCTACAGCTCCACCCAGACGTCGACGTCGGTGCGGATGGCGCTGGCGGCCAAGCTCGGCGTGCCGGTCGACCGGGTGGAGGTCGTTGCCCCGGACGTCGGCGGCGGGTTCGGCGTGAAGATCGTCCATCCCTGGCCGGAGGAGGTGCTGGTCCCGTGGGCGGCGATCCGGCTCGGCCGCGAGGTGAAGTGGGTCGAGGACCGCCGCGAGCACTTCGTCTCCGCCGCCCACGAGCGCGGCCAGCGGCACAAGGTGCGGGTCGGCTTCGACGACGACGGCCGCCTGCTGGGGCTGGAGGTCGAGTTCCTTCACGACAACGGCGCCTACACCCCCTACGGGATCATCGTCCCGATCATCACCTCCACCCAGCTCCTGGGTCCCTACAAGCCGGGCGCCTACCGGGTCGAGTTCCGCTCGCTGTACACCAACACGGTGATCGTCACGCCATACCGGGGCGCCGGACGCCCGCAGGGCGTGTTCGCGATGGAGCGGACCATGGACGCGATAGCCGAGCGGCTCGGCCGCGACCGGGCGGAGGTCCGCGAGGTCAACTTCATCCGGCCCGACGAGATGCCCTACGACCACGGGCTGATCTTCCAGGACGGCCGCCCGCTGGTCTACGACTCCGGCGACTACCCGGCGTCGCTGGCCAAGCTCAAGAAGCTGGTCGGCTGGGACGAGTTCGAGGCCTTCCGCGAGCAGGCGAGGACCGAGGGCCGCCGCGTCGGCATCGGGCTCGCCTGCTACGTCGAGGGCACCGGCGTCGGCCCGTACGAGGGCGCCCACGTCCGCGTCGAGACCAACGGCAAGGTGGTGGTCGCGACCGGGCTGACCACCCAGGGACAGGGCCACGAGACGGTGTTCGCGCAGGTCGCCGCCTCCGAGCTCGGCGTCCCCATCGACGACGTCGTGGTGGTCACCGGCGACACCCGCCGCTTCAAGTACGCCGTGGGGACCTTCGCCAGCCGCGCCGCGGTGATGAGCGGCAACGCGGTCGCGCTGGCGGCCCGCAAGGTGCGGGCCAAGGCGCTGCGCATCGCCGGCGAGGCCCTGGAGGTCGACCCGGCCGACCTGGAGGTGGTCGACGGGGTGGTCCGGGTCCGCGGCGTCCCGGACGCCGAGATCCCGCTGGCGACCGTCGCGGTGCTCGCCAACCCGCTGCGCTACGCCTTCGACGAGCAGGCCAAGCTCGCCACCCAGTTCGCCGTCGGCGGCGGCGCCGAGGTCCCGCCGGTCAGAGACGACGACGAGCCGGGGCTGGAGGCGGCCGGCTGGTACTCGCCGATCCGCTCCACCTTCGCCAACGGCGTGCACGCCGCGGTGGTCGAGACCGACCCGGACACCGCCGAGGTCAGGATCCTGCGCTACTGCGTGGTGCACGACTGCGGCCGGCTGATCAACCCGCGGATCGTCGAGGGGCAGATCCACGGCGGCGTCGCCCAGGGCGTCGGCGGCGCCCTGTACGAGCGGCTCGTCTACGACGAGCACGGCCAGCTCCTGAACGCGTCCTTCATGGACTTCCTGATGCCGTACGCCTCCGAGGTGCCGACCGTGGAGACCGACCACCTGGAGACGCCGTCGCCGCTCAACCCGCTCGGCATCAAGGGGGCGGGGGAGGCCGGCGTGATCCCCGGCGCGGCGGTGTTCGCCGCGGCGATCTCCGACGCCGAGGGGCTGTGGATCGACCGCATGCCGATCTCGCCCTCGGAGCTGTGGGAGCTGCGCCGGCAGAAGACGCCAAAGGGGGATCCATGACATGAGGGTTACCGGCAGCGCCACCCTGCACGCGCCGGTGGAGAAGGTGTACGCGGCGCTCAACGACCCGGCCGTGCTGGTCCGCACGATCCCCGGCTGCGAACGGCTGGAGCGGGCCGGCGAGGACGCCTACAAGATGACCGTCACCGCCGGGGTCGCCTCGGTGCGCGGCACCTACGCCGGCGACGTCCGCATCGCCGACCAGCGCCCGCCCACCGCGTTCGTGCTAAGGGCCAGCGGCGCCGGCCCGCCAGGGACCGTCTCCGCGGACGTGCAGGTGCAGCTCGCCCCCGGCGACGACGGCACCACGGTGCTGTCCTACGACGCCGACGCGGTCGTCGGCGGGATGATCGGCGGCGTCGGGCAGCGGATGCTGGCCGGCGTGGCGACGCGGACCGCCGGCCAGTTCTTCGCCGCGGTGGACGCCGTGCTCACCGGCGCGGCCCCGATCACCGAGGTGCAGCCGGCCGGCGTGCTGGCGGCGGCGGGCCAGCCGGCGGTGTTCACCGCGCCGCCGCGTGCTCCCGCTCTGCCCGGCGGGCAGCTCGCCGCCGGGGTGGTGCTCGGCGCCGCCGCGGCGCTGCTGGGCGTGCTGGTGGGAGGATGGGTGGCGCGCCGCGCCGCGGCGCGGCGGACCTGACAGGCCCGACGGCGGCACCAGGAAGGAGCAGCGATGCGCGCGTTCATCGCGGCGGCCGTGCAGGTCGCGCCCGCGCCGGGACCCCTCGGCGCCCAGACCGTCAAAGCCAACCTCGAGCAGCTCACCGAGCAGGTCGAGCGCTGCGTCGCCGCCACCGGCGCCGAGCTGGTGGTGCTGCCGGAGACGGCGACCACCGGCTGGACGCCCGGCGTCGACGCCGACACCCTGTGGGACCTGGTCAGCGACGTCCCCGGGCCGGTCACCGAGTCGATCCAGGAGACCGCCGGGCGGCTCGGCGTGCACGTCGTGCTCGGCACCTACGAGCGCGGCGCGCGGCGGGGCACGGTCCACAACACCGCGGTGCTGGTCGGCCCGTCCGGCGATGTCCTCGGCAGCTACCGCAAGACGCACCTGTTCTGCGGCGAGGACCGGGCCGGGGGCGGCTGGGCGACCCCTGGCGACCGGGCCGTGGTGGTCGACACCGACCTGGCCCGCATCGGCCTGACCATCTGCTTCGACGGCGACTTCCCGGAGCTGGCCAGGGTCGAGGCGGTGCTGGGGGCGGAGGTCATCTGCCGGCCGTCGGCGCTGCTGCGCTCGGCGGACATCTGGGAGCTGACCAACCGGGCGCGCGCCTACGACAACCACGTCTTCGTGGTCGGCGCCAACGCCACCGGCGCCGACACCGCCGGGGTGCTGTACTTCGGCAACTCGATGATCGTCACCCCGGTCGCCGAGGTCGTGGCCAGGGCGGCGAGCCACCAGGGCTGGGTGAGCGCCCGCCTCGACCCCGACACCGCGATGGCGTCGCTCACCCCCGGGTCCAGCGTGCCGCAGCGGTTCGACCACCTCGCCGACCGCAACCTCGCCTTCGTCGAGCGCCACCTGGAGGAGCTTCGCAGGCCGGCGCGGACGTCCTTCCCGCACGCCGGGTAACGATGCGGAGCATCCGCATCGGCGTCGACACCGGCGGCACGTTCACCGACGTCGTCGCCTTCGACGAGGACAGCGGCGAGGTCGTCACCACCAAGACCCCGTCGACCCCGGCCGACCCGGCGCAGGGCTTCATGGACGGCATCCGCAAGGTGCTCGCCAGGCTCGGGGACGGCGCCACCGGCGAGGACGTCACCGCCGTCTGCCACGGCACCACCGTCGCCACCAACCTGCTGCTGGAAGGCAAGGTCGACCGGCTCGGCTTCGTCACCACCGAGGGGTTCGAGTTCCTGCTGGAGATCGCCCGCCAGAGCGTCCCCGACGGCTACGGCAACAGCTACTTCTGGGTGAAGCCGCCCCGGATCGTCCCCGCCGACCTGGTGCGGACCGTCGGCGGGCGGCTCGACCACCGGGGCGCCGAGCTGCGCCCGTTCGACGAGCAACGCGCCCGCGCCGCCGCCCGCTTCCTCCGCGACCGTGGCGTCACCGCCGTCGGCGTCTGCTTCCTCCACGCCTACGCCAACCCCGCGCACGAGCAGCGGATGCGCGCGGTCCTCGCCGAGGAGCACCCCGGCGCGGTCGTCTCGATCTCCAGCGAGGTGCTGCGGGAGTACCGCGAGTACGAACGGGCGATGACGACGCTGGTCGACGCCGCCGTCAAGCCGCGGGTCGGGCGCTACGTCGCCACCATCCGGCGGCGGCTGGACGAGCTCGTGGCCGGCCGCAAGGTGCCGTTCTATGTCATGAAGTCCAACGGCGGCGTGCTCTCCGCCGACGAGGTCGTCCACCAGCCGATCAGCACCGTGCTGTCGGGGCCCGCCGCCGGCGCGCTCGGCGCCGCGCTGGTCGCCCGGACCGCCGGCTTCGACCGCGTCCTCACCCTGGACGGCGGCGGCACCTCCACCGACGTGAGCGTCGTGCTGGGTGGCGAGCCGACTCTCACCACCGAGGGCACCGTCGGCGCCTTCCCGTCCAAGATCCCGATGATCGACGTCGTCACCGTCGGCGCCGGCGGCGGCTCGATCGCGTGGCTGTCCCGCGAGGGGACCCTCAAGGTCGGGCCGCGGTCCGCCGGCGCCGATCCCGGCCCGCTGTGCTACCGCAAGGGCGGCACCGAGCCGACCGTCACCGACGCCCACGTCGTCCTCGGTCGCATCCCACCCGGGCTGCTCGGCGGCGAGGTGCCGCTGGACGTCGAGGCCGCCAGGGAGGGGCTGCGGCAGCTCGGCGCCAAGCTCGGCCTGGAGCTGGAGCCGGCCGCCACCGGGGTGCTGGAGATCTCCGCCTGGAACCAGGCCAACGCGCTGCGGCAGGTGACGGTCAAGCGCGGCCTGGACGTCCGCGACTTCGTCCTGGTCACCTTCGGTGGCTCCGGCTCGCTGCTGCTGTGCCGGCTGCTGGAGATCCTCGGGCTGCGGGTGGCGGTGGTCCCGCGCGACCCCGGCAACCTGTCGGCGTTCGGGCTGCTGACCGTCGACGTGAAGAACGACTACGTGCAGACCGCGGTGGCCAGGCACGCCCACCTGGACCTCGCCGCGGTGGCGTCGACGTACGGCTCGCTGGAGGCGCGGGCGGCGGCGACGCTGGACGCCGAGGGGTTCGCGCGCGCGTCGCACCGCTACCCCCGCAGCGCCGACCTCCGCTACTACGGCCAGGCGTTCGAGGTCCGCGTCCCCGTCCCCGACGGGCGGGTCGACCCGGCCGTCGCCGGCGCCACCGTGGCGGCGTTCCACGACGCGCACGAGCGGCTGTACGGCTACTGCTTCCGCGACCGGCCCGAGCAACAGGTCGAGTGGGTCAACCTGCGGGTCACCGGGGTGGGGCCGATCCGCCGGCCGCGGCTCCGCGAGGCCGAGCCGGGCGACGGGGACGCGGCGCGGGCCCGGACCGGCTCGCGGCCGGTCTGCTTCGACGCGCGGCGCGGCCACCTCGACACGCCGGTCTACGCGCGCGCCGGCCTGCGCCCGGGCGACACCGTCGCCGGGCCGGCGATCGTAGAGGAGTACGGCTCCACGGTGCCGCTGCACCCCGGGTTCCACGCCGACGTCGACCGCCTCGGCAACCTGGTGGTGACGCCGGAGGCCAACCCATGAGCGGGCTGGGCGTCGACCCGATCGTGCTGGAGATCGTCGAGGGGACGCTCGCCTCCATCGAGCAGGAGGTCGAGACCGCCATCGGTCGCACCGCCCGCTCGCCGATGATCCGCGACGCGCACGACTTCCGCGCCGGCATCCACGACCGCAAGCTGCGCAAGCTCACCGGCCGGTCGTACTCGGCGCTGGTGCACCCGGTCGTCCGCGACCACCCGCTGGCGACGATGCGCCAGGGCGACGTGTTCTTCCACAACGACGTCTACCTGTCCGAGGGCGGCATCGGGCACCTGCCCGACCTGTGCGTCACCGTCCCGGTGTTCGCCGGCGGCGAGGTGGTCGCGTTCGTGCAGGCATTCGGGCACCACGACGATATCGGCGGCGCCGTCCCCGGCTCGATGCCGTCGCACGCCACCAGCGTCTACGAGGAGGGGCTGATGGTGCCGCCGATCCGGCTGTGGGACGCCGGCGTGCCCAACCAGGCGGCGCTGCGGATCATGACCCGCAACTCGCGCATGCCCGACTCGCTCGCCGCCGACCTCGACGCCGAGTGCTCGGCCTGCCTGATGGGCGCCCGCCGCCTCGGCGAGCTGTTCGACCGCTACGGCCGGGCGACGGTCGAGGCCTGCTTCGACGCGATCGTGGCCAAGACGACCGAGGCGTTCCGGCGGGAGATCCTCGCCAAGATCCCCGACGGCACCTGGGTGTGGGAGGACTACGCCGAGCACGACGGCGTCGACCCCCCGAGGCTGCACGCCCAGCGGATCACGCTCACCAGGACCCCGGAGGACGGTGGCAGGCTGATCCTCGACTTCACGGGCACCTCGCCGCAGGCCAAGGGGCCGATCAACCACTGCGGCGACTTCGCCGACGGCAACTTCCTCAAGAAGTGGCTGGCGCCGATCCTGCGCAACCTCGCCGACACCCCGGAGCGGGCCGCCGAGCTGGACGTCAACGAGGGCGTCGTGCCGCTGATCGAGATGCGCTTCCCGCCCAAGGGCACGCTGCTCACCCCCATCTTCCCGGCGCCGACCAACGCCCGCACGTTCGTCATCCTGCGGCTGCTCGGCGTGCTCGCCGGGGTGCTCGCCAAGGCGGTCGACGGGCGCATGCCGGCCGACCAGGAGACGATCCGCTACACCGGGGTGTACGGCAGCGACACCGACGGCCAGCCATACCTGATGCGCGAGGTGCTCGGCGGCGGGTCCGGCGGCCGCTGGTACGCCGACGGCGAGGACACCGTGCACGTGGTGCCGGACTCGCGGAACATCCCGGTGGAGTTCGCCGAGTCACGCTGGCCGTTCGTGGTGGAGCGGCTGGGGCTGGCGGTCGACTCCGGCGGGCCCGGCCGCCACCGCGGCGGGCTCGGCTACGAGAAGCACATCCGGATGCTGCGGGACGCGCACTTCATGTCGATCGCCGACCGGTCGCTCCTGTCGTGCTGGGGGGTGCGCGGCGGCCGCGCCGGGCGGCCGTTCGGGGTCGTCATCGACCCGGGCGGCCCCAACGAGCGCGTGGTCGACGCGCTCGCCGACGCCGAGCCGGTCCGCGCCGGCGAGGTGATCCGCATCCGCACCACCGGCGGCGGCGGCTGGGGCAACCCACTGGACCGTCCCTACGACGAGGTGGCGCGCGACGTCCGCTGGGGCAAGGTGAGCGGCCGGGGCGCCCGCGACGACTACGGCGTCGTCGTCGGGGGGTCGCGCGACGACCCGGTCGTGGACGAGGACGCCTCCGACGAGCTGCGCGCGTCGCTGCGGGCCGCGCGCACCGGCGACGAGCCGTTCTTCGACCGCGGCCCCGGCTACGCCACCCTCGCCGGCCGCCCCCACGCCGACGTCGACTACCGGAGCGATTGACAGCCGGCGCGCGGCATGTTAAAAACCGATAGGTTATAAAACCGAAAGGTTATCGACGCATGAGCCCGGACCTGCTCGACGCGACCTTCGCGGCGTTGGCCGATCCGACGCGGCGGGCGATCCTTGCCCGGCTGGCGTCGGGCGAGGCCACGGTGACGGAGCTGGCCGCGCCGTTCGACATGAGCCAGCCGGCGATCTCCAAGCACCTCAAGGTGCTGGAGCGCGCCGGGCT
>WNFU01010962.1_pt1 | contig 11223 bp, 6 predicted proteins | sample 5400121 | NCBI WGS metagenome assembly WNFU01 (sample SAMN13153360, study PRJNA577476) | soil metagenome | isolation source: 100 cm soil or saprolite under grassland replicate 1 | place: USA:California | collected 2016-06-15
CAGGATCCGCCCGACCTCCGTGAAGTCTGCGAGCGCCTCGCGCGGCCTGCGCCGCTCGAGCCGGACCTTGCCGCGCGCGTCTCCGAAGAACGTGGAGTGCACGCTCGGGGGGAACTGCTCGCCGAGGCCGGTGAGCGCGAGGGCGGCCTCGGCCTCATCGAACTCCCCGCGCTCGAGCAGGACGTCTGCGAGGAAGGACGCGTGGTACTGAAGGTTCAGGAGCTGGCCTCGAAGCTGCATGATCTCGACCGCCTGGCGGAGATCCTCGGCAGCAGAGACGAGGTCTCCCCGCTCCGTCTCGAGCAGCCCGCGGAACCCCTGGAGGCTGCCCACGGTGAAGATGTCGCCGCGCCGCCGAGCGTCCGCAACCGCGCGGCCGTAGACGGCTGCCGAGGCGTCCGTCAGCCCGGCGAAGCCGAAGGCCATCGCGGCATAGAAGACGGCGCCCGCACTCTCCCGCTCGGCCCATCCGCTCGCGAGCGAGCGTTCGGCGAGAGCGACCGTACGCTCGCGGTCGACGCCCCGGCGCGTCTCGTAGTGCGCGAGGCTCGCCAGGAGCGCGTCCGAGACCGAGCCGCCCTCCCGTTCTCGCTCGCCCACCTCCGCCAGCAACTTCCGCGCCGGCGGGTACAGCTCGGCCTCCCACCACCCGACGCCGATCACCTCGGCCTCGAGCAGCTGCCGGAGCTCGTGCTCCTCCGAGCGCAGCCCCTCGATCGCCCCCTGGAAGACCTCGATCGCCTCCCCGTTGCGGCCTGACCAAAAGAGCACGCGGCCGTACTCCAGTGCGATCTGCGCGTGCCGAGATGGATCGTCGGCCAATCGCATCGCTTCACCGAGATGCCGGGCGGCGGCGGGCGTATCGACCGCGCGCTCGGTCATGCCGAGCTGCGCCAGGACGCCCGGTCGGTCCTCCGCATCGGGCGGTTCCTCGAGCGCACGACGCAGGTAGGCGACCGCCGCCTCGATCGCACCCCGCGCGACCGCCCGCGCGGCCGCCTCCCGCATGATCGGGAGCACGAAGGCATCGCCACCGGGCGGGACCAGCATGAGATGCGCCGCGGCTCGCTCCGGCTCCACGCCTGCCTCGGCGAGCAGCGTGGCCGCGCGCCGATGATTCGCCGCCCGCTCGCCGGGATCGATCCCTTCGTGGACCGCGGCCCGCACGATCGGGTGCACGAACTCGAGCTGACGCTGAGCGCGGAGGATGTCGGATCGGGCGAGCACGGTCGCCGTGCGGAGCGCAACCTCAGGTTCCAGGCCGGCGAGCGCCGCGGCCTGGCCGGGTTCCGCCCCGTCGCCGAGGATCGCCACCGCCCGCGCGAGCGTGGTCGCCTCGGCGGGCAGCCGCGAGAGCCGGAGGGCCACCGACCGGGCGACCGCCTCGGGCCCGACGTCGCGCACATGCGGGGCCGCTTCCGCGGTCGGGGCAACGCCCTCGGCAGCAAGCGTGTCGCGGACGAAGAGCGGATTGCCGCCCGTCGCCTCGCGGCACGCAGCGCAGAAGCGCTCATCTGGCTCGGCCCCGAAGGTCTCCCGCGCCAATGCCGCGACCGACCCGACGCCGAGCGCGGCGGGGCGCACCAGGACGGCGGCTGGATCCGATACGAGCTCGGTCAAGAGATCCGGCTGTCGACTCTGCGCCAGCGGTCTCAGCGCGGCGACCACGAGCAAAGGGAGGCCCTCGAGGCGCCGCGAGAGGTAGATGAGCCAGCGCAAAGACGGCGCATCGGCCCAGTGCAGATCGTCGATGGCGAGCAGTGTCGGGCCCCGGAGCGCCAGGTTCGCCGCGACCCAGTAGAGGCCGTGCTGCGTCGCGAAGGAGGTATCGGCCCCGCCCTCGAGGGCCGCCGCGAGCTGGTTCTCGTCGAAGAGCGGCGCAGCGAGCCCGGCCGCGCCCGACAGTAGCTCGGCCCGCAGTTCGTCCCCGGCGGTCGCGAGCAGGGGTTCGAACAGCTGCCGAACGACGCCGTAGGCGAACTCCTCCTCGAGCTCGCCCCCCCGGGCGGCGAGGACCTCGAGCCCGGCCGCGGCAGCGGCGGCACGAGCCGCCCCCACCAGGCGCGTCTTCCCGATCCCGGGGCGCCCCTCGATCGCGACAAGGCCCCCGGTGCCCTCTCGCGCCCCCAGGGCGAGCCTCCCGAACAGCGCGAGCTCGTCCTCTCGCTCGAGCAGATCAGAGGCTGCTGGCAGTGCGGCTCCTTCGGTGCGGCCTCAAATCCTACGGCTTTCCTTGGGGGTGGTCCTCATCGCGAAGGGGCCCTCAGGGTCGCCAACATCCCGTGTATGGAACAGAGGACAGTCGAGTTGCCTGGAGTCATGGGGGCGCGCATCAGCGGCTCGGTGATCGTGGCCCGGGGCCTGACCAAGAGGTACGGCCGCAAGCTCGCCGTCGACGACCTCAGCTTCGAGGTGGGCAGGGGCAAGGTCACCGGATTCCTGGGCCCCGTCGGCGCGGGGAAGACCACCACGCTGCGAATGATCCTGGGCCTCGCCACACCCACCGCCGGAGAGGCGACCATCAACGGCTCCCGTTACAGGGATCTGGAGGAGCCCCTCCACCACGTTGGGGAGGTCCTGGAGACTTCCTCGTTCCATCCGCGCCGAACGGCCCGGAACCACCTGCGCGTGCTGGCCGCGCCCGGCGGCATCTCCGAGCGCCGCGTCGACGAGGTCCTGAACAGGGTCGGCCTCACCGAATCGGCGAGCACGAACGTGGGGGAGTTCTCCGTGGGGATGTGCCTGCGACTGGGCCTGGCCTCCGCCCTGTTGGGCGATCCGAGGGTCCTCATCCTCGACGAGCCCGCCGGCGGCCTCGATCCCGCGGGGATCCGGTGGCTCCGTGAGTTCCTACGTTCGTTCGCGGCCCAGGGCAGCGCCGTCTTCGTCTCGAGCCGCACCCTGGCCGAGATGGCCCAGCTGGCCGACGAGGCCGTCGTGATCGATCACGGCCGGCTGGTGGTCCACGCCCCCGTCGGCGAGCTGACGATGGGCACCTTCGAGCTCACCGAGTCCACCGTCGAGAGCGCTATCCGGATCGGGGGGAAAGCATGAGAAGGCGAGGCAGGTTCACCTGGTCGGCGATTCAGCTCGTGGTTGCCCTCGCGGTGCTCACCGCCGCCTCCCCGGCGGCGTTCGGCGCTCCCGCGGCTACGGCGGCGGCCGGCGACCTCGATGGCACCTTCGGCATCGGCGGCAAGGTGACGACCGACTTCGTCGGCGCCGCCCGCGGTATCGCCGTCCAGCCGGACGGCAAGATCGTGACGGCGGGAGCCACTCTCGGCGTGACCCTTGACTTCGCCCTCGCCCGCTACAACCCGGATGGCAGCCTCGACGCCACCTTCGGCACGGGCGGCAAGGTGACGACCGACTTCGCCGGGAGCAACGAGCAGGCCTTCGCCGTCGCGCTCCAGCAGGACGGCAAGATCGTGGCGGCGGGAACGACCGGGAACGGGACCGGATCCGACTTCGCGCTCGCCCGCTACAACCCGGACGGCAGCCTCGACGCCACCTTCGGGACGGACGGCAAGGTGAGGGCCGATTTCGCGGGGGGCGCCGACCAGGCTTTCGCCGTCGCGATCCAGCCGGACGGCAAGATCGTGGCGGCAGGCCCCGAGCAGAGTCCCTATCCCAACTTCTACGACTTCGGCCTCTCCCGCTACGAGCCTGACGGGAGTCCCGATCCCACCTTCGGCACCGGCGGCAAGGTGGCGACCGACATCGATCCGACCTCCGGCCAGGGCAGCGTGGATCTCGCCCATGCCGTTGCACTCCAGCCGGACGGCAAGATCGTGGCGGCGGGATTCTCCGAGAACGGGGTCGTCGGCGGCGGTCCTCGCTTCGCCGTCGTCCGCTACCAGCCGGACGGCGGCCTCGACGGCACCTTCGGAACGGGCGGCAAGGTGACGACGGACCTCGTCGGAAGCCACGAGGAGGCCGAGGGCCTGGTTCTCCAGCCCGACGGCAAGATCGTCGTGGCAGGAGGTACCGGCACCGCCACGGCGAGCTTCGACTTCGCGCTCGCCCGCTACGGCTCGGACGGCAGCCTCGATCCCGCCTTCGGCGCCGGCGGCATCGTGACGACCGACCTCGCCGGCAATCTCGACAAGGCCCACTCGATCGCTCGGCAGAGCGACGGGAAGCTGGTGGTCGCCGGAGAGACGCTCTCGAATGGACTCGACCCCTCCTATAACTTTGCACTCGCCCGCTACAACGAGGACGGGAGCCTCGACACGACGTTCGGAGCCGGCGGCACGGTCACGACTGACTTCGGCGGGCACAACGACCATGCCTTCGCGATCGCGCTCCAGCCGGACGGGAACATCGTCGCGGCTGGGGATGCCTTCCCCGACTTCGCCCTCGCCCGGTACGTGGGGGGCGGCGCCGCTCCCGCGACCGCGGACCTCGGGGTCGCCATCACCGATTCGCCCGACCCGGTCCCGGCCGGGCAGACTCTCACCTACGACGTGACAGTCGCGAACCACGGCCCCTCGGACGCGACCGGGGTCACTTTGATCGACACGCTGGCCGCCGGCGCTGGCCGGATCAGGGAGATCCATATCGACCTCAACTCCGTTGTGTCGAGCCAGGGAAGCTGCTCGACCCCTTCGGATGGCACACTCGCGTGCCTCCTCGGCACGATCCCGGCAACCGGGTCGGCCACCATCACCATCTCGGTCACGCCGACGGAGGCCGGGACGATGGCGAACATGGCGACGGCGAGCGCGAACGAGCCCGATCCGAACCTTGCCGACAATTCGGCGAGCGAGACGACCACGGTGAATCCGGCCGCCGACCTCTCGGTCACGCTGAGCGACTCCCCCGATCCGGTCCTGGGCGGGCAGGCCCTCACCTATACGGCCACGGTCGCCAACCACGGCCCCTCGAACGCGACCGGGGTGAGCTTGACCGACGCACTGCCCGCCGGCGTCGCCTTCGTCTCGGCGACGGCGAGCCAGGGCACCTGCAGCCACGCGGCCGGCACGGTGAGCTGCGACCTCGGACTGCTCGCCGCCGCGGGCTCGGCCACGGTCACGATCACCGTGATCCCGGACGCGGCGGGGACGATCAGGAACGCGGCTGCGGTGGGCGCGAACGAGCTCGATCCGAACCCGGCCGACAACTCCGCGAGCGAGTCGACGACCGTGAACGCGGGCGCGGACCTCGCTCTCATGCTGACCGACTCGCCCGACCCGGTCCTCGTCGGCCAAACGCTCGCCTACACGGCCACGGTCGCAAACAACGGCCCCCTCCCGGCGAGCGGCGTCTCTGTCACGAACACCCTCCCCGCAGGCGTCGCCTTCGTCTCGGCGGAGCCCGGCGGGGTCGGCAAGTGCAGCCAGGCCGCCGGTACCGTCCGCTGTGATCTGGATAGCCTCCTCGCTGGCGACGCCGCCACCTTCGCGATCACGGTGACGCCGACCGAGCCCGGACCGATCACCGACACGGCCGCCGCCGGCGCGAACGAGCCCGACCCGAACCCGGCCGACAATGCGGCCACCGAGACCACGACCGTGAACGCGGCCGCCGGCCTCGCCCTCACGCTGACCGACTCCCCCGACCCGGTGCTCGCCGGGCAGCCGCTCACCTACACGGCCACGGTCGCGAACGACGGTCCCTCCGCGGCGAGCGGGGTGACCCTGACCGACACGCTGCCATCGAGTGTCGACTTCGCCTCGGCCACGGCGAGCCAGGGCACCTGCCACGAGGCGGCCGGAACCGCTAGCTGTGACCTCGGCACCGTCCTCTCGGGCGAGGCCGCCACCGTGGCGCTCACGGTGAGGCCCACCGAGACCGGGCCGATCACGGACACGGCCGCTGCGAGCGCGAACGAGGACGACCTGAACCCCGCGGACAACTCGGCCACCGAGGCGACGACCGTCATTCCGGCCGCCGACCTGGCCGTCACCCTGACCGACTCGCCCGACCCGGTGATCGTACGCGGGACGCTCACGTACACGGCCACGGTGACCAACAACGGCCCCTCGACCGCGAGCTGGGTGAGGTTGACCGACACGCTGCCCGATGACATCGTCTTCGTCTCGGCGACCGCGAGCCAGGGCCCCTGCCACGACCACGAGGTGGTGCCCGTCACCGGCAGCGTCACCTGCCTCGTCGGCGAGCTGGCGAACGGGGCTTCCGCCACCGTCACGATCACGGTGACGCCGACCAAGACCGGATCGATCTCCGACACGGCCGCGGCGAGCGCCAATGAGGGCGATCCGAACCCGGCCGACAACTCGGCCACCGAAGCGACGGCCGTCGACCCGGGGGCGGACCTGGCCGTCACCATGTCGGACTCGCCCGATCCCGTGCCCGTCGGCCAGACGCTCGTCTACACGGCCACGGTCACGAACAACGGCCCCGCTTTGGCACATGACGTCACGCTCGCCGACGCGCTCCCGGCGGGGATCACCTTCCTGTCGGCGACCGCGAGGGGGGGCTGCAGCCAGGCGACCGGCACCTGCAGCCAGGTGAACATCCCCTGCAGCCAGGCGAGCGGCGCTCTCAGCTGCGAGCTCGGCTCCCTCAGCCCGATGTTCTCGGCCATTGTCACGATCACGGTCACGACGACGAGCGCGGGGACCATCACGAACCGAGCCACCGTGACAGGGACCGAACCCCCGGACCCGATCCAGGCCAACAACACCGCCACCGCGACGACAACCGTGACCTTCATCGACGGAAAGATCGTGTTCGCGAGCCGCCGTGACGGCAACTTCGAGATCTACTCGGTGAATCCGAACGGCACCGCGCTGACGAGGCTAACAATGAACACGGCGAGCGATGAGTCCCCCGCCTGGGCTCCGGGCGGCGCGAGGATCGCGTCCATGAGCACCCGCGACGGCAACGCCGAGATCTACGTGATGAACGCCGACGGCACCGGGCAGACCCGGCTCACCTTCAACGGCGCGATCGACAGCGATCCCACATGGTCTCCAGACGGGACGAAGCTCGCCTTCGAGAGCAACCGGGACGGAAACTTCGAGATCTACGTGATGAACGCCGACGGCACCGGGCAGACCCGGCTCACGATCAACGGCGCGATCGACATCCATCCCGCCTGGTCTCCAGACGGGACGAAGCTCGCCTTCGAGAGCAACCGGGACGGGAACTTCGAGATCTACGTGATGAACGCCGACAGCACCGGGCAGACCCGGCTCACGATCAACGGCGCGATCGACAGCGACCCCGCCTGGTCTCCAAGCGGGACGAAGCTCGCCTTCGAGAGCAACCGGGACGGCCCATTCCGCATCTACCTCATGAACGCCAATGGCAGCGCGCAGACGGCACGGACCAGCGGCAGGGGGGATGACATCGAGCCTGCGTGGTCACCGGCCGACGGCAGCAAGATCGTCTTCGCTTCGACTCGCAACGGCGGGAACCTCGAGATCTACGTGATGGCGTCCGCGCCGCCCCCGCCCTGCGCCAAGCCTCCCTGCCGAGGGGACGTCGTGACCCAGCTCACCCGCAACGCGGCGATCGATTTCGACCCGGCCTGGCAGGGTCTCGAATAGGGGGGCCGTGGATGGAGCCGGAGGTGGGACTCGAACCCGCAACCTGCGGTTTACGAAACCACGTTGATGCGCCACTGTTCCGCCTGCGCCGCGCCGAGAGGCGCTTCTCTCCGGCGCAGCGCTACGCGACCTTCAGCTCGCCGCGCATCCCCTGGGCACTGTGGAACTTGCAGTGGAACTCCAAGAAGCCGGACTCCGGGAAGGTCAGAGTCACCGAACCCTCCTCGCCAGCGTCCACGTCCTGGTCGATGCCCTGGTCCTCGAGGGTGAAGTTGTGGGGCGTGGCACCCTCGTTCTCGAGCGTGAGCTCGACCATCTGGCCCGGCGTGCCGGTCAGCACGGTCGGGCTGAAGAATGGTGCGGTCGCCGGCCCGAGGTCGCCCATCTGGAGCTCGAAGGTCGACGTGCCGGAGATGTCGGCCGTCCCGTGGTCGTTCGCCCTCTCCCCACTGATCTCGATGGTCCCCCCGGGCGATTCCTGAGACGACCCTCCATTGGCGCCCCCGCACGCGGCGGCGACCAGGGCGAGTGCCGCCAGCGCCGTCCGAACCTCAGCGCCCCAGGCCCTCATTCCCATCTCCCCCTCATGCCGTAGGTGTTCAAGGCACTTCCCCCGTGAAGCGGCCCCGCTCCGGGCGGAGACGCCCCCCCTGGCCACGCCTCGCAGTTCACCACGGTGTCACCGGGATCGGCCGTGCAGGTGTCCGTGCCGTCGCCCCCATCGGGGCGGCGTCGTTGCCGGACACCCCGTCTTTGACCCTCAACGAGTCGTTGTCCGCTCCCCCGTCCACGATCGGATAGTCTCTCCGCCCCGCCCCGCACCGGGCAGGGAGGTCCCGATGGCGTTTCGCGGTTGGCCGGCTGAGGCGCTCGACTTCTTCGAGGGGCTGGAGGCGGAAAACTCGAAGGCGTACTGGCAGCGCAACAAGACGGTCTATGAGACCCACGTTCGCGGCCCGATGGAGGACCTGCTGGAGGAGCTTGCCCCTGAATGGGGAGAGGGCCGGATCTTCCGCCCGTATCGCGACATCCGATTCAGCGCCGACAAGTCCCCGTACAAGACACACATGGGAGCCATGGTCGGGGAGGGTTACGTGCAGCTGGACGCCGAAGGGCTGGGGGCCGGATCGGGCATGTACGACATGGCTCCGGATCAGCTCGATCGGTACCGGCGAGCCGTCAGCGAGGATCGATCCGGTCGCAAGCTGGCCGCCATCGTCGACGCCGCGCGGGCGGCGGGTCTCGAAGTCACCGCGCACGAGGTCCTGACGACGGCTCCGAAGGGGTACCCGAAGGACCACCCGCGGATCGAGCTGCTGCGGCACAAGGGCCTCATCACCTGGAAGCGATGGCCGGGGGGGCCCTGGCTCGGAACCCGCCGGGCCAAGGACCGGCTCGTCGAGTTCTTCCGGCTCTCCAAGCCGCTCACCGAGTGGCTGCGGACCAACGTGGGCCCCTCGACCCTCACCGACCGCAGGCGATAGTCGAGCTCGCGGCCCTACCCGGTTGGCGCCGGGGCCGACGGGTCGTTCTGCCAGAGACCGAAGTCGTTCCCCTCGGGGTCCTTGCAGACCACGAACCACCCCATGTTCGGCACCGCGGCCGGCTCGCCGGATTCTCCGCCCAGCTCCTTCACGCGGGCGGCGCCGGCGTTGATGTCCTCCACGTCGAAGTAGGGACGGATCCCACGCTTGCCTGGCTCCATGTTGGTGATGGCTGCGCCGGCCTCGTCGCTGATCCGGGTCATGTGGTACTCGAACGGGCCGGGGAACTCCTGGAACTGCCACCCGAAGAGCGAGCCCCAGAACTCGCGGCCCCTCGCAGTGTCGTCGGCCGGAATCTCGAAGTGCACCGGATGCCCGGGCATGGCTCCCTCCTCTTGCGGCGCTAGTTGGGAATAGAGCTGAATGATATGCCAGGCTTGGCTCCTCGACGCCCTTGGCCACGGCACGCGGTCGCCGTGAGCGATGCGGCAGCCGGCGCGACGATGGAGCCGGTGTGACGATGGAGCCGGTGTGAGCCGGTGTGAGCCGGTGTGAGCCGGAGGTCGGACTCGAACCGACGACCTGCGGTTTACGAAACCGCTGCTCTGCCGACGGCGAAGAGCGCCCGGAGGATCGGCTGGGAGCCGGCCATCCGGAGGCTCTCGGCTAGGGCAGGGGAAGGTCCGGGCCGCCTCGTCCCGCTTCGAGGAAGCACGTCCCCACTCCCCGGCCAGGAGCTCGTAGATCTGCCGGGTGATCGCGTGGGGATCGGAGCCGGGGAGGAGATTCAGACGCGCCCGATACCGATGGAGGTCGATCGACCGGATCCCAGGGACCTGGAGCAGCCGATCGAGCGGGTGGGGCGGCGTTGACGGCGGGCAGGTCTCGATGGTGGCCCCCTGTCAGCTCCAGGGAGGTGGGCAGGGGTAGCACCGCCTGATTGGATGCCCGCGAGAGCGCCCACAGGGTCACGAGGTCCATCCGACGAGCTCGAACCAGCCGTCGGCCCGAAGCGGCAGGTCCGATCGGAGGAGAGCTCGGGTCCGCCGACCGTCCACCCCGACCTCCACCTCTCGGGCCGCGGAGGTGCCGCTCGTCGGGGAGACCCGGGGGGAACCCACGGGCGCCACCCGCACCACGACGGGCCGCGGCTCGAAGGGCGGCTCCAGGCGTACCGCCTGGAGCTCCCCCGGCCTCGAGGTCCCGAGCAGTCGATCCACCACCAGCAAGGAGCTGGGGGACGCCGACCACACCGCCCCGACTCCGGCGACGAGCTCCTTCCGTTCCCCGCCCGGCTCCGTGATCCACACCTCGACGCCGCCGCCCGTTGGGGTAGCCACCACCTCCGCCCCATCGGACTCCCTCCATCGGAACCGGACGAGGTTCCAGTCCACGTCCACCACGTGATCCACCAGGAACACTTCGCGGCCGGTGTCCGGTTCGTGCGCACGCCCGAAGTACCGCCACCCCACGGGGCCGGGGGCGGCCACGAACGTCTCCAGCAGCTCCTGGGAACCACGCCCGACCCGGTAGACGCCCTGCACGCCTCGGCATTGTGGCAGGGGGTCGACCTCCCCGGCCTTCTCGGGTGATCGAGTAACGGCCGCGCGAGAGGACGTGCCCCGGGCACCGCAAGACCGACCCTGGCCGGCTCGCCAGCTTGATCGTCCACCTCGCAGGCCGCTTGTTCCCCTGGTCATGCCCCGTGGGGTGGGATCAGCTGGAGATCGTCCCCCACCGCAGCCGCCCGCCTCCCTGCGAACCTCCTAGCATGGGCCGGTGATGCCTGGGGATCTCGACGTCGTCACGGGAGCCTTCGGGTACACGGGCAGGTACATCACGGAGCGGCTCCTGTCGATGGGGAGGTCGGTCAGAACGCTCACCGGGCATCCGGATCGGCCGAACCCCTTCGCGGACCGGGTGAGCGCGTTCCCCTTCGACTTCGAGGACCGGGAGAAGCTCGCGCAGCACCTGGGCGGAGCGACGACTCTCTACAACACGTACTGGGTGCGCTTCCCCCGCGGCGACGTAACCTTCGACCGGGCAGTCCGGAACACCGAGGCGCTTGTCGGAGCAGCGGGCGACGCCGGGTTGAAGCGGATCGTGCACATCAGCATCTCCAACCCCACCGAGGACTCGCCGTACCCCTACTTCCGGGGGAAGTTCCAGATCGAGCGCATGATCCGTGAGTCGAGCTTGAGCTACGCGATGGTCCGGCCCAC
>WNFU01014001.1_pt1 | contig 11215 bp, 13 predicted proteins | sample 5400121 | NCBI WGS metagenome assembly WNFU01 (sample SAMN13153360, study PRJNA577476) | soil metagenome | isolation source: 100 cm soil or saprolite under grassland replicate 1 | place: USA:California | collected 2016-06-15
TCCGGGTCGCCGACCTGGACCCCCACCAGGTCGGGGTCGACAGTGCGTTGTGGACGTGTCGGCTGCTGGCCGACTACCTGGCCGGGGTGACCGGGCATCGGGCGGGGATCGAGACGGTGCGGATCGCGTTGCACCGGGCCGGGTGGGTGTGCAAGCGGCCCCGCTGGGTGCTCACGCGCAAGGCCCAAGCCCAGCCGGGGTGGGCAAACAACGCGTGAGGGTGGAGGCACTGCTGGCCGCCGCGGCCTCACCGCTGCCTCCACCCGCAGCCGACCTGATCCCCGACCCTGGCCGATGACCTGTTCCCGGAGGATCTGCCCCACCTGCTGGGCCTGCTTGGGCGCGCGGATCTGTACCTGCACGACGAGGTCGAGGTCGCCCTGCACCCGACCCTGACCCGGGTCTGGTCCCGCGCCGGCCGGGCCGGCCAGCGGCTGGTCCAGGCACCCGGCAAGAACTTCAAGCGGTGTGGCTTTGGGCTGGTGGACTGGCGCGACGGCCACCTGGACTTCGCGCTGGCCGACGGCCGCCGCGCGTGCCGCTGTGCGCCCAGCTGCGCCGGGCCGTGGCCCGCTCGCGCTCGCGCGGCAGGATCGCCATGGTGATCTTGGACAACCTGGGCATCCACACGCCCAAGGGCTCGCGGCTGCTGCGAGCCCTGCTCGAGGAGCTGGGCGAGCAGCTGGTGCTGGTCTACACCCCCACCTACGACCCCGACGCCAACCGCATCGAGTGGCTGTGGCGCGCCTTGCGCCGCACGGTCACCCACACCCACCAGCGTCAGCTCCTCCCGGACCTGCTGGCCGACGCCGACCGGTGGGCCCACACGATCACCCCGGCCCAGGTCCTGTCGCAGATCGGCAGCCCGTTCGCACCCGACCGGCAGCCCATTGCCGAGGAGGAACTCAACCATGCGGCATGAACTCCCAGGAAGCATTTAGCCCATTGGACAAGCGACGACATGCGCCAACGATACCTGGCCGCGACCTGCGCGAGGTAGGCGTCAAGATCCTGGGCCTCGGGTGGCGGTCTGGGACGGCCAGCCTGCCCGTGGCGTCGGCGGGACCGCCGACATCGTCAGCTACGCCCGCCAGAAGGGCGTGCCCGTCATCGTGCTGTGGCCTGACGGCGCTGCGCGAGAGTAGGAGGTCGGTCGGGAGGAGCACGCCAGGGGTATCGACCGCGGACCATGCAGCCAGAGCGGACTTGCGGCCGGGTGCTCATCCTCGACACTGACTGGGATTCGGTGGTCTGGCACGCCCGCGACCGGGCACGCACAGGTAGCTCTTTCAAACACTCTCTACGCAGGGATATTGGTTGCGTTGGAAGCCTGGCCACGGCCCGCAGACCATCGGCTACGCCACCTGCTCGGCTTCCGCGAGTTCCTCTTCCATCAGCCGCAGCAGGGAGGTGGCCAGTAGGACCGCGCGGAGCGCGTTGGCAGGCCGATACACGTTCGGGTTGACGCAGTGGGTGGTCCCGGCCCGGTTGTAGGCCGTTCCCCGCTTGGTGTAGTCGTAGTCCTCCCGGTAGGCCGCGAACAGCGGCGCGCCGACCAGCCAGACCCGCAGCTCGTCCAAGTAGATGCTGTCGCTAATCGGTCGGCGGTGGGGTGTCCTGGCACGCGGGACTGGCGGGCGTGAGGGAGACCATGGCGCACGGTCCTTTCTACGGGTTCGGTCTCCGGGGCTAGAAGGTTTGCTTGCATTGCTTTGCCTGTATTGCTTAGATGCGGCTGAGCTGGGCAACTGCGCTCACTGCTTAGACAGATGGCCGTAGATGGCACAGACCTGAAACTGCCCTACAGGGCTATGGCAGGCTGAAGGGGAGGGCTAGAGGATCAAGGAGTAAGACGGTCAGTGCAGACGCAGCCGGCACGGTCTTTCGGCACAGGACGACGGCGCGCTCTGGCTGACCTTCCGCCGCAACCCATGGGAGGGACGCCATGGAGTCCAGAGCAGCGATGCTCGCGCTTCTTGTCCTCTTGCTGATCGTGATCAGCTTGAGTTAGGGCGCTGAACGCAGAAGCGGGACCCGGATCATCTCGGGTCCCGCTTCTCCGTACTGGCGTCGCAGGCGAAGCCGGCACGGTCTTTCGGCCTAGCGATCCTACGGCCCGGAGCGCGGACATGCCATCCCCTGCTGTGCTAGAGGGTGTCTGAAAAGGGCTACCTGGCTGACAGACGGTGTACCAGGATCTGGATCATGACCAGGTAGATCACCGCCTCCGAGGTGGCCGGCAGGAACTCGTAGTCCTGGCTGAGCCGACGGAACCGGCCCAGCCAGCCAAAGGTCCGCTCCACCACCCCTGCGGGGCACCACCGCGAAGGCGGGCACCACCGGCGGCTCGGCCCCGGCCGGCAGCCAGCGCCGCCGCCGGCCCCATCAGCCCGCCGCACCACCTCCAACGTGATCCCCATCGTGGTCCGCACTCACGCCAGGAACTCCCCGCGGTAGCCCTGGTCCACCCAGCCGTGCCGCAGCCGTGGGAGCCGCCGTCCTGCGCCCCCGTTGCGGGACGGCGGCGACCCTCGAGTTGCCGGACGGGGCCGTTGCCACCAGCGCTTCTTTGCGGCGCGCCTGGGGCCCGGCTGACCGGCCGATACACAGGTCCTCGCGGGCCGTTACGAGCTCGGCCCCTTGCTCGGGCCGGGGGAATGGCCAGCGTGCACCGGCCAACTACCGGGAGCACGGGCCTGCCGAGCGTGAGACTGCCACGGTCGATCCCGAGGTGACTTGACCACACCGGATTTGACCACACCGGATCGGACCCGCCAGGCTTGGAGCGCGACCGGGACCTGGTATGGTGCCCGCGCTGCACAACGGCACCTGCCATCCGGCAGCGCCGCTGCCAGGTGCAGGGCAGGCTACGGCCGGGCATGTGCTGCCCTCAGCGGACTACCCTCGAGGACTCGCCGTGTTCCAGATCCCCCGTTCGATCGACCGGCAACCCGGCCGGCTGGCCGGCACGCTGGCCGCCACCTGTGGGCTGGCCAACCTGCTGGCCGCGGCGCTGCCGGCGAGCCTTGGCCGGCTGGATGTGCTTGTGCTGGGCCCGCTCAACTCGGGACCCGTGGTCGCCAACCTCGCTGCCGGGCTGCTGCTGCTCGCGCTTGCCGCCGGGTTCTGGTGGCGCCACCCGGCCACCATCCCCATCGCCAGCGCGACGCTGGCCGCCGGCGCCGCCTGGCACCTGCGCCTGGGCAGTGGGTTCGCTGAGGCTGCCCTGGAGGCGTTCCTGGCCGGCTTCCTGCTCGCCAAGCAGGACCGGTGGCTTGGGCGGCAGCGCCGGATGCAGCCGGGCCGATAGCCGACTCGACCACCGACCGATCAGCCGGCCGGACGGGGCAGCCTGATAGCGCCGGGGTGGGGTGCCTTGGTGGTCTTGCGTCCTCGCCTTGAATTCACGCCCCGGCTTCAGGCCCCGGCGTGCGCGCACCACAGGAGTGCGGCGCGGGCGGGGGTCACACGGTGTCCCGATCGTGGGAAGTTGATGTGATGGGTTGAGCATCCGCCGCGAGGTACAGCTCGGCCGCCGCCACCAGCTACTCCACTCCTCTCCCCCGCTACATGAACTCCGAGGTTGGGAGCCGCACGTAGGCTTCGAGCTTGCCGGCGCCCGGCGCGATCACCACCTCACAGGTCGGCGTGACCCCGGCATCGACCGCCGCGTGCACGACCGACCCGTACCGCTGGGTCATCTTCGTCGTGAGCCACATCGGCGACCCGCCGATCTCGACCACCGGGCCGCTCGAGCCGCTGCGGTGGCGGTCGACGAGACGGAGCTTGCCGATGGTGCTGACCTCACGCTGGCGGCCGACACAACCAGGTCACCGGGACCGTCGCGTTCACCGGCGGCGTCGCCGGCCTGGCCGGTGCGGGCAGCGTGCTGTGGGTGCTCAGCGACAGCAGCTTGGTCCGCATCGACCCGTCGTTGGCGGTGACGACCCTGCCTTGAGCGTGGCGGGAAGAGGCATCCACTCTTGCCGAGACAACGGATCCACAGCCGTCGGCGAGCGCTGCCTGTTCTCAATCGAAGGCGACGATCCCTGCTGCCACTGCCCTCCGCGGGTGACCAGCGTTGCTTCAACGCTGTGGCGCTCGCCGTTGTGGTCGGGCTGGCGGGCCTTGCGGAGGGTCTTGATCGCCTTTGCGCCAGCAGGCGAGCGGGTGGCGGTGCTCCCTGGGTCCCCTGCGGTGCCGTCGCCACGCCCCGGCCGTCAGCAGGTCGAGTCGTCCTCGCCGAGCAGCAGATACGGCGGCAGCCCCGGGGGCTCCGCCAGCACCCGGCCGGTCCGCAGGTCCACGATGGCGGCCGTGGGGTCCCCATCGCTTTCCGGCAGGGCGACATAGGCCAGGTCGCCGTTGACGTGCACCTCGGCCACGAAACGGGTCCCGAACAGGTGCAGCGGCCGCCGCCCGCCCGGCCCCCAGACACCCAGGCCGGCACCGTGCCAGCGCTGCTCGGCCCCGCTCCACGCCCCGCCGAAGGTCAGCAGCCAGCCGCCCCGGTAGCTGACCTGGCTGGCGTGCGCGTCCAGCAGCCGCACCGTCCAGCCGCGGACCTCCAGCAGCTTCACCCCGGCGGGCACCTGCTCGTCCTGCACCTGGCCGCCGGCGTCCCTGCGCACCCGGGCCTGGAACCCCGCCACCGCCAGCAGCCCACCCCCAAGCCAGCACGCCTGCCGGGCGGGGCCGCTCACCGCCTTGGCCTGCGCGGGCGGGGTCAGCCAGCCCGCCAGCCGCCCCAGTAGCCCCACCGGCCGGCGCGGCGCATGGTTGGTCACGCGCAGGCTCGCCAGGTCGACCTCGGCCACCGGCTGGTCGGCGGCGACCACGAACGCGCGCCCGCCCGCCGCATCCACCGCCAGCCCCGCCACCCACTGCCGGCCGACCGCGTCAGGGCCCTCCACGGCAGGCCGCGTGAACCCCGCCGCAATCCCGGGCAGCGTCACCGCCCGCACCGCACCCCGCCCGTCCACCACCGCCAGCCGCGCCGGCCCGATCGCGCCGCCCGGCGTCAGCAGCACCACCAGCCGCCCCGGCAGGCGCACCACCCCGGCCAGCACGCCGCCCAGGCGCTGGCGGGCGAGCACACGCCGGGCCAGCGGGTCCACCAGCACCACGCTGACGCCGCCGTCGCCCTCGGTGATCGCGGCGACGCGGCGCGGCCCAAGCCACGCCAGTGCGGCCGGCGCCCCGCCGCCAGGCTCCAGCAGCAGCCTGCCCAGCAGGCGCATGCCGGCCACATCCACCACGACCAGCACGGCCTGGTCGTTGTCGCCCAGCACCAGCGTCGAGCGGTCCGCGGACAAGCCGTAGCCCGCGACCGGCTCGCCGAGGTCGACGCGGCGACCCGGCAGCGGCCGCAGGGAACGCGGGTCCAGGCGGGCGAGCACGGTCGGCTCGTCGCTGATGATCGCCAGCACCGGCGCCGGCGCTCCCGCTGCCGGCACGGCAGGCAGGGCAACCGACGCGGCGCTGGTCGCTGGCGGCGACCCGGCCGGCCGCGCCGTCCTGCGGGGCGCCTGGGGCACCCACGCCGAGCAGCCCACCAGCAGCAGCAACGCCAGCACGGCCGCGCCGGCCAGCCGCCATGCCATCCGTCGCCCGCCCGCCATGTCGCCGTCCTCCTGCCGGCCCGCCAGACACGCACACCATCCCGGTCACCCCGGTTGCCATCACTACACCGCTCGGCACCGGCCGGTTCCACCCCCTGTTGAGCGACACCCGAGAGGGGGATCGACGAGCGACACGAACGTGCACACATCGGTGAGGTGCCGCCCCAACTCACCGTCGTATCGGCGACCAGTCCCTGGGTCGGCAACATCGTGTCCGTCGCTGGCACCACGATCAGGTCGTCGGTTGTGTTCGCGGATTCTGTTGACGCATCGCGAGGATGCTTGCTGCGAGCTGGGAAGCCGCGTTGCGGGGCGTGTCGTTGCCGCCACGCGGGCTGGACGGTCGGCTGGGTCATGGCGCGCAGCTCAGGCGTAGGCACGGGGCCGGCTCGGCTGGCATGCTGCGCGGATGGAGGAACCACCGGCCTCGCCGGAGCTGGCCGCGATGGTGGCCAGAGCAGCTCGAAATCGTCGGGGTCGAAGGTCGCTGCCACGGGCGACAGGATGACGGGCCCTATGCTGTCCTGTGAGTGGGTGCGGCGGCCGGCTGTCTCCAGGGTCCAAGACCTCGCCGCCCATTGGCGCAGTCCCTTATCCACAATCTGACGCCGAGCGGTAGCGGTGGCCTTCCGGTCGGGTGAGGCTGGCCGCTGGCACAACCCCACCGCCGACCCAAGGAGCCAGCCATGACCAGTAGCGCACCCACGTGCCTCCTCGGGATCGCCCTACGAGCCGCAGATCGGCTTGTGCCAGGCGCTGGGGTGGGTGATCGCGTCCTGGTCTGGGCACCGCGCCGGTGTGGCCGGATGGCTCCTGCAATCCCGATCCTGGGCCCAGGCACGCCGCTGCCTCAAGATCATCCTTGCCGCCCTTGCCGAGGTGGGCGCCGGGCCGGACGGAGCACGTGATCCGGACCAGGATGTTGCTGACCGATGCCGCCGACTGGGAGGCGGTCGGGCACACCCACGGCGAGGTGTTCGGGACGGGCAGGCCGGCGGCCACGATGGTGGTCGTCGCCGGCCTGCTCGATCTTTGCTGGCGGTCGAGGTTGAAAGCGGAGGTGCTGGTCGACGCGGCCGGGTGACCCGTCAGCCCGAAGCGGCACCGATCGACGTGCGAATGCTGGTCGCTGGCCGCGCTTCCTGTCGGGTAGGCCCGCCTTCGGTGAGCGCTTGCCTTGTTGGCCCCCCGGAAGTCTTGCCGCTACCACCACCGCCAGCGCCGCTTCGGCAGCCGTTCCCTGCCCAACGCCCACCCGATGATCGCCGCCCGCTCCTCTTGACTGAGCTCGCCCTTGGGCCGTCTCGGCCTAGGAACCATCCGCAGGATCCCGGGCGGTGGGGCTGGCCGGGGCGCTGACCCGGCACCGGGCAACGACGGCGCTGCCGTGGCTGTCTCAGGCTTTTCGCCGGCCAGTTCAGGGCGACGATGCTCCAAGGCCGCTAGCGCGGTCTCCAGCGCCAAGATCGTGCGGGCCCGTTCGGCGGCCAGGAGCTCGGCAGCCTGCCGGCGGGTGCGCTCCAGCTCCAAGGCATGCTCAAGCGCTTCGACGCGGTCCCTGGCAGCCCAGGCACCGGCCGGTTCGCCGGTCGCTTGGTGGTCCTCCGCATGGCCGGATGGGATCGGGCGGTGCCGCTCCAGGCCAGCCCCGAGTACGTCCTCGGTTGGGATCCGCCATTGCCCATGCTGGCCAGGGACCGAGCTTGGCTCTTGCCGGGCGCTCGGGAAGCGCCCCGCGCGCAGGTGGCGGCGGATGGTCGAGGTCGAGACGCCGCATACCTGCGCGGCCTCGGCAATGGTGAGGGTTGGCGGTTGCTCGGGGTGGTCACCGCCCCGGTGCTGATCGGCAGCCGGTCCCTCGTTGCGCATATCCGAAGTTTGTCACGGCTTGCGGTGCAACTGCGTCCCCCGCCCGCCAACCGAACAGATCGAGGTGTCGAGCCTGGCGCTCGCAGCGCGGAAGCACGTCATCACCAAGGTAACTCGACCCCGGAGGGCACCAGGGATCAAGCCGCCCCCTGTCGCTGACGTTGTCACTGGCTCTGTCAGCTCGCCTGACAGGCCACCACGGCGCCCTGAGCCTGCTCAGCGCCTGCGCCGCCCTGTCAGCGCCCAGCGCGAGACTCACCCACAGGGGGGCAGGAAGCGATGCCAGCGGGACCAGCACCGCCCTCCGGCGGGCGCCCGCTGCGGCACCTCCTCGTTGCCGGCCGCACGGCTGGTGGCATCCTGCGCCGAACCTCGGCACGGACACCGCACCACCCTGCTTGGCTTTGGGGGCGTTGATCCGGTCGTCAAGCGAACGCGCGGACGATCCTGGCGCGTTTGCAGGCGACCGCGCCCCGGCGAGCCCGAGGAAGTGGGCGTGCGCCGGGAGTACGCTGCCGGCGTCACCCCCATTCATCTGGAGTTGGTTCATGAACGCCGTATCCAGGCCGAAGCGACATCACTCCGTGCCGCGCGCCTATCTTGAGCGCTTCGGTCAGGATGGACGCGTCCTCGTCCGATGGCGCGGAAGGCCGGATCTGGTCTCTGCGGGCGTACTGAACATCGTCGTGGAGGGTGGGCTCTACGAGGGCCTACGTGCAGCTTCCGACCCCAGAGTTCATGGTGGAGGAACTGACGAAGCCGTGGCCCATGTATCTGGCAAAGAAGTGACCCTTGCCGCGCACCCGGGAAGGGTCGGGCACGTCGAGCACCCGGGGCCACTCGACCTCGCACACATGCCGGCGCTGCTGCCAGTTCAGGCCCACGAGTGGGGTGGTCGGGCCGGTCTTGACGATGGCCGGCGGGTCGAGCGCGAACACAAGGCCGGTCACGTCCAGCTTGTGGGTAGCGTTCACTGTCAGCGCAGGAACAGCAGCCGGTCCCCGAGAACCTTGACGGTTGCCTCCGGAAGCTCGGCAAAGGCGGTCAGCTCCTCCGGACCGCTAAACCCACCAAGGCGGTCACGAGCCTCGACCACCTGCGCCGCTTGTGTGGGAGAGAGACCGAGCCGGTCGACCAAGACCTGGGCGGGCACGCTGTTCACATCGACCAGGCCGCCGTCATCAAACTCACTCGGCAGATCCGGGCGCCCGATGCGCAAGTCACGGGCCAGTGCGGGATCTCGCGCCGCGACCGCCCTGGCCTGCTCGCGCCGCTGCCTGGCCGCGAGCGCGGCGGCCATCGCCGGCTGCGCTGCAAGTTCCTGGGTGGGCGACACAGCGAAGACACGGCCGCGTAGCAGGAACGCATGCACCGTGGCGGTGATGATGAGCGCTACCAACAACCCCCCATACAGCGGCGAGCCTTCGGTCGCTTCGGGCCCTCCAGACCCGCCAAGGGATACAAAGAGTGCCAGCTCGACAATGGCGTAGGCGGCTGTGACCACCCACATGCGCCGGTCGCGGAGCTTGACCGCGGCATGGACGAATGGCACGGCAGCCAGCAAGCCGAGCGACAGTGCGGGCACCAGCGCCCACAGGATGGTGCCGAAGCCTCGCAGCCTGCGCCTCGGTCCAGATGCAACCATTGTCACGTCACCTCAACCGAGACACTCAGGCCGGAGCACCGTCTCGCGCAATAGCCGCACCAGCTCGCTGGTATCGACGTTGTGGCCGGTGCGACGGCGCAGCTCCTTGCGGATCTCCTCGGCGACCGGCTCGGCGACCAGGACCTGCGCGAGCGACTGCGGCGCGGTGGCGCGCTTGGCCTTCCATAGTTCGTCGATCTGCCGGCGCTTCAACGACTCCCTGGTCAGGTAGAAGAGCTGGTTGACCTTTTGCCCAGCGCTCTGGTCGCCGAGCAGGTCCGCTTCAAGGGCAAGGTCGATCACGACCGGTAGCCCGCCGGTCAGGTGGTACACCTGCCAGACCGCCCCGTTGGTCAGCAGCACCCACTCCACGCCCTCGTTGACGGCGTACATCTCGACCTGGCGGAGATGCTTTGCAGCCAGCTTGGTCGCGACCCGCTTCACCTCGATGAACGCGATCAGCTCCCGGTCGATGCGCACCCGTAGTCGGCGAACTCGCCCTTGACCTGGTATTCGGTGGTCAGGTCCGTGTACTTGTCGAACCCCAGCGCGTCGCACAGGAAGTCGGTGACCAGCAGGCGCGTGTCGCCCTCGTTGGCGTCACGGGCAGCGAGGTCAGCAAGCGGTTTGCTGAAGCGGCGCAGCCCGGCGCGCAAGCGGTCACGCGCCTCGGCCTCCCATCTGGGTGCCGCACGCGAGGCTGGCTTCTTCGCAGTCTTTGCGTCCTTGGCCTCGTCTAGCACCGCGCCGTCCGACCCGGCTATGTCCTTTTCCGGCATCCCGCCCCCTCAGCTCAGCCTGCAACGACCGACACGTAACCGGTGAAGTCTACGAACAGCACTATCTACGCGTCCAGGTGCCCGTCGTGGCGGTCGATATCCGTTCTTGAGACGAACTAACAGGCTGTTACCAGCCTGTTGCTCAAAGCCAGCATGAGCAGGGCCGCCAGAGGTCTGTCAGGTCTTGACCCCTGCGGCGGGGTCTTGCTGACCGGTAGACGGCGCTTACCGCCACGATCGCTCCGCCCCGGGGTCGCGGCTCAGGCGATGGCTGGCGTGGCTGCTGGTCGGATCACCGTGTGCCGCCACAGTTTGAGCAGGTTGTGGGTGCCGCACAAAAGCTTCCACTCCGCCTCGCACGCGGTCAGCCCTCGGCGCAAGAACCGCCGTGCGCCGCGACCGTCCTTGATCTGCCCAAAGACCGGCTCGATGGTCTCCTTGCGCTTGCCATAGCAGGCCTTGCCGTCGTCGCTGGCGAGTTTCGCGGTCATCGCCGCGCGCAGCTCGTCGCTGTTGGACGCCGACGGCCGGCCGTCCTTGCGGGGCCTGCCGTGGCGGCCGTGCTTGGGGGGCGGGATCAGCAGCTGCGGCGCGTCGGGGATCTGGGTCAGGTTGGCGATCGACCAGTACCCAGAGTCCGCCAGCAGCATATCGGGTCGCTCCTCGATTCCGGCATCGGCCAGCGTCGCTGCAGTGGCCTGGAGCATGGGTTCCAGCTGCTGGAAGTCGTTGGCGTCCTGGGTCAGCTCCGCCGCCACGATCACCTGCTCGCAGGTCGTGACCGCCTGAGCGTTGTAGCCCTGCACTCTGCCCTTGCGGGTATGCAGCAGACGACTGTCGGGGTCGGTGGTGTTGGCGGTCGCCTTGGGGTTGGGCGCCTCGTCCCGCGCCCGGGGCTTGAGGGTTGGTGGCGGCTTGCCCTTCGCAGCGGCGGCCGCAGCGCTGGCGGCGACCCGCTCGGCGAAGCGCCGTGCACGTTCGGCGGCCTCCGCTTCCAGCCGTGCCTTCGCCTGCCGCAGCCGCGCCAGCCGACTCGCCTTGCTGGCAAGCGCGTCGGGCAGCTCATCCCCACGCGCCTGACCGTATTCGAGATCCTCGCGCTGGTCGACGTCCGCGGCTTGCTTAAGGATCTCGGCGACCTCGGCATCGAGCCGGTCCAGGGTGCGGTTGGCCTTGTCAGCGGCATTACCCGCCAGCTTGGTCCCGTCCAATGCGACGGTGCCGACCCGCACCATCCCGGCGGCGGCGCACAGCTTGAGGGACTCCACCAGGAACCCGGCCAGCACCCGCTCGTGACGGAC
>WNFU01016365.1_pt1 | contig 11215 bp, 11 predicted proteins | sample 5400121 | NCBI WGS metagenome assembly WNFU01 (sample SAMN13153360, study PRJNA577476) | soil metagenome | isolation source: 100 cm soil or saprolite under grassland replicate 1 | place: USA:California | collected 2016-06-15
ATGGAACGTCGCTTGGTGGAACCACGTCTGGCGGAGACTGAGCCGGGTCGGCGGCGGTTACGCGGTCGATGGGAGCCCCAGCGTTCTTCCGCTAGACCGGCTACGACGCGCGTATGCCTCATCTCTCAGCAGTAGCTCGGCGCCTCGCCTTCAATCCTGCTTAGCGAGGAGCCGCTCCTGGCGTTCCTCGAGAACGGGCGCCGCAAGATCCTCGCCGCTGGCTGCGACGCCTCGGAGAACGAACATCGACGTCGCGTACCCCCCGGGAGGGCCGGGCGGGAGCGCCGGTACGTGCCTCACGCGGTCGTGATCCACCACCACCAGGCCGTCACCGACCGCCGCTTCTTCACGAAGCGAACGCTGTGGCACTGGCGCAGCATCGCCCGCTTCGTGCGCAAGCACCCGGAGAGCCTGCGGGCGCTCTAGCCGAAGGCCGAGCGAAGGCGGCGAACGCCGCGAGGGTGAAGAACAACCGCCGCAGTACGCCCCTCTTCGGAGCGACTCAGTATCGCACGTCACGCCGTCCCAACACCCTAAATGGACTGTTTCGTGCCCGTCTCTAGTCGCGCGGCTCGTACGCGAACGTCACGAGGGCACCGAGTTGCCGGGTGTCTGTCTGGCCCGGGAACTGAGCCGGGGCTCGCAAGCTTCTCCAGGTCGCCCGGGTCCATCTGCGCGTCCGCGGCCATCACAGCGGTCACGTCGATGCGCTCGTCGCGGGCGCGCTTGTAGCCGGTCACGATCGCCCCGCCGACGCCGAGGTTGCGCTCGTGCTCGATCAGCTCGACGCGCGGATCGGCGAGCCCCCTCACCGCGGCGACCGTCCCGTCCCTGGAGCGGTCGTCGACGACGTAGACCCGGTCGACGAAGTCGGGGATGCTGCGGATCGTCTCCGCGACCAGCTTCTCCTCGTCGTGCGCGGGCACGACGACCGCAACCCGCTTGCCGTCGAGCACGGTTGAACGCTACGAGTTTCGGCGGACGGCCCGGCGCGCGGGCTCGTAGACGAGCGCGGCGATGCCGCCGAGGATGAGGCCGATCAGGCCCGCCACGAGCACGCTGTTCCGGCGGCTGCGCGCGGTTGTCTTGGTGGCGACGGCGCGCGTGTTCACCTTCGGCGCTTCGACGTCCTCCGCGAGAGCGAGCTGCTGCTGGTTCGTCGTCAGCTGGTCGACGGTCGTGAGACGCTGCTGCAGGAGGCCGTTGAGCTGGTTCAGCAGGATCAGCCGGTCGGTGGTCGAGAGGCCGGAGGTGCTGCCGAGCGCGGCTTGCTGGGCCTTGATGTTCCGGTCTAGCAGGCTGAGCGCCGACTGCTCGCTTTCGACGAGCGCAGTGAGGGTCTTGATCTTCGTCTTCGAGTAGCCCGCGAGCGCGTCCGAGTTCTTGACTGTCTCGGCGAGCGCGTTCGCAGCGCGAGCCACCTTTGCGCGCAGGTGGCCGGTCACCGTGATCGAGACGAGCGGGTTCTGGCCGAGCCGCGTGATGTTCCCTGTCACCGCCTGCGTCGAGATGTGGCCCCGGAGTTGGTTCGGCCGCAGACCGACCCTGCGCGCGACGGCGTCGATCGTCGCCTCGGAGGTCACGATCTGGCGGACGGTGCTCGGATTCGTCGCCTGGCTCTGCACCTGCACCCCGCTCCCGGAAAGCGGCTGACCGAGGTAGACGACCGCCTTGGCCCTGTAGACCTGGGTTCCACCCAGCGAGACCAGGTAGCCGATCACGAGACCCACGGCCAGACCGGCCAGCGGCAGCCACCAGTACGTGGCGATCGTGTTCCAGTGTCGCCTGAGGTCGACCTCGCGCTCGGCGTCGAGGTCCGGCAAGTCGTCGGTCTTCGTGGCCATGGCCGCGGGCGACTCTACCTAGCCCGGCAGGCGCGGAGCCATGCCGAACACGCGCGCATAGCCGACGAGGTAGAGCCGCCGCCGGTCCGAGACGACCGCGGCGTAGGCGCCGCGGCGGAAACCCCAGAGAACCTTGCCGGTGCGTGGGTCGAGCCCGTAGGTGCGGTTCTTCAGGGTCGAGAAGTAGACGACGTCGTTGATCACGACCGGCGAGCCAGAGATCGCGCCGTGAGCCTTGAACGTCCAGCGCACGTCGCCCGTGGCCGCGTCGAAGCAGTAGAAGGTGCCGTTGTAGGAGCCCGCGTAGACCCGCTGCTCCCACACCGCCGGCGAGGCGTAGACGTAGTCGCCGGTGCCGTGCGACCAGCGCAGCTTGCCGCTCGTCGCCCCGAACGAGTAGACCTTGCCGTCGGTCGAGCCGATGTAGACGCGGCCGTAGGCGACCGCCGGGGTGGAGTAGAAACGCCCGCGCGGGCCGAGCCGCTGCTGTGCCGAGGCGCGCCAGAAGAGCTTGCCGGTGCGCGCGTTGACTGCGTAGACGTGGTGGTCGTAGGAGCCGAAGAAGACGCGGCCGCCAGCGTAGGCGACCGCTCCCTTGACCTTGTCTCCGGTCGAGAACGTCCAGCGCACGCTGCCCGAGGACTCGTTCAGCGCGTACACCCTTCCGTTCCAGTCGCCGACGTAGACGACCCCGTTCACTACGAGCGGCGAGGACTCCGTCGGCCCGATCGTCACGCGCCAGCGCACCTTGCCGGTGTCGGCGTTCAGCGCCACCACCTGGCCGTCGAGGCCCGTGCGCGTCGCGTTGCAGGGCGGCTTGTTAAGGAACGACATGTAGACCGTATGGCCGTCCACAGCCGGGGTCGCGGCCGTGCAGCGGCCGGCGCGGAAGGTCCAGCGGGCCTTGACCTTGCTCGTGTCCACGGCGAACAGGACCCCCGCGGCGTTGGCGAAGTAGAGGCGGCCGTAGGCGACCGCGGGCGGGAACTCGACGAGCGAGCGGGCGCGGAAGTACCAGAGCGGACGGTACGGCGGCTTGACCAGCATCCGCGGGGCGTCGCCCTGCCGCGAAGGGTCGAAGCGATACATCGGCCAGCGAATCTTGCCGCCGGGAGGCGGGGCGACCGGCTCCTGCTGGGTGGTCACGAACTCCTCGGTCGAGGAGCCCTGCACGTCGTGGCCCTGCTGCTTGCGATAAAGGCCGAACGCGATCAGCCCGGCCACGGCGAGCAGCACCGCCGCCGCGACTACGAACAGGATCTTTTTCATCGGCCGCGGTGCCGGATGACTGATCCCAGGATCTCGCGCGCTCGGCTGCGCGATCTGGCGTGTCTGGGCCGCTCCCGCCCATCGAAGGCCGGTGATACCGGCCTCCGCTGAGCGTCCGCTTCCCGCCGCCGGGCCGCCGCCGATGCCCGAGGCATCGCCAACGTCCCGTCAGCGGGCCCCAGAGCTGCCAGCTCGCGCCCCGAAGCGGGCGATCTACCTGGCATCAGCCATCTCGACCGCGTAGAGGCGCGAGAAGCCGTGCAGGAGCAGGCGCCGCCCGTTGCCGGAGACCGGCACGAAGGCGCCGTCGGGGAAGCGGAAGATCTGCCTGCCGGTGCGCGCGTTGAGGCCGTAGATTCGGTGCTGGCGGTTGCTGAAGTAGACGACGTCGTCGACGATCGAGGCCGCGCCTGCGATCGCGCCGGCGGTGGTGAAGCGCCAGGCGACCGAGCCGCTCCGGGCGGAAACCGCATAGAAGGAACCGTTGTAGGAGCCGAAGTAGACGCGGCCGTTCCAGACCGCGGGCGACGAGTAGACGTACGAGCCGGTGCCAAGCGACCAGAGCCGACTGCCGCCGGTCGAGAAGGCGGTCACCGAGCCGCCGGTGGACGAGGTCACGAACACGCGCCCGCTCGCGACAGCAGGGGTGCCGTAGATGCGGCCGTTGACGGAAGCCGACCAGCGCAGCGCTCCGCTCCGGGCCGAGAGCGCGAGCAGCCGCCCGCCGTAGTCGCCGATGAAGACGGTTCCCTTCACGAAGGCCGCGCTCGAGGTGATCTTGTAGCCGGCGCGATAGGTCCAACGCGCCCTGTGCGTGCGCAGGTCGAGTGCATAGACCGTTCCGTTCCAGGCGCCGAAGTAGTCGACGCCGTCGAGCACCAGCGGCGACGACTCGATCGGGGCGCCGGTGTCGTAGGTCCAGAGGATCCGGCCGTTGTGGCGGTTCAGGACGTAGACGCGGCCGGCGTGCGAGCCGGGGTGGCGCCGTAGAGGAGCCACTGGAGCTTCGACTGGTAGACGCGCACGCCGACCTTCGGCTTGCCGCGGAACTGGAGCCGTTGCTCGAACGGGTCGTAGCCGCCCTTGGCCACCGTGACCGGCAGCCGCGCGTGCCGCGCGATCTTGATCCTGGCCACGCCGTCACGACCCGTGCGGCCGCTGTGGGAGCCCACTTGCACCAGGGCCCCGCGCACCGGCGTGCTCAGGTCGCCGTCGAGCACGATCACGTGCACGAACGAGAGGTGCGGTGTCGGCGGCAACGCAGGCTGGCGCAGCGCAGCCGGGGCCGAGCTCGACTGCTGCTGCGCCTGCTTGCCGTCGCCGCCGCAGCCCGCGAGCACGAGCACGAACGCGAGCGCTATGACTGCTACGCGGCCCACGGCAGCAGGCTAGAGACCCCTCCGGTTGGCACCCATCTATTGACGTTCAGCAGTTCGCTCAGTTGGCTCGACCGGGCGCAAGCGGCGCCTCGGCTAGCGCGTCCCTTCGGCCTTTTCCCACATCAGCGGCGCGCCCTCGTGCACGTAGCGGCCGAGCGCGACCATCGTCGCCCAGCTCATCAGCAGGTAGTAGTAGGCGAGTCCCGCCCCGGGCACGGGCAGCTTCAGCTTGCCGGCCGCGGCGAGGGCGAGCCACGCCGCCTGCGCCGCGAGCGCAGCCTGGTAGGGCCAGCCCTCGTCCACCAGCGCGATGCTCGTGGCGAGCAGCGCCAGGTGCAGAAAGCCGCTGCCGTAGCGCAGCACGCGGTGCGAGAGCAGCTCGGCGAGATAGAGCGGCGGCACGCCTCGCAGACTGCGCGCCTCGAACAGTTGGCGCCACGACCACGGCAGCATGCGTACCTTGCGCCGGTACTCGTCCTCGATGTCGCGGCTCGGCTTCTCGAAGGCGAGCGCCTCCGGCTCGTAGACCGCCCGGCGGCCGCGCTGCACCATCAGGTTCGGGAAGCCGAGGTCGTGGCCGAAGGGCCATTCGACGTAGTCGGAGCGGCGCACGGCGTAGATCGCGCCGTTGCCGCCCGTGATCGAGCCCAGTGCCGACTCGCTCTCCCGCAACCACATCTCGTAGCGCCAGTAGACGCCTTCCTTGTTCGTGCCGTCCAGCCGCTGGAAGCGCACCTGCCCGCAGACGTAGGCGACCTCGAGGTCGGCGAAGCTACGGACGAGCTTGCGCAGAGCATCCGGCGCCCAGGTCGCGTTGGCGTCGCTGAAGGCGAGGAGCTCGCTCTCGCTCTCCCGGGCGGCGCGGTTGATGGCAGGCAGCTTGCCGCCGCGCTCGCACGGGAGCAGCCGGACACGGCCGTTGTCGAAGGAGGCCACGATCTCGTCGGTGCGATCGGTCGAGCCGTCGGAGGCGATCACGACCTGCAGCCTGTCGGCCGGATAGTCGAGCTCGAGCAGGTTCTCGACCCGCGTGCCGATCACGTCCTCTTCGTCGTGGGCGGGCACGATCAGCGTCACGCTGGGCGTGATCTCCTCCTTCGCCACCTCGCGCTCGCGCACGCGGCGGAGGGCCGCCGCGGCGACCGGGTAGCCAACGTGCGTCCAGGCGAGCCCGCCCAGGCTCGCCCAGAAGATCGCCTTCGGGAGCACGCCTTCACGGTACTAGAGCGCCTGCAGCGCTAGATGGTCGATGCCACGATCTCACGCGCTCGGCTGCGCGATCTGGCGTGTCTGGGCCGCGCCCGTCCGGCAGAGACCGGCGCGGCCGGCCTCCGCCGGACGTCCGCTTCCCAGCGCCGGGCCGGCACCGATGCTGCCGGCATCGCCACCGTCCCGTCGCCGTGCCCAAGAGCTGCCAGCTCGCGCCCCGAGTCGGACGATCTCATGGCATCACCCATCTAGCCTGCCGTGGCGGGCGCGCTGCCGACCTCCTGCGTGCAGAAAGCACAGCGGCCGGCGGCGGCCGGAATCTCGCTGAGGCAGTGAGGGCACTGCCTGACCGTTTCGTCGAGCGGGGGCTGCGTCTTGTAGCGCCTCGTCAACGCGTTCACGGGCTTGACGACGAGGAAGAACACGACCGCTGCGATCACCAGAAACGTGATCAGTGCATTGAGAAACGCGCCGTAGAGGAACCTGCTGCCGTTGAGTTCGAAATTCAGCTGCGAGAAGTCGGTCTGGCCCCCGATCGCAGCGATCAACGGCGTGATCAGGTCGGCGACGAGCGCCGTCACGACGGCGGCGAACGCGACACCGACCACGATGCCCACCGCCATGTCGACGAGGTTCCCGCGGAGCAGGAATTCCCTGAAGTCCTTCATCGTGGATCCTCCTTCGTCGGGGTCGCGAATCGTTTCAGGAACTCCCGGATCACGCGGTAGCTCTCGGGTCCGTTGTCCAAGAGCACGTCGTGCGAGGCCTTGGGGATCGGCCGTGGCCGCGCTGGTCGGGAACGACCACCTGCGCCGACCGGGACGCGCATCAAGGCCGCCGGTACGCGGGAAAGAAGCCGTCGAGCCCTGCGCCGACACCGGCGAGCGCGCGGTACGCCTGCTCTTCGTGGATCACCTTGCCGACGGCGGCCTCGAGCTCGCCGCCGGGGTCGAAGCGAAGCTTGAACTCGAAGAGCGAGTCGCGCGCGCCGCCGACGCCGCCGCCGAGGTGGAAGCGCGAGTAGCCGAGCTCCTGCGCCCAGCGTGCGGCCTCGAGGAAGAGCAGGTTGCTGGCGCCGAGCTTGCGGCCGGCGTCGCTCAAGGCGCCGAGGTGGTAATGGAGCCAGGGCGGCGCGTGCAGGCAGAGCAGCGCGGCGTCCTCGCCTGCCTCGAAGAGGACGACGTGGTCGCGCAGAGCCGTCTCGAGCTCGCGCCAGTACTCGGGCGGGAAGTAGTAGAAGCCGGCGGCCTCCTGCCGCTCCATCGTCTGCTCATAGAGGCTCCGGAAGCGGTCGAGGTTCTCGGGCGCGAGCGCTGCGGTCGCCTCGACGCCGGCGGCGACGGCCTTGCGCACGACGCGGCGGTGGTGCCGGTGCATGCGCTCGAAGAGATCGTCTTCCTCGTCGAGCCGCCAGGCGACGGTGCCCGCGAGCGGCTCGACGCGGACATTCGGTCCGGCCCGGCGGTGGTTTGCGTAGAGCGGATGGAAGCGGATGAAGGTCGACACGACGCCGTTGGCACGACACCAGTCCTCGTACGGCTCCCAGAAGCCGTCTCCGACCGGGCCGCCGTAGCCGTACGGAGTGATCACGTCGGTCGGGCCCTCGCGGAGGATCGCGGGGAAGACGGCCTGCTCCGTGCGGAGGAACAGCGGCCGCCCCGGCTCGAGCAGCGTCGAGGCCTCGACGTACTCGCGGGTCAGGTAGACGTCGACGAAGCCGACCTCCTCGAGCACCTCGTTCCAGGTGTCCGGCTCGACCTCGGTGAGGCTCAGCTCGACTCGGCCTTGTCGCTGGAGCGGGCACGCTCGATGTTCATCTCGTCCTCCACCGGCCGCTCCTCCGCGCGGCCGAGCTGCGTGAAGGTGCGCACGACGATCTTCAGGTCGAGCAGGAGCGACCAGTGCTCGATGTACCAGAGGTCCTGGTCGATCCTTTCCGGCCAGGTGATCTCCTCGCGCCCGTTCACCTGCGACCAGCCGGTGATGCCGGGCTCGACGGCGAGGCGGCCACGGTCGCGGTCGGTGTAGTTCGCCGCCTGCTCAACGAGGTCGGGGCGCGGGCCGACGAGGCTCATCTCGCCCAAGAGGACGTTCCAGAGCTGCGGCAGCTCGTCGAGGCTGGTGCGGCGCAGGAGGCGGCCCGGCTTCGTGATGCGCGGGTCGTCGGGAACGACGCCGTACGGGTCGTCGGTGAGGTCGTGCGCCAACTCGAGCGCGTTCGGCACCATCGTGCGGAACTTGATCATCGAGAAGCGCCGGCCGCCCTTGCCCACGCGTTCCTGCCTGAGCAGCACAGGTCGGCCCCCATCGGCGAGGATCCAGAGTGAGATCGCGGCGAAGAGCGGCGAGAGCAGCACCAGCAGCACCACGGCGGCGACGCGGTCGATCAGGAGCTTGAGCAGCCTCACCGGCGCACCTCGCGGTAGAGGCGGTCGTGCTCGACGGCGCTCTTCTCCCAGGAGAGAGCGGCGGCGGCGCGCCCCGCGCCGAGGTGCGCCGCGGCGAGCGCCTTGGGCTCGAGCAGCCGCGCGGTCGCCTGCGCAAGCGCCTGCGGGTCGCCCGGCGGGACGACCTCGCCAATGCCGAACTCGCGCACGATCTCGCCGAGGGAGCCGACATCCGTCACCACGACCGGCCGACGGTACCCGATCGCGGTCGCGAGCACCCCGGACGAGTCGAGCCGCCGGTAGGGCAGCACGACCGCGGCGGCCTCGGACATCAGCTCGCGAACCTCCTCGTCGGCCCGGAAGCCGAGCCGCCACTCGACCCGCCCGTCGAGGTCGACCGGCTGCACCGGGTCGACGGGGTCGCCGGCGACCACGAGCCGCGCGTCGGGGATCTCCGGCAGCGCCTCGAGGAGCACGTCGAGACCCTTGTAGTCCCGGATCAGGCCGAAGAAGAGCAGCGTGCGCCCGCTCGGCGGCGGCAGCTCTTCGCCCTCGAAGACCGGATGCGGGATGCGCGCGATCCGCTCCCGGCCGAGGCCGAGCTCGACCAGCTGTTCGACCGCGCGGTGCGAGTGGACGATCACGCGTTCGGCGGTCTCGAGCACGTCGGGCCAGGCGCGCCGGGCCTTCGCGCGGCGCGGCAGCACGTCGTGGGCCGTGAGGACGAGGGGGCGGTCATCGGCGACCCGCCGCAACCAGCGCAGGTCGAGCTCGGGCCGCGGCAGCCACTGGACGTGGACGACGTCGGGGTCGAGTCGGTCAATGCGGCGCAGTAGCCGGGCGACGCTCGGCGGGTACTCGAGCCCCTTGAGCGCGAGGCGCGCGGCACCCCGGCGAAAGAGCCTCGTCGAGACCGGGGCGAAGAGCTCCTCGCGGTCGTAGCCCTCAACCGGCGGCGCCTGGCCGTGGGGGAAGCGCGAGGTCAGCAGCGTCACCGCGTGACCCCGATCGGCCAGCGTCGAGGCCAACGCGTGGTCATAGGGCGGTGTGTAGGCAAGCGGGTCGACGAGCGCGATCCTCATGAGTGCCCCTTCCGGTGATGATGCCGAGGCTCTCGGTCGCTAGCGCCAAGCCAGAGGCCGCACTCGACCGCGGCGCAGGCTGGCAGCCTGCGCGAGGGCGAGGGTGGGCTCTGGCGCAGCGTGATAGCGGGCGAGAGGTCGGTGAGCATTGCCGGGAGGGGCACTTAAACCCTCGAACGCAGGTAGCCCAGGCTCGCCAGCGCCGGGCGCGGGTCGTCGGCCGCAAAGACGGCGCGGACCTTCTTGCCACGCACGTAGTGGCGCAGGAACTCACGGGGGCGCAGTTCGCGGCGGCGGGCCATCTGGGCCGAGACCCAGACGTCCTTCGCGAGGTAGAGCCAGGTGACGCTCTCGCCGAGGGTTCGCTCGGGTCGGCGCTCGGTGCCGGTGAGGTCGTCGTAGGCGATCCGCGCGATGCCGAGCTCAGGGCCCATCGCGATCCCGGCCCAGATCGGCGGGCGCGTGTTCACCTCGAGCAGCTTGAGCATCTGGTCGCGCGGGTCGCGGACGAGCTCGACGTGGGCAAGGCCCGTATAGCCGGCCGCGCGCAGGAGGCGGTGCCCGAGCTCGTGCACCTGCGGGTCGTGCCCGGAGGCGAAGACGGCGCTCGTGCCGAAGCGCAGCGGTCCCTGGCGCACCTTGCGCCCCACGACGCTGGCCCTCGGCTCGCCGTCTCGGCCGATGTAGGTGAAGAGCGACCAGACCTGCTCGTGGGAGTCCGGGATCAGCTCCTGGACGATCGTCTCGAAACCCTTGTCCTTCGCCTTCTTCCAGGCGGCGACAGCTTCGTCGAGGTCGGCTGCGACGAAGGCCTTCTCGCCAAAGGTGAGTGCGAACTCCTGGCCCTCGACGGCCTTCAGCAAGAGCGGTGGGCGCAGGCCGGCGGCGCGGATCTGCTCCGGGCTCTCGGCCGAGACCGTCCGCGGGGAGTCCACGCCTGCCGCGGCGGCGACCTTGGGCAGGACGTCCTTGCGGCGCAGGCTCAGGGTCGCCTCCGGGTCGTCGGGAAGGGTCACATCGGCCAGCTCCCGGACCTCGTCCCAGCGGTTGAGCACCGCCTCGACGTTCTCGTCCCGCTCCGGGAAGAGCACCGGCCGCTCGCCTCCCGCGCCGGCCGCGCGGAGCGCCTCGAGCAAACCTTCCTCACCCGCGACGACACGCGCGCTGCTGAGGTAACGCGAGCGCAGGCCGAACTCGTGCGGGCGCAGCGCCACGCCGTGCACCGGGATCTCCTCGCGCCCGAGGCTGCGGACGATCGCCAGCCCGGCGTGCAGAAGACCGAAGACGACGACGGGCCTCACGCGAGCGCCTCCTCATAGGCGGCGATCGTCGCGTCGGTGACCGCCGGCCAGGCGAAGCGCGTCCGCACCCGCTCGCGGCCCGCTTCACCCATCCGCTGCCGCAGCCCGCGGTCGCCGAGCAGGCGCTCGAGCGCCCGGCGCAGGGCGGGCACGTCACGGGGCGGCACGAGCAGCCCGGTCTCGCCGTCGGCGACGAGGTCGAGGAGGCCGCCGACCGCACCCGCAACGACCGGCCGCCCGTAGGCCATCGCCTCGGCGCAGACCACGCCGAAGCCCTCCCGGTGCGACGGAACCGCCACCACAGCCGCCCGCTCGTACAGCGGTCCGAGCGCGTGATGGGGCACGAACCCGAGCGCTCCCGGAACCCGGTCGCGTAGGGGCCCGTCTCCTGCGACCACCAGCTTCATCCCTTGCGCCGCCTCCACCAGGTCCAGGATCCCCTTCTCCGGCGAGAGCCGCCCGGCGAAGAGCACCTCCGACGGCTCGGCCTCCTCCGCAACCCGCTCCGGCACGTCCACCCCGCTCGGGATCACGCGCACCTCGCGCGCGCCCAGCTCCCGTGCCGCATCGGCGAGCGCGTTCGAGGCGCAGATGACGAGCCGCGCCCGCCGCAGCACCGCCCGCGCCAAGGATCGCGCCCGCCGCGCCAGCTCGACGTCGGTGCCCCAGAGCTGCACCACGAAGGGCTTTCCGGTGGTGAGCGCAACGGCACCTGCAGGCAGCCAGTGCGCGTGCATAAGGTCG
>WNFU01030084.1_pt1 | contig 11214 bp, 25 predicted proteins | sample 5400121 | NCBI WGS metagenome assembly WNFU01 (sample SAMN13153360, study PRJNA577476) | soil metagenome | isolation source: 100 cm soil or saprolite under grassland replicate 1 | place: USA:California | collected 2016-06-15
AACAGCATCGCTGCCGCCGACGAGCCTATCCGCTTGAACAAGCAGTTCTGTCTCTACCGGCGCCGCATCCCAGACCCCGGCGGCAATGAAGTGGTGCAACTGATCATATTCGCCAAGCGCAAGCCGCTCCGCCATCGGCTGAATGCTCTTGCGGTCGCCAGGACCGATCAGCCCCGACACGTAGAGCGGACACATTTGTCGCCGCGCTTTATGACCCAACCGATCCAGAAACGGCTTGAGCCAACGTCCAAGCTCTTCTTTCCAGTCCAACATCTTGCCAATCATGGTCGGCCCTCCAAAAGCCGACCACCCATGAATCATTGAAAAACTGATTTGGGAATCCCCTGCCGCTCAAAATCTGCCAAAGTAGTGCTAGTTAAGTGTTAATACGTCTGTGCGTCTCTATTTGAGGCGGGATGGCCAGTGGTTGAATTGATGATCCCGGCCGCTCTTTTCACCGCTGCTTAAGGACACCGGCAGCGTGTTCTAGCGCCACCTGAAAGTCGGCAAGCGATAAGCCGCTGTCGAAGTCCAGGCGCTTGTTACAGAGTTCACTCTCGATTTGCTCCGCGAGGCCGCGACATCTTTTCAGCGCGGCTTGAATACCCGCCTCGTGTTGCCTGTCGAACTCAGCCCTAGTGCGCCGCTCGCTCTCCGACGACATCGCCAAGCCTCCTCCCGGTCCAAAGGAACTTGGATCAGAAACTTGGATCAGAGCACTGAGCGGTGTCTGAGCAAAATTTCTCACTGGAGACAGACAGTGAAGCGAACAGACAGTGAATCCAAAAAATGGAGGGTCAGGCGAACAAACATAGTCCCTTTCGGGCGGGGTTCTCAAAAAAACGCGGTTGCCTTAGACCTTTTTTAAGGCCCATGTAAGCTTTACTGGGAGTGCAGTCGTTGAAGGAAATCGAGGCTGAGGCGGTGCTCGAAAACTGTCGTGCGCTGATAGAGCAAATCAAAGCCGGGCTTTCTGCGGAAAAGCCCTTCGTCAGCGCCTCATCGGCGGCAGATCTTCTGTTGCATCTTGAGTCTGCCGCTGCTGCTCTCAAAAAAAGCTTCGGACCACGCCCGCCAGAGCATTGAATTAATCTCTGGACGAAGATTGCCCTCAATTAACGGTGGCGCTGACGGCCCTTGACGGCGGGAGCAGGCGTGTCCTCGACCGGCTTTTGGCTTTCCTGTCCGAGGACATCGGCGGCGCGCTCAAGGGAGGCGTAAAAGTCTGCCAGCGCCAACTTGTCAACGAAGTGCTCGGGCTTCTTGTTATGGAGTTCGCTCTCAACTTTGGCCGCAAGGGCGCGACACCTCTTCAGCGCGGCTTCCAAAGCGGCCTTCTCTCCCTCTCCCGCATCTAGGCTACAAAACTCATCGGACATGGTACGCCTCCTGACACCGCGCGGAGTTTGCCCCACATTCGGTTGGTCGCCCGCCAGCGCACCCGGTTCAACGGTTCCATCGTAGGAAATCTCGTTTTGCCGAATGATACGCCTGTGACAGCCGGTGCTGTCTGTTGTGAATTTCCCCTAAACTCGAAGCGCCGCCCAGAATGGGGTTCTTTGAGCGCCAGTATTGCCGCACCGTGGCTTCGGCCGATGTGATGGCCGTCACAAAATGTCTGAAAAAGCCCCATGCGACAAACTATCGCCCGCGAATAGTTTTGCCCTGGTCCTGTGAACTCAATCTTTGCTCCTTTCAACAGATTGGTCTTGCAATGCCGCGGCCACCTCGCGTTGGGACTGATAGAAACCAAGGCGACAGCCCGATACGAGAGACAACGCGACCGAGGCGCAAAAGGACAAAGCGTGCAAGGGGTGGAACGTGTGGAAAAACGACAACGACAAGGCACGACGGCAAGCCCGCTAGCCCGCGTTACGTAACGACGGGGCTCACTATGAAGTTCACCGCCCGCGAGATCTGGCTCCGACAACTACGCGAAGCCAAGCTCAAGGCCGCTGAGGAAAAGGTCCCCGGACCTGATCCGGGGATGCGCGAGGCTGCGCGCCACGGCCGCCCGATAGGTCCCGCTCCAAATGCTTAGCCATGGTGCGGAACTCGTATGCAAATTCAAGCAAGGCAGCTCTTGTGTCGAGTTCTGGCGGCACATCACTGCGTTCCGTCAGCATGCCTCCAGCGACTGCAACTAGCTTGACTTCCATCTCAGTGGAGAACGCAGGCGAGCTGCGTCGGCGGCGGCCCGTCGTTGTTCGACATCGTATAGAGCTTCAGCGTCCTGGGATTTGTTATTCCGCGCCAAACATTTGTCCTCAGCCGCCAAAAACGCAGGTTCGGTGTTTGTTCGCCTGACCCTCCATTTTTTGGATTCACTGTCTGTTCGCTTCACTGTCTCCAGTGAGCAATTTTGCTCAGACTCCGCTCAGTGCTCTGATCCAAGTTTCTGATCCAAGTTCCTTTGGACCGGGAGGAGGCTGGCGATGTCGTCGGAGAGCGAGCGGCGCCCTAGGGCTGAGTTCGACAGGCAATACGAGGCGGGTATTCAAGCCGCGCTGAAAAGATGTCGCGGCCTCGCGGAACAAATCGAGAGTGAACTCTGTAACAAGCGCCTGGACTTCGACAGCGTCTTATCGCTTGCCGACTTTCAGGTGGCGCTAGAGCACGCTGCCGGTGTCCTTAAGCAGCGGTGAAAAGAGCGGCCGGGATCATCGGCCAGATTTCGACATGGCTATCGTCGAGCCCGCCAATTAGCAACGCCCATGGCGCAATTGATGGATCACCAGTCCGCGTGCTTCCAAACCATCCAAGGCTCGCCAAGCTGCAACTCGCTGAGCCGGCGCTAAAGATCGAGAGCGATACACACACACGGCCAACTCGGTCGTGTCAGTCGCGGCACGGCGAATCGCGTAGGAACTGCAGGAGCTGGCGTTGTATCCGACCAAGACCATGGCTCATGACATACACACAGAAGTACATCGTATAGGCCAGCAGCTCGATTGGGCAATCGCCATCAGCTCTTCGGTCGTTAATTCAGTACCCATGCTGTCTTGCTGGATGAGGGCGCGTTTTCAATTTGTTATTGTAGCGCCGCACAAGCGATGAAAGCCAGCGCGGCTATGAAAGATAAGCTGAGCCCGAGCGTGAGCACCTCGTTCAGTCGGAGAACGAGCTTGTCGCGTTCCCATTGCTCGATATTGTCGGCAAACTTTCCGGCTGAAGATGTTGACGCTTGATTGGACATGTAATCCCCCGTGTACTCCGATCCTGCGCTTTACTCTGAATTCCCGTCAAGCAGACCGAGAAAAACCCTTGCCGGTGTTGCCTTGAGGCCACAGGGGGAGCCCGCATTTAGCACCTAAGACAAGAACTCCTGGAACTCCTTCAAAGCTTGGGATGCGCAGCTCGATGCTCGTAGGAGGACAATATGTGGCTAGAGGATCACTTCGGAAGCGGTTCGGTGTTACAGCGCAATGAGCGCGTCAAATTGGCGGCCTCATTCTGGAACAACATAGGGGCAGGTTTTTGCTACTCAATCGCCAGCAACATTTTAACTTATATGCACACAGCGCCCGAACAGCGGCGCTAGGCAAACGACGTGTACAGATTGCGCTTGGTGCTCAGGCGGCAGAAAATCGGGGCTGGGTAGGATGGCAATTGCCAAAAGTATCGGCTGGGCGATTTATGCGGCCGGCATTGTGATTTGGCTTTTTGGCTACTTGAGCGCAGGCCACGCCTCAGCATTTGATTGGGACGTGGCCACGCCGTCGTGGATTGCTAGTTTCGTTCCCAACCTCGAAGCAGAACTCGGACTTGCGCTCATGTTCGCGAGCATGATCCCGATTTATTGGCGCGCAGGACGGAAGCGAGCGTAATGCGGGGGATGCTACGAGCGGCGGCCTTCTCGGCTGGTGGCCGCGACGTTGCTCGAATAAATGCGGGCGGCGAGTTGGGCCAAGACAATAGTGCAGGCTACAGTGCTGCCTAACTGGCGTGGGGATCGGCGTCAGCGCCCTTATTGTCGGCCTGTAGGAATGACCCGTTGGAAGGGGGCCGTCACCCATTGGTGGCGTTTAAGGTGAACCTACACGGCAGTTCGAGTGACGAACGGATATTGCAGGCACCAAGCTAGCCGGGCCGACAACACTGCGTCCTGGCTGGCCATTAGGAGTGTGCATGGCCCCCGTGCCCCTAACGATGGGCAGGGGCCACTTATTCTTCGTGAGGCGGAAACCCGCTGTGTGGGCTTCTGGCGGTCCAGCCAAGTTGGCGAAGATGGCGGCGACGAACAAATGTTTGGCGCGAAGTAACAAGTCCCGCACGGGGGTTCCGGCGACAAAAAAAGCACAGAGGATCCAAAAATGAATCAGATCGCGGAGCTTCGCACTCAGGTCGTAACTCGTGGGAGGCGGCTCAAGTTTACCCCAGAGCGAATACAGCAGATCAAAAATCTGGTGGAACGAGGCAAGAGCAGCGGGGAAATTGCCGAGTTGGTCGGCGTGACCGTTGGTTCGCTGCGAGTCACCTGCTCCAGGTTGGGCATCAGTCTGCGGCAACCCCGTTTCAAGACCGGAACCGGCCCGCTGCGGCGAAACGGCAGTGCGTTGCTGCAATTCCAGTATAGGGGCGACGTGCGAACGACCGAATTACCGCTCGCTCAGGACGAGCCGGTGCCCGGCGACGAGCAGGCCACCTGGTCGCGCTCGCAGCTCATGCTCATGGACCGGCGCTTCGTCGAGAGGCTCGCTCGTGCGCTGCGCACCGGCGGCGAGAGCGCGGCCGCGGCAACCGCAACGACGAACGCGCGGCGGGATCGACGGCCACGATGGCAGTGACGAACAAATGTTTGGCGCAAAGTAACAAGTCCCAGACGGGGGGCAAAGCGACCAAGAAGCGTGAAATCCGGCAACAGGGCTGATCCGATGGGTGCAGATCATCGCATTGTGCTTGCGATCAAGCAGGCACTTTCAATGTTGGGGCAGGCGCGTGAGGCATTGCTTTTCGCGCAATGTCCCACCGCCGTCGCCAAGGTCCGACGGGCAGTCAAGTCAACCGAGGGCGCGCTTCGTACCGCCAAGCGACGCACGCAATCCAGCCGGGTCGCCCGTTCAGTCGCGCATCCGATGGCACAACTCCCCTGTCTCCTGACGACGAACGGCAAGCGATGACGCTCCAGCAAGCCAAATCGATCGCGCGCCATCTCGGGCTCACTCTGCGCCAGGTGCGCTCCGGCGACTATCGCGTGAACTTCCGCGATGGAAACGAGATCACGGCCTACTACACGGACAATCTCGAAGACGCCGTCAATACTGCGGTTGAGATGGCCGCGAGCGTTGCGAGCTGCACCGTAAAGTAAGCTGGCAGGTGATCTGGTCTCATCGGAACTTAATGTAATTGACGAGCCGGCCCGTCGGTCGCGCTCGCCGCGTGATGACTGCAACCCATGTCACGCCATGGCAGCGATGAACAAATGTTTGGCGCACTTTAACAAGTCCGGGACAGCGGGCGCGGCGACTAAGAGGCGCGTCCCGGTCCCGCGTCCAAATACGGAGTCCGAAATGTCCGAACGCCTACACCTGCTCGATGACCTCGAGAGCACGGACGTGCAGCCGATCGATTGGCAAACCGTGCGCAATCTTGAGCGCAACGCGGCCAAAGCGAAAGGCGATCTAGCGGCGGCGGCCGCGTTGCTTGAACAATTCAAGACGACCGGCGCTGACAACGGCGAAATCGTCGGCACTCGTTTGCGCAAAATCATCGCCGCACGCGCGCTATGCGAAGCGGAAACCGCGCTTGATGGAATTTTCAACGGGCGGCAGCGACTAAGGGGCGCGTTCCGACCAACAGAGTGACTCCCCATGTCGAATTTTCTGAAACCTATCGACCTAACCGATCGCGCGATCCGTCGCGCCGTCTTTGCCGTGCTTGACAGACTTTCCGCCGAGCATCGCGCCAACCGCAAAGGAAGCGAGCGGTTGCGTACCGATGCGCAGGGCGATGCGCGACAGGCTTCCGAAACCGTCGCCGAAGCCCGGGCCTAACAGGTGCAACGATGACGCCGGAAAAAGTCTGTTCGATTTGCCACGGCACAATCGTCGGCTTCGGCAACATCGCCGAGCCGATCAATTCCGGGCGTTGCTGCGATCGCTGCTATTGGGAAACGGTCGTTCCCGAACGGGTGCGGCGGATGCAAGAGCGCGATGCCAAGCCGGAAGGCTTCTTTTCTCGCCGTTGACGCGCCGGGTGATGCGCGCACCGATGCGCGCGCGCAACTCATCATTTGGCGTCTGCGCGCAAATCATTGGCGCGGAATCGCAAGTCCTGCACAGGCGTTGCAGCGACTATGGGACCGTCACCCCGGCTTCGCCGCCAGGGTGATGCTTGTCTCTGAGTCTGAGCGGGGACAAGCCAACTTGGGCCGGGACCTCACTCACCTCGGGTCCGGCCTCTTTTAGAGGAGCGAACGAAGGATGGGTCGATGCAAGGACAAACTTGCGTAATATGCAGCGCGCTATTTCAAGAGTTCGGTCACAACGCGGAGCCGGTCAAGCGCGGACGTTGCTGCAATCTATGCAACGACGCTGTGGTGATCCCGGAGCGCATCCGCCTCATGCGGTTGCAAGATGAAACCGTGCGCAAGGTACAACGAGACAGGGAGCCGTCCTGATGCTGTGCGACACGGCTGATCGGGCCCGGCATGGGTCCCCCTCCGGCGAAGAATGGAGGACCGCCCCCGCCAGCACCACCGAGGGCTTTAGGCAGGTTATTGGCGCGTAATTGAATTGCCCCATTACTAATGACTCAATCAGCAATTAAGCCCCATTGCTTGCTATGCTAAACTGCCCGCATGGATGCCCCGCGAAAGTCAGCCGCCAGTCCAAAAGCCGCGCGCCCCGTAACGATCCGTTAACCAAACCGGCGGCGTAATCCTACCCGACCGGCGGCCAGCTCGCGACACCCCACGAGCAAATCGCACCACACCAGGCACAGGGCTGACCGCCGGTCCCCAATCCCAACCCGCCGCCACTCCAGTCGCAGCGGCTCGCAAGCCGGGCGGAGGGGGCAGAAATCTCTACCGATAGCCAGCCCGCACCCACCGCAACGCGCCACGCGCAGCCAGAAACAACAGCCCGAGCAAGTTCACGAGCAGGAAAACCCCGAGGACTGCTCGGAGTATCAGTACGGACAGCATCTGCTGAAGGGCTTCGCCATACTTGCTCTCGGGGGGAGGGCTGCTGACTGCGGCACGGATTTCATCGGGGGTCGCAAGGAAACGGCCCTTATACGAACAGCCAGCGGTGCCAATATCGATCAGCCCGTACTGGTTCGTGTAGTCGCCCATGTCCCGGTTCAGGAACATCTGGCCACAGCGCAACGCGCGCCAGCTCTCCGCGGCTTGCTGCTCAGCATCCAAGGCTGTGAAGTGGGCGTAGACTGCGGAGCAGAGCAGGGCCACGAGAGCAATCACGACGGAAAGTCGGAAACTGCCACGCAGCACGCTCATTTGCCGCCTCCGCGACGTTGCCGCTGGGCCAGCCCGCCGCGAATGGCGCCCGGTCGGGCTCGGCTCGCCCTATGTCTCCGGCCGCTCACGGCACTGGATCAAGAACAAGAACCCACAGCATCCGGCGGTGAAGCGCGAGGCCGAGGAGGATTGGGGCAAAGAGAAATGGCGCTAAAAGGGTCCGCCTCTAAAATACCCCCGCGCGGCATGGATGCTGCTTGCCGCAGACGGTGATTACCGCAAAGTCGGTAACGGCACGACGACCCGCGCCTTGCGCTTTGTTTCTATCCTCAAGTCCCACCACTCGAGCAACCGCTCGCACCAAGGCCACGGCAAGCGCCGAAAGGCGTCCGGGCGCTCCTGCTTAAGCGCTTTCGCAACGGCTTGCACGACGGCCGGGTGCACGTCCGCGGGAATATGCGCTAGTGCAGCTTCCAGCCAGTATGCAGAAGCTAGTGCACGCTGCCTGTCGGCTCGCTCACGCCGTTCCGGGGTCAGACGAACGACGTTAAATGAATCACTCATGGCGCGCCAGACTGTACGATGTGGATTACGCGCGCTTCCGTCCTGCGCGCCAATAAATCGGGATCATGCTCGCGAACATGTGCGCAAATCCGACTTCTGCTTCGCGGTTGGGAACGAAACTAGAAATCCACCACGGCTTGCCAAGTCCCAATCAAATACGGGTGCGTGGCCTGCGCTAAAGTAGCCAAAAGACCAATCACAAACCCGCCTGAGCGATCACGGTCTTTAAGGGACCGCTCCGTGTTTCCGAACATTTTATTTTTGGATGGCCGCAGCATTTTTTGGATATGGCCGCAGGCCATTTTGCCGACATGTATACAAGTGCCGACTTCCATCTATGGGAGGATGCGAATGGTTTGGACTTCAATCCGCGAGTGGAGCCAAAAGCGAACGCTTCGTGCGATGCTGAAAGACCCCCGAGCTGCCAGGGGGTTCCGGTCAGCCGGGCAGCTTGAGAAAGCAATCGGTGCCGACCGATCCACGACGGAGCGCCTGCTTCTCGCAGTAGGCGCAAGAAAGTCCGACCTGGCCGAAGAATGGACGCTAAATCCGCTTTAGGGCGCGTAACCAGCGCGTTGCGCGTAGGTGGTTACGAGGCGACCCGCGAGGCCGCGATGGCAGCCTTTGCCAAGAGCTGGCGGCAAAACGAACAAATGTTTGGCGCGAAGTAACAACTCCCGCACGGGGGCGGAAGTACCAACAAGCGACCGGCAGCGCGGCGCAATTTTCTGGGCACCGCCAACTGGCGAGACCCCGTTGGAGGGTCAGCGGTGCCGGTCTTCACCCGCCGCAAGAATTCCCCATCAAATGAGTTAAGCCCAAACCAAACATACAGGAGAAATGATGTTTCAGAAATTCATCACCGTTTTCATTGTCGCGGCTGCAACCGCCTTTGCTGCGTCCGGGCTCCCGCTCTCATCGATTTCAAGAACTCACTAGCAAACGCCCAGGAGAGGTCCCGAGACCCCGTCCTTAGTCCCTTTCGGGCGGGGTTCTCGTTTTGGTGTCCAAAAAAAACGCGGTTGCCTTAGACCTTTTTTAAGGTCCATGTAGCTTTGCTGGGAGTGCAGTCGTGAAGGAAATCGAGGCTGAGACGGTGCTCAAAAACTGTCGTGCACTCATAAAATCGGCGGCAGAACTTCTGTTGCATCTTGAGTCTGCCGCTGCTGCTCTCAAAAAAAGCTTCGGACCAAGCCCGCCAAAACGAAGATTGCCCTCAATTATAGGTGGCGCTGACGGCCCCCCGCCCGCAAACACTTGACGGTGGGAGCAGGCGTGTCCTCGACCGGCTTTCGGCTTTCCTTTCCGAGGACATCGGCAGCGCGCTCAAGGGCGGCGTAAAAGTCTGCCAGCGCCAACTTGTCAACGAAGTGCTCGGGCTTCCTGTTACAGAGTTCGCTCTCAATTTTGGCCGCAAGGACGCCACACCTCTTCAGCGCGGCTTCCACGGCGGCCTTCTCAATCGCGTCTAGGCTGTGAAACTCATCAGACATGGCGTATGGTCACTACCTCGGGACGATACAGGTTGCTTTGTCCTCGTTTGCGGGACTGTCGTTGCAGGTGCCCGCGTTTAATCAGTTCCGCAACTCGCCGTATGTACGCTTCCAGACATCGCGGAGCCGCCCCACATTCGGTTGGTCGCCCATTCAGGTTCAACGGGGATCGTTAGAGGCAGGCCCGTATCATCGTGGAAGTTGGGGCCTGCCCGGCAGCTACAGAAAACCCATGGGGGCGGGGGGTGCTTCCGTATCTACCGTCCGAGCAGCGTGCCAAGCTTCGGCCTCGGCAGATGTGACCGCCGTCACAAATTGCTCTTTGAGTACCCCATCATTTTTTGGACACTCGCCTTGCTCGGCTTCCGCTTCTCTCGCCGCGCAAGCTCCCGTTCGACCGGTGTGGAGGACTTCGAGTTGGCGACGGCAACGTACCGCGCCGCCTGCAAGCGCTGGCCTGACATTCCCATAACATTGCGTCAGGGCGCGCGAGTGATCGAGGACAGTCGGCACCTGCGCGTGGTGTCGAGTCAATAAGAGCGCCGCTGGCTTCCAGGAACGTATGGTCCTGTGAGCTGCTCGTGCCGGACGTTCCGTGAGGTAAAGAAAGCCCCGGCTTCTCTCTACCGGGGCTTTAAGTGCCACTCATTGGTGAAAGGTCTAAGGGATCGATCCCCTAGACGCTCTGATTTCTATCCCAAAGCACAAATCCATAAATGGCTGTCCAAAAAATGCAGGTCGTTGTCCAAAAATGTCCCAGCGTCGAGACGATTTTTTGCTCATAGCTTTAGCGAGCGGTCAGCCATGGCGCTTCGCTATACAATTGCCGCGAAGAAGGCCCCGAACCCCACCGACCAGCACGTCGGCAGGCGGGTGCGGATGCGCCGCTTGATGCTTTCAATGAGCCAGGAAAAGCTGGCTGCCGCACTCGGCCTCACCTTCCAGCAGGTTCAGAAATACGAGAAAGGCACCAACCGCATCGGGGCGAGCCGATTGCAGCAAATCTCCCATATCCTTCAGGTGCCAATAGCGTTCTTCTTCGAGGGCGCGCCGAACGCATCAGCGCCACACGGCTCCAATGGAAGCGCGTTATCGATGGCCCAGATTGATGACTTCGTCTCCGATCTAGGCGGCTTAAGGCTGATCAGAGCGTTCATGCGAATTGATAATGCCGCCCTGCGGCGCAAGATCGTGATGCTCGTGCAAGAAATTGCCGGTGACGACGACTAGGATGCTTGGCTCGGAGACTTCGAGGGGGATATGGCATCCGTCCAGCAAGTCATAATAGGCAACCAGAAAAACCAATAAGGCCACGGAAATCCGAGAGACCTAATCGAGTTCGAAACTTTTGATCAGTTTTTCACCGCTGAACGACTGCAAGACGTACGTTGGACCGGTCGCATATACCAAACCAAACGCAATCAGCGCCACAGCGAAGATCGCGGCCCAAATCAGTGCTTCAACCTTGTGCATGACACAGCGGTCTTCGGCCAGAAAGAAGCCCCGACTGAGCCGGGGCTTCATAGTTTACCTACTCGCGAGCGCGGGCGAGCGGCCAGGTAGCCGCCGCGCCGCCGAGCCGCGTGATGAACTTGCGCCGCTTCATGTGTGGATGGCCCCCGCCTGGCAAGAGAAAATGTAGCGTGCCGCACAGAAGTCGCTTGCAGTCATGTGTCCGGCCTGTTCACGCAGTCCGGATGGACTGCTGGCCCTGATGGAGTCCGCGAACCGAGGCCTCAT
>WNFU01011066.1_pt1 | contig 11212 bp, 9 predicted proteins | sample 5400121 | NCBI WGS metagenome assembly WNFU01 (sample SAMN13153360, study PRJNA577476) | soil metagenome | isolation source: 100 cm soil or saprolite under grassland replicate 1 | place: USA:California | collected 2016-06-15
GGTGCACTGAAGAGTCACGCCGCAATCTCGTCGACCAGAATCGATTCGTCGTTGACACGGCCAGTCACGCCGCAATCTCGTCGACCAGAATCGATTCGTCGTTGACACGGCCAGCGTGCTTAGAGATGTCCACGTAGGTAGCGGCGCGTCGGAACAGCTGGGGAACACTCGATCCATAGGCCATGAGGCCGCCCGCCTCCGCCTCCTCCCGGAGCCCGTACACTGCCGGGAGCCCGCTCTTGGCGGCGAGGGCCACGATCTGGGCTCGCTGCGCACGGAACATCGCGTCCCGCAAGACGAGGAGACCGCCTGCGCGATGTACGGTCATCGCCGCGAACGCCGCCTCGATCTCGGAAGGAGTGCGTGCTTTCAGGACTTGTAGCTGCACCCCGAGCGCCCGGGCCGGCTCCCCCGCCTGTTGAACCGCGCCGGCGTGGCCCGGTTGGTTGGGGTTTTGAAGAACAGCCACCCGGGAGATCTTCGGGGTGACCGCTTTCAGCATCTCCAGCTGCTTTCCCACCAGCTCCGGGCTAATAGTGGCGAGCCCGGTGAGGTTGCCGCCGGGCCGGGCTAGGCTCGTGACGAAGCCCTCGGCAACGGGGTCGCCTGAGACGGTGAAGACAATCGGGATGGTGCGGGTCGCCTGCTTGGCCGCTTGAGTAGCGGGTGGGGATGCGGCGACGATGACGTCCACTTTCAGGCGAACGAGTTCGGCGGCGAGCCCCGGCAGGCGCTCATACTTCCAATCGGGAAACCGATGCTCGATCGCGATGTTCTGACCTTCGAGGTAGCCTAGCTCGCGCAGCCCTTGGCGGAAGGCTTCGTCGAGGAACGGAGGCACGTCGCCCAAAAGCCCGATCCGGGCGGTCTTCCCGGGCGGTTGCTGAGCCGGGGCGGCGAGCGGCGCGGCGAGGACTGCAAGGGCCAGAGGCAGGATGAGAGCCACGACCAGCGTGATCGCTTTGATGGACATTACATGTCGCTCGGCTCGGCCCTATGCACCATCCCCCTCAACCGCTGATCGCTCCTCCTGTGCGTCGAACTTGTAATTCCCCAGAACTGCTTAAGCACCGCCGAGGCCGCGCCGCTCGCAGCATAGCGCGGGTAGGGGTGTTGGGCTGAACGGCAAATCGTGCTTGCCCTGACGCATACTTCGCCCACCAGGCTCCTGACGTTGTGGGATACGCAGACCATGATATTCAAGGAGCATCGCCTGTCGCGCCCATCTTCGAGCAGATGGGTCGCGAAGGAATGGCGGAAGGACGACCCAGCCCGCACCGCGCGCGAGGTCAGCCTCGTGCTGGGGCAAGGAGGCCCTTTGGCCACGGTTGGTCTCGCTCGCGTGTCTACCCGACGGGCTGCTGGGCGCCGCGCGGCGGCCCCTTGGTCTCCTCGAGCGATTTGGCGAAGGCCAGCAGTTCCTCGTCGGGGCGATCCAGATCGATGTGCTCGCCGAGCGGCTGCCGCACCTTGTAGGGGGTCGTGTAGTAGAGCTCGATCCGGTTGTCTTCGGGATCGAAGAAGTAGATCCCGTGCGTGACGGTGCGGTCGATCTTCATGCCCTCTTTCTGGAGCCGATGATGGAACGCCCGCACATCGTCCAGGCGCTTCACCTTGAAGGACACCTGCTGCACGTTGTGCGTCTTCTGCGCCGGCTCCTTGGCCTGGACGAGGGCCAGCTCGTGGTGCTCGGCGTCCGGCGCCGCGCTCAGGAAGCAGATCCCTCGCTCCAGGTTCTCGTCGCTGATCGTGAGGCCCAGGACGCGGGCATAGAAGTCCCTCATCTTCGGGAGGTCGTTGCAGAAGAGACCGACGTGCCCCAACCCGCTGATCTCAGGCATGTGTCACCCCTCAGGTCTGCTTGTAGAATCTGGCCGCATTGTCCCACAGGAGCTTCTTCTTCGTGTCCGGCTTGAGGCTCGACCACTTCAGGACGTTGTCCACGGAGTTGGGGAACTGGCACTCCGAGTGGGGATAGTCCGAAGCGTACATGAGGACGTCGTCCCCAAGGACGCTCCTGACGTAGTTGAACATGTCCTCGCCTTCGTGCTGCTCGATGCTGCAGAAGAACCGTCCGCTGGTCATGTACTCGCTGGGAGCATGCTTGAGTGGGGCGATGCCCCCGACATAGACCGCTTGCTCGTCCATACGCTTGGCCCAGAACGGAAGCCAGCCCGAGCCGCATTCCAGGATGCCCATGCGCAGGCTGGGATAGCGGTCCATGATCCCGGCGCCGATGAAGGCCGCCATGAACCGCATGCCACCCCACGGGTGAGAGGCGAGACGACCGAGGAAGATGTTGTCCCACAGGTCCTGATAGCCGGGGAAATACGGGGGATTCCAGGTCAAGCTGTGGTGCATCACCGCCAGGTCGTGCTCCTGGGCGGCCTTCCAGATCGGGTCCAGGTCCGGGTGGTCGACGGGGATGTCCTTGGCGAGCAAGGGCCAGACCGCCACCGCCCACTTCGATGTCCCCCACTGGCGGATCTCGCGCACCGCCTCCTCGACGTTACGGGTCGAGGCCACGACCATCGTCTTGAGGCGGCTCGGAAACTTCCCGCAGAAGTCCGCCGCATGGCGGTGGTAGGCGCGAATCAACCCGACCTCGAGCTCGACATCGGGCAGGCCGACGACGCTGATCCACGATGTCGGGATCAGAAGATGCGCGTCGGTCCCCTCGTCGTCCATGTCCTTGATGCGGTTCTCGGCCTGATCGTCCTGCACCCCCGCTCTCGGCTGCTTCGTCCCCCGCCAGTTCGTGCCTCGCCCGGTGAACGTCTCGTGGGCGCTCGCCTCGCCGAGGACACGCCGGTAGAACTTCGTGCCGACGCGGTATTGATGGGTGCCGGGGGTGCCTCCGATCTGGCCGGTAGGGTGCCGGTGCGACGCCAGCTCGGCCAGGCGCGGCCGGAAGCTCGGATCGACGTAGCGCTCCAGAACTTCTGCGGCAGGGTTCACGTGCGTATCGGCGTCCCACGCTTGCAGTCCGGCCCTCATGCGTTCCTCCTTCGTTCCTCCTTCGTTCTGCGTCGTCCACCAGGATCACGAGCGAACCATCAGCTGCAGGCGGTGCCCGTCAGGGTCTTGAAAGTAAATGCACCGGTCTTCCCCCGGGCGGCCGCTCACGGCCACTCCGTGCTTCTCCAGATCGGCCTTGAGCGCCTCGTACGTGCCGGTCGCCACATTCAGGGCTAGATGGTTGAGGTCATTGCCCGTCGTCAGGGGGGTATCCCCCTGCTTCTTGAACAGTGCCACCCCCTGCGAGCCGGCATGAAGAAACACCTGCCGGTCGTTCTCTCGGTAGACGCTCAGACCCAGGATCTCGGTGTAGAACTGCTTGGCGCGCCCCACGTCGCTTACATGCAGCACGAGATGGTCGATCCCGGTAGCCTCTATCATCTCTTGGCCCTCCTCGGCTCCCCCGAGCCTGCCTCGCCTGGGATATACGCCGCTCGCGGCGCCAAGTCTACACGCAAACGCATGGCCCTTGACACCTGGGGAACGCGGCGCTATGTCTTCGCGCGCTATGCCACGCGACCAGGTCGCCTTCATCAGCGATATCGCCTGGACCGACCGGGCTCGTGAAGTAAGAACGGCGAGGAGGAAATCGTGAAGCTCGTGATGTTCCAGATCGCCGGGAAGCCGGATGTGATGCCGGGACTGCTCACCGACCGGGGCGTGGTGAGCATCGCCGAAGCGGTCCCTTCGGGCGCCACGCCTCAGTCGACGATGACGGGCATCATCGACAACTTCGATCGGCTGCGTCCGTCGCTGGACCGGCTGGCGAGGGATGGCACGGCGATACCGGCGTCCGACGTCCGGCTACGCCCGCCGCTGGCCCGGCCGGGCAAGATCCTGGCCTGCATCGCCAACTACTGGGAGCACGGCGCGCTCGAGGCCCGGCCGCTCAACATGTTTCTGAAGAGCTCGGACGCGGTGATCGGCCCCGGCGACACGATCGTGCTTCCGGAGTTCACCGAGCCGTGGATCTTCATGCACGAGGCCGAGCTGGCGCTCGTCATCAAGGGGCCGGCCAAGATGGTCAAGCGCGACTACTGGCGCAACGCCGTCTTCGGCTACACCGGCATGATCGACGTGTCGGCGCGCGGCGAGGGCCGCCGCACGTGGAAGGCCGGCAGCTGGCTCGGCAAGTCCTTCGACACGTTCGCCCCGATCGGCCCGTGCATCGCCACGATCGACGAGATCCCGAACCCCAACGACGTTCACGTCCAGTTCTGGGTGGACGGCCAGCTCCGGCACAACTACAACACGGACGACATGGAACACCTGGTCCCGGAGCTCGTCGAGTTCGCGACGACGATCATGACGCTCAACTCGGGCGACCTCATCGCGTGCGGGACGAACCACGAGGGCCTGGGGCCGCTTCAGGACGGCGAGGTCGTGGACTTCGAGATCCACGGTGTCGGGCGCATGCGGCTCCAGGTGCGCGATCCGCTGAAGCGCACGTGGGAGAAGGGCATCTACATGGGCGCCGACTCGACCCATCCCGAGGCCGTCCAGCGCAACCGGCCCCCGGGCGCGCGCTGAGGCAGCTCCGGCCTACCGCTCGTCGGCGCCGGCGAGCAGACCGCCCGCCTCGCGGATCTCGCCCGGATCGAACGGCGGCTCGACGAGCAAGATCAGCCGCTCGACGCCGACGCGCTCGAGCGTCTGCCGAGCGCGCGAGTCCGGCCGGAGCCAGCGCTCGTCGAGTCCCGCGAACACCGTGACGATGAAGCGCGCGGCATCGCGTCCCGCGGCGGCGTGCTCGTCGCGCGCGAGACGCACGAGGTCGCCGAGCCGGGGGTGCATCGCCTGCGTGTTGAACCCGTCGGCGTGTCGGCCGGCGATGCCGGCCATCCGCGGGCCGAAGCCGCCGACGATGATCGACGGCGGAGGCTCGGGCTTCAGAAACCCCGATTGCCCCGACCAGAGCCGGCGCATGAGCTCGATTGCCTCGACGACGCGCCGGGCGCGAATCTCGTCCCGCTCGATGGACTGACCGAGCGCCTGCTGCTCGGCGGCATAGGGAGTCCGGCGGCTGCCGCCCGCGCCGATCCCGAGGAGCAGCCGGCCGCCCGAGACGGCTTGAAGTGTCGCCGCCATGTTGGCCAGGACGCCGGGATGGCGGTTCGCCACGTTGAGCACGAGCGGTCCCAGGGCGATCCTTCTTGTGACCTCGGCGAGCGCCGTCAGGACGGTCCACGCCTCAGGCACGCCGGGGCCCGACTCCGCGTCGGGATCCCGCAAGTGATCCCAGGTCCAGAGGCCGTCGAACCCCGCGTCCTCGGCGGCGAGCGCAGCGGCGCGCATGTCGCGGTAGCGGGCGCTCATCGGGATGAGGAGCAGGTCCATCTTCATGATTGCTCCGACCGGGATTATCCTCTAGCCTTCGGAGTGCATATGCGCGCCTGGACCGTGGACGCCGACGACATTCGCGTCGCCGAAGATTTCGACGACGCCCTCCTGCACCGCACGCCCGAGATCGACAGCTTCCTCAATCTCGACCGGGACGACAAGTTCATCGTCATCGGCACGAAAGGCTTCGGCAAGACGCTCCTGCTCAAGGCCAAGCGCATCCTGTACCAGCGCGCGGGACGGGCGGTGTGCCTTCCGACCGGCAACCTCCTCGACAAGCTGATCGGCGACAAGATCTTCGGCAAGGAAGCGCTCGCCTTCTTCGCAGCGTCGGCGCTGCCGTGGTCGAAGCTGTGGCTCACAGCGATCGCGGCGGCGACGCTCAAGCACGTCGGCCGGTCCGACGGCCTCAGGGTCACCCCGAAGCTGGCGGGCCTGATGGCCGACGAGCGGCTGCACGGCGTCATCGACCATTTCGTTCGCCTCCTCGATTTCTCGCCCAGCGAGCTCCAGCGCTCCGCCGCCGACACCGACGGCCATCTCCTGCCGCGGCTGCGCGCGCTCAATTCGCCGATTGCGATCTTCATCGACGGCGTCGACGAGTACTTCCACAAGCACATCGAGAGCCGCACCAGCCATCCAAGCGTGACCGGGCCGCTCTCGCCGAGCGTATGGTACTTCGCGCAGCTCGGCCTCGTCGAGGTCGCCTATCAGCTTCGGCGCATCAACCATCATCTCAAGGTCTTTGCCGCCGTGCGGAAGGAAGCGTACGCACGCCTGCAGACCACGGTCATGTCCCAGCAGTATCGGGGCAGCGCCGTCGACATCGTCTATCCGATCGAGAGTCTTCGCGAGATCTTCGTCAACAACATCCGCCTGGAGAAGGCGGACCGGATGGTCCGGCCCGAGCGCCTGCGCGCCGATCCGGTCGAGGCGTTCGTCGGTCGAACGAAGATCACACACCTCTACACCGGCGAGGAGGAAGACACGTTCGACTACGTGTGCCGGCACACGTTGCTCCGGCCGCGGGACCTCATGACCATCGGCGAACGTCTGGCGGCGCTTCGGCCCGAGGAGCGGCGCAACGAGGACCGATTCAAGGAGACGGTGAATCTCGCCGCGACCGAGATCTCCCACGAATACCTCACCGAGATCGCCCCGTACGTCGGCGATCTCGACCTCGAGCGCTTCCTGCGGCGTGTGCCGGGCCACATCCTCACCCGCGCCGAGGTCGAGGAGCTGTTCCGGGACCACAACGTCGAGGGCGGCTCGGGCGAGGACCGGCACGTGTTCTGTGCCCTCTATCGCGTCGGGCTGCTGGGCCACCTGCACTACGACTGGGTCAGCGGAGCCTGGGTCCAGCGGTTCTTGCGACCCGGCGAGGGCACCCTCGGGCCCGACGGCGTGCTTCCCAGCGCGACGCACTATCTCGTGCACCCGGTGCTGTCGGACGTGATCGGTCGCCTGAACCCCGCCTATCTCCGTCGCATCGACCGCGTCAACATCGTCGGCTATGGGCGATCATGGCGCGAGACGCCGAGCGGTGATCGTGCCGTCACCGCCCGCGCGCTCTGCGTGCTCACGGGTGACGTCCACGGCTTCGGCGGGTTGATGCGGAAGGGTGTCGACGCCGCCGTCCGCCAGGCGCTGGAAGAGGCGGTGCGGAAATGGGCCCGCGAGACGATCGCCGCCGAGATCCGGGGCGGAGACACCGTGTCGATCGTGCACGACGATCCCGTCGTGCTGGCGCAGGTCGCCCGCCACCTCGTGGACGAGGTGTATCGCGCCCCCGGCCAGCCCCGCCTCCGGATCGCGCTGCACTACGGCGAGGTGCAAACGCGTCGGCGTGCCACTGATGGGTCGCCGGTCATCGCCGGCGGGGACGCGGTGCTCTGCGCGGCGCGTGTCGAGCCGCACGTCGAGCCCGGGCAGATCTGGGTGACCGAGGAGTTCCGTGCGCAGCTCGCCGAGAGGCCTTCCCTGTGGCGAGCCACGCCCGTGACGGGACCGGGCGGTGCCCATCAGATCAACGTCAAGAAGGAAGGAGAGACGGAGCCGGACCTGTGGGTCCAGCTGCACCGGCTCGAGTTCTGAGACGTTACCTGCCCGGAGCGATGGCCGCGTCGGGAACGCAGAGGGCCAAGAGCTTCTCGCGAAAGCTCGCCGGAACTCGGGCGGGCCGCCCGTCCTCGGTCGCGAAGGCCCCGGTGACCTCGGCGGTTACCAGGAGCCGCTGGCTCGTCGCTTCGCGGATCTCTTGTACCCAGATCGACCGGGCTCCCCGGATCTCACGAACGTACGTCACGATCTCGAGCGTGTCGCCTGACCGCGCGGGCGCCAGATACTTGACCGACAGGTCAGCCGCCAGAATGAGATAGCCCTGTCGCCGCATGTCCGGCAGCGACAGCCCGAGCGCCTCCAGCGCCTCGATACGGGCCACTTCGAGATAGTGAACGTACTGCGCGTGGTTCACGTGGCCATACTGGTCTATTTCGTAGTGGCGCACCTTCAGCTGAAGCCTGGCCGGTTCGCCCATCGGGTCGCCCCTTTCTTACTTCAGCCTTTCCATTCGCACGGGTCGGGGCCGCTCGGCAAGCTTTCCGGCGCCACCGTCACCGCGCCGGTCGCCTACCACCCGCTCAACAACCTCTTGACCTTGCCCTAGGGGGCAGGGTTTAGGGTAGGGCCATGGCGAAAGACCGGCTTTTCATCGGCGAGGCCGCCCGGCGCAGCGGCGCCAGTCGCAAGGCGCTCAGAGTCTACGAGGCAGCGGGAATTCTTCCACCACCGCAGCGGACGCCATCAGGGTATCGCCTCTATACGGCCGATTCGCTGGCCGTGCTGTCGTTTCTTCGGCAGGCGCGGCGTCTGGGCTTCACGCTCGGCGAGATCAAACGGATCGTGGCGATCAGGCGCCAGGGTCGCGTCGCTTGCCCGCATGTCCGCGAGCTCGTATCGAGAAAACTCCACGAGATCGATGAGCGGCTGCAGGATCTGAGAGAGGTTCGTGACGGCCTGCGCACCCTGCTGGATGACTGGCGTCCATCGAAGGAGTGCGACTCGATGATCTGTCCACAGATAGAAAAGGGGAAACAGAATGGACCGCGTGAAGATGTCACTCTGTCCGGCATGCACCGCCTGCCCCGAAGTCGAGGTCGTCAGAGAGGACGGCGAGGTGAGAATCGGTGAGGCCGGAAACCTGACCGTGCTCACGAAGGAGGCGTGGAATACGCTGGTCGAGCTGATCAAGTCCGGTCGGCTTGCCAAGCTGTGAGCTCACTTGGGGCGGCGGGTCCGCGCCGCCCCATTTCCTCGACTGAACGCTACGCTACGCTACCGGTCGCCGCGTCCCCTGCTCCGAGCGTAACCGGGGCCAGCTCGGGCGGTGGTTTATCCTCCCGAGCGCGTCCTGCCGGCCTCCGCCCGCAGGAAAAAGCTTCCGGCGGTGACTACGAGCTCGCCGGGCTTCAGGCCATCGAGCACCTCGAACGAGTCTCCGTGCGCGGCGCCGAGCTTCACGGTCCGTTCCGCAAAGCGTCCCTCGCCGCCCTCCACCAAGACGTAGACGACGTTACGGTTGCCCACGGCCTGCACGGCGTCGCGCGGCACGAGCGTGACGTGCCCGCCGGCGCGCGACTCGAAGCTGAGCGTCACGTACATGCCCAGCCGAAGATCCCCACCCTTGTTCGGCACCTCCACGCGCACCTTGGCGGTCCGCGTGGCAGGATCGACGCGCGGGTCGATGTAGGCGACGCGCCCGCGCAGCGGCAACCCCGAGGTTGCGGGCACGGTCACCGTTGTCCCACTCCCCACACGAACGGCGGCGAAGTCCTTCTCGTAGAGGTCCCCAATCACCCAGACGGTGCTGAGGTCGGTGACGGTGAAGAGCTCCTGAGCCGCGCCGACCACCTGGCCAGGATTCACGCCTCGCGCGATCACCACCCCGTCGGCGGGCGCCCGGACCGTGACCTCCGAGACTACGTGCAACGCATCCGTGAGCCGCGAGACGTCTTCCGGCCCGAGCCCCAGCAGCAGGAGACGCTGGCGTGCCGCGGCGACCTCCGTCTCGTGGCCGGTGTGGGTCGCCGTGATCTCTTCCAGCTCTTGACGGCTCGCCGCGCCGAGTCCTACGAGCTTCTGCGTTCGCTCGAGCTTCTGGTGATCGGCATTCAGCATCGCCTGCATCGAGAGATATTTCATCTGCGCGTCGGCCAGCTCCCCGCTGAAGATCACGGTGAGCGGCTGACCCCGCGTGACTGGCGCGCCCAGCTCGACCGCGACCTGACGCACGACGCCCCCGACAAGCGCGTTCACCTTCGTGTCGCGGTACGCGTTCGACATCACAGTCCCGGAGACCGAGAGCGTGGCGCTTGCTGTCGCGCTTCGAGCCGACGTCGTCTTGATCCCGGCCCGCTCGAGAGCCTCAGGTGTGAGCGAGACCTCAACGGCCTCGTCACTCTTCGCGCCTTCTCGGCTCACCTGCACACCCGCCGACCTCTCCGAAGTCGCACCGCCAGCTGTCAGCTGGCCGCGACCGTGACGCTCGGTCCACGTCACACCGGCCGCCACGCCGACGACGAGCAGCGCGATGGCACCGATACCTTGTGCGACGTGCTTTCGCGTCATCGAGCCCCGGTCCCCACCGCGCGCTCGATCCCGACCGCCGCGTCGTAGACCTGCTTGAGTGCGTCCGTGTAACCGTTCTCGACCTCGATGAAGCGCCGCTGCTCGGCGATGACGTCCAGAAGTGATCCGCGGCCGAGCTGGTAGGCCTGCCGGATCACGTCCAGGTTCCGCCGCGCGACGTCCCGCACGCCGCGCTCGTAGATGTCGAGTGACCGCCGCGCGGCCTCGTACTGGGTGAAGGCGGCGCCAACCTCCTGCTGCACGGTGAGCACGGTAAACTCCACCCGGCGCTCCGCGGCACGAGTCGCCGCCGTCGCCGCCGCCACGTTGCCCTCGTTGCGGTTCCTGACCGGGAGCACGATGCTCACGCCGCCGCCGAAGTAGTGAAAGACGTCCTGGATCGGCCGCTGGGTGCCGCTCGCCGTCAGCCCGTTCAGCGCGAAGCCGAAATCCTGGCGCTGGTAGCCGATGTTGATCGTCGCGTCCCAGCGACCTTCCGCCTCCTCCTTCTTCACCATCGCGGCCGCCATCGCCGCCTCCGCCCGCGCGACGGCCAGATCCGGCCGGTCGCTGACCGCACGCTGCGTCGCGCCAGCGAGGTCGAGGGGCAACGGCGAGAGCGTCAACTCTCCTTTGAGTGCGAGCGGAGCATCGGGCGCCATGCCAGCGAGCAACTTCAACTGGAGCACGGCGATCTCGACACGGCTCTGGGCGAGCTGCCGGCTCGCGTCCAGGCGATTCACTTCCACGAGCTGCAGGCCCTCGTCGAGTGACGGTGCGGCCCCCTGGCGGACCCGTGTCCCTACCACCTCGAGTGCGTTGCGGTTCACGCTCAGGAGATTGTCGGTCACCTGGAGGTTCCGCTGGGCTGCCAGCAGCTCACCCGCCTTCATGCGCACCTCCGCACGCACCTGCCGCTCGCGCTCGGCGACCTGACGGCGCCTCATCTCGATTTCCCGCTCCGCCACTCCGACGCGCCCTTCCTTCCGGCCGTTCAAATCCAGGGGGAGCGATACTCCGACGTTCAGGTTGTTGTCGGGGCTCAGCGCTTTCTGGCCCCCGAGCTCGAGCATGGGGTTGGGCCGCAAGCCCGCCTGCTGCAATCGCCCCGCTGAAGCGTCGACCTCGAGCCGCGCCGCCTTGAGATCGGGATTGTCGGTGAGCGCGCGAGCCACCAGCTCGTCCACGGTCACCTCTCCGACCGCCTGTGCCCGCGCGGGCACAGGCA
>WNFU01009205.1_pt1 | contig 11211 bp, 10 predicted proteins | sample 5400121 | NCBI WGS metagenome assembly WNFU01 (sample SAMN13153360, study PRJNA577476) | soil metagenome | isolation source: 100 cm soil or saprolite under grassland replicate 1 | place: USA:California | collected 2016-06-15
GGCGTGACCGCCGAGAGTGTCGCTCTCATCCCCCAGTGCGCCGAGTGCGGCGAGGCATGGCTACCATCCCCGTCGTCCGCTCTGCTAGGCGGGCTTGGGGCGGCAACGGTTACGCCAAGGCCGGCTCTGCCTCGGCCCTGACGATCGGCGACGCATCAGCCTCGACGAGCGCCGACCTCTACCCGGGCGCAAGCGGCGCGGTCAAGCTGGAGGTGACAAACCCGAACTCGTTTCCAGTTCGCATCACCGGCGTCACGAAACAGACCAGCGGCTCGATCGCCTCAAACAAGGGTGCCACCTGCAACGCCTCGACCGGAGTCACCTTCACAGATCAGACGGGCCTCACGCTAGATCTCGCCGCCGGCGCGACCTCGACATTCACGCTCTCCGGTGCGGTCGGCATGAGCAACGCCTCCGACAACTCTTGCCAGGGCGCCATCTTCACGATCCCGGTCGACGTGACCGCGGTCAGCAACGCGTAGTTTCGTCCCGGTAAGGGCTATGCGGTGGCTCCTGCTCCTCGTCGTCGTCGCCGTCGGGTTTCCCGGCGGCGCGGCGGCGGCATGGGCGCTGACGACGTCCGGCTCAGGTGCGGCGCGGGCGAAGACGCTCGGTCCGGGTAATGCGCCAAGCGCTTCCGTCAGCGGGCACAAGGTCACCGTGAGCTGGACGGCAAGCTCCTACACGAACGGCGGAGCAGCCGCCGGCTATGTCGTCCGCCGTTACAACGTCTCCTCGGGCATCGGACAGACCGCGTCAAACGGCTGCTCCGGCACGATCAGCGCACTGACCTGTACCGAAAACGGAGTACCGGCAGGGTCTTGGCAGTACACCATCACCCCCGCTGCAGGCAACTGGCGTGGTGCGGAGAGCACCAAGAGTGCAGTGGTGGTCGTTTGACCAGACGCCGCCTGGGCGTCGCGGCGATCGCGGCCCTGGCTGCCACGCTGGTCGCGGCTGGAGCTGCAAGCTCGATCGGCTCAAGCCACGGCAGAGCCACACACCGCTTCACTCTGCGTGGGCACGTGAGCGGTCTTTATCCGGGTGTGCGCCGGAAGCTCGTGATTGTCGTGCGCAATCGCGGGCGCCGGCCCGTGCACGTCCGCTCGATCACCACCCGTGTCCGCGATGCAAGCCCAGCGTGCCGGGGTCGGAACGTGCGCGTCTCCCCCTTCCGCGGCCGGTTGTCTGTAACGGGCCAACGGTCGCGCCGCGTCGCGGTGGCCGTCTGGATGCTGCCCGAGAGCCCGGCGGCGTGTCAGGGAGCGGTGTTCCCACTTGTCTTCCGCGGACGGGCAGTCGGATGAGACCACTTCGGGCGAGAGCCGTTCCTCTCGCAGCGTAAGAGCGCGCTACGCTCCAAGCGTGGGCCGGAGCCTCATTCAGCGAGTCCACAATCCGCGCAACCGGCAGTGCGGCTGCGATCCCGACTGCTGGTGCAGGCGAACTGCGCTGGGCCGAGCCGTCAAGTGGTGGTTCCCTGGCCGCTATTTCCGCCTGCACCACAAGGGTGGTGGCTCGGCCGAGTGGAAGCGGGCGCAGAACGCGGCGCCGTAGCCCGTCGGCCGACCGCGGTCAGACCTGACTCGGAGATCCCGTGAGGATCACCTCGTAGTGACGCATCTCCTTGATGTCGTCGACGAACGGTTGAATCGCCTGGTAGAAGCGCGGGAACTCTGGGCTCTTGCGGAAGCCGGCGAGGTGGCCCTCAGTCGAATCCCACTCGATTCGCACGATCTGCTGTGCAGGTTCTTCGCTACAACGCGAGACCTCATAGTCCAGGCAGTGCTCCGAGCCCCTCAGCACGTCCCCGGCTCGGCGGTAGGCATCTTCGAACTCCTGCCCGCGGTTAGGGTCGATCTCATACCGGATGTACTCGACGATCATTTATCTGCCTCCTAAGTAGCTGCACGCTAAGATACACGGACCATGAGAGGTGAGCAAAGACGCTCTTCGGGCGACCATGTCGAGCAGGTGCTGGACGACTGGCGCCGGGAGCAGCCCGAACTCGACACGGCGCCGGTCGGGGTCGTGGCGCGTATCGGCCGGGCCGCCGCGCTGATCGATCGGGGTCTCAACGAGAACTTCGCTCGCTTCGGTCTGAACCGCACGAGCTGGGACGCGCTCGCGTCCCTCCGTCGCGTCGGGCGTCCCTATCGGCGTACACCCACGGCGCTCTATCGGGCACAGATGCGCACCTCCGGAGCGATGACGCACCTCGTCGATCGCCTCGAGGCCGACGGTCTCGTGGAACGTGCGCCGGACCCGAACGATCGGCGCGGCCTGCTCGTCGGCCTCACTCGACGCGGCCGTGCGCTCGTCGATCGCATCGTGCCGAGCCATCTGGCCACTGAACGGCGACTGCTCGAGGGTCTCACCAAGGAGGAGCAGGCGCAACTCGCACGCCTGCTGCGCAAGCTCTTGATCTCACTCGAGAACGAGCAGCGCTAGCTCTAGAAGTGCCTACTCCGCACGAGCCCGTGGGAGCCGGATCAGGCGTGCAGCGCCGATCGCGCCGCCTAGGTCGCCCACCTCGGCTCCGCGCAGGTCGGGTGCCGCGTCGGGACGGAAGAGGTGCGGTTGCATCGCCAACCGAATCCGTTCGACCGCTACCTCGCCCAGCCGCGTCCCGAGCCCGCCGCCCACGACCACGGCTTCGACGTCGAGCAGGTTGACGACGGAGGCGGCTCCCGCCCCGAGCGCCTCGATCGCCCGCTCGATCAACACTTCGGCGACCCGATCGTGCTGTTCGAGCGCCTCTTGCCAGACGCCGCTCGTGAGCCGCGTGTGGCCCTTCTTCTTCATGATCCGGTACAGCTTGGTCTTCTCGCCTCGGCGCTGGGCGCGCCGCACGCGGCGCTCCAGAGCCGCCCGCCCGGCGTACGCCTCCAGGCAGCCGCGCCGGCCACAGGGGCAGCGCGCGCCTCCGAGCTTCACAACGGTGTGCCCGAGCTCGCCGGCGGCACCGCGACCGAGCCAGCGCTTGCCTCCCGAGACGATCGCGCCGCCGACCCCGGTGCCCCACCAGAGACCGAGAAACGACCGAAACGGGCGACCCGCGCCCAGAGCCGCCTCCGCCTCGACGGCAACGCCGACGTCGTTGCCCAACTTCACGCGTGTTCCAAGCGCCTTCGCGAGGGTGGCGGCGAGCGGGAACGCATCCTCCCAGCCGGGAAGGTTCGCCGCCTCTGCGACGGTTCCGGCCTTGGAGTCAACCGTGCCCGGTGAGCCGATCCCGACACCGCGGAGCTTCGACGGCTCCATCCCGGCCTCGGCCGCGGCCTGGCGCATGGTCTCCGCCATTTCCTCCGCAACCGCTTCCAGGCCGCCGCTCGAAGGCGTTACGTGGCGCGCCTGCCCGATGACCCGACCCTCGTCCTCGACGACGACTGCCTCGATCTTCGTGCCCCCCAAGTCAATCCCGCCGCGCATGCTCAAACTCTTGCACGCGCGCTGGAGGCACGGCGTGCTGACTGAGCACCGCAAGATCCACCGGCGCCGTGGCCGGCAGTCGCCACCGCGCGCAGCCAGTCTGCCGCGCCGCCCTGCAGACGACATAGGCAGCGCTAGTCTTCATGGTTCGTGAGGATCGTGAGCCCGCTGCGATGAACGCAACGCGCGAGGATCGCGACAAGAGCGCGACTCCGCCGCCGGCGCCGGACGGATCGCCGGCGACGCCGCCGCAGCCTCCGCGTTTTAGCCTGAGCCGCCGCTGGATCCTCTTCGGGCTCGCGCTTCTGGCCTTCAACTTCTACCTCGGCTCGCGGGCCATGCAGCCGCAGTCCCGGATCCGTGTTCCTTACAGCCCCTTCTTTCTCGAGCAGGTGAGCGCGGGCCACGTGAAAGAGATCACCTCGAAGGGCACGGCGGTCCAGGGCACGTTCACCCAGAAGGAGCGGTACGCGGGGTCGAAGCCGACGACACGCTTCCGAACCGAGGTCCCCGCGTTCGCCGACAACGACGCCCTCTCACGGCTGCTCCAGCAGAAGGGCGTCGTCGTCAACGCCGAACCGCTGGATACCGGAGCGCCCTGGTGGCAGAACCTCTTGCTCGGATTCGGGCCGACGATCCTCTTTCTCTTCCTGCTGTTCTGGCTCATGCGTCGTGCCGGGAACGTTCAGAACATCCTCGGCTCCTTCGGCCGGTCGAGCGCACGCCGATATCAGCCCTCCGGCGACCGCGTCACGTTCGCGGACGTCGCGGGGATCGAAGAGGCGAAGGCGGAGCTGACGGAGGTGGTCGACTTCCTGAGTCATCCTGAGAAGTACCGCAAGCTCGGCGGTCGGATTCCGCACGGCGTGCTGCTCTCGGGCCCGCCGGGCACGGGCAAAACCCTGCTCGCGCGGGCGGTCGCGGGGGAGGCGGACGTCCCCTTCTTCTCGATGGCCGCGTCCGAGTTCGTCGAGGCGATCGTCGGCGTCGGCGCATCACGGGTGCGCGACCTCTTCATGCAGGCGAAAGAGGCAGCCCCGGCGATCGTCTTCATCGACGAGCTCGACGCGATCGGCCGGTCACGCACGTCCGGTGTCGCCGGCTTCAGCGGCGGCAACGACGAACGCGAGCAGACGCTGAACCAGATCCTGACCGAGATGGACGGGTTCGACTCCTCCACCAGCGTGATCGTGATCGGCGCGACCAACCGGCCCGACGTTCTCGACCAGGCCCTGCTTCGCCCGGGTCGTTTCGACCGCAGAGTCGCGGTGCAGCCGCCCGACCGGGCCGGCCGCGAGGCGATCCTCAGAGTGCACACGCGCGCCCTGCCGCTCGGGCCCGATGTCGACCTCGGCCGGATCGCGGCAACGACGCCCGGCATGGTCGGAGCGGATCTCGCGAACCTCGCCAACGAGGCCGCACTGCTGGCGGCGCGGCGGAACCACGAAGTCGTCGACGAGTCCGACTTCACCGATGCGCTCGAGCGGATTGTGCTCGGCGCCGAACGGCAGGTGCTGATGAGCCCCGAAGATCGGCGCCGGACCGCCTACCACGAGGCCGGCCACGCGATTGTCGGCATGCTCACCGACGGCGCCGATCCGGTGCGCAAGGTCTCGATCATCCCCCGCGGGATGGCGCTCGGCGTCACGTTTGCAGCTCCCGAGAGCGACCGCTTCAACTATCGCGAGCCCGAGGTGCAGGCGAAGATCAATGTCGCGCTCGGCGGTCGCGCTGCGGAGGAAGTCGTGTTCGGCGAGACCAGCACCGGCGCAGAGTCCGACATCCAGCAGCTGACCGAGATCGCCCGCCAGATGGTTGGCCGCTGGGGCATGAGCGCCGCGATCGGCCCGGTCGCGGTGATCCCGCGCGACGGCATGGGCCCGTTCTTGCCGGGCTCGGCCGAGGTCTCGTCGGATACACAACGACTCGTCGACCAGGAGGTGCGCCGCATCGTCGACGAATCGCACCAGCAGGTCGTCGCACTGCTTCAGCAGAATCGGGACAAGCTCGATTCCCTTGCCACGGGGCTCCTCGAGCACGAGACCCTGGACGAGGAAGACGCGTACGCGGCTGCGGGGGTCCCGCGAGCCACGGCGGGAGGCGCCGACTCATACGAGGCGGCAGCTCGATCGCGGATCGACCGCTAGCTAGAACGCCCGCTGCTTCATCCCGTCGCACGCCACGGCCGAGGTAGGATCGGCCGCGCCGTGCCCCGACCCTCAGCGCATGAGCCCGAGCGCCTGCTCGCCGTCGGCGTGTCGCACCGTCACGCGCCGCTCGAGGTGCGGGAGCGGCTCTTCCTCGCCGACGGGAACACGCTCGAGCTCGGCGCCGCTCTGGCAGGTGACGGAGTCGAGGCCGTCGTCCTCTCGACCTGCAACCGCACGGAGATCTACCTCGCCGGCGGGAGCGGGGAGCGCGCGAGGGAGGAGCTCGAGCGCCGCTCCGGGCTCGAGCTCGGTGACGTGCTCGCGAGCTGGGAGGATGAGGAGGCGGTCGACCATCTCTTCCGCGTCGCGGCCGGACTGGACTCGCTCGTGCCCGGCGAGGCGCAGATCCTCGGCCAGGTTCGCCAGGCCTACGACGCAGCCCTGACCGCCGGTGTGACCGGGCCGCTTCTGAACCGGCTCTTCGAGGATGCGCTGCACGCTGGCAAGCGTGTGCGCACCGAGGCGAAGCTCGCGGAGCTGCCGGAGTCGGTTGCCGCCTCGGCGGTCGAGCTCGGAGCCAAGGCACTCGGAGGCGTCGAGAACAAGCGCGCCCTGCTCTTCGGTGCCGGCAAGATGAGCGAGCTGGCGGCGCGCGACTTGAAGGCGCGTGGAGCCGACGTCGTCGTTTCCAGCCGGACGCTGGAGAGCGCCGAGGAGCTGGCGGAGCGGGTCGGTGGCCGGGCGGCCGCGTTCGACGCCGTCGCGGTCGAGCTGACCGACGCCGACCTCGTCATCTCCGCGACGCGCTGCCCGTACCCGATCCTGCATGCCGAGGCCGTTCAGGCGCGGACGAAACCGCTCGTGCTCGTGGACGTCGCCGTCCCGCGCGACCTCGACCCGGCGATCGGCAAGCTCGAGGGCTGCACGCTCTTCGACATCGACCACCTCGGCGACGGGCTCGTGGGGCGCGAGGAGGACGTCCGCGAGGCCGAGGAGATCGTGGCGCAAGAGAGAGCGCGCTTCGCCGAGTGGCGCCGCTCTCGCGGAGCGGCCGGCGCGATCCGCGAGCTTCGGCACCGCGCCGAGACGATTCGCTCCGAGGAGCTCGCCCGCGCCGAGCCGCGCCTGACGGAGCTCTCGCCGCGCGAGCGCAAGGCGGTCGAGACGCTGACCTCGCAAATCGTGAACAAGCTCTTGCATGCGCCGACGGTGCGCGCAAAGGAGTCCGGCTCGGAGCCCCTGCGCGACCTCTTCGCTCTGCGCGAGGACGGCGAGTGACCCAGACGACGCGGGCGGCCGAGCTCTACGCCCGCGCGCTCGAGCTGATTCCGGGCGGGGTGAACTCGCCGGTGCGAGCGATGAAGGCGGTCGGGCTCGAGGAGCCGCTCTTCGCCCGGCGGGGCGAGGGGGCCTACCTGGAGGACGTCGAGGGCGGGCGCTACATCGACTGGGTGCTCTCGTGGGGGCCGTTGCTCTTCGGGCACGCGGATCCCGAGACGATCGAGGCGGTTGTCGCCGCCGCGCGCGAGGGCACGACCTTTGGAACGGCCACGGAGCGCGAGGTCGAGCTCGCCGCCGAGATCGTGGACGCGGTGCCGTCGGTCGAGCAGGTGCGCCTCGTCTCCTCGGGCACCGAGGCCGCGATGAGCGCGCTGCGGCTGGCCCGGGCCGCGACGGGCCGCGGGCCGTTCGTACGCTTCGCCGGCTGTTACCACGGGCACGCCGACCCGTTCCTGTCCGAGGCCGGCTCCGGCGTCGCGACCTTCGGAGTGGAGGCCTCCGGCGAGGGAACGGTCGTGCGTTACAACGACCTTACCGCGGTCGAGCAGGCGATCAAGGGCGCGGCCTGCGTCTTCGTCGAGCCGGTTGCCGGGAACATGGGCGTCGTCCCGCCGGAGCCGGGCTTCCTCGACGGCCTGCGCGGGCTCTGCGACGAGGCTGGCGCGCTGCTCGTCTTCGACGAGGTGATCACGGGCTTCCGTATCGCGCGCGGGGGGGCGCAGGAGCGTTTCGGCGTCGTGCCCGACCTGACCGTGCTCGGCAAGATCGTCGGCGGAGGGCTCCCCCTGGCAGCCTTCGGCGGCCGGGCCGAGCTGATGGAACGCCTCGCACCGGTCGGCGGCGTCTATCAGGCGGGCACGCTCTCGGGAAACCCGCTCGCGACCGCGGCGGGACTTTCGGTATTGCGACGCCTGACGCCGGAGGTCTACGATGACCTCGAGCGACGAGGCGCGCGGCTCGAGCAGGGCCTCCGCGACGCCGCGCCGGGCTGGTGCATCCAGCGCACCGGCGCGATGGCCACGCTTTTCGCGCAGCCCGGTCCGGTGCGGAACCTCGACGATGCGCGAGCAAGCAGCACGGAGCGCTACGGAGAGCTCTTCCGCGGCCTGCTCGGGCGCGGGATCTACGTGGCGCCGTCGCAGTTCGAGGCGCTCTTTCTGTCGCTCGCGCACACGGAAGACGAGATCGACCAGACCGTCGCGGCGGTCGCCGACCTCGTGGCCTGAGCGACCTCCAGCTTCCTAGGAGATCACATGTGATCTCCTGGTTGCGATGGAGAAAATAGGTGCTACTGTCGTGAGGCTTTGCGGGGCGGCGGAGGGCGGCCAAAACTGAGCGAGAACTCGAGTAACCGATCTGCGGCTGGCGCTCGATGGGGGTCAGGTCGTCACCTTCGGGTGGCACTTCTTGCCTGCCTCGCTCTGCTCGGCTTCGCATCGACGTACGCGTTCGCCGCCGGATCGCACGCGGCTACCGCAACGACCACGGTGCCCAATCCGGACCCGCCGCCGCCCACGACCACGCGCCGGCCGCTACCGCCCCCGCCACCTCCTCCACCGCCGCCTCCGCCGCCGGCCCAGACCTACGTAGCGCCACCGCCGCCGCCACCGCCGCCGCCGGCTGCGCCTTTCACGCCACCACGCGTGAAGCCGCACCGCCAACGCGTCGTCCGCCAACACGCTCAGAAGAAGAAGAAGAAGGCGGCGGTCGTGGCGGCCTCGACGAGAACCGGGCCGCCTCAGCCGCCTGAAATCACGCAGCGGCAGCCGGCGACGCTGGGCCCGACGGTCGTGCCCGTCGCGAGCGTCAGCTCGGGCTCGTCCTCGGCCCTCCTGGCGCTTGTCTTTGGGATCGCGCTCGGGCTCGCGCTCGTCGTGGTCGCGATCGCGCTGACCCCACCTTGGGTTTTGCCGAGGCAGATGGGCGCCGTGGTCTTCGAACGGCGTGATCCCATGCTCATCGTGGGCATGGCGACCGCCCTCGGCATCGGCGTCGGCCTACTGATCACGCTGGCGTGAGCAGTGCGCGTATCGCCATGATCGTGCTCGCGGCCCAGCTGGTCGGCGTTCCGCTCGCCGGAGCTTCCTCGGCGGCCAAGCCTCCTGCGCCGACGATCGACTCCGCTCCGCCGAATCCAAGTTACAGCGCGAGCGCGACCTTCGCGTTTTCAGACTCCGCTCTGGCCGTGACCTTCCGCTGCCGGCTCGACGGCAGCAGCTTCTCGCTCTGCCTCAGCCCGAAGACCTATTCGGGGCTTGCCGACGGGAAGCACGCCTTCAGCGTGAAAGCCGTCGACGCGCTCCTGAACGAGAGCGACCCCACCTCCTACACCTGGACGGTTGACACGAAGAGCCCGTTGGTGACGCTTGGCGACAAACCGCCGGCGCTCACGAATCAGACCACGGCGAGCTTCAGCTTCTCCTCGAACAAAAGCGGTAGCACGTTCCAGTGCAGCCTCAACGGCGCCAAGCTCAGTGGCTGCACGAGTCCTCGCGCCTACACGGGACTCGGTGATGGCTCGCACACCTTCGCGGTGCGCGCCACGGCAGCGGGCAAGACCGGGCCGAAAACGCAGTACACGTGGGTCGTCGACACGGTCACTCCCGACACGGCCATCACTTCGGCCCCGCCGGCCTCGAGCACGAGCGGGTCCGCGGGGTTCACGTTCTCGAGCACCGAGGACGGCTCGACCTTCGTGTGCAGGCTCGACGAAGGCGGCATCGCGCCATGCACCTCTCCGAAGGCGTACGCCGGTCTCGGGGACGGCAATCACACCTTCCGAGTGCAGGCGGTGGACGCTGCCGGCAACGCCGACTTAAGTCCCGTGGCGTACTCGTGGCTGATCTCCGGGGTCGGTCCCTCTCGAGCGGACACGGCTCCTCCGGGGAACGTCCGGAGTCTCACCCGGAGCGTCGGCTATCGCGTTCTCAGGCTTGCCTGGAACCAGCCCCCGGACGCGGATTTCGACCACGTCCAGGTGTACGTCGCGACGAGCCCCAAGAGCCCGCCACGGACGCTGGTCTACACGGGAGCGGGGAGGCGCTACGTCAACAAGCGGTTCAAGAACGGCCTGTACTATCGCTACGCCGTCCTGAGCTACGACCACGCCGGGAACGCCTCGCCGGGGAAGAGGGTGGTCGTGCCGCCGAGCGTCCTGCTCCGGTCGCCGCGTAACGGCGCCCTGGTGAGGACCCCGCCGCGGTTGAAGTGGGCCGCGGTTTCCGGGGCCCGTTACTACAACGTCCAGCTGTACCACGGGCGCCCGAAGGTCCTGAGCGCGTGGCCACACATCGCCACGCTCGGAGTGAAGCGACGTTGGGTCTATGGTGGGCGGCGCTTCAATCTGAGGAGGGGGAACTACGTGTGGTACGTCTGGCCCGGCTTCGGGCCTCGGTCAAAGGGCCACTACGGACAGCTGCTCGGTCAGGGCATGTTCAGGGTCCGGTGACCGTCAGCATGGTTCCAGCTCGAAATAACGCCGGTGGGGATCATCGCCCACGCCTCATGAGCCGAATCCGCCTGTATTCCGCGGCGGTCGCCGCAATTGCCCTGGCCGTGTCAATCGTTGCGGGTGCGGCGGCTGACCCTCCCGGCGACGATCGGTACGCGGCGACGATTACTCCGACCGCAGTGAAGCCGTCGTCGATCGTGAACTACACGATCGACATCAAGAATCACCCGAATTCCACGGACAGCGCGAATCAGGCCAGCATCCTCGTTCCAACGGACTTCGTCGACGTGGATTGGGCCGGTGTTGCCGCAACGACGTCAGCCGCCCTTTCATGCTCCGCCGTCAACTGGACCGTGGTAACCGACCCTCTTAACTCAAGGATCGACCTCAGCGCGCCTCCCGGGGAGCCCACGAGCGCGCTCTGCCCGGGCGGAGTCTTGAGCGTCACGGTGACGGCTACCGCACCCGCGGCGGCCACCAGCCCACCGTGGCCGACCACCCTCACGAACGACGCGACGCAATTTCAGCGGCAGGGAGACGACCCGACTGTGAGCGTGGACGGGACGCCCCCTGTGATCATGCTGACTCAGAAGCCGCCGCTCCTCTCGAGCGACCCCGCACCCGTGTTCGCATTCACCGCGAACGAGGCGACACCCGGCGGCTTCCAGTGCAAGCTCGAAACGGGCAACTTCGCACCCTGCTCGAGTCCGACGACCTTGCCGACGACCCCGGACGGCGAGCACACCTTCACGGTCGAGGCAAGTGATGCCGCTGGCAACATCGGCTCGACGGCCTACACATGGACGATCGACACGATCAACCCCGTCGTGACCCTCACGGACAAACCGCCGGCGTTCACGAACCGGACGACGGCAAGCTTCAGCTTCTCCTCGAACA
>WNFU01009206.1_pt1 | contig 11211 bp, 8 predicted proteins | sample 5400121 | NCBI WGS metagenome assembly WNFU01 (sample SAMN13153360, study PRJNA577476) | soil metagenome | isolation source: 100 cm soil or saprolite under grassland replicate 1 | place: USA:California | collected 2016-06-15
TTCGCGGCGGGCGGCGATCCTGCCACCTCGGGACGCGGCGAGTCCCAGCTTCGGGCGCGGCTGCGCACCTTGCGCGGCGACGCCACACGGATCGAGTCCGCCGACGAGGTGCTTGGCCTGCTTGATGGTGGCCGGTTGCGGCGCGCTGACGGGCTGGCCGACCTGGTTGATCGCGCTTCAGAGCGGGCGGTCCGGGCGGGCGTCGACCGGGTCATCCAGATGCCGCCACCGCTGTGCAACATGCTGCCGGGGCGGGGCCTGCGGCGTGGCTCGACGGTGGCAGTGCGGGGCTCGACCTCGATGCTGTTCGCGATGCTGGCCGCCGCCACCCGCGGCGGCTGCTGGTGCGCTGTCGTCGGAATGCCGAACCTGGGCCTGGTTGCCGCTGACGAGCTGAAGGTGGACCTGGAGCGGCTGGCCCTGGTCCCCAACCCCGGTCCGGATTGGCCCGAAGTGGTCGCCGCGCTGCTCGACGGCATCGATCTCGTGGTGGTGGCGGCGCCGACGGCCACGGCGCCGGTTGCCGGCGCGTCGTTTGTCGGCACGCGCCCGGCAACGCGGGACCGTACTGGTGGGCGTCGGTGAATGGCCAAGGGCCGAGCTGACCATCGAGGCCGATCATGGTGTTTGGCGCGGCCTTGAATCGGGGCGGGGCCGGTTGCGCTGCCGATCCCTGACCATCACCGTCTCGGGCCGCGGGGCGGCCGGGCGGGCATGCCAGGCTCGCATGTGGCTACCCGCCCTGACCGGCCCACTGCCCATGATCGCCGGACAGGCGGCGGCCGAATCAAGCACGACCGACCCGGCGGCGGTGATGGCGGTCGGCGCGTGAGGCGGCAACGAACCGGCCCGTGGCTGGAGCGGCTGGACGTTTCCCGCCGCGTAGCGGGCCGGCGACCTGCTGCGACGCCCCGCCGTGCGTCAATCCGCGTCGAGCAGCCGCAGGATCGCCGATACCGGGACGAGGTAGCGGCGCCCGATCCGCAGCGTCTGGACGGGGAACTGGTTGTTCTTGGCCAGTTCGTATGCCTTCGTGCGGCCGAAGCCGAGGATGGCCGCGGCGGTGGCCACGTCGGTGGTCATGCCCAGGGCACGGACGGCCTCGACGGTCCACACCTGGTTGGCGGGCTCGGCTGCGGTGGCCGGGCCTGGAACGCCGGGCGGGCCGGTCACCGCCGCGCCCGACGTGTGCGCCGCCGTGCTGGTCGCGGCGGGGTTGGTCCGCTGATCAGTGCTCATCGGCCCAGCCGCCACCGTTGCCACCGGGTGGGCACCTGGTAGACGAGCACGTCGTCGTGGACGATCGGCGGACCCGGACGGTGGCGTTGCCGGCGAGCACGTCGGCGGCGTGCGGGTGGCCGAGGGTGGCCGTCGCGGATGGGGACGCGTAGCGCCGCGATGCGTTCGACGAGTTGCAGGCCGGCCCATGCCGCGGCGAGGTCGATCGGGTAGGTCAGGTCGATGAGTTGACCGGCGCGGCGGATGAGCCGGGTGACGATGACGACGGTGCCGCCGGGGCGCAGCAGCGGTCGGCAGGCGTCCAGGGTGGTGATCAGGTCGCTGTCGAGCCGGTCGATGAGCTGTTGGTTGCTGCGCGGGTTGGTGCCGGGACGGATCGGGGTCAGCCGGGCCGGTGGGGTGGCGATGAGCAGGTCGACGCCGCCGCGCTTGCGGCGGGGCACGGCGGGCAGGAACCGCGCGTCGGCGCGCATGACCTTCCAGGCGCCGGTGGCGCCGTTGCCGTGGGCGTGGGCGAGGTTGGCGCGGGCGGCGGCTGCCCACCGGCGGTCGTTGTCGATGCCGAGGGCGTCGCGGCCGGCGTAGACGGCTTCCACCAGGCTGGTACCGCAGCCGCAGAACAGGCCAAGGACCGTCTGCCCGGGCTGGCTGAACCGGTCGATGATCCGTGCCGCCTCATCGGGCAGCAGCCGGGCGGGGTGTTTGGGTGCGTCCGGGGCGTAGCGGCCCGCGCGTTGGACCGCGTCGCTGTGTTGCCCGGTCGGCCACAGCGCCACCGGCCGGACCGGGGCGTCGACGTGCGCGTCGAGTGTGGCCGCCAGCGGGGACGTGGCCGTGCACACCCACGGTGGGGTGTACGCGTCGTCGGGCGTGGGTGGCGCCGCGTCGTGGGTGGCGCCGCTTTCCGCGGTGTCAGGCGTGCGGGTGTCGTCAGTCATGGTGGCCTGCCTCGGCGGCGAAGATCAGTAGGTCGGTGTGCGGCGCCGCCACGCCGGCCGTGGCCGGTGCGCGGCCACACCGGTCGCCGGTCGCGCCGGTGCGGGGTGGCGCCGCGACGCCGCCGCCTGGGCGGTGCCCGGACCCGGGTGTCGGGCCCGGGTGCAGAACGGCGACGTGTCGGACCTGGCGCAGACCGACCGCGTGCGCGGCGCCGGTCAACGCAGACAGGTGGGCGATGCGGTGCGCGGCGGGGACGCTGATGGCCACGGCCAGCACGCCGCTGCCGTGGCGCAGCAGCGTGCGGCAGGCCACCAGCAGCCAGCGGGGGTTGGCCGCCTGTGAGCGGGGCCAGCGCAGCAGGACCAGGTCGACATAGCCGGCGGCGTCGCTCAGCGGCGCCAGCCGGTGCCCGCCGCCCAGCGCGTGGTGGCGCCGTGCGGCCTCGGCCGCCGCCGCGGCGAAAGCCACGTCGTCGTCGATGTCGACGACGACGTCGCCGCGGCGGGTGTGCTCGTCCAGCAGCGCCCTGGCCAACTGCGGCGACAGCGCGTCCGGCGCGGCGGCGTCGGCCAGCCATACAACGGGTCGCACGCCACCGGGCACCGCCAAGGCGTCGGCGTCCGCACCGTCGGGGCTGGGTCGGTTCGGTTCGAGTGGTGTGGCCATAGCGGGTTGGGCTCCCGCGCCGGCCGGTCATGTCTGCAACCAGGAAAGGCCGCGCGACCGGCTCACAATGACAGCGTGTGAGTCGCTGTAAGTCGGTGTGATTCGCTGTAAACCGCCTTGATCGGTAGGTGTCGACAGCGGGGGCGTCGGGGCTGTCGCCGGTTGACAGACCGGCGGGTCGGCCCGGACCCCGCATCGACGAGCAACACCCACCGCCGGTGGCCACCAGCCGGCGCCACCGAAGGTCACGCGGCAGCCGCCGGCACCCTGCGGTTGGCACCCATGCCATCGGATGGGACCGGCCGCTGCGGGACCACATCCCTAGTCGGCCCGCTGCCGCGGCGGCCCGCCCTATCCTGATCGTGCGCTTTGACCTCGCCGATGCGTTCGCGCCCCCAGGAGGGCGAGCGGTTGTACATGCGGCCCAACTGCCGGCCGGTCAGCGGGTCACCCGCAGCGACGCTGGCGCGGTAGAGCTCACGCGCTTCCTCAGCCAACGCGCCGGCTTCGGTAGCCCGGACCCGCGACTCGGCGTCAGCGTCCGCGGCCCGCAGCCACCGGGACGACGCGTCAGCGTCAGCCACCGCCTCAGCGTCAGGACGAGCGTCAGCGTCAGCCACCGCGCCAGCGTCAGGACGAGCGTCAGCGTCAGCCACCGCGTCAGCGTCAGCCACCGCGCCAGCGTCAGGACGAGCGCCAGCGTCAGGACGAGCGCCAGCGTCAGCCACCGCGCCAGCGTCAGCCACCGCGCCAGCGTCAGCCACCGCGCCAGCGTCAGCCACCGCGCCAGCGTCAGCCACCGCGCCAGCGGGGTCGTGCTGACGCACGTCAGATTGGATCATCTGACGGGTGTCAGGGCTGGTGAGCTGTGGCGCGGCGGCGGCTGGCGCCGGCCTGCTGGCGGTTTGCCAGGCGGGTGGCGCGTCAGGCCGGGTGGCGGCGTCGCCGTCTGGCGTCAGCGGCTCGGCGGCGGTGCCGGGTGCTGGCGCGTGCGGGGCCGGGGTCGCTGACGCGTCAGCGCCCTGGTGTGCTGACGCGTCAGGCCCTGACGCCGCCGTGCTGACGCTGACGCCGGGTGCTGGCGCCGACGCGTCAGGGACGCTGGCACGGGTAGCGGGGTCGGTGACCGGCGGGGCCGGTTGCAGGGTGGTCAGGTCGAGGACCAGCCGCCGCCACTGGCGCAGCGTCGACACCGGTGCGAGCACGACCCGGATCAGCCGGGGGTACGGCACGGCGGTGGGGGCGGGCAGGCCGCGGCGGCGCAGGACCTGGCGGCGCAGTTCGTGCAGCAGCACCTCGAAGGCCAGGTTCGCCGCGAGCGGGACACCGGCGGCGAGCACGACTGTCGTGTGGTCGCCGCTGCGTTGCCAGGCGAAGGTGGCGTTGCTGGCGGCGCTGGCCGCGACCGCGACCGCGGTGCCGAGGCGGGCCACCATGCCGGGGCGGCCGTCCAGGGACGCGGCGTAGGCGACGCAGGCCAGCGCGATCGCCAGGCCGTCGATGACGGCGGGTAGCAGCCATGGCAGGTGGAAGCCCTTGGTTTGCGCGAACAGCGCCTGTTCGCGGAAGGACCACACGCAGCCCATCGCCCACACCGCGCCGGTGGCCAGCAGCGCGAACCGCAGCGGCATCGCGGCGACGAAGCGCTGCCACCACCGCGGCCGTGTGCTGTTGCTCCGGCAGGCGGGTGGGGCGCTGACCGTGGCGGACAGCTGGGATGGGATGTACGTGCCGATGCCCGCCATGACGTCCTCCGCGTGGATCCACCGTGTGATAGCCGTATCCAGGGCCGGCGCGTGTTGGAGGACAGGGCGCGGTCCGTGTGATAGGAGAGCTCCAACACGCCACCGCACGGGTCACTGTAGGAACGATCGTGTGAGACTGGCCTGTCACACGGACTTACACGAACTCACGCGGACTTACACGGCGCGCGGAATTTATGGCTGTCTGTGGTGTTTTCGGCCCGTCTCCGGCCGACTGGCGGCGCCCACTGACGTGGTACCGCGCCGCCCGGCCGTTCTCGCGGCCGCTGTCGGTGGGCGGCTGTGTAGAGGCGGGCCGGGTCCAGCGTGGTATCCGTGGGCGGTGGAACAGGTCGGCGGCTGGCGCCGGTGGTCACGGCTGGCGGGTAACGGCGTCGCGCTTCCCGGTTCCCTGCATCGGGGCCGGGGGCGGCCGTTCGGATCGAGGCTGGCGTCTGGCGGCGACAACCGCCGTTGATGTCCCGTCTCGGCGCAGGTGATTCCGAGGCCGGTGTCCTGAGCAGGGCGGGGCAGATGCACTGGGACAGCGGTGTCAACGGAGCCGGAGCCAGGCCGCGTCTCAATCGATCTGCCCAAAACGGTGTTTGATGGACCGTCTCATCCGGTCTGCCCCGAATCGACGTTCTACGGCGGCAGCGAGTTGCCGGCGCCGTCGCAGGTGGCGAGGGCAGCGTGGTCTCGGAACCCGCCGACTGGGCTGCCGTCTGGGGCAACATGATTGAGACGAACGCCGGGTCGGGGCGACTTCACTGCGACCGGGCGACTTCACTGCGCTGAGGCAGTCGAACGATCATGGGGTGTCACACGGAGTCACCCGGTGTCACCCGATCCGACAGGGCCGCTGACCTGCGCATGTGAGACCTGTCGGCGGCGCGGACGCCGCCCCGGGCCGATCGAGCGGCACCTGGCCATGATTCTCACATCGGGGCTGTGACCTGCGGTGTCAGCGCAGCGGTCGGCTGCCGCGGGCCGGGGTGCCGGCCGGCCGCGTGTGACAACCGTGTGAGGGCACGGTGTCTTGATGGTGGGGTCCTGTCGGTTGCGCGCCCGGTCACGGGCGCGCCCGCGCGAGAGGGGCCCGCCCGGTGGGCAGATCATCAATGGCACGGTATGCGACCTCGGCGCTGCGGGCCGCGCAGCGCACGTTCACCCTCGTCACGGCCGAACCCACGAACCTGTACCTGCAAGGCGAGGACTTCGGCGACGAGCTGCCCTCTGGGCGCATCGCGTTGCCCAGGCTGCGCGACCTGCTCCTGGCGCCGTCGACGTCGCTGCCGACGCGGGATGCGGTGTGGCGGGAGTTGATCGAACGGGCCCGGGCGGACCGGTCGACCTGGGTGGTGATGGCCGTGGGGATGGCCATGCCCGGGCTTCGCCGGTGCCTGCGCGAGCTCAAACTCGCCTTCCTGGGCGACCCCACCGATCTGGAGTCGGAGATCGCCAAGGGCTTCCTGGAAGCCCTCAACACCATCGATGTGACCGAGTGGGCGTTGTGTGCCCGGCTGGTGCGCGCGGCGCACAAGGCCGGCGTCCGGCTCGTTTACGCCGAGGCGGCCTTCGACGGCGCGCGCTGGGAGGAGTTCGATTCCCGGGCTCCGATCCCGCCGTGGGGGCATCCGGACTTCCTGCTGCTCGGCGCGGTCGACGCCGGGGTCATCACCGAGGCGGAGGCGAAGCTGATCGCGACCACCCGGCTGGAAGACGTGCCCGTCGACCAGGTGGCTGCCTTCCTGCGTGAACGCACCAACACCGTGGTGCAGCGACGCCGCCGGGCGGAGAACCGCTTGGCGGCGGCCCTGGCCGAGGGCGAGGTCACCGCTCTGGAAACCACCCCGAGTCTCGCCCTGCCCGCCCGCCCGCCGCGCCAGACCATGCCGGTGTCCGCCGGGGTGGTGTGAGCCATGTGAGTCCGTGTCAGCCCGTGTGATACGGCGGTCCGGTCATCGCGGGCTCACACGGGGGCCTTTCCCGGTTGCGGGATCACCCGGCAGACGCCGGCGAGTCCCGTGTCGCCCGCGGGAGCAGCGGACCGGCCGCCGGTGATGTCTGCAATCCCGATCGGACCTCGGATGGAGGGAGGAGGACTCCCCGGTCCGCCTCCCGCGCGGCGACCCCCAGTGAGCCGGCCGTGGCCGAACCCGGTGCCGCGGCCTGTGGGACGCGGAGGGCCCCTTCCATGAACCGATTCGTCGTCCGGCTGGCGACCAGCGCGGTACTCACCGTCGCAGCGGTCGCTGCCGCACTTGTTATCCCATCGCCGGTCTTCGCGGCCGACCCGACCTACCTGGCGGTCAACACGATTCCCCAGGTCCTCGACGAGGCCACCAAATGGTTGATGGGCATCCTCGCCGCCGTCGCGACGCTGTTTTTGACCATCGGCGGGGTCCGCTACGTCACCGCCGGCGGCGATCCCGGCGAGGTTGAGAAGGCCAAGGGCGCGTTCAAGTCCGCCGGCGTCGGCTTCGCCCTGGCCGCCTTGGCCCCGATCGTCGTGGGCATCCTCAAGTCGATCCTCGGGGTCCAGTAGCCATGGGCGACTGGATCAAGGACATCATCGCCGGGCTGGTCGACGCGGTCCTCAACACCCTGACGACCGCCACCATGACGGCGTTGAACTGGGTGCTGGGGCTGCTGTCGTCCACGGTGTTCACCAGCCCCGACGTCACCGGGCTGCCGCAGGTCAAGTTCGTCGCCGGCGACGCCCAGGTGGCCGCGAACGCCTGCATGGTGCTGGTGGTGATGGTCGCCGGGATCCTCGCGATGACCCATGGCAGCGTCCAGGACCGGTACAGCATCAAGGAGCTGCTGCCCCGGCTGGTCATCGGCTTCACCGCGGCGAACCTGTCGGCACCGATCGTCTCGGGTGTGATCACCGCCGGGAACGCGCTGACGCAGTCGATGGCCGGTCAGCGGTTCAACTCCGCGGACTCCTTCAACCAGATCAAGCGGGTCATCACCGACACCACCACCGACCCGTCGATGTTCATCGTCGCCCTGGTGCTGCGCGAGTTGGCGCTGTGGATGCTGGTCCTGCTGGTGATCACCTGGCTGGGTCGGCTGTCGGTGCTGCTGATCACCGCCGGGGTCGCGCCGGTGGCGTTGATGTGCCACGCCCTGCCGCAGACCGAACCGGTCGCCCGGATCTGGTGGCGCACGCTGATCGCCTGCCTGGCCGTGCAGGTGCTGCAGGCGGTCACCCTCTACATGGCGGTGGCCACGCTGCTGTCGCCCCAGGCGAACCTGCCCGCACTGGGGCTGCCGCACGACCCGACCGGCCTGGTCAACCTGCTGATCGCGTGTTTCCTGCTGTGGCTGGTCATCCGCATCCCCAAGTGGGTGGCCCGCAACTTCGGCGGACCGGCCGCGCGGGGCGGCAACATCCTCGGCTACATCGTGCGGGTCGTGCTGGTCCAGCAGGCCCTGGGCGCGATCGGGCTGCGCGGCGGCAAGCTGTTCGGCCGCGGCCGCGGCGGGGCCGGCGCAGGTGCCGGCGCGCGGGGGGTTCGCCAACCGGCTACTCACCTGCACAGCCACCAGCACACCAACTCCCATCTCCACCAGCACCTGCACGTCCACCCGGGCCGTCCGCCGGCCAACCCGACACCCGCCACCCCGATGCCCGGTGGCCCCACGCCGGAGGCGACCCGCACGGCGCGGCCACACGGCGGGCGGGGCCCGGCGGGCGCGCTGCCCGCCGGCCCGGCGGCGGGCCCGGGCAGCCCGGCACCGCCGCCGCCCCGGCCGCGGGTCACCCCACCCGGGGCGATCCCGCAGCGGCGGCCGCGGTGGCAGGCCGCCGGCGCCCGGCCGTCCGCAACGGGCTGGCCGGCCCCACCGCCGGCTGCATCGCCAGCGGCGCCGACCACGACGGCGGGCCGGCCCTCGGGTACCGGCTGGCCCGCCGGGCCGTCGCCGCGGCCAGCCCGTAGCGGTTCGGGGGTGCGTCGTGGACGGTGACTACGGCCTGCAGGCTCAGGTTCCCGCCGACATCGACGCGCCGGACCGGGTGCTGTACGGGCTGACCGCGCGGCAGGTAGCCATCCTCGCCGCGACCGCGGCGCTGTTGTGGGCCGCCTACCGCACGCTGACCCCGCTGGTGCCCCCGGCCGTGGTGGGCATCGCCGCGGTACCCGTCGCGGCGCTGGCCGCCGGGCTGGCGTTGGGCCGCCGCGACGGGATCAGCATGGACCGCTGGGTCGCCGCCGCGGTTGCCGCCACCCGCGCGCCGCGGCTGCTGGTCGCCGCCGCCCAGGCCGTCCCGCCGGTACCGGCCTGGGCTCCCGACATGCGCGCGGAAGACCCGACCGGCACGAGCGCGGCAGCAACGACCCGCAGGCGGCGCGGCACCGCCCGCACCAGCAAGGGCCACGCCGCGCCAGCGCCGAGGCTGGCGCCGCTGCGCCTGCCCGCCGACCGGATCACCCCCGGCGGGGTAGTCGACCTGGACGGACAGGGCCGGGTCGCGCTGACCGCAGTGTCGACGGTCAACTTCGACTTGCGCAGCCCCGACGAGCAGTACACGCTGATCGAGGCCGCCGGGCGGTGGCTGAACTCCCTGTCGGCCCCCACGCAGATCGTGGTCTGCACCCGCCGGGTCGACATGGACGCCCACGCCGACCTGGTCGAGCAGCGCCTGGACTACCTGCCCCACCCGGCCCTCGCGGACGCCGCCGCCGGCTACGCCGAGTTCCTGCGCCAACTCGGCGACGAACGCGACCCCCTCGACCGGCGGGTCGTGGTCGCGCACCGCGTCGGCCCGCACGCCGATGCGGCGACCGCGCGTCGCCACGCCGAGCACACCGCCCGGGCGTTGTCCGGGCTCGGCGCCCCCACCCGGGTCCTGGACGGCGGCGCCGTCACCGACTTCCTCGCGGCGGCGTGCAACCCGTGGCAGAACACCGGATTCGGCCGACCCACCCCCGACGCGGTCATCAGCACGGATGGGGGGCTGCCGTGAAGCTGGCCCTGCTGGGTCGCGGACGCGCACCCGCGGCGTCCGCCGACCGGGTCGACCTGCCCGGTGCCGCCGTCGCGGCGACGGTAGGGCCGGACTGCGTCGAGGTCGGGCCGCGGCGGCTGCGGCTGGGCCCCGGCTACGCGGCCACGTTCGCGGTGACCGGCTACCCCGCCACAGTGGGCGGGGTGTTCCTGGAGACCATCTTCTCCTGGCCCGGCCGCCTGGATGTGGCCATCCACATCGAACCGATCCCCGCCGACATCGCCGCCGGACAGCTGCGCCGGCAGCGGGCCAAGTTCGAGTCGAGCCGCCGCATCGACGCCGACAAGGGACGCCTCGGCGACCCGCAGGTCGACGCCGCCGCTGAGGACGCCGCGGACCTGGCCGACCGCATCGCCCGCGGCGCGGCCAAGCTGTTCCGCACCGGCGTGTACGTCACCGTCCACGCAGCCACCGAAGACGCCCTGGTCGAGGCGTGCGCCCAGGTGCGGGCCGCGGCGGCGGCGATGCTGCTGGACCTGCAACCGGTCACCTGGCGGCACCTGCAGGGCTGGACCACCACCCTGCCGCTGGGAGTGGACGCGGTGCGGGTGACCCGCGTCCTGGACACCGGCGCCCTGGCGGCCGCGTTCCCGTTCGCCTCCCCCGACCTGCCGGCGCCGCTGCCCGGTGACCCGCCACTGCTGGGTGGCGTGCTGTACGGGGTGAACATCGCGTCGGCCGGCGTCGTCGTGTGGGACCGGTGGTCGTGCGACAACCACAACTCCGTCATCCTCGCCCGCTCGGGCAGCGGCAAGTCGGTGCACGTCAAGCTGGAGGTGCTGCGCAACATGTACATGAACGTCGTGGTCGCCGTCGTCGACCCCGAAGACGAGTACGTCCGCCTCGCCCAGCGCGTCGGCGGTACCGTCGTGCAGCTCGGCGCCCCGGGGGTACGGCTCAGCCCCCTGGACATCCCCACCGGCGACCGCCGCCCCGACGCGCTGACCCGCCGGGCGCTGTTCCTGCACACGGTGGTGGCGGTCCTGGTCGGCCAGCAGCTGCCGCCGCTGGAAACCGCTGCGTTGGACCGGGCGATCCTGTCCACCTACCACGCCGCGGGTATCACGGCCGATCCGGCCACCTGGGACAGGCCCACCCCGCTGCTGCGTGACCTAAACGCGACCTTGGCTGGCGACGAGGATCCGGCCGCCCGTACGCTGGCCGCCCGGCTGCGGCCCTGGACCGAAGGCAGCTTCAAGGATCTCTTCGACGGGCCCACCACGACCCGACCCGACGGGCACCTGGTGGTGTGGTCGCTGCGCCATTTGGCCGACGAGCTGAAGACCATCGGCACCCTGCTCGCCCTCGATCACATCTGGCGCACCATCGACACCCCGGTACACTCCCGCGCTGGCCGCCCCGCGCACCCGCCCCGGCGCCTGGTGGTGGTGGACGAGGCGTGGATGATGCTGCGCGACGGCGCCGCCGCGACCTGGATGTTCAAGATGGCCAAGGCCGCCCGCAAACGCAACGCCGGCCTGGCGGTGATCACGCAGGACGCCGCCGACGTGTTGAGCACGCAGCTGGGCCAGGCCGTGGTCGCCAACGCGGCAACCCAGGTGTTGATGCGCCAGGCCCCGCAGGCCATCGACGCGGTCGCGGAGG
>WNFU01010501.1_pt1 | contig 11207 bp, 13 predicted proteins | sample 5400121 | NCBI WGS metagenome assembly WNFU01 (sample SAMN13153360, study PRJNA577476) | soil metagenome | isolation source: 100 cm soil or saprolite under grassland replicate 1 | place: USA:California | collected 2016-06-15
TGAGCTACGTGACGTGGGTCTTCCAGAAGCTCTTCGGGTACAGCCTGCAGAAGGCAACCAAGCTCATGCTGGACGTGCACACCAAGGGCAAGGCGATCGTGTCCAGCGGGAGTCGCGAGAAGGCCGAGTTCGACACGTACCGGCTTCACGCTCACGGCCTGTGGGCCACGATGCAGCGGGATTCGTGACGGTCTCCCGCGGCGTGGGGCAGCTTGGATGAACGAGCCATCGGTCCGGGTGCGGCGGACCCGGCGAGGGGAATTCGAGCTGCGCCTTCCTCCCGAGGAGCGGAGCTTGCTGCGGGCGCTCCCCCAACAGCTTCGTGAGCTGCTCTCTTCAGACGATCCCGCACTCGAGCGGTTGTTCCCGCCGGCCTATCCCGAGGACTCTGACCTGCAATCCGAGTACGAGCAGCTCGTTCGAGGCGACCTGTTGGAGCAGCGGCTGAGCTCGGTCGACGTGATGGAGCAGACGATCGGGGCCTCGCGTGTGAGCGAGGAGCAGCTCCTGGCCTGGCTGAGCGCGCTGAATGATCTCCGGCTCATCCTTGGGACCAAGCTGGGAGCCACCGAGGACCTGGACCCGGAGGACATCGCCGAGGACGACCCCTCGGCGCCTTCCTACGCGCTCTACTACTACCTCGGGTGGCTCGAGGAGCAGGTGGTGGAGGCACTGAACGCCGGACTCACCCCAGGAGGGCCGGAGCCAGCTCCCTGAGCTCGGCGAGAGGGATCTTGACCGGATCCTCCGTGAGGACCTGCACGCAGACGTGGTCCGCTCCCGCATCGAGATGCTCGGCCACCCGTTGGTGGATCCCTTCGACGTCGCCCCACGCGACGATGGCGTCGACGAGCCGGTCCGTACCTCCTTCGGCGAGATCCTCCTCCGTGAAGCCCAGCCGGAGGAGGTTGTTCGCGTAATTCTCGAGCTTGAGGTAATGCTGCATGTGGCCCCGGGCGACGGCTCGGGCCTTGTCCGGGTCGCGCTCCAGCACGACGGCTTGCTCGGGGGCAAGGATCGGGCTGTCTCCCAGCGTTTTTCGGGCCCTGACGGTATGTTCCACGGGGACGAAGTAGGGGTGGGCTCCCGCTGCGCGCTCGGCCGCCAAGCGGAGCATCTTCGGACCGAGCGCCGCCAGCACCACCGGAGGGAGTGGGGGGCCGTCTCGGACCGGGTACCGCGCCGAGTCCATGGCCTCCAGGTATCGGGACATGCGGGCATAGGGATTCTCGTAGTGGAAGGCTCCTCGCCGGTCGACGCTGGTCCGGTGGCTCACGCCGATCCCCAGGAGGAATCGGTCCGGGAAGGCCTCGGCCAGAAGCCTGGCCCCGTTGGCCATGGCCACGGGGTCGCGGGCCCAGATGCTGGCGATGCCGGTGGCGACGATGATGTTCTTCCCCGCCGACAGGAGCAGGGCCGCGTGGCTGAGAGCGTCCTTGCTTCCCAGTCCCTCCGGGATCCACAGGGCCGGAAACCCCAGGGCTTCGATCTCGGCCACAGCTTCACGCTCCCGTCCGATCGGGTGGCGGTCCAGCCAGAAGCTCCACACGCCCACTCTGCCGATGGCGCTGCGAACCCGGGTTCGCAGGCTTTCGTTGGTCTCCGGCACGTCGCGCCTCCGTGTCATGTCTTGGTCTCGTCCCCGCAGCAAGTATGCGCCGGAGTCCGCTTCTGGCGCGTTGCTAAGATCGAGGGCTTCCGACCGCAAAGGAGACGTCATGTCCCTCTTCGTCGTGAAGCACCAGCACTCGGCCGAGACCTGCCCGGCCGGCGACACCCAGATGGGGCCGATGCTCGCCCAGTACGTCTCGGCGGCGAACGCCGACAAGTTTGGAGTGAGGCTGCATGGCGAGGGCGTGATCAACGGCGGGCACACGCTGTACCTGATCCTGGACGCCCAGGAGCAGGACAAGGTCGAAGAGTACATGGCCCCGTTCTCCCAGTTCGGATCCGTCGAGGTGCTGCCCGCCTCCCACTGCGAGCAGGTGGTGGCCCGGGGGGCCTGCTGACCGCTCGGACCCGGCGGTCAGACCGGGCGGACCTCCACCGCGCCTCCGTCCACCCGGGTCTCGTACACGGGCTGTCGGGTCGAAGCGGGTCCCCTGATCACCATCCCGTCCATCAACCTGAAAATGCTCCCGTGTACAGGGCAGGTCACGGTGGGATTGGCGCCAGTGGCCTTCACCACGCCCTTGTGCAGCGGACCGCCCTGATGAGAACACCGATTGGCCAGGGCGAAGATGCGGTCCCCCAACCGGAACAAGAAGACGTCCACACCGTCGACAGTCACGCGAACGGCCTTACCCTCGGGGAGGTCGCCGGCTGACCGAACGGCCGTCCAGCCCTCCCCTTCTGGAGACTCCATCGATCAGTCCCCCCTGCGATCCCGAGTTCGTCGGGACTCTAGCCTACGATTCCCGAGCGCAGCGGCGGAATCGCCCTTGTCCACCCTTGACAGTCGAAGGGAGGCGCTGCGATTCTCATCGCTCATGAGCGAGGGGGAATCGAGGCCGCTCAGCCGCCGAGAGCTCTTCGGCGTGGCCTGGAAGGCAGGGGTTGTCGGGTCATCCCTTCTTCTCCCGAGCTCCCTCGCAGAGCGGGTCCTGGCTGCTCCCCTCCTGCCAGCGAACAAGGAACGCGACAGCGTCGTCGTGCGATGGAACTCAGCGGCGCTGCAGGGCGTCCGGGAGTCGAAGCTGGGTCCCCCCATGGTCTCCAGGGCGCTGGCCATCGTCCACACCAGCGCGTTCGATGCCTGGGCCGCTTTCGACAAGCTGGCTTTGGGGACGCGCCTGGGAGGGGCCCTGCGCCGGCTACCCCAGGAGCGGACACTGGCGAACAAGAGCAAGGCGATCAGCTTCGCCGCGTACCGGGCGGCGGTGGACCTGTTTCCCGGCAGCAAGCGAACCGTATTCGACCCACTCATGGCGGAGCTCGGGTACGACCCCGAGGACAACTCCACCGACCCGGCAACGCCGAGCGGTGTGGGAAATCTGGTCAGCGCTGCGCTCTTGGAGTTCAGGCATCGCGACGGCTCGAACCAGCTCGGGGACGAGCCCGGAGGGGTGCCCGGGGTCCCCTACTCCGACTACACGGGGTACCAGCCGGTGAACGATCCGATGGACGTCAGGGACCCCCGGACTCCGCTGGACCCGGCCACGGTCCACGACCCGAACCGATGGCAGCAGCTTCGCTACATCGACGCCTCGGGTGGCGACGTGACACCGAAGTTCATCGGGCCCTTCTGGGGGCAGGTGATCCCGTTCGCCATGACGTCCGGAGACCAATTCCGCCCTCCGCCGGACGAGGGCCCGGCCAAGTACGGTTCCGATCTGTACGCCGCACAGGCCAAGGCCCTCGTCGACATCAGCGCCGGGCTCACCGACGAGCAGAAGATGATCGCCGAGTTTTGGGCGGACGGTCCTCACTCGGAGCTTCCTCCCGGTCACTGGGACCTGTTCGCCCAGTTCGTCTCGGCCCGGGACCACCACGGCGACAACGAGCGAGGCGTGGACCTGGACGTGCAGCTCTTCTTCGCCCTCACCAACGCCATCTTCGACGCCGGGATCTGCACATGGGATGGCAAGCGGGCGTTCGACTACGTCCGCCCCATCACCGCCCTTCGGTATCTCTACTTCGGGCAGAAGATCATCGCGTGGGGCGGCCCGCACCAGGGGCCCCAGGAGATCGACGGGGAGACCTGGTTCCCGTATCAGCCGACCACGTTCCCCACGCCGCCTTTCGCAGAGTATCCCTCCGGCCACAGCTGCTTCAGCGGGGCCGGGGCGGAGATCCTGAAGATCTTCACCAAGTCCGACCGTTTCGGAGGCTCTGTCACGTTCCCTGCCGGCAGCTCCAGGGTCGAACCGGGAACCGTGCCTGCGGAGGATCTCACGCTGTCCTGGCCGACGTTCTCGGATGCGTCCGACCAGGCCGGCGTGTCTCGACGCTACGGTGGGATCCACTTCGAGAAGGGCGACCTGGATTCGAGGCATCTCGGGCGGCTCGTTGCCCGGCAGGCCTGGGACAAGGCGCGATCGTACATCCAGGGTGAGGCCTGACCGGGCCACTCCTCAGGCTGATCCGGCGCAGGTGCCCCTACCCAAGGAGACGTCGACGCGCCTCAGCAGCCCATCACCGACTCTCACCTCGAGGGTGGCGCACTGTGGCCCATCCACGATGAAGCTCCCGTTGAACTGGGTCGGTCCGGGGAAGGATGGGTCTCCTTTCGGACACGCCCGGAATGTCACCTCCGTGTCCCCGTCGGCTATCTGGCGCGAGTTGAAGGCTTCCGGGTCGTACAGGAGAGCCAAGTGGCCGCGGTCGTCGCGCGGAACGGACACCGTAACCTCGGTTCCCCGATCGACCACCGCCAACGCCTTGACGGACTTGAAACCGTCCTTGTCAGGCACGAACTCACGCCGCGGCGCCGTCGCCGCGAAGGGAAGCCCCACGAAGGCGATCGGGCCCACCACGACACTCCGATCTCGCCAGTCCTTCCCGAGGTCTCCGTAGACCTTCTGCTCGCAGGTACGAACGTAGTAGCCGGTCGGAGAAAGGGTGGTGGTCGAGACCTCGGAGGGAGCCGGGGAGCGACTCGGAGACCCGCCCTCTGGGGTACCTGGTCCGGTGCACGCGGCGAGCAGCGCGAGCCCCACGACCGGGCCTCGCACCAAGAAGACCGGCTTACGCATCTGTCTTACCGTACGCGCCGAGCTCGCCAGAGGTTCCTGTGCCGCTATCGTGTCCGCGTGCCAGAGCACAAGGAGATCCTCGAGGTCGCGGGCCGAGAGGTGACCATCTCCAACCCGGACAAGGTCTTCTTCCCGCACACCGGACACAACAAGCTCGATCTGGTTCGCTACTACCTGGCTGTGGCCGACGGGGCTCTCGGTGGCGTCGCGGCGAGGCCGATGGCCCTGAAGCGTTTCGTGAACGGCGCGGAGGGCGAGTTCTTCTTCCAGAAACGCGCGCCCACCTCCCGGCCCGAGTGGATCGAGACCATCGAGCTCAGCTTCCCGTCGGGGCGGACGGCCCACGAGATCGTTGTCCGCGACCCCGCCCAGCTGGCTTGGGTGGTGAACCTGGGATGCATCGACCTCAACCCGCATCCGGTGCGCGCCGACGACCTGGACCACCCGGACGAGCTTCGGGTCGACCTCGACCCCGTGCCCGGCGTGGCATGGTCGCAGATCCTGGAGGTCGCCCTCCTGACCAAGGACGTGCTCGAGGCGTTCGATCTCATCGGTTGGCCGAAGACGTCCGGCTCCCGCGGGTTCCACGTCTATTGCCGGATCGAGCGACGGTGGACGTTCCCGGAGGTCCGTCGCGCCGCCGTGGCCCTGGCTCGTGAAGTGGAGCGGCAGGCGCCGGACCTGGCCACGAGCAAGTGGTGGAAGGAGGAACGCCACGGTGTTTTCCTCGACTACAACCAGAACGCCAAGGACCGCACGGTGGCCTCGGCCTACTCGGTGCGCCCCACGCCCGACGCGCGTGTGTCCGCGCCCCTGCGATGGGAGGAGGTGGAGGATTGCGATCCCGAGGCGTTCACGATCGGGACGGTGCCCGAAAGGTTCTCGAGCACTGGTGACCCGTGGGAAGGGATGGATGGCGAGCCGGGATCACTCGAGCCCCTCCTCGATCTGGCCACGCAGCACGAGGCCGCAGGGTTCGCGGACGCTCCCTGGCCCCCCCAATTCGCCAAGCAGCCGGCCGAGCCGCCACGGGTCCAACCCTCCAAGCGACGACGAGCCGGGCCTGCTACGCGGGAGGGGATCGTACCCCCTCCGGCTCCCGGCAAGGCGAGCGGTCCAACGGGCCGGCGCCGGACGAAGATGCCGCTCATCGAGATCGCCCGGGCGGCCACGGAAGCCGAGGCGAGGGAAGGATTGGAGCGCTGGAAAGAGCGCCACCCGGAGGTGTGGTCGTACCTGGACCCGCCCGACGTGCTGGTGGATTCGATGCGGGGACGGAGCACCACCTGGACCCGGATCCGGCTCAACCTGCGGAACGTGCCCGAGGAGCGCCGCCCGCCCCAGGAGGCTCTGGAGGTCGACTACGACCCGTGGGAGGGCCACGAGGGACCCACCCCGCGCCGGTTGATTTCCCCTTGACAGGCGCCCGGCCCTGCCACTACCTTGTATTGCATGGTAGCTGGTCAGGACAGGTTGTTGACACAGATGCGACGGGGCACGCTCGAGTACTGCGTTCTGGCGCTGCTTCGCTCGGAAGAGCGCTATGGCTTCGATCTCGTCAAGGCCCTGGCGGCGGGGGGCGACGGCCTGGTCACGAGCGAGGGCACGATCTATCCGCTGCTCACCCGTCTCCGCCGGGATGGCCTGGTCACGACGAGCTGGGAGGAGTCGCCGAGCGGCCCGCCCCGACGCTACTACCGACTGACGCCCAAGGGCGAAAGAGCCCTCACCGAGTTCGTCGACGAGTGGCGGCGATTCCGGGATGCAGTGAACCACTTCATAGAAGGAGGGCACCAGTGATCATGACGAGGCACCCAGCAGTCGACGAGTATCTTGGGCGCCTTCAACGGTCTATGAGGAACCTCCCCGCTGGGCGGCGTAGCGAGATCGTCGAGGAGATCGAAGAGCACATCGAGGAGATGCTGGCCGAGATGGAAGCAACGGCGAGCGACGCCGACATCCGCAACGCCCTCGAGCGCTTGGGCGATCCCGACGACATCGCGGCCGAGGCCAGGGAGCGCTTCGGTATCAGGCCTGCGAACCCGAGCTGGACCGACACGGCTGCGGTGATCCTTCTCCCGATCGGGGGGTTGGTGCTGCCGGTGATCGGGTGGATCGTGGGCGTGGTGTTGCTGTGGATCTCGGATGTGTGGAGCATCCGCGACAAGCTGATCGGCACGCTGGTGGTTCCGGGCGGGCTCCTGCTCCCCCTCGGCATGATGGTCATGGCGGTTGGACCGGCCGTGAGCACTTCGTGCGTGGTCTTCCCCGGAGGGGTCTCCGGCGCGTGTGGTTCCAGGCCAGCGCCGCTGGGGGGGACGGTCGCCGCATCGATCTTGCTGGCGTTGCTCCTGCTCGCTCCGCTCGTCGTGGCCGTCTATCTGGGCCGGAAGCTCCGTCGGGCTCGCCTCTCGACCGCGTGAGACCCCCCAGGACGGCATCGTGATGATCGAGCGGGGGAACGTACCGGGCTTGGCCGAGCCCCCCGGTTACACCCACTACGCGGCGATCTCTGGCGCCCGGCTGGTGTTCCTGGCCGGCCAGGTGCCGTTGGATGAGCGCGGCGAGTTGGTTGGGCCCGGCGATCACGTGACCCAGGCACGTCAGTGTCTGGCCAACCTCGCAGCGACATTGGGCGAGATCCGCGCGAGCCCCGCAGACGCCATTCGCACCACGATCTACGTCGTGGCCTCCGAGCAGCGACACATGGCTGAGGTGTGGCGGACCGTGCTGGAGTCCGACTTGGGAGACGCCGCCAGGACGGCGGCCACCCTGCTCGGCGTGCAGCGGCTGGGCTATGAGGGACAGCTGGTCGAGATCGAAGTCACCGTGGCCCTTGCCCAGGGTTGATCCCCGATTATGGCCGGTCGGAGGGGTGAGGGCTACGGGAAGCCTGGAGTGAACACTTCGTACGAGGGGTCGATCATCAGCCGCTCCCCGTCCTCCTCTCCGAGGACTCCCTCCACCACCATGCGAGCTCCAGGGATCACGCCGGGATGGATTCGCGCCCCAACCAGCGGACCGCCTTTCCCAGGGGGACCCCTACCACGGACCGAAGGATCTTCCGAGTCGTTCTCCAGAGTTGTTCCGTCCTCACGGCATTCTCCAAGCGACTTTCAATGGCCATGTTCCGAGGGGAACGCTACAGCCAGTGGGAGATCGGGATATCGGTGGTAGATGAATGGTTGCCGGCCCCACGTGGCGAGGAGGATTCTTCGCCGTGTCGATTTCGGGGATCCCCGTCCGACGCACTCGTAGAGTCAGGTCCACACTCGGTCCACGGGGTCCGGGGTCCGGCTCGAACAGAAGGGAGGCACGATGCCCAGGTTCCTGATGTTGGTGAAGGGCGACCCGAAGCCGGGCCAGCTTCCGAGCGAGGAAATGCTCGCAGCGATGGGCAAGTACAACGATGAACTGGCGAAGGCCGGCGTGCTGCTCGACCTCTCCGGCCTCCACCCGAGCTCCGAGGGCGTGCGCGTCCAGTTCTCTGGCGGGAAGCGGACAGTGACCGACGGGCCCTTCACGGAGTCGAAGGAGCTGGTCGCCGGCTACTGGATCATCCAGGTGAAGTCGAAGGACGAGGCTGTCGAATGGGCCAAGCGGGCTCCGATGGACGCCGGTGCCGAGATTCCCGATGAGGCCGTGATCGAGATCCGGCAGGTATTCGAGCTCGACGAGTTCGGGGAGAGTCCTGCGATCGAGCGCGCCCGCGAGCTGGAGAAGGAGCTCGCGAAGAAGAAGGCGTGACCGCTTCGGAGACGCGTCGCGCGATCGACGCGGTCTGGAGGATCGAATCGGCCCGGCTCATCGCCGGTCTCGCCCGAATGGTACGTGACGTGGGGCTGGCAGAGGATCTCGCGCAGGAAGCCCTTCTCGCCGCGCTTCAGCAGTGGCCCGAGTCAGGCGTCCCGGACAACCCGGGCGCCTGGCTCATGGCCGTCGGGAAGCGTCGCGCCATCGACCATTTCCGCCGAGCCGCGACGCTTGAGCGTAAGCACGAGGAGCTCGGGCGTGAGCTCCAGGCCCAGCAGCGGGCGGCGCCGCCGGATCTCGATACCTCGATCGACGACGACATGGGTGACGATCTCCTGCGCATGATGTTCATCGCCTGTCACCCAGTACTGTCCAAAGAGTCGCGCGTCGCGCTGACGCTCCGCTTGCTCGGTGGTCTCTCCACCGAGGAGATCGCCCACGCCTTCCTGGTTCCGGAGCCGACCGTCGCCCAACGGATCGTCCGGGCCAAGCGCACGCTCGCGGAGGCGCGCGTTCCCTTCGAGGTCCCACGCGGGGCCGATCGCGCGACCCGAGTGTCGTCGGTGCTCGAAGTCATCTACCTCATCTTCAACGAGGGATACTCGGCGACCGCCGGCGACGACTGGGTGCGCCCCCCACTGTGCGAGGACGCGCTGCGTCTCGGCCGGATCCTTGCCAAGCTCGCACCGAACGAGCCGGAGGTCCAGGGTCTGGTCGCACTCATGGAGATCCAGGCATCGCGCTTGAGGTCCCGGGTCGGTCCGGGCGGAGAGCCCGTCCTCCTGCTCGATCAGGACCGTTCGCGCTGGGATCAGCTCCTGATCCGTCGTGGTCTTGCGGCGCTCGATCGTGCCGAGAAGCTGGGCGGCTCGCTCGGCCCGTACGCGCTGCAGGCGGCGATCGCCGCCTGCCACGCCCGCGCGAGGACACCGGAGGAGACGGACTGGGGGCGGATCGTGGCGCTGTACGACGCGCTCGTCCAGATCGCGCCGTCACCCGTTGTAGAGCTGAACCGTGCGGTCGCCGTCGCCATGGCATTCGGCCCGGCAGCGGGCCTCGAGCTCGTGGATGCGCTTAGATCGGAGCCCTTGCTGAAGGGCTACCACCTCCTGCGGAGCGTGCGCGGGGAGCTCCTCGCCAGGCTCGGCCGCTTCGATGAGGCACGTGAGGAGTACGGCCAGGCCGCAAGGCTCACCCGCAACGCTCGCGAGCGTGAGCTGCTCGTGGAGCGCGCCACCCCGAGCACCCACCGATCGCCGCCGACGAGGGGCACGTAAGGATTCCGCGCTGCGCGGTTCCTATGTGAAGAGAGGGCCGGACGTGCGTGTGGACACGAGCCCGCATGGCGAGCTGGAGCGTCTGTACCGGGACCAACGGGACCGGATGTGGCAGGCCGTGTTCGCCTTCGCCGGAGACCGGGAGGTGGCGAGCGACGCCGTGGCCGAGGCCTTCGCACAGGCGTTGAGGCTGGGAGACGTGATCCACTCCCCCCGAGCGCTGGCTATGGGCAGCGCGCGGCCGTCGTCCTGCATCACGTCGTCGGATATCCGGCCAGGGAGATCGCCGAAATCCTCGGTTCCACCACGCCCGCGGTCCATGTCCAGCTCAGCCGGGCGCGCAAGCGCCTCCGCTTCTCGAATACAATCCAACGCTCTTCCGGTTCATGGCCAATCTCAACCCTCACCTTCACGACCCGATCGCGGCGGAGCTGGACCGCCAGATCGAGCTGGGGGCGGTGGGTCTGAAGATCCATCCCGTTCATGGTGGGTTGGCCCACGGTGGGCGTCGGTGGTGGTACGAGGGGGCAGCGGCCCAGGCGCTCGCCCGGCCCAACACGTGGAGATCAGCAGCTACTGGAAGCAGTCCGATCTGCCGCTCCTAGCAACCAAGTTCATCTTCGGCTCTGATTGGCCCGGGGTGCCGGGGGTCCGGGCGAATGCTCGGGATCGCCAGCTTGCGTCTTCCACGCGACGCCCTTGAGCGAGTGTTTTATGTGAATGCATTGTCTGTCTACCGTTTCAGCGACGTGTAGGAATCGAAGTCGCCTGCATAGCAGGAGGGAGGCACGCTAAGGGCCTAGAGGGTGGACGACAGCTCGGTCCGGCTCCTCCGCTCGTGGTGGAACCTGACCGGGGCGGAGGGCGATCCGGGAGGGTGGCCCTCTCCTGGGACACCCAACGTCCATGAAGTGTGCCTGCCGCGATAAGGCGACGCCGTCCTACTAAGATGCGTTTGCTGGCTCGTTCGGACGGCCATGAGAGGGGGCAGCGCGATACCCAGTCAACCAACCGCGAGGGCGCCCAAAGGAGCCCTGGTCATTACGGACAGCCGTACGGGGCGGACATACGACGTGCCCATCGAGGACGGAGTGATCCGGGCCACCGCCCTCCGCCAGATCAAGGTGTCGGAGGACGACTTCGGTCTCATGTCCTACGACCCAGCCTTTCTCAATACCGCGAGCTGCCGGAGCGCCGTCACCTACATCGACGGGGAGAACGGGATCCTGCTGTACCGCGGGTACCCCATCGAGGAGCTGGCCGAGCGGAGCACGTTCCTAGAGGTCGCCTACCTCCTGCTTCGGGGCGAGCTGCCCAACAAGGCCGAACTGGACAGGTGGACGGAAGAGATCACCCACCACACATACATCCACGAGAGCCTCAAGAAGTTCATCGACGGGTTCCACCACGACGCGCACCCCATGGGCATCCTGGTGAGCACGGTGGCGGCCCTGTCCACCTTCTACCCCGAGGCCAAGCACAT
>WNFU01018771.1_pt1 | contig 11207 bp, 9 predicted proteins | sample 5400121 | NCBI WGS metagenome assembly WNFU01 (sample SAMN13153360, study PRJNA577476) | soil metagenome | isolation source: 100 cm soil or saprolite under grassland replicate 1 | place: USA:California | collected 2016-06-15
ACCTGCCCGGGATGAGGCTTCGGGCATACGGCAGGGCCAGCTCCTCGCTGCTCCAGGATCTGAGGTCCGACCAAGGCATGAAATGGCTGCCGGCGAAAGACATGTGGCTCACCGCCTTGTCGCTGCACACCCCGGCGGAAAGGATCGGATACGACCTGTCGATCGATGGAGGTGGCCCGCCGCGGCCCTCCGTCCTGGTCCCTCACGGGTCGTCGTGGGTGTGGTGGTTGGCCACCGCCGGGGGTGTCCTTGGAGCCGTCGCCTTGCTGGCGCTGTGGCGGCCGGCCCCGCCGGTGCAGCCCGCCTGAGATTCATCGGGTTCAAAGCTCGAGGCCCTGGAAGAGAGCGTCCAGGGCCTCGCTGCATCTGCCTTCGGTGTCCCGGTTTCCGTAGCGATAAGGTGTGGCTGTGACGCTCATCGTCGGCACGGAGGCCGGCCTTCACGAGCTCGATGCGTCGAGCGGGGCGATCGGCATCCATCTTGCCGGTCACGCGGTGGGATGCATCGCGCCGGAGGGGTCAGGCTGGTGGGTCCTGACGGACGGTGAAGACCTCTGGCGGTCGGATCGGCGGGGGGCCTGGGATCGGGCTGCCACGTCGAGCGGACAGCGGTTGAACTGCCTGTCCTCGACCTCGGCAGGATTGCTCGTTGGCGCGGAGGAGGCCTCGCTGCTCCGGCTGGAGGAGGGGAAGCTCCAGCCCGTGGATGCGTTCGGGGACGTGCCCGGCCGCGACGGCTGGTACACACCGTGGGGCGGTCCACCGGATGTTCGCTCCATCAGCGAGGACCCGGGACGAGCGATCTTCGTCAACGTGCATGTGGGGGGTGTCGTGCGCTCGACCGATGCCGGCAGGACATTCCACCCAACGATCGACATCGACACCGACGTCCACCAGGTGCTGGCACCTGCGGGAAGACCAGGACTCGAGTTGGCGGCGACCGGGGCCGATGGGGTGGCGGTGAGTTCCGACGGAGGAGAGACCTGGAGCTTCGTCACCGAAGGTCTGCATGCTTCGTATTCGCGGGCTGTGGCGGTTGGGGGAACCACTCTCCTGGCATCCGCCTCCACCGGGCCGAGAGGGGGGCGGGCTGCCGTCTACCGCCGATCGCTGACCGGCGACGGACCGTTCGTCAAGTGCGTCGAGGGACTGCCCGAGTGGTTCTCCCAGAACATCGACACGTTCTGCCTGGCGGCCTCTGGCTCGCTGGCAGCCTTCGGCACGGAGGAAGGCTCCGTGTACATCTCGGAAGACGAAGGCCAGTCGTGGCGCCGACTGGCCAAGGATCTGCCGGCGGTTCGCTGCTTGGCTTTCGCCTGACCGGCGAGTTGCTAACTCCGATAGACCGGCGTCAACCAGTCCATGTATTCCTCGACCTCGCCGTGGACGGCAGAGAGGTACAGGTCCTGGATCGATCGGGTGATCTCGCCCATCTTGCCATCCCCGATCCGGCGACCGTCTACCTTGGTCACCGGGGCCACCTGCACGCCCGTCCCGCACAGAAAGATCTCGTCGGCGACGTAGAGCTCGGTCCGGTCCACTCGCCGTTCGGTGACCGGGACCCCGAGCCTCTCGGCCAGCTCCATGATGGTGCCCCGGGTGATCCCCACCAGGATGTCGTCGGCCACGGCGGGGGTGATGAGCTTGCCGTTCATCGCCAGGAAGATATTGGCTGCGCTGCCCTCCGATACGTGCCCGTCCTGGGTGAGAAGGATCGCCTCGTCGAACCCGGCCTGCTGAGCGTCGGCGATGGCCAGGGCGGCGTTGATATAGCCACCCGTAGCCTTGGCTCGGGCGGGGATGGCGTTGTCGTCATTGCGCCGCCATCCCGAGACCGTGACAGACAGCCCCTTCTGGATGTCGAAATAGTCGCCCATGGGAGCGGAGAAGCAGCAGAACGCGTCCTGCAGGTGGAGCAGCCCCACCTTGATGACGGGGGAGGCCTTGTAGGCGATGGGCCGCACATACACGTCCTCGCGGTAGGCGCTTTGCTTGACGACTTCCACTGCGATGTCACAGAGCTGTTGGGCATCCAGTCCCAGCTCGATCCGGAAGAGCCGCGTCGAGCTCAACAGCCTCCGGAAGTGATGATGCAGCTTGACCAGATAGATCTGTTCGTGCTCGGGATTCCAGTACCCGCGGATGCCCTCGAAGCAGCCCGTGCCGTAATTGAAGGCATGCGTGGCGATGGAGATCTTCGCTTCCTCCATCGGGACGAAGCGCCCGTCGAGATACGCCACCCCGCGCGCCCCGAAGCCCGCTCCAGTCACGCGCACACGATACCAGTGTCCGGGGGCGGCATTGCCCAGCCGTCCTGAGTGCCGCAGACTACGGCCGCGGGAGCCACGACAGGGGAGCGATGGTCGGAGAGAACCAGGCGCCGGAGGGGATCGGCCTGGCGCACCTGTCGCTCGTGGACCACCACTGCCACGGCGTGGTCGCCGGTCCCCTCGAGCGATCTGGGTTCGAGAACCTGATCAACGAGGGATTCGACCCGCCACCTCCCGGCGTCAGTCACTTCGACGCGCCGATCGGGCTTGCGGTGCGCCGCTGGTGCGCGCCGGTCCTCGACCTGGACCCGCTGGCGTCAGCCGAGGAGTACCTGGTCCGGAGAGAAGATCTCGGGCCCGAGGAAGTCAACCGGCGGCTGCTTCGGGGAGCTGGTCTAGGAGCACTGTTGATCGATTCCGGCTACCGAGGAGACGAGCTCTTGGATCTCCCTGGCATGGGCGGGGTTGCCGGCGTGCCGGTCCGCGAGGTGGTCCGGATCGAGGCGGTCGCTGAGGCGGTGGCGGCCGAAGGACCCGAGGCGGGCGCGTATCCGGATGCGTTCGAAGAAGCCCTGGCCCAGCGGGGGGCGAACGCGGTTGGCCTCAAGACCATCGTGGCGTACCGCGCCGGGTTCGTCATCGATCCAACACGGCCGACTCGCGAGGAAGTCGTCCGTGCGGCTGGAGAGTGGTTCCACTCGATCGGCGAAGGGCGCGACCGGCTGACCGACCCCGTGCTGTTGCGGCACGGGATCTGGACGGGCGCCGCGATCGGGGCCGAGCGAGGGTTGCCTCTGCAGATCCACTCGGGCTTCGGCGACACGGACCTTCGGATCAATCAGGCCAATCCTGCGCTGCTCACCGATCTCGTCAAGTGTCTTGACCGCGACCTCCCGGTCAACGTGGTGTTCCTTCACTGCTACCCATACCACCGAGAGGCTGGCTATCTGGCGGCGGTCTTCCCTCACGTGTACTTCGACATCGGGTCCGCACTGAACTACACGGGACCGAGCGCCAGGGGCTTCATGTCCGAAGCGCTGGAGGTGGCTCCCTTTACCAAGCAGCTCTTCTCGTCCGATGCCTTCGGCCTCTCCGAGCTGTACTTCCTCGGCTCAGTCCTGTTTCGGAGGGCCCTGGGAGCGATCCTGGAGGAGTGGATCGGGGAAGGTCAGTGCACGACCGAGGACGCCCGGCGTATCTCGAAACGGATCGGGCGCGAGAACGCCCTGCGGATCTACCCCGTCGACATGTAGACGTTCTTCAGCTCGGTGTAGTACTCGAGCGCATGCGGGCCGAGCTCGCGGCCGAGCCCCGACTGCTTGAAACCGCCGAATGGGGTGTTCACGCGGACCGAGGTGTTCGAGTTGATGGAGAGCGTTCCCGTGTCGATCGCTCGAGCGACCCGCAGCGCGCGGCCGCCGTCGCGGGTCCAGATGGACCCTGAGAGCCCGTAGATGGTGTCGTTCGCCAGCCGGATCGCGTCCGCCTCGTCGTCGAAGGGGATGACGGCAGCCACCGGGCCGAAGACTTCCTCGCGGGCGACGCGGTCGTCGTTCGAGACCGGGCACAGTACCGTCGGCGCGAACCAGTAACCCGGGCCCTCGGGGGAGGCTCCCCGAAAGGCGATCGGCGCGCCATCCTCGAGGTACGAAGCGACCGTCGAGCGCTGGCCGGCAGAGATGAGCGGCCCCATCTGGGTCTGCTCATCCAGCGGGTCGCCCACGCGCAGCGCCGAGACGGCCTTCTCGAACACCTCCATGAACCGATCGAGCGCCGGCCTCTCCACCAGGATGCGCGACCGGGCGCAGCAGTCCTGTCCGGCGTTTCCGAACACCGCCGATGGCGCAGAAAGTGCGGCCTGTTCCAGGTCGGCGTCGGCGAAGATGACGTTGGCCGACTTGCCGCCCAGTTCCAACGTCACCCGCTTGATCGACTGCGCGGCGAGCTGGCCGACTCGTTTCCCAACCTCCGTCGAGCCGGTGAACGCGATCTTGGCGACGTCTGGATGCTCCACCAGCCGCTCACCGATCGTTCGGCCCGGTCCAACCACAACGTTGAAGACGCCCACGGGAAGACCCGCGTCGAGACCGATGCGTTCGACCTCGAGCGCGGTGAGCGGCGTCAACTCCGCCGGCTTCAGCACCACGGTGTTGCCGGCTGCCAGCGCCGGCGCCACCTTCCACGTGGCGAGCATGAGCGGAAAGTTCCAGGGGGTGATCAGCCCGACCACCCCCAGGGGCTCGCGGAAGGTCATATCCACGCCTCCCGCAACGGGGATGGTCCTTCCGAAGAGCCGCTCGGGCGCGCCCGCGAAATAGTGGAAGGCGTGGACGACCATGCCCATCTCGCCCCTGGCGTCGGCGATGGGCTTGCCCACGTTCCGGGCCTCGATCTTGGCCAGGTCTTCAGCCCGATCTTCGATGGCTTCGGCGAACCGCCGCAGAAGACCCGCTCGGTCACTGGGCGCCATCGCGCGCCAAGTCGGGAAGGCTCCCTTAGCTCTGGCGATGGCTTCTTCGACGTCCTCGATCTGAGCCTGTGGCACCTCCGCCAAAATCTGCTCCGTCGCTGGTTCGAGGACCTTCACCGCTGGTGTCGTGCTGGTAGCCATGTCGATGCCTCCCCGCGGCAGCCGCTAACCCCCCGCTGATAAGATGCCACAACGACCTCTTCCAGGTCATCCAGCTGAATCCGGTGCTGCGATGAGGGGGCTGATGGAGTGTCGGAACCGTACGTTGACATCCCCGCCTCGCACGTTCTCCATCTGGAGCTCCAGCGTCGTTACCCGATAGTCGTCCGCGCTGAGGGCGTCTGGGTGGAGGACTCCGTCGGCCGACGCTACCTGGACGCGATGAGCGGTGGTTCGATGGCCGCAACCCTAGGTCATGGGCGGCGGGACATCATCGCGGCGGCGCGCAAACAGGCCGAGCGCCTGGCGTATGTTCACAACGAACGACTGACGAATCCGGCCCAGGAGCGCCTCGCCAACGAGCTGGCCGAGGTGGCGCCGGACGGGTTCACCCGCGTGCGTTTCGTGACGGGGGGATCCGAGGCCAACGAGTTGGCCCTCCAGCTGGCCCGCAGCTACCACGTCGAGCGAGGGCAGCCGCACCGCTGGCAGGTCATCTCGCCGGCGCAGGCATACCACGGACCGACCATCGCCACGCTCGCGCTGACGGGCAGGCCTGGACTGAGGGGGCCGCTCGGTCCATACATGCCGAATCATCTGCACATCCCACCCAGCACATGGCGTTTCGACCCGACAGGCGAAGAGGCGCTCCGAGCCCTGGACAGCGTCCTCGACGAAGCCGGGCCCGAGAACGTCTCGGCGTTCTTCTGCGAGCCGATCAGCGCCGCGGCGCTGCCCGGCTACAAGCCGCCCCAACGGTTCTGGGAGGGCCTGGCCGAGCGACGCGAGCGGTACGGGTTCCTGGTCTGCTTCGACGAGGTCGTCACCGGGGTCGGACGAACGGGGCGCTGGTTTGCCGGGAGCGGCACGCCGCTGGTGCCCGACATCATCGCCACGGCAAAGGGGCTCGGCGCCGGATACGCGGCCATCGGCGCCGTGCTGTGCCGGGAGCCGGTGTACCAGGCATTCGCCCAGGGGTCCAGGCGTTTCACGCTCGGGCACACCTGGGACGGTGCGCCCCTTTCGTGCGCGGTGGGCCTGTCCGTCCTCCACGTGCTGCGCTCGGAGGGCCTGGTCGAACGGGTCGGCGACCGCGGCCGGCGCCTGCGCAAGGAGCTCGCCGCGGCGCTTCAGGAGATCCCGATGGTTCGCGAGGTACGCGGCCATGGATTCCTCCTCGGCGTGTCGTTCGTGGATCCTCGTGACGGAGAGTCCTTCCTGCCGCCGGAGCTCGGTGTGGCGGGCAGGATCGACGGCGCCGCCTTCCACCGGGGGTTGATCACCCTTTCCACCCAGCCCACACGGGACGGGTATGCCGGCGACCAGACGCTGTTCGCACCGCCCTTCACGAGCACCGACGACGAGCTGGCGGAGATGGTGGCTCGCTTCGCCGAGTCGGTGCGGCACGTCGCAGGCGAGGTGGAAGCGCAGTTGGAGGTGCGCGAGCCGGCGTCGCCCGTCTCCGGGAGGGATTCGCGATGATCGGTCGGAAGTCCAACCTGCGCGCGCTCGTCGTCCAGAACGAGGGTGCTTCGCCACCAGGCTTGATCAGCCAGTGGCTCGACGAGGAGGCGGCCGACGTGTCGATCCTCCGTATCGATGTCGAAGAACGTGAAGTGGATCCGCGCGATTACCGACTGCTTGTCCCACTGGGCTCGGAGTTCCCCGCCTACGACGAGTCGCGGCAGTTCGTGGAGCGGTCGAGACGACTCCTGGAGAGGGCCGTCGACGCGGACGTGCCGGTGCTCGGGGTGTGCTTCGGCGCGCAGCTTCTACGCCGGACCGCAAGCCTTCGTCAGCGGGCGGCACCTCGGAGTGCAGTTCCATCCGGAAGTGACCCCCGAGATCATGGAGACGTGGGTGCGAACGTACCGTCACGAGCTCGATGACGAGGGCGTCGACCCGGATGCCTTGCTGGAGGAGACCGACCGTCGAGCCGAGGACAGTCGCCGTGCCTCACAGGCTCTTCTCAGGCGTTACCTGGAAACGGTGGCTCGCCTGCGCTCGGATTCGCGAGCGCGGAGCGGCTGAGCAGAAGCGGAGGAGGACGAGTGCAAGCCGTGGTTCGTTCGGAGAGCACCTCCGTATTTCCTCGTCTGCTCGATCTGGAGTACCCCAACATCGAACGTGGCGAAGGAGTATGGCTGTACGCGACAGACGGCCGGCCCATCCTCGACGCGTGTTCAGGTGGGGCGATGGTGGCCTGTCTCGGCTACGGCGTGCATGAGGTGATCACCGCCGCGGCCGGGCAGGCCGAGCGCATCGCCTACATGTACGCGCACCACTTCAGCAACGAGCCCCAGGAACGGCTCGCCGACCGATTGATCGATGTCGTCGCCCCCGAGATGACCCGCGTGCGCTTCGTCTCGGGCGGTTCGGAGGCCAACGAGACCGCGCTCAGGTTGGCCCGGAGCTACCATGTCGAACGCGGCGAGCCCGACCGTTGGCGGGCGATCTCGCCGGCCCAGGCGTATCACGGCTCGACCATGGGCACGCTCGCCCTGAGCGGTCGCCAGGCCCTGCAGAACCCCTACACGCCGTACCTGGCCAGCTACGGGCACCTCGCCCCGGCCACGTGGCGGTTCGATCCCACCGGCCAGGCTGCCCTGGACCAGCTGGATCGTGTGCTCGAACAGGTCGGGCCGGAAACTGTTGCCGCATTCTTCTGTGAGCCCGTGAGCGGCGCCGCCCTCCCGGCATACTCACCGCCCGAACTCTTCTGGCAGGGCCTCGTCGAACGTCGCGAGCGGTACGGCTTCCTGATCTGCTTCGACGAAATAGTGACTGGCATGGGCCGGGTGGGGAGCTGGCTTGCTGCTCATCAGCTGCCGATCGAGCCGGACATGGTGACTCTTGGGAAGGGACTCGGCGCCGGCTATGCTCCGCTCGCCGCCGTGCTGTGCCGGGAGCATGTCTACGAAGCGATCGACAAGGGCTCGCGGGAGTTCGACCTGGGCCACACGTGGGATGGTGCACCGCTTCCCTGCGCGGTCGGGCTGGCCGTCCTGGACGTACTTGTCGAGCGAGGGCTGGTCCAACGAGTGGCTGAGCGGGGGCCCAAGTTGCGCGACGAACTGGAAGCGGCGCTCGCGGGCTCCGAGATGGTCCGCGAGGTGCGAGGCCGCGGCTTCCTGCTCGGCGTGGAGCTCGTCGACCCTCGCGACCGTGAGTCTTTCCTGCCCGACGAGCTCGACGTCGCCGCGCTCGTGGACCAGACCGCGATCGAGCACGGCCTGCTGGTCACCTCGGCGCACTCGACGCCCGACGGCTACACCGGTGATCAGATCCTTCTCGCTCCCGCGTACGTCAGCACGGACGAGGAGCTCGACGAGATGGTGCGACGCTTCGCCGCCACGATCGCCGACGTCGAGGGCACCGTGACAGCCGCCCTCGAAGGAACGCCCGGCGAAGGACGCGGCCGATGAATGGCGTGGAAGCTCCGGCCCAGCCGGACGAACGGCCTGTCGCGGAGGAAGACACGGTGCGACCGTCTGGGGACGCGGAGTTCGTGCTCCTGGGGATCCCCGACGTCAACGGATCGATCCGGGGGAAGGCCTTCCGGCCAGCCGCGTTCGAGTCGGCGCTCCGGCATGGCACGGTGATGACCGATCTGCTGCTGGGGCTCGACCCGGTCGACACCCCGATCACCGACTACGAGCGGTTCGGGATCCGCACCGGCGCCGCGGACCTCCTCGTGCACCCGGACCCGGACACCCTTCACGACATGCGGTGGCGACCGGGTTGGCGCGTCTGTCTGGCCACACCGAGCTGGCCGGACGGCAGCCAGTGCGAATTCGCTCCCCGAGAGGTCCTGCGCCACGTTCTCGGGGCAATGGGCGATGTGGGATACGAGGTTCTGGCGGCGGTGGAATACGAGATCAGGCTGCGCGATGCGGGGGGCCACCCGCTGTCGAGCGGGATCAGCTACAGCTTGGCCGAGCTGGGGCGTTTCGACGCGTTCGTGGCGGCGCTGGTGCCGGCGCTGGAAGGGCTGGGCATCGAGCTGTGGGCGGTCCATACCGAAGCGGGACCGGGCTTGCTGGAGCTGAATCTCGGCCCACAGCGGGGACTCCGCGCCGCCGATGACGCGGCCCTCGTCAAGTTCGCCGTCAAGGAGCTGGCAGCGTCGATGGGGTTGCGTGCGAGTTTCCTCGCCAAGACCGTGTCGGGTGAAGAGGGTTCGAGCGGCCACATCCACATGTCCTGCTGGAGTGGCGAGAGCAACGCCTTCGCTCCTCCCGGCTCGTCGGCCCCGCTTCCACTACTGATGCACGCATCCATCGCCGGGATTCTCGAGCACTTGCCGGCTGCCTCGTTGCTGCTCAACCCCACCGTCAATTCGTACAAGCGGCTCGTTCCCGGCTGGTTCGCTCCGGTCAACGTGAGCTGGGGCCTGGAGAATCGCTCCACGGCCGTCCGGGCCATCCGCTCCTCTCGGCCGGAGCTCTGCCGTCTCGAGTGCCGCCGCCCCGGTGCCGACGCCAACCCGTATCTGGCGTTGGCCGCGCTGGTCGCATCGGCCGCCGACGGGATCCGGCGCACCGCGGATCCACCGGCCCCAGTTGAGGGAGATGCCTACGAGCGCGCCGATCTCCCCGAACTGCCGGGCTCGCTGGAGGCCGCACTGAGAGCCTTCGAGGACGACACGATATTGAGGCAAGCGTTGGGGGAGCATTTCAGTGAGTATTACGTGACCTCCCGAGCTTGGGAGCTGAAGGCTTGGCGCGAGACGGTCACCGATTGGGAGCGCGAGCGGTACGAGCGAGCGGTGTAGGGAGCCATGGTTACGATCCAGGACCCATCCGACACGATGGAGCAGGTGCTCACCGGGTGGCGGGAGCAGGGGATCCGAAATGTCCGATTCGAACTGCCCGACATGCACGGCACCAGCCGTTCGAAGATCGTCCCGATCGATCATGCCGATCGGTATGCCCAGAAGGGACTGAACATGTATGGGGGGACGGCCGTCCTGGATAGCCGGTCGGACGTCGTCTCCGGCACGCTCTACAACGAAGAGGTCGCCTACGCCGATCAACTCCTGCGCCCGGACCCTTCCACTGCCGCCGTCGTTCCATGGGTGGAAGCGACCGCACGGTTGATCTGCGACGGTTATTGGGCGCACGGACGCCCGTTGATGGCTGCTCCCAGACACGTGTTCAGGCGGGTGCTGGAGCGCTGCCGGGAGGTTGGGTACGAGCCGCTCATCGGGATCGAGTACGAGTTCTATCTTCTCGATCCGGAAACTCGTCTTCCTCTGTTCTCTGGGCCGCACATCTTCAATACGGTGCGGAACACCTGGGTTCCGGTCATCGAGCGCATCGTCGCGGACATGCGCGTGTACGGGATCGACATCATCACGGCGAATTGCGAGTACGCGGGTTCGCAGTGGGAGATCAACTTCCGGCCGGCCACCGGCATGGCCGGACCCGATCAAGCCTTCAGCTTCAAGAACGGGGTCAAGGAACTTGCCCGCAGCGAAGGCCTTCTTGCCACGTTCATGACGAAGCCATTTGCCGACTCCGCGGGCTGCGGTGCCCACACCCACATGAGCCTGCTGTCACGCGATACCGGCGAGCCGGCGCTGGCCGATCCGAGCGACGCGATGGGGTTTTCCAGAGTGGGCCGCCAGTTCATGGCCGGGCAACTGCGCCACGCCCGCTCGATCTACGCTCTGCTCGCGCCCACGGTGAATTGTCTGAAGCGCCGGCGCCGTCACACGTTCAGCCCGACGAACGTGTCCTGGGGCGTCGAGGATCGCAGCGCGTTCCTCCGGGTGAAGGGAGGTTCTCCCGAGGACCGCCACATCGAGAACCGCGCGCCGTCGGGGCTATCGAACCCGTACCTCGCCAGCGCCGCCCTATTGGCGGCGGGGCTTCTCGGTATGACCGGGGAACTGGAGCTGGAGCCGCCTGCTCGGCCCCCTGCGGAAGAGGACGAAACCAAGGAACCGCTGCCGACCAGCCTGGAAGAGTCACTCCAGTTGCTGGAGTCCGACGAGAAGCTCGTGGAGCTCCTCGGGAGCGAGTTCATCGAGGCGTACACGGTCATGCGTCGGCACGAGCTCAACCGCCTGGCCGACCACGTGACCGACTGGGAGCTCGAGGAATACCTCGAGATCTTCTAGAGACGCTACTCTCCCTCCGCACCCCCCGTGGGTGCCTCGGACTTCGACTCCGCAGCAAGGACAGCCACAGGACGGCGGTGGGTCAGCTCTGAGATCACGTAGATGCCGACGCCCACCACGATGGCCACCCCGGTCATGATCAGGAGCCAGGTATTCCACTCGGAAAGCTTGGGGAAGAAGTCGG
>WNFU01009214.1_pt1 | contig 11204 bp, 9 predicted proteins | sample 5400121 | NCBI WGS metagenome assembly WNFU01 (sample SAMN13153360, study PRJNA577476) | soil metagenome | isolation source: 100 cm soil or saprolite under grassland replicate 1 | place: USA:California | collected 2016-06-15
TGCGCCAGCGCGGTGTCGGGAATCGTGAGGCCCAGCTCTTTCTCCGCCTGCATCAGCGCCAGCCACAGCCGCCGCCACAGACCGATACGGCGGCGGTCGCCCCAAAGCGCCTGCATCGTGGGGGAGGCGTAGCGTGCGGAGAGCGGCGAGACCCAGCTCAAACCGCGGCCTTGGCCCGCGCGACCAGCTTGCTCCAGTCGGCGAGGAACTGATCGAGGCCGCGGTCGGTGAGCGGATGCAGCAGCAGCTTTTTCAGGACGTCCGGCGGCAGCGTCGCGACGTCCGCGCCGATCATCGCCGCTTCGACGACGTGACGGGGATGGCGAATCGACGCAGCCAGAATCTCGGTTTCGATGGTGTAGTTGTCGAAGATCGCACGTGCTTCGCGGATGACGTCCATGCCCTCCTGTCCGACGTCATCCAGCCGTCCGATGAACGGGCTCACATACGACGCGCCCGCCTTCGCGGCGATGAGGCACTGCACGCTCGAGAAGCAGAGCGTGACATTGGTGCGAATCCCGTCGGCCGCGAGCCGGCGGACCGCGATCATGCCGGCCTCGATCATCGGAATTTTCACGATGATGTTGTCGGCGATTTTCGCGAGCTCCTTACCTTCCTTGAGCATCCCGTCCGTATCGACCGCGACCACTTCCGCCGATACCGGTCCGTCCACGAGCGAGCAGATCTCTTTCAGCACGTCGCGAGGATCGAGATCGCCCGCCTGCTTGGATAACAGAGACGGATTGGTCGTGATGCCGTCGATCAACCCGGCCTGCGCCGCCCAGCTGATGTCCTTGAGGCTCGCCGTGTCGAGGAAAAACTTCATGACGTAGACTCCTCGGCGTAGAGGTCCGGTGGATAGCGCACCGCCTCCAGGTACAGACCCTGGGGCGGGGCAGGCGGGCTGGCCGCCAGGTTATCGGTCGCAGCAAGCAAACGGGGGAAATCCGCCGGCGGGCGCCGGCCAAGGGCGATGTCGACCATGGTGCCCACGATGAAGCGCACCATGTGATGCAGGAACCGATCGGCCTCGACCGTGAACGCCATCCCCACTCCGTCCGCACGCGGCGCCCATTGCGCAAGCGCCACGCGGCATCGGTAGTGGGCAGTGTTCGCGCCAGCCGCGGCCAGGCCACGAAAGTCGTGCTCGCCAATCAGGACCGCCGCGGCACTCTCCAGCGAGCCGGGATCGAGCGCCCGACCCAGGGCCCATTCGTACGGCTTTCGGAACGGCGACGCCGCACCTTCATCGGTACCGATCAGGTACCGGTACCGCCGCGCGGTGGCGGAGCGCCGTGCATCGAACCCCGACCGCATCACGTGCACCTGCTGAACCCAAATCTCGCGTGGCAGCAGGGCATTGAGTGCGCGACGCAAGTCAATCGCCGGTGCGTCCCACCGCTCGCCGCCCAAAAAGCTGACGGCCTGGCCGAGCGCGTGAACCCCTGTATCCGTGCGCCCCGCGCCCGTCGCTGCCGTCTTGCAGCCCATCAACCGCTCGAGCGCGGCCTCGAATTCGGCCTGGACCGTGCGATCTGCGGGCTGCCGCTGCCACCCTGCAAAGCCACCCCCGTCGTATTGAATCACCGCGAGGTAGGGGCGGCTCGTCACGAGGGGAAAGATGCAACTCGTTGTCACTATTTGACAAGGGTGATAGCCTTAATCCTTCATGGACTCTCCGCTGCGGCGCGCGCTCATCGCCCTCGCCAACCGCCAATCGCTCTCCGAAGATCAAACGGCTGAAGTGTTCGGCGTCGTGATGGCGGGCGAAGCCACGCCCGCGCAAATCGGCGGGCTGCTCATGGGGCTGCGAGCCAAAGGCGAAACCGCCGACGAGCTCGCGGGCGCGACACGCGCGTTGCGTGGCGCGATGGTGCGCGTGACTGCCGCTCACGACCACCTGGTCGACACGTGCGGAACCGGGGGGGGCAGCGTTCCCACGTTCAACATCTCGACGGTTGCGGCATTCGTCGCCGCCGGCGCGGGAGCCGTCGTCCCGAAACACGGGAATCGTTCGTTCACCTCGCGCTGCGGTTCGGCGGACGTGCTCGAGGCGCTCGGCATCCGGATCGTGCTCGACGCGCCATCGGCTACGCGCGTGCTGAACGAAGCGCGCGTGGTGTTCCTGTTCGCCCCCAACTTCCACCCGGCGATGAAGCACGTGGGTGCCGTGCGGCGGGAGCTGGGTACCCCCTCGCTGATGAACCTCGTGGGACCGCTCGCAAATCCGGCGAGTGTGCGGCGCCAGATAATCGGCGTCGCCGAGCCAGAACGGGCGGCGGTTGTGGCCGACGCGCTCGTGCGGCTCGGCGCCGAACACGCCCTCGTCGTCCACGGCCGCGTGGGTATGGATGAGATCTCGCCGCAGGGCGTAACCGACGTCTGGGAGGTGAAGGACGGCGCCGTGCGAAGCTGGGAGATCGATCCCGAGCGGTTCCGTCTCGGCATCAAGGACGTGGGAGAGCTGCACGGGGGCGAGCCGGCGGCGAATGCCGAGCGGCTGGAACGCATTCTGGGAAATGGCTCCGCCGATCCCTCGGGACTGGCGGCGGTCCTGCTCAACGCCGGTGCGGCGATTTACGTGGCGGGAATTGCCGGCTCGCTCGCCGAAGGGATCGGGCGCGCGCGCGAGGTCGTCGCATCGGGGGCGGCGCGGGCCGCGCTCGATCGACTGCGCAAAGCAACCGCTAGTATTTCCTGATGACGCCGACCACCACGCCCTGGACGATGACGTCGCGCTCATTCAGCCGCAGCGGCTGCATCTTCTCGTTGGCCGGCTGCAGCCTGATCCACCCGCCGGGCTCGCGGTAAAACCGCTTCACCGTGGCCCCCTCACCATTGACCAGGGCAATCACAGTTTGGCCGGCGTCGGCCTGGTTGCGTTCCTGAACGACGACGTAATCGCCGTCCTTGATGTGCTCGTCGATCATCGAATCGCCGCGCACCTTGAGGACGTAGCTGCGCCCGCGTCGCGGCAACAGCTCGTCGGGCACGGCGATCGTCTCGTCACTCGTGATCGCTTCGATCGGAGCGCCGGCGGCGACCAGCCCGAGCAACGGCAGCTCCGTGGCGCCGGTCTGCCCCTTGGGCGGGACGACTTCGATCGCCCGGCTCTCGTTATGCGTGCGCCGGATGTACCCTTTGCGCTCGAGATTGGTGAGGTGCTCGTGAACGGTCGCCAACGATTGGAAGCCAAACTGGCGGGCAATCTCCTCGAAGCTGGGGGCGTACCCCTTCTCTTCGATGTGCTTTCCGATGTAGTCCAGGATCTCGCGCTGGCGTCGCGTGACCGGCATTTTGGCTCCCGAAGATATACCGAACACTAATCTACCCGAATAACGACCGAACGCAAGGATGACCCCCGGCCCCCCCCAGCGACCCACGCTCGACGCTATTCTGGCCGTAACCAGGACGCGGGTCGAGGCTCTTAAGGGGAGGGCCGCCGAGCTCGAGCGCCGGGCCGCAGCCGCCCCGCCGGTGCGGCGGTTCCAGGAGCCTACCGACGCGGTCGGGCTGATCGCAGAAGTGAAGCGCCGCTCCCCCTCACAGGGAGATATCCGAACTGATCTCGATCCCGTGCAGCACGCCCGCGCTTATGTCCGGGGGGGCGCCGTGGCCATTTCCGTGCTCACGGACGAAGCGCACTTTGGAGGATCACTCGACGATCTCGAGCGCGTTGCGGCGGCGGTACCGGTGCCGGTGCTGCGCAAGGACTTTGTCCTCGATGAGCTCCAGATAATGGAGGCGCGAGCGGCCGGAGCGAGTGCGATACTCCTTATTGTGCGAGCACTGGCCCCGGACACACTCCAGGCCCTCGCGCGGGCAGCAGCCGGATGGCACTTGCCCACGCTGATCGAGGTTCACTCGGCTGCGGAGCTCGAGCCGGCGCTGGCTGCAGGGCCGGGTGCGATCGGCGTGAACGCGCGAGACCTCGCGACATTCGCCGTCGATTTGCGGCGGGCGGAAGCCGTGATTCGGGACGTCCCGAGCAATGTTGCGGTCGTCGCCGAGAGTGGTATCGAGAGCCGCGCGGACGTGGAACGGGTCGCGGCGGCGGGTGCGGATTTCGTGCTCGTCGGCACGAGCGTGGCGCGGCAGAAAGATCCCGAAAAGGCGGTGAAAGCGTTGGTGGGCGTGAAAAGACAACCGGGAATTCGGTCGTGACTACAGACACCGCCATCGGCCGCTTCGGCCCCTACGGCGGCCGCTACGTCCCCGAGACGCTCATGCACGCGCTCGAGGATCTTGCTCACGTCTACGACGCGGCCCGCAACGATCCGCGATTCTGTGCCGAGCTCGAAGGGTTACTCAAGAACTACGTCGGGCGCCCAACGCCCATCACGGCAGTTCCGCGCCTGTCCGCCCAGGTAGGCGCGCAGGTCCTGCTGAAGCGAGAGGACCTGAACCACACGGGCGCCCACAAGATCAACAACACGCTCGGCCAGGTGCTGCTCGCGCAGCGCATGAACAAGCGGCGCATCATCGCGGAGACGGGGGCCGGACAGCACGGCGTTGCGACGGCGACGGTCTGCGCACGGTTCGGCCTCGATTGCGTCGTCTATATGGGCGAAGAGGACATGCGGCGGCAGCGGCTCAACGTCTACCGCATGGAGCTGATGGGGGCGAAGGTGGTGCCGGTCACATCGGGCACGCGCACGTTGAAAGACGCGACCAACGAAGCGCTGCGCGACTGGGTCACGAACGTCACGACGACCCACTACATCATCGGCTCAGTGGTCGGTCCGGACCCGTTCCCCAGGCTGGTGCGTGATTTCCAATCGGTGATCGGCCGGGAGGCGCGGGCCCAAATGCTGGAGCAAGTCGGCCGCCTGCCGAGCACCGTGGTGGCCTGCGTGGGTGGCGGGTCGAACGCGATGGGGATCTTCACCGCATTCCTCGAGGACAAAGCGGTACAATTGGTCGGCGTCGAAGCGGCGGGGGAGGGAATATCGAGCGGGAAGCATGCGGCGACTCTGGCAGCGGGCCGGCCGGGTGTCTTCCATGGCAGCATGAGCTACTTGCTGCAGGACGCGGACGGACAAGTCCAGCCGGCGCATAGCGTTTCAGCCGGTCTCGACTATCCGGGCGTCGGTCCCGAGCATGCTTACCTGAAAGACAGGGCCCGAGTATTGTATGAAGCCGTGACAGACGAGGACGCGCTGGACGCCTTCGCCGCCCTGTCGCGGCTGGAAGGCATTCTTCCGGCTCTCGAGAGCGCCCACGCTATCGCCTGGGTGATGAAGACGAGGCGAGCCTCTCACGAACTCATCCTGATCAACCTGAGTGGCCGTGGCGACAAAGACGTCGCCATGGTCGCCGAGCTTACGGGAGCAGCGCTCTGACGAATCCGCAGGCCCAGATCCCCGAGCTGGCGCTCCCGCCGTCACAGGTCGAGGAGCTGATGCAGATCGTCAGCAAGGGGATGCGGGCGACGCAGCTGTATCTCCCGAACAATCCCGTCTATCAGCGCGCCGTCGATAACATCCGCAATGCGTTCCGCCAGATCTGGCAGGCGACCGACGACCTGATCTTCGACATCGGCGAGACGGAAATGCGCTGGGAAGATCACGCCATTTACAGCCAAGAACAGCGGAACGAGAGCATCGCCTGGACGCTCTACAAGGACGGCGTCCGGTCGCTCTCATTCAAACCGGGGGTCGAGGACGCCGAGATCGTCCGGTTTCTCGCGGTGCTGCAGCAGGCGAAGAACCTGCAGGCCGACGCGCCCGACGATCTTCTGACGCTGCTCTGGGCGGAAGACTTCCAGTTCGTCACTTACACGTTCCGCGAGCTCGCCAGCGAAAACGCGGTGCCCATCGAACGCACCGAGAAGAGTGCGCCGACGATCGGCGGTGGGGGCGACACGCCCGAGGGCGGCTCGGCGGACCCGACGACGGTGCGCCGTCAGGTGGAAGAAGAGGCGCCGCCCAAGCGCGAAGGGCTCGTGTCGATCGACGACTTCGACACCACGCTCTATTTCCTGGACGACAAGGAGATCGAGTATCTCCACAAGGAAGTCGAGCGGGAGTACGGCCAGGACTTGCGCGGCAACGTGCTGGCGATGCTGTTCGATCTGCTGGAGCTGCAGACCTACGGCACGGTGCGCGCGGAGCTGATCTCCATTATCGAAAACTTCATTCCGTATCTGCTCGGGGCAGGAGATTTCCGGTCGGTCGCCTTCATCCTGCGCGAAGGCAAAGTCATTCTGCAGCGTGCCCGCGAGCTCATTCCGGAGCATCGCCAGGTACTGGAGGGGCTCCCGACCCGGCTGTCCCAGACCGACGCGTTGTCACAGCTGCTGCAGTCGCTCGACGAAGCGACGACCCATCCGACCGAAGACGAGCTGAGCGAGCTGTTCGGGGAACTGCGGGCGGAGGCGCTCGGCACCCTGATGGGGTGGCTCCCCAAACTCTCCAACGAGCGCGTGAAGTATCTCGTCCAGACCTCGGCGGAGCGGTTGGCGCTGGCGCATGCCGCGGAAGTGCTCAAAGCGCTCGCCAGCGAAGACCCGATCGTACAACTCGAGATGGTCCGGCTCGCGGGCCGGCTCAAACTCCCCGGCGCGCCTGAGGGCATGGGCCCGCTGCTGGAGCGCGGCGAGCGCGAGCTGAAGCTCGCCGTCGTGGAGGCCCTGACGACGATCGGCAGCCCGAGCGCAACGCGCTTGCTCGAGAAGGCGATCGACGACACCGAGCGCGACGTGCGGATCACAGCCGTCAAGTTTCTCGGCCAGCGGGGCTACCGGAACGCGTTCTCGCGCATCGAAGCCGCGGTCGTCGGCAACAAGCTCAAGGACTCAGACCTCACCGAGAAGATGGCGTTCTTCGAAGCGTACGGCTCGCTGGCCGGCGAGTCCGGAATCGCGACGCTCGAGAAACTGCTCGTGGCCAAAGGCGGCCTCTTGTCGCGGAAGGAAGATCCCGAAACGCGCGCCTGCGCCGCGATGGCACTCGGGAAGATCCGCACGCCGGCGGCGCGCGACGTCCTCCAGAAGGTCTCGCAGGACAAAGAGGCGCTGGTGCGCAACGCCGTCAACCGCGCGCTGCGCGACGTGGGGAGCGCATGACGACACCGGGAGGCAAGCGCCCCTCGATGATGGAGACCGCCCAGACGACGGACGGTTTCCTCCGTCATGCCGGGCGGGACTTCCTCATCGTGCTCTACACGGCCTTCCGGTCACTCAAGCTGTACCCGATCGAGAACGCGCAGGTGCAGAAGGCGCTCGACGACCTCGCCGGGACAACCAAGCACTTGTTGGATGTGGAGAAGGAGGTCGAGATCCGGCTCCAAGGCGAATTCATCTTCGTCAACTCGACGCGGCTGCGGCTCGACCTCGATAACTACGCCTCATTCTCCCACATTCTGAACGTATTACAGCAGTGCGGCATCGGCGCTGTGCGGATCGACGAGGGCGTGGAACGGCGGCAGCTGCAGGTCTTCGTGTCGCTGCTGCTCGCCTACGCGGCGAAGGAAGCCAATCCCAACAAGCTGTTCGAGCTGTCGCAGAAGCTGAGCGACGGCGGCGTCTCGCACGTGAGCGTCGAGCCGCCGCTCGAGGCGGAAGAGGACGTCGAAGAAGAAGAGCGGCAGAAGGAAGCGGCCAAGCGGACGTATGCGCGCTCGGTCGCCGTGACGAAGGAGGTCATCAACAGTATCCGCATGGGCCGCACCGCAAACGTGAAGAAGGTGAAGCGCGCGGTGCAGGCGATCGTGGACCAGGTGCTGAACAACGAGTCGTCACTCGTGGGGCTGACGACGCTGCGCGACTACGACGAATACACGTTCACTCATTCGGTCAACGTCTGCATCTTTTCGGTTGCGCTGGGACGCAAGCTCGGACTGACCAAGCTGCAGCTCTACGACCTCGGCATGGCGGCGCTGTTCCACGATGTGGGCAAGTCGCGCGTGCCGCTGGAGGTCCTCAATAAGGAAGGGGGACTCACCGAGGAGGAGTGGCGCATCATGCAGGCACACCCCTGGCTCGGAGTCCTCACGCTCTTCGGGCTGCGGGGCTACGGCGAGATTCCGTACCGCGGCATGGTGGTCGCGTACGAGCACCACATGAAGATCGACCTGACCGGGTATCCGAAGTCGATCCGCGGCCGGACGTTGTCGATCTACTCCAAGGTCATCGCGGTCGCCGACGGCTTCGACGCGGCGACCAGCCGGCGCGTCTACCAGACCGTGCCGATTCAGCCGGATCAGGTCCTCAAAGAAATGTGGGAGAATCCGCGCCGCGGGTACGACCCCGTCGTCGTGAAGGCGTTCATCAATCTGATCGGGATCTATCCGGTGGGTACGTGCGTCATCCTCGATACGTACGAGGTCGCGCTGGTGCACAGCTCCAACCCCGACGTCGCCCACGTCCACCGGCCGGTGGTGCGTCTGGTGACGACACCGGACGGCAGTCTGCTGAATCCCGGCACCGTCGTCGATCTCTCGGAGAAAGACGCGGGCGGACACTTCCCGCGCACCATCGTCAAGGTCACCGACCCGGTCAAATACGGTATCAACGTCAGCGATTACTTTGTCTGAGAATGCCATCGCGACGCGGTGGCGAGCCCTCGGCAAATCGCGGGCGCTGATTCCCTATCTGACCGCCGGGTTTCCCACCGCCGCCGTCTCGCTCGACGCGATGCGGCGCGTGGTGGCAGCGGGCGCCGATTTCGTCGAGGTCGGGGTGCCGTTTTCGGACCCGCTCGCCGACGGACCGACGATTCAGCGTACCACGCAGGCGGCTCTGGAGCAGGGGATGACGGTGCCGCGCGTGCTCGAGTTGATTCGTCAGGCCGCGCTCCAAGTCCCCGTCATTATCATGACGTATCTCAATCCCGTGCTGGCCTATGGAGTCCAGCGCTTCGCCACGGAAGCCCACGACGCCGGAGCCGCGGGCGTGTTGCTCACCGATCTTCCCGCGGGCGCCGATCCCGCAGTGGAGCGTACCGTGACGAGCAGCTCCCTGGCCCTGATTCGCCTGGTCGCGCCGACGACTGATGACGCGCGACTCAAGACGGCGCTCACCGGTGCGAGCGGGTTCGTCTACTTGATCTCGCGGCTTGGCGTGACCGGCGCGCGGGCGGACGTCCCGCCCGATCTCGACGCCCAGGTCCAGCGCGTCCGGGCGGCGAGCCCCTCGTCCGCCCATTTGCCGGTCGCGGTCGGCTTTGGCATCGGCACGCCGGCGCAGGCGGCGGCCGCCGCGCGGTCGGCGGATGGCGTCGTGGTCGGGAGCGCCCTGATGGACGCGCTGGCGAAAGATGGCATTCCCGCGATGGAGCGCCTCACGCGCGAGCTCGCCACGGCGGTGCACGCATGAAGATCGCGCGGTTCGTCGCGCTCTACAGTCAGGCGCTGGCCTGGGTGGGCACGGCGCTGCTGATCGCGGTGCTCGCCACGGATCACCGCTGGTTGGGCCAGATCCCCGAGCTCGTCGTGTTGTTCGGCGCCGCGGTGGCGCTGCGCGGTCTCTTCGTTCCGCTGAGCAAGTACTCGTACTTGACGCAGACCGCGCTCGTCGGCGTGGCCGGCAGTCTGCTGGTCGGCGTCCCCGCAACCGGGCTCGCGATCGCGGGCGCGACGCTCGTCACGGATTGGCTGTGGCAGCGGAAACCGCTGCGCGTGGCCTGGATCAACCTGGGTCGCGAAGTCATTACGCTGGTCGCCGCCTTCGGCGTGTATGCGGCCGCGCTGCACTGGCTCGACATGCCCAATGGCGCACCCGTCCTGAGTATCGAGCTGCTGCCCGCCCTCGCCGGGTACGCCCTCGCGTATTTCGTGTTTGGCCGGGTGCTGTTCTACCTCAGCCTCATCATCCGCGCCAAACTGGAGCCGGCGGAACGACTGATGATCGTGCGCTACGAGGTGATCGCGTACGCGGCGACATTGCTCGCGGCCACCATCTTCGTCGGCGCGGTGGTTGCCTGGTCCTTCGGCGCCTGGATTCTCGTCGGCCTCGTGCTCACGTTCCTCGGCCTCCTCCTCAAGCAGATGATCGAAGAGGCGATCTCGGCGGAGGAGCTCAACAAGATCCACGCGATGGAAGCAGTCATCACAGCCAACATCAGTCTCGAGGATTCGTTCGAGCGCATCGAGCGCCTCGCCAACCGCCTCGTGGATTGGGGCGACTTCCGTATCTACCGGCTCCACGATGGTCAACTGTCCCTCGCGCACCGCTCGGCACGGGGGCGGGAGGGGCGCGGGGAACCCTCGTCAGACACGAAGCACCTACGCAACGAGGTGGCGACGCACGGCGAGACCGTTGTCATCGACGATGTCACACGGGACAAGCGCGTCGCGGACGCGCCGCTCGAGGTGCAAAGCCTCGTGATCGTCCCGCTCAAGTTCGGCGATCAGGTCATCGGGACCCTGGAGCTGGAACATCACAAGAAGCACTGTTACCGCCGCCAGGACATCCTGACGATCACGACGTTCGCCAGCCAGCTCGCGACGGCCGTCCACATCACCGATCTGCGCCGGCCCCTCGTCGAGACGGTCGAGCGCATGACGCGGCAGCTCGCCACGATCGCCCAGACCGCCGAGGCGCTCAAAGGCGCCGCGTCCGCGGTGGCGCAGTCGACCGGCGTGATTCGCGAGGGCGTGCGCCGGGAGGAAGGGGAGGTGTCGGGCGGGCTCGAGGCAACCGAGAGCCTCGCCCAGGTCTCGCGTCGCGTCTCCGATGACGGCGCCGGCGCCGCCCGCGCCTCGACGACGGCCAGCGACGTCGCCAGCCGCAACCGCACGCAGATTCGCGAAGCGATCGAGCGCCTCGTCGCCCTGAAGGCGTTCGTGGGTGAAAGCTCGACCAAGGTACAGCAGCTCGGGCAAACGAGCCGCCGCATCACCGGGTTCATCGCGTCCATCCGCGAGCTCGCCGATATGACGAACCTGCTGTCCCTGAACGCGGCGATCGAGGCGGCGCGCGCCGGTAAACACGGCAAGGGCTTCGGCGTCGTGGCCGACGAGGTGCGCCGCCTCGCCGAGCAGAGCGCGACGGCGGCGGTGGAAGCGGGCGAACTGGTGCAGGACATTCATACCCAGGTCGGCGAGGTCGTCGAGCAGATGCGCCGCGGCCAGGTCAACGTCGGTGACGTCGAGGAACTCTCTGCCGCGGCGCTCGAAGCGCTCGACGCGATCGTCGCCGCGACGGCGGAAGCGACGGCGCACGCGGGCCGGATCACCGCGGCGGCGGGAGAGCAGAACAAGGC
>WNFU01009780.1_pt1 | contig 11198 bp, 9 predicted proteins | sample 5400121 | NCBI WGS metagenome assembly WNFU01 (sample SAMN13153360, study PRJNA577476) | soil metagenome | isolation source: 100 cm soil or saprolite under grassland replicate 1 | place: USA:California | collected 2016-06-15
AGTTGGACAGGCAGGAAAGAACTTTTTGAATCTGATGAAAACCTTCGACATCGTCGAAGACCACGAGCGTGCGCCGGTTGGAGACCATGGCAGCGAATAACTTGACAAGGTGACGCTCGCGAGACAATGTGCCACCGCTTGGTAGCACGCCCCACAGCGCGAGGTGATCGCGCAGTTCCTGGTGCAAGGAGCGGCTGCCCCAGCAACGAAGCCAGACGCAGCCGTCCTTGAAGTGGTCGCGCATCAGGTACGCGACTTGCGCGGCAAGTTGGGTCTTGCCGACGCCCGGTCTACCAAGGATCGCTACACGTCTGTCGCCATCGCGTAGAACGCCGGTCAGCTGGTCCAGTTCCTCCCACCGGCCCACAAATGAACCGATCACCGGCGGCAAGGACGAAGTCAGACTGGGCAGAGCAGCGGCCCGGACGCGATCTCCGCGACGCAGAACCCAGCGCATGCGGGGCACGCAGGCCAGATACCCGAGTGCAGCAGCCAGCCGGCTCAGCTTGCCGGGCACTTCGTTGAGGTTCGCCGTCCACTCTTCCTCATAGCGGGCGCAGACTGCGGGGCTGCCAAGCCGGCGGGCCGACCAGCGCACCAGCCGGCTCGGCGAGCAGGTTGCGGGCGCAGACAAGGCCGTCGGGCGTCAACCGGTAAAACCGCCGACGCGGTCCCCGGGCTGCAGGATCGCTGGCCTCCCACTCACTGATCACCCAGCCGCAGTCCTCAAGGCGGGCCAAGATCGGGAACACACTGCCAGTCGGACGACCGATCGCTTTCGCGATCTTCAGCCCGTAGAGGTCGCCTTCAGGTCCAACCAACACCTCAAGCACGTCGAGGGTCGCGTCGGTGACCCTGAACTTGGCCATGAGCTAACGCTAGATGTGTAGAGATAGAAGCGCAAGCGCTGGTAGCCCTTACCCAACTGACCCAAGGTCATCTGCCGGGGCGCTGGCGGCCGACGATCAAGCTGTCGCTCCTGTAGTTCCGTCGACTCAGCCGGTGCGGACTCGCGGCGCCTTCCGTCCCGAAAAGGGCAGCAACGCGGCGGCAACGATCATTGGTTACGCTGGGGGCGGCGATGGATCCCGCCTGGGTGAGCTCCTGCGAACCCGAACCGCCCGATGCGGGCTGATGGCTCCTGGCTGTGCCAGGTGTTCGTTGGTTCGTACGGGAGGTTGTGGTGGGAACGACGCTCGCGGTGGCCGCGGTGCTGGCCGTTACCGCGCTGATCGCCAGCATGGTTTCGGTGGAGTTGGGCCTGTCGGTGGCGGTCATTGAGATCATCGCCGGGATCGTGGTCGGTAACACCATGCATCTGGGTACGCCGCAGTGGCTGGCGTTCCTGGCCAGCTTCGGCAGTGTGGTGTTGACGTTTCTGGCCGGGGCGGAGGTCGACCCGGCCGCGCTGCGCCGGAGTTGGTGGGGCAGTCTGCTGATCGGGTCGCTGTCGTTCGCGGCGCCGTTCGCGCTGGCGCTGCTGGCCTGCCGGTACGCCGCGGGCTGGGACTGGCGGGCGGCGGAGATCGGCGGGGTGGCGCTGTCGACGACGTCGCTGGCGGTGGTCTATGCGGTGCTGGTGGAGACCGGCCTGAACGCGACCAGGATCGGCCAGTTGATCATGTCGTCGACGTTCGTTACCGATCTGGGCACGGTGCTGGCCCTGTCGGTGCTGTTCGTGCGCCCGACCTGGTGGCTGGTGCCGTTCGTGGCCGTCTCCGTCATCCTGGTCGTGATCATGCCCCGGTTGGAGGGGTGGTTCTTCGGCCGCTACGGGTCGCGGGTCATCGAGCCGGAGATCAAGGGTGCGTTCGCGGCGCTGCTGGTGCTGATGTGGCTAGGGGACAAGGCGGCCAGCCACGCGGTACTGCCCGCGTTCCTGCTCGGCCTGGCGGTCTCCCGCACCTTCGAGCGCCACCGCATCACCCAGCAGCGTTTCCGGGTGGTGGCGTTCGCGTTGCTGACCCCGTTCTTCTTCCTGCGCTCTGGGATGAACGTGTCGCTGCCGCTGGTGTGGGCCAACGTCGGCCTGCTCGGAATGCTGCTGGCGGTCAAACTGCTGGCCAAGACGGCCGCGGTCTACCCGCTGGCCCGCCGCTACGCCCAACCACACGCGGCGTTCACCACGCTGCTGATGAGCACCGGGCTGACCTTCGGCACCATCTCGGCCACCTACGGCTACACCGCCAGCATCATCAACCGGGCCCAGTTCTCCGTCCTGGTCTGCGTCGTCGTGCTCACCGCCGTCGTGCCCACGGCGATCGCGCAACGCTTCTTCGCCCCCCGCCCGGCCACCCTCGACCTGCCCGCCAGACCCGAACCACAGCCGTCGGACGCCGAGCCGGTCGGCGACCGTGACGAACGACGCCCATCGACGTGATACCCGCAACGCCAGACCGAGGGAGGCAATGCCCGTGACCGCCCAGTCGTCAGCCGCCGGCCACAGCGAGCACACTGGCGGCATGTTCCGCCGCATCCTGGTGGCCTTCGACGGCTCGGCCGGCTCCCGCCGCGCCTTGCAGGCAGCGCTGGTACTGGCCAAGGAACAAGGCGCCATCGTCACCTCGGTGACCGTGCAGCATCACCTGCCCCGCTACGGTGCCACCGTCGGCGAGGTCGACGAGGAGATCCAGGTCGACGACCAGCAGATGCGTCGGCTCGGCAACGAGGTCGCGGCCGAAGCGGCTCACCATGGCATGCAGGTCCGCACGGAGGTGCGCCTCGGTCATCCCGCCCAGGAGATCGTCCATGCCGCGCAACAACTCGACGCCGACCTCATCGTCATCGGCCACAGCGGGCACTCCGCTCTGCTGGACCGGTTCCTGGGCAGCATCGCCGAGAAGGTCAGCCGACACGCCCCCTGCTCGGTCATGATCGTTCGCTGACATCCCGAACATGCCCCAACAGGCGCTCGTCCACCAACCAACCGACCTACAACAAGATCAGTCGAATCCGCTGAGACTCGTCGTCTCGTTGTCACTGCTGTTTCTCACTTCGTTGTCCGGTGGTTCGTCACTGCTGTCGTCGATCGGTTCAGCCGGGCGGCGGGTACGCGGCCCGCCAACCCAGCACCTTTGGCGTGTTGGGTTCGCGCGACAGCAGACCCCGAGTAGCGTTCAGCGACTGTGGCGGTAACTTCGGCGCGAGGTGTTCTTGCGGATCTGCCTGCGGTCAGGCGGTTCTGGCGTTCGCGCGACGATAGTCGCGGTGTCGAGCAACTGCTTGCCTTCGCCGAGGCCGGGCTGTCCGATCAGGCTGCGCTTCATCTGCCGACCGAGGTGTTTGGCTGTCGCGTGGTCGTGCTGCTGGGCGAGCCCGGGGTGGGCAAGTCCACCGAATTGGATGGACTCCAGTCGCAGGCTGCGGGCATCGGCGTACCAGTACAGCGTATCGACCTTCGTAGTTATGGCGACGAGGGTCGCCTGCTCCGGGCGCTCGGTGAGGGTTCTGCGGCACGCGCGGTGACCGAGGGTGCGGCGACGTCCCTGCTCATCCTGGACGGACTCGATGAAAGCCCGCTGCCGATGAGCCAGGTATCAAGTCTGATCGAGGAGGGCATCCGGGACATCCCGTCGCAGGTCCACGTCATGGTGACGTGTCGGACGGCGGCCTGGCCAGCCGCGTTGGAGACCGCGCTGCGTCGCCACGCTCCGGATCTGGGGGTGTTCGAGCTTCTCCCGCTGACCCGCGACCAGATCGATGAGCTGGCGACGGCCTGTGGTCTTGATCCGAGCGAGTTCCGACAGGCGGTCGTCGCGGCCGGCGTTGAGGACCTGACGCGGACGCCGATCCTTCTGAAGCTTTTGTTGGCCGAGGCCCTGGGGCAGGCCGACGGCGCTGGCGGGCTCCCACGGTCGCGGGCTGAGTTGTTCGGGCGGGCATGCCGGACGCTGACGGCGGATCCGGACCCGTACCGCAGTGCATCGGACGCGGCGCCGCCCACGGATGAGATCCTCACGGTCGACGGTTACCTGGCCGTGCTGGGCGTCTTCGGGGACGCGGCGGCGTTCTGGACCGGTTCTGAGTGGGACGCGCCAGCTGGCGATCTGGCCGAGGCGGACTGCGTGCCGGCGACCGTGACCCGGTGGGCTGGAGCGACCGGTGTACCGACGGAGCCGATCACGGTCGCCGAGCGACACGTCCGCCAAGCGTTGCACACGGCGCTGTTCGCCGGGCGTGGCGAGCACCGGTTGTGGTTCGTCCATCAGACGATCGGCGAGTATCTCGCGGCCAGGACGCTGATCGAGTCCGGAATCCGGGAACCGCAGGTCCGGTCGTTGCTGGGTGACCGGGAAGGGCTCGTGGCGCCCCAGATGCAGGCGGTGGCGGCGTGGTTGGTCGCGCTTCGGCCGCAACAATACCGGGCGCTGATCGACAACGACCCCGCCGCGTTCGTCCGCAGTGGCGGGGAGCTCACCGACCCGGCCTACCGCGAGGTCCTGGCCGCTGCTCTGTTTGATCTAGCTAACCGTCACGAGCTGACGCACATCTATGACCTCGACCTGCGCCAGGTTCGCTACCCCGGACTCGCCGACCAGGTGGCGCACTACGTCGCTGACCGCGACGCGGTACCGGACGCGCGACTGCTCGCGCTGCGTGCGGCGCGAGCCAACAACCTGCGCGCACTGGCCGGCAACATCGCCGCGGTGGCGCTCGACGAGCACGAGTCGCCCGACCTGCGGTACACCGCGGCGTCGGTCGCACTTGACCTCGACGCCCCGACAACGGCGCCACAGCTCGCGCGGCTGGTGAAGTCCGGTGATACCGACCCAGAGGTCGACCCGGACGACCAGCTGCTGGGTATCGGGCTGACCGCGGCGCTGCGGGCCGGCGAGCCGGTTGGCGGCGTGCTGACACGGGTTCGGGCCCCGCGCGCACCCAACACGTTCGCCCGCTACCGGCGCCTGCTGACTCAGGACCTTCCCGCAGCGCTGAGCGACCCGACGCTGCCCATGGACGACCTCTTCGACGCTGTGCAGTGGGCCGCCAGGATCGAGGGCATGGCCGGGAACGGCCAGCCGTCGGATCTCGTCGACGCCGCGGCCCCGGTGCTCGACAGGGTCCTGGTCACGGCAATCAGCCGGGCCGGAGAGGACGCACGGCTCGCTTCTGCGGCGTCGCGGCTGCTCCTCGACCGGCTGGCTCGACAACAGCGGGTGATGGTGGACCGCCGTGATCGGGCCAATCTGTCCGCATCACAGCGGCACGCGCTGTTGGAGGCCGTGCTCGCGGCGGCCACGGCCACGGATATCGTCTGGGTGGCCGGGCGCGACCTGGTTCGACCGGAGGATCTTTCCTGGCTCGTCAGCCGCGCCAACGCCGCGAGCGACCCGTCTGTGGTGGCGGCCTGGGCGCTGTGTGCGGGGCTGGCGTTCGATCCCACTGAGCCGAGCCATCGCACGATCGCGGCTGCGGTGCCGGCCGACAGTATTCTCTATCGGGAGGCGTTCGCCCGCGCCCTGAGCGGCATCGACCAACAGGATCCCGGGGCCGGAACCCGGGCGACCGCGGCCGGCCCGTCAGTGGCCGAGTTGCGAGCCAGCATCGCCGATGCCCTCTCCTCGGACCGGGCGGACGCGTTTGCCGTGCTGTGTCACCGGCTGCTGTTCCGACCTGACCAGGGGTGTCAGCTTCTACCGCACTCCCGACGGTGACGAGTTGCACACCGCCGTCGCCCAGGTCTTCAACGAGCGCGGCGACGGCGTGGTCGTACGCGGGGGAACTGCCAAGATCTCCAAGAGCGACCTGCAGCCCCACCTCAGCGAGACGGACTGCCGCAAGCTGCTCACCGACGCACTCACCGAGTACCGCCGCGTCCACGGCCACCAACCCGCCCGGGTTGTCCTCCACAAGAGCTCTGACTACAGCCGCGAAGAGATCGCCGGGTTCCACAAGGCCGCCGACGAGCGGGAGATCGACTTCGTCGAACTGCTCTGGATCCAGCGGCGCGGCGCACCGCACCTGTTCCGCACCGGCCAACTGCCACCCCTGCGCGGCACCACGGTGCAACTTGACCCGCGCACCATGCTGCTGTACACACGCGGGTCAATTTCCCTACTTCCGAACCTATCCAGGCATGTACGTCCCGCAACCTCTCCTCGTTCGACCGGCGACGAACGCCACGAACCTCATCGCGGCGGCTACCGATGTGCTCGCCCTGTCGAAGATGAACTGGAACAACGCCCAACTCGACGAACGCGACCCTCTCACGCTGCGCACCGCATACCGGGTCGGCGCCATCCTCAAGCACGTGCCAGCCGAGGCGCAGATAGCGACACGCTACGCCCACTACATGTAACGGATCATTACAGCCCGCCCATCCGCCGCACCGAACCGGGCAATCCGCGCTCGGATGGTAGCCAGCGGCGAGCGGTACGTTGTTGCCGCCCGCCGTCGTGATGCCGCCCGCCGCCAAGTGCCCGTCGCGCGGTGCCCACGCTGCTCGGAGGGCGAGATCGTGCTCGACGAGGCTCCCGCGTGCTCAGCGTGCGGCGCGACGTGGGAGTCCGGCGCGGAACTCGCGGGCGAGTACGCCGAGGTGTTCCTCGGCCGGAACTGGTACACGTCGGTGACCGACGGCGGTGAGCCACCAACGGGCGAGTGCCCGGACTGCGGCGAGGACGCGGTGGTCGCGGTCCGCTCCGAGGACGTCACGTCGCTCTGGCACATGCTGTGCCTGGCGCGCGGGGAACTGTTGGCGACCGATGCACCCGCTGTGGCGCGCCGATCCAGATCCGCGAGAGGGCGACCTCCTGGTGTGCTCCGGCTGCTGGGAGGACATCCTGCTGAGAGACCAACCGAGCAGCAAGCGGATACGGCGGGGCCGACGGATCTTCCGCCGGCCCCGTTCGTTCCCCGGCTGGCTATGCCCGCGCGTTGCAGTGCGGCTGCTCTGCCGGGGCGGGGTGCGGTGCCAGTCGCATGGTCGACGTCATCGGGCAGCGCCGCCGCAAGTACGCCGGCGATGACACGGACGTCGACGAGGCCGACGCCGGCGGGCTCCCAGGAGGGCTGCCGGGGGCCCAGCGCCGTCTCCGGTCCGTGGCTACGCCGCCGCTGGCGTCGCTGCGGCGGCTGTCATCGGTCGCCGGCCGGCGCGGCAAGGATGAAGCGGCCCTCTCGGATCGTGCGGTCGACGTCGATCGTCAGGTACTCGGGCGGGACCCACCAGTCGGACGGCTCATTGGCCCCGGGTGACACGGTTCTTACGACACCCTCGAGACCGAGAACAAGGAAGACCCGGCGACCACAGTCGGCGACCAATAACCAACTCCATGGAACCGAATACCGACTGCGACCCGCTCGCGGAACCAGATCATCCTTAGAGTTGCTGGAGGTAACCGGTGCGGCGGTCGCGGTTGCTGGTGATGGTGGCTGCTGCGCTGGTTGCTGCGGGGGCTGCCGCGTTGGCATCGGTCGCGGCGAACGCGGCGACCGGTAGTCCGGTCACCTGGTGGCCGTCGTGGCTGCCGTCGATGGATCACCACTATCTGCGGTGGTTGGCCGTCTCGACCGTGACGGCAGCGGGTTCCCCCCTGTTCGGCTGGTGGGCCCAGCGCCGATATGAGCAGGGGTTGGTCGAGTTGGTGCCGGCGGCGCAGCGGCCGGAGCCCTGGGTGGAAGACCGGCCCGGCGAAGTGCGGCAAATCGTGCGGGCGGTACGGCGTCGGCGACGGCCGGGGACGGTGGATATCACCACGTCGGTGCAGGGCGCGGGCGGGTTCGGCAAGACGACCGCAGCGAAGCTGGTGTGCGCGGATCGACGGGTACTGCGCCGGTTCGACGGCCGGGTGTACTGGGTGACGCTGGGCCGAGACGCCCGCCGTGATGCTCTAGTGAAGAAGGTCAACGACCTAGTCAAACGCATCGACCCCGCGCGGGCGCAGGCCTTCACCGATTGGCGGCAGGCGGCGGAGCATCTTGCGGCCGTGCTCACGCAGGGGCCGCGGAGGCTGATCGTGCTGGACGACGTGTGGTTCGACGACCAGTTGGCGGCGTTTCCGGTGGCAGGCCGGTGTGCCCGGCTGGTGACCAAGCGAATTTTGCTGCGCTGGCTCGGACTGGTTCCCCTCGCCGTGGGCGGTGTGGTGATCGTGGTGTGTGGTGGGGTTCGCGGTCCAGGGGCGGGGCACTCCGGCCCCGTTTGACCCGCCGCGGCGGCTGGTCACTGGCTGTTTGTACACCCGGGTTCGTAACCGGTCTGCCTGGGCGCCGTGCTGGTGCTGCTCGGCGAGGCGCTCGTCTGGCAGTCGTTGGCCCTGCTCAGGTACGCGGCCGGCATGTAGGTGGTCTGGCATCTGCTCGTGGTGGCATACGAGGAGCCGGCGTTGCGCCGCCGTTTGGCGCCGCCTATCAGCAGTACCACGCGCAAGTCCCGCGCTGGCTACCCCACCTGGGTAAGCGGGTTAGGTGAGCCCTACCTGCACGCGTGTCCGCGGCGACCGTCGTGCTCGACCACGACGGCGTATGGGCGGCCACCGCGGCAGTCGGGGACCTGGCCGCAGATGCCAGTCTGTCCACACCCGGCAGCACACGGCCGACGCCCCACGGCGTTTTCCCTCGCGTACGCCCCGCCTCGCAGGAGCGTTACGCGGGCTTGTGCCCGGTGGAGTGACCGGATAGCGCGAGCGTGGCGGACACGTCGGCCGCGCAGCCGCCGTCGCGTCGGGACCGGCCAGCACGAGGCCGAGGTCGTGCGCTTCGCTCGTGACAAACTGGTATCCGGTGTGTCAAGGGCAGGTGGACCGGATGGCCGCGATCCCGGCGGGGGTTTGACGGCGCTGCCTGGAAAGACCGGCGAGCGCCACCCGGCGTCAGGCGCGGGATTTCCCCACGCCGCGGTTGGCCAGGGCGTCGGCGCGCTCGTTGCCGGGATTGCCCGCATGGCCCTTGACCCATAGCCAGCGCACCTGGTGCCGGGTGGCGGCGGTCTCCAGCCGCTGCCACAGATCAGCGTTCTTGACCGGTTTCCGGTCGGCCGTCATCCAACCGTTGGCCTTCCAGTTCGCCAACCACTTGGTGATGCCGTCACGCACATACGCGCTGTCGGTGTGCAAGCGCACCGCGACCGGCCTGGTCAGGCCTTCCAACGCCATGATGGCGGCCATCAGCTCCATCCGGTTGTTCGTGGTCGGTTGCCGATCCCCGCCGTAGAGCTCCTTCACGTGATGGCCGTAGCGCAGCACCGCGCCCCACCCGCCCGGGCCCGGATTGCCGCTGCACGCCCCGTCGGTGTAGATGTCCACGACCTTCCCGGTCGCCTGGCCCGCCATGCCGAGTAACCTACCGGCCCGCCACACGGGGACAGCGTCCCGAGCCGGGCATGCCCATCGGAGACCAGTGTTGACGGCGACCTGACCCGCACACAGCATCGAAGCGAAGCGGGGCGGGGCGGCTTCCCCCGTGGTCGTCGAACACCACCTGCGCCGATCGTGGATACGTGGATCGCGTGCGAGGAGGTTGGCGATGAGCGGTGGGGTGTTCAAGCGGTGCGGGTGCCGGCATCCGCAGACCGGCCGATCGCTGGATTCGGCCTGCCCGACGTTGTCTGAGCGCGGGCACGGCAGCTGGTACTTCGACTGCGCGGTGGCCACGGTGCGGGGGCGGCGGGAACGGGTGCGTCGCGGCGGCTACCTGACCCGCCGCGACGCGGCTGCGGCCCGGGACGCGCTGCTGAACCGGTCGGCCGACGACTGCGGCGTCGACGCGTGGACGGTGGGACGGTGGCTGCGGTACTGGCTGACGACGCGAACCAGTATCCGGCCGACCACGCTGCGCTCCTACACCGAGCACGTCGAACTGCACCTCATTCCCCCATCTTGGCCGGGTCCGGCTGGGCGAGCTGACCGGCCGGCAGGTGGCCGACATGTTCCACGCGCTCGGGTCGACGAACAACCGCTGGGGCCGGCCGCCCACCGCGGCGACGCTGCACCGCATCCGGGCCACCCTCCGCGGTGCGCTGAACGCCGCAATCCACGAAGGCTTGCTGCGTGACAATCCGGCCCGGCATGTCGAGCTGCCGTCGCCGCGGCGGCCGCACGCGGAGGTGTGGACCGACCCGCGCGTCGTCGCCTGGCGGGAACGGGGTGAACGCTCGGCCGTGGCGGTGTGGACGGTTAAGCAGCTGGCCGCGTTCTTTGCGTTCGTCGCCGACGACCGGCTGTTCGCCTTGTGGTGGCTGATCGCGCTGCGTGGGCTGCGCCGCGGTGAGGCCGCCGGGCTGCGCTGGGCCGACGTTGACCTCGATGCCCGGGTCATCGTGATCGGGCAGCAGCGCATCGCCTACGGCCACACCGTCGCGGTCGGCCCACCCAAGACCGCGTCCAGCCGCCGGGTCATCGCCCTCGACAAGGTCACCACCCGGCTGCTACGCACCCACCTGCGCCAACAACGAGCCGAACGCCAAGCCGCCGGCGAGACCTGGCAGGACTCCGGGTACGTGTTCACCACCCCGGACGGCGCACCGCTGCACCCCGACTACCTCACGCGACGGTTCGGCCGCCTGGTCACCGACTCCGGGCTGCCCCCGGTGCGGCTGCACGACCTCCGGCACGGCGCGGCCACCCTCGCCCACGCCGCCGGCGCCGACCTGAAGACCGTGCAGGAACTCCTCGCACGCCAGCATCGTGCTCACAGCCGACACCTACACCAGCGTCCTGCTCGACCTGCACTTCAAGACCGCCGAGGCCACCGCCCGCCTCGTGCTGGCCGCGGCGGCCCGCAACCCGGCCAAGCGACACCGCCGTCGCCCGCCTGGAGGCCCGGAAAAGTCCGCAGCACCCCAGCCCGCGGCCGGGCCGCAACGCAAGCGTCCGAAGCGATCCCGACGTGCGCGACGCCGCCAGGAAGGGGCGCCCACGCACGTCCCACCAACGCCCCACAAAGATCAAAACCGCATAGCCAGTCAGCTATACGCCCAGGTCAGCACGGGTGCGCCGCCAGGGACTCGAACCCCGAACCCGCGGATTAACCGGTACGGGGGCGGGCTCGGAGGGGGCGAAGATTGGTCCGATCGTGGTACCCGACGCGATAGCCGCTGCTTCAACGCTCGGCACCACCTTCGACTAGCCCCGTCGTTCGCACATGCCGTTGAGTGGCCGTCGGTCATGGCCAGCGGGGTTGAGTGGGGTCGACGCGGAGTAGTCCCAGGAGTTGGGTCTGGAGGTATCCGGGTTTGGGGATGGTGGCTGCTTGTCCCC
>WNFU01009887.1_pt1 | contig 11196 bp, 5 predicted proteins | sample 5400121 | NCBI WGS metagenome assembly WNFU01 (sample SAMN13153360, study PRJNA577476) | soil metagenome | isolation source: 100 cm soil or saprolite under grassland replicate 1 | place: USA:California | collected 2016-06-15
GGCCGGACCTACCGGCTCATCGTGCGTCGGGTCCGTCCCACCCCCGGGTCCCAGCTGGCCCTGTTCACCGAGTTCAGCTACCACGCGTTCGTGACGGACCGGGAGGGAGACACCCTTCACCTGGAGGCCGACCACCGCCCCCACGCCGAGTGCGAGAACACCATCCGGGACCTCAAGTACGGGGTGGGCCTGAACCACCTGCCCTCGGGGCGGTTCGGGGCCAACGCCGCCTGGCTCGGTCTGAACGTGATCGCCCACAACCTCACCCGGTGGGTCTCCCGGGTCGGCCTGGGCGAGACCCTGGTCGCCACCGACACGGTCCGCCGCCGTCACCTGGGCGTGCCGGGGCGTGTGGTGCGCTCGGGGCGGAGGCTCCACCTCCGCCTGCCGACGAACTGGCCATGGGCCGAGCAGTTCTGGCGGCGCTGGCTCGCCTGCGGGCGATCCCTCGTCCCGCCCTCGCCTGAGCGATCATCCGCTCCGTCCCGCGACATCCACCGGCTCTTCAGCGCGCCCTCGGACCGGTCCGCCGTCCGACGATGGGGCCAGCACGGGTCGACGCGGGTCTTGGGCGCCCCTCAGTCGCGTGCCCGCCATGAATCTCCGGCTCGAAATAGCATCCATTGGCCGCTCTCCGGGGGTCGATCGGTGGATCCGGGCTTAATCTACGAACGTGCCTGGCGCGCTGCTGGTACCAGGCGATCGCTTCGGCCCCTTCGGTCAGCGAAGCGATCATGCGGGGAAACTTCCGCACCCCGGCCCTGAGCTCAGCTGCCGGCTCGTGGTCCTGCTCAAAACCCATCTCCCCTCCCTCCCACGTCGCCTGGTTGAACAGCCTGCCGGGGGGCGGCACGGATCAACAAGAGCCATGCCGCCCGTCCCTCGTCCTAGTAGGGGACAAGGATTCGGTACTTGACGCGCGTGACACCGGGCGCGGCCCCACGCCGCGTCATGGTGCTCCGCCCAGGAGCTCATTGTCCCGTGGAGCGTGACTTGCCCGTGACGTGTTGAGGGCGCGGGCGCTCAAGCGGGCGAGCGCGAAGAGCTAGCCGCGAAGCCTCCGGCTACGCCGTCCGCAGCCGATCGGCGGCATCGTCGAGATGACGCGGCTCCGCGCTCAGGCGAGGCTCTCTGCACGCAACCAATGGAGGCAACGATGAACGATGCGCCGATCCTCATCTGTTACAACAACTCGAACGGTGCGTGACACGCGGTCAATGCGGCTGCCGCTCTGTTTGCCGACCGCCGCGCAGTTGTCCTCGAGGTCGCTCCACCGCGGACCGTCGCGGAGAGCTACGTCGCACTCGACCCGATGACGCTCGACTTCGAAAGCTCAATAGCGAGGACGCATTGCCGCGTGCCCAATTCGGACCCGCGCTCGCCCGCCTCGCGAGTTTGACCGCCGAGGCAGGAGCGGACGGCGCCCTCCCGACCTGGGACGGTGTCGTCGACGTAGCCGACGGAATCGCAGCTGCCGCGATCGTGATCGGCTCACGCGGCCTCGGCGGCGCGCGCCAATTCCTGAGTGCCAGCCTCCCGCACCTAGCCTTGCTGGACCAGGTTGGATTCGCTGGGGAGCACCCGCTGGAGCTGCATCCGCGATCTTATGCCGAGCTTGCGGAACACCTTGCGCAGGTGGTAATCGACCGTATTCGCGCTGATGAAGAGCCGCGCGCCGATCTCGGGGTTCGAGAGACCCTCGCGGGCGAGCCGGGCGACTTGGGCCTCCTGAGCTGTGAGCTCGGCGCTAGTCTCGACCGCGCGTCTGCGGGCAGTCTCCCCCGTGGCGAGCAGCTCGCGTTCGGCGCGCTCGACGAAACCCTCGGCGCCCGTCACGACGAACATCTCGTACGCCGTGCGCAGCTGCTCGCGCGCGTCCGTGCGCCGACGCTCACGGCGAAGCCACTCCCCGTAGAGGAGGTGGGCGCGTGCGAGAGCCCAGCGAATGCGGGTGCGGCCAAGGCGCTCGATCGCCTCCCGATAGAGGCGCTCGGCGGCCTCGCCGTCGCTCACAAGCGCTCGCGAGCGGGCCTCGATCCCCAGCGCCCAGTCGGTGCCGCTGGCGCGAGTCGACTCCGAGAGCCGCTGGAGGGCGTCGGCCGCGCGCGCGGTCTTCCCGCTTCGAGTGGCCGCCTCGATCAGCTCGACCAGCCCCCAGGCGAAGGGCAGCTCCTCGGGGTGCTCGCCGGCCCGCTGGGCAGCGTCGAGCGCGTCCTCATGGCGGCCGACGCCGTTGTAGAGCACCGCGCTCGTCCAGTCGATGAGGCCCAGCCCCTGACCCTCGCCCCGAGCGACCACCTCCTTCATGTTGCTCTCGATCAGCTCGGAAACCTCGGCTTCCCGGCCGCGGAATGCGGCGAGCCCGAGGGCTCCGTAGGGCGCAAGGTGGCTCCCCGTCGCCTCGGTGACGGCCTCGACCTCGTGGTTCAGTGAAGCGGCCGCGGCGAGCTCGCCGGTCCACAGTTGTACCCCCATGCGCGAAATCAGAGCGATGGGAAGCACGCTCATCGCGCCGGCATCCCGGGCGAGCTGGACGTGGCGGGTGGACAGCAGATACCAGCTCTCGTCATCCCACAGATCCACGGCCGCGCGGCAGGCGAGCCAAAGCCAGCGGAGCCCTTCCTCATTGGAGATATCCTCGCCGCGGAAGGCGCTCAGGGCTCGCCTCACGATCGGCGTCCCAACCGCGTAGCCCTCACTGATCAGCAGCGCCAGCCCATCCAGGAGCAGTTCAGGCGCGCGTGAGGGCTGCGGCGACGAGGGCGCACCGCGGGCGGCCTGCGCGACCTCCAGCAGACCGCCGCCGCTGGCCAGGCGCCCCACGAACATCGCCGCCTGCAGCGCTTCCAGATACGTCCCGCGTGTAAGCCCCACGTCGAGCGGCTCAAGCCGCTTGGCCGCCTTGAGCAACAGCGGCGGAGCTTCGCGGCCGCGGTTCACCGCGAACGCGATCTGGGCACGCAGCAGGTCCGCTAGGGCGCGCTGAAGTTCGTCCAGCGGTCCCGCCTGCGCCGTAGCCAGCAATCCCAGCGCCGCATCGGGCGCGCCGGCTTGGAGCTTGGCGCGTGCTGCGGCCAGCGCACGCTGCCCCCGCCGAGTCGGGTTGGGCGTCAGCCTGGTGGCCTGCTCCAGGAAAGCGGCGGCCGCCGCCAGCCCGCCCCGTGCCTGTGCGCGCGCGGCCGAGCGCTCGAGGTCGGAGGCGACGTCCTCGTCGGGTCCGGACGTCGCCTGCGCGCGGTGCCACGCGCGCCGATCGGGATCCCGGTATTGGTCGGTGACCTCCGACAGGACACGGTGCGCGTTCCGCCTTTCCTTCGGCGACGCGGCCTGATAAACCGCCGACCGGACGAGCGGATGCCGGAACCGCACCCCAACGCCGAACTCCACCAGCCCGTCGGACTCGGCGGAATCCGCCGCATCGACCCCGATCCCGAGCCGCTCAGCCGCTCGCCACACCAGTGTCGGCTCGCCGACCGGCTCGGCCGCCGCGACCAGCAGCAGCCGCTGGGTCTCGGTCGGCAGCTGCTGAAGCCGTCGCCGAAAGCTATCCTCGATTCGAGCTGGGAGCAACTGGACGTCCGGGAGCCCGAACCCGCCCGCCATCTCCGCGGGCGTCAACCCACGCGGCAGCTCCAGGAGTGCCAGCGGATTGCCGCGCGTCTCGGCAATGATCCGGTCGCGCACGTGTTCATCCAGCGGCCATCTGATCACCGAGCCCAACAGCGCCCGCGCATCATCGTTACCTAGACCCTCAACCACCAGCCCCGGCAACCCCGCCAGCGGCTGCCCTTCGCCGGAATGGCGGGCGCCGAAGACCAGGGCGACCGACTCCGCCAACAGCCGGCGCGCCACGAACTCAAGCGTCTGCAGGGACGCCCGGTCAAGCCACTGTGCATCATCCACCAGGCACACCAGCGGCCGCTCATCGGCCACCTCGGCCAGCAGGCTCAGCGTGGCGAGACTGACCAGAAAATGATCCGGCGCGTCTCCTGGCACCCAGGCCGAACGACACGCCGAGCGCATCGCGCTGCGGTGCCGGCAGCTGCTCTAGGCGATCCAGCATCGGCGCACAGAGCTGCTGCAGCCCAGCGAATGCGAGCTCCATCTCGGACTGCACACCCGCGGCACGCGCCACCCGACACCCCGACGCCCGCCCGGCCAGGTACTCCAACAACGCCGACTTGCCCACCCCCGGCTCCCCGCGCACTACCAGCACGCGGCTCTCACCCCCGCGAACCGCCTCGAGCAGCCGGTCAAGAACCTCACACTCGCTGCGCCGGTCCTGCAACACCACCTAGCAACACTGCCACGCGGGCGGCGCCCTGTCGCGCCCGCTCTGGGAGTTTTGCGTGGCCTTCTGTCCGGCGCCAAAGGCGTCCCGTAGCCAGCCTCGCCCGCTCGGTCAGCTTTGGCTTGGCTCCGTGTCCAGCACGACCGGGACGCCAGGCGCGTACTCCTTGCTTAGCACCCGCTCGACGTTTTCGCCATCGATCGTCTCCCGTTCGAGCAGGAGCGCTACGACTTCCTCGAGAGCATCACGGCGTGACTGGAGCAGCGCACCAGCGCGATCGTCGGCCTCCTTGGTAGTCGCGTGACCTCCTCATCGATCACGCGCTGTGTCTCCTCCGCGTACTGCCGAGTCGTGAGCGGCTGAGCGCCGAGGTACTGCGCACCGTCATCGGAGAAACCGACCGGCCCGAGGCGGGGGGCTCATCCCGAACTCCCGCACCATAATCGTCCCGAGCTGCGTGGACCGGCGAGATCGTTCGCCGCCCCCGACGAGATCTCGCCGAGCACGATACGGGACCGCGCGGGAGGGAAGCGCCTCCAGGACCGGCATCCCCATCATCCGGATCAGTGCCGCGTCCTCCACGAGGATCGCGTCCCGCGCCGTTTCCTCAACTTGCTGCCTCATTTCCTCATCCCCCTTCTGCCACCTATGAGAAGTGGGCTACGCCTTCACGCGTTCCCCTGATGCCGCGGACCTCTCGATGGCCGCGATGACCTCATGGCGCCGGACGGCGTCGGCGAAGTCCGGCACGGTGTGAGTCCCGTTGTGGAGGTCCGCCGCGAACGCGGCGTAGGCACGCCCGACGTTGTAGGCGGGCGCCCCTTCCAGGCTGCTGAGCGCGGGCCACTTCTGTGTCAGCGCCGCCGGGACAACAAGCTCGGCCGGCTCGTTCCCTCCCTTTGCTCCCCCGACGGTCAGGGGAAAGATCTGGGGCTGCGCGGCGGCAGCGGTGATCTGGAGCGTTCCGTCGGTTCCGTTGATTTCCCACAGGAACCCGGTACCGCCGGCCACGGCCTCACGGACGTGGATGCTGGCGACCGCCCCGGACGTGAGCGTGCCGATCACCGCGATCTGGTCGGCCGCCGTTTTTGTGATCTGCTCGCCGGTCTCTTGGATGGTGATCAGCGGCCTGCGAAGGGCCGACACGGCCGACAGGTCGGCGAACTCGCCCAGGACGCGATTGAGGATGTCCAGGCTGTGACCGATGGCGATCGTGAGCACGTTGGCCCCGTTCGTCTTGTCGAGCATGTAGGCGTTGGGCTGGCCCACGACGTCGCCCGGGACCGACAGCCCCACCATGGTCGTCGAGAGGACCTCGCCGACGTATCTGTCGCCGAGCAGCTCCTGGACGAAGTCGATCGCCGGGGCCTGGCGGGCCTGTAATCCGACGACCGTGCGTACCCCCTGCTCGGCGGCCAGCGCGGCCATCGCTCGTGCATCGTCGAGGTCGCGGCCGAGCGGCCACTCGCAGTAGACGGCCGTGCCGACGGCAAGCGCGGCCGAGACGAGCTCGCGATGGTGCGGGACCCTGACCGTAACAGCGACCAGGTCGATGTCTGGTTGGGTCACCAGCTGCTCGTGGTCTGAGAACACCGCGCTGACCCCGAACGCTTCGCCTGCCGCACGCGCCGACTCCGCGCTGTGCGCGCTGAGTGCCCTGATCTCGTAGTTCGGCAGCGCGCGCAGTGCTGGGATGTGGGCGGTGGCCGCCCAGCCGCGGACGGGACTGACCCCGATGATCCCGACACCCAGCGTCGACTCAGGCATCTTGTTCGGAGATCAGCGCACCATCAGCGGTCCCCGGCGATCTCGCAGCCCCGCTCCCCCTTCTGTCTCTGCGCCATGTGCTCCTCCGATCTTGCGGGCGCGGCCGGACCCTCATGCGGCTGTCGCGACGGCGGTGCGCGCCTGGCGGGCGTCGACCACCTTCCCGTTCAGTCCTCCGAACTGGTGCAGGGCGCCGAACGACTCGATGCTCAGGGCGGCGTCCACACCGCCCGCCTTCACCGGGTCGAACCCGGCTGCCGAGATGAGCCGCTCGATCGCGGCGGCAGCCTGGTCGTCATCGGTCGCGTAGAACAGCACCGCGCGCGGGGTGCGGTTGGCCTCCGAGGCCAGTGACTCGGCGCCGAGGGTGCCGAACGCCTTCACGAAGTGAGCCTCGGAGGGGAGGAGCCCGGCGACCACAGAGCCCGAGGACTGACCATCGGGAAGCGTCCGAACGAACCCGCCGTTCGTGTCCTGCGCGACCTGGTTCGAGGGATCGACGACGACCTTGCCCCTGAGCAGGTCCTTGTGCTGGGCGATCAGGTCCTCGAGCGTGTCGAGCCAGACCGCGAACACCACGACATCCGCGTCTGTGATCGCTTCTCGACCGAGGTGGCGCTCGCAAGCTCGCCCAGTTCTCTCGCCAGCGCTGTCGCGTTCGATTCGTCACGCGCGGCCAGGACCACGCGTTCGTCGCCGTCAACGAGATGCCGCGCGACCGACTTGCCGATGTTTGCCAAGACCGATGATTGCGGTGGTCATTTGCTTCCTCCTTGAACTCCAAGAGACTCAGCCCACGCGATGCGCCTCGACCTCGATCTCGAGGTCGACCTTCTTGCCCACCAGGAAGCCGCCCGCCTCGACGGCCATGTTCCAGGTCATCCCCCAGTCCTCGCGGTCGATCGTCGTCCTCGCCGACGCGGCGAACATCGGCTCCGCTTCCATATCAGGCCCCCATCCGAGGAACTCTCCCGAGAGGGTGACGGGCCTCGTGATGTCCTTGATCGTGAGGTCGCCGTCGAGCTCGAACGAGGTGCCCCCCGTCGGCCGCACGGCGGTGCTCGTGAACGTCAGCACCGGGTGCTGCTCGGTCTCGAGGAAGTCGCCGCTCATCAGGTGCTGGTCGCGCTTCTCGGTGTGCGTCGTGATGCTCTCGGTCTTCACCTCGACCTCGACGCGCGAATCCTGCGGCGAGTCACCGACCTCGATCGTTCCGGCGAACTCCGTGAACTGGCCCCGCACCTTCGACAGCATGTGTCGCGCCACGAACCCGACCAAGGTGTGGACCGCGTCGAGCTCGTAGGTTCCGGGAGGCGGGATCGACACCCCCTGGTACTCCCGGCCCTGGACCGCCGTTTCCTTCATTCGTACCTCCTCGCGCCGGGCCCCCGCCTGCCGCGGGAGCTATACTTGCATGTGCAAACACACTCTCGGCCGAGTTTATTGCATATGCAAATAGATGACCGTCCAGAAACCGACGTAGCGGGGCTGCTCGACCGGCTCGTGGCGGCCGAGCTGCCTGAACGGCGCGGATTGGACGCCTGGGTCTCGCTGCTGCAGGCGCACGCCTCGCTCATGCGCCGGCTCGAGTCCGACCTCGAGCGAGAGACCGGTCTGGCCCTTGCCGACTTCGACGTGCTCGCTCAGCTGGCCAGAGCCGGAGGTGAGCTGCGGATGACGGAGCTCGCGGCCCGGGCGCTCATCTCGCGATCGGGCATGACCCGGCGTGTCGCTCGGCTTGTCGAGGAAGGTCTCGTCCGGAGGGCTGACGCCGACGCGGACGGCCGTGGCGTCGTGGTCGCACTGAACGACGCGGGCCTCGCCCGCCTAGGAGAGACCGCTCCGGTCCATGCGCGCGGTATCTCGAAGCTGTTCGTGGAGCCGCTCGATGATCAAGAGCTCGCGATCCTCGAGCGCGCCTTGGGCAAGGTGATCATCGACTGCTCGTTCGGCTGAACGAGCTAGGGCTCGCTTGTGCAACCGACTTCGCGAGGACTTGGTCAACCGCCTCGTCGGGCCCGGGCGACTCGGTTCTCCACGTCGGGTGCGGCACCTCCCATTCACCCGCGTGACGGCCGAAGCGGTCACGTCTGCCCTCACCGCATGGGAGTGGATCCCTCCCGAGAGGCCATGACGCGCGCAACGGCGACGCGCAGCCGTGGATCCGATACGTGCAAGGGATGAAGCCAACAAGCGCCCCACAAGCGCGGCCCAGGGCGTCGACTACGATGGCACCTCACGCGCGCAATGCCTGGCCACGCTTGTCCCGCATTCGTCCCGCGAACGACCGGGAGACGTCAAGAAACGACGGGAACGGCTGGAGCATAGAATCCACAGGTCAGGAGCCGAGTTCCGTCATCGCCGCAGGTAGCGAGATCGGCTCCGAGAACACTCTCAAGGTGAAGACACGGGTTCAAATCCCGTTGGGACTACAAGCGCAAAGCCCCAGGTCAGGGCACGTAGCTGATCTCAGATCTCAGTTCGGCGACGACGAGTATCTCATCGCCCGGTGCGCGATGAGGCTCAGCTCGTCACGTCGCGGGGAGGATCTCGATGTACCCGTCGGTTCCGTTCACACGGATCCTCTGCCCATCCTGGATCAGCTGCGTGGCGTGTTCTACCCCGACGACGGCCGGCAGGCCGTATTCCCGTGCGATCACTGCGCCACGGGTCATCAGGCCCCCGACCTCCGTCACCAGGCCGGTGATCGCGACGAACAGGGGCGACCAGCTGGGGTCCGTGTGAGCCGTGACCAGGATGTCGCCCGGTTCGAGATCGGCCTCCGCCATGTCCAGGATGACTCGGGCTCGCCCTTCGACGGTCCCGGCAGAGACCGGCAGGCCGACCAACGCACCGGTTGGCAGGTCGTCGCGTCGGTACGCTCCGGCGATGGCCTCGCCGTCCGATGTGAGCACCCGGGGTGGCGTGAGCGCCTGATATGACCTGAACGCCTCCTTGCGCCGACGGATGAGCTCCTCATCCACCTGGTTCGTGCGCACGACGTCGTGAAGCTCCTGGAACGTCAGGAAGAAAATGTCTTCCTTCTCACGAAGCACGTCGGCCTGCACCAGGCGCTCGGCCTCGTCCAGCGTGGCCTGCTTGTACACGAAGTAGCGACTGACCATGCCGTACTTCGGGTACTCCCGGTACCCGATGAACGTCCGGACGCGATCGATCATCCGTTTGGTTCCTTCGACCTTCCGCTCCCCGTCCGGCAGCGCTCGCAAGCGCTCCAGCAGTTCCTGTTCCTTCTTCCACGCCTCCTGCCGCCCTTGCTCGAAGCGGCGCTCGCCGGCGCCGGGCTCGACGTTCCTGATGTTGGCGAGGATCACGGGCAGGAGCGTGGTGGGACGTTCGCTCCAACGCGGCCTGGTGATGTCAATCTCGCCGACGCAGCGCATGCCGTACTTGTCGAGGTAGGCCGCGATGGCGTCGCGTGCTTCTTCTCCGCCGTCGAGCTTGGCCAGCTCTTCGAGGAAGCCCTCGTCTCCGACATCGCCCAGAAAGGCGACGACCTCTGGATGCGGGCGGATCACGTCCGCGACGTCGAGGAGCGACAGCCCCATCTCCGAGGTGACGTTGTGGGGGACGGACTGTGTGAGCGTGTCGGCCGCGTTCTTCTCGCCCAGCCACGCCTGCAGCTGCTCGTTGAGCCACCACGTCGCTTGCATCGCCGCCATGATCACCTGATGGCTCTGCGGATCGAACAGGATCCGTTTCAGCTCCTGGATGTCCGCCAGTATGAAGTCGAGCAGCTCCGATCCGGACTTCGTCCCGATGTCGCGTTTCAACGCGGCGATGGAAGCCTCGCTGCGCCCAATCAGCTCGGTGACGAGGGCCGGATCGGTCTCGATCGTGGCTGGCGCGACGCCGGGGACCGGCTCGCCGGGACCCTCGTCCGGGAGCGACGGGATGAAGGCGTCGCGTTCGAGGATGGTCTGCAGCGCGTCGCCGGTCAGCGGATCGGACTTCCCCGCGACCTCCAGGAGGCCGGCGCGGCTCGCTGGCGAGGCCAGGACCTGGGTGACGTCGACGAACAGACGCCCGCCAGCCTCGGCCATGGGCCGGGGGGTCGTCAGCTGCCACAGGGACAGCCCCAGGGGCTTCATGGGGTCGGTCATCATCTGCTGATGACCGACGGAGACGTAGACGTGGTTGGCCCGGTCACCGACCTCCGGGACGGGGAACAGCGTGGTGATCGGCCGGCTCTGGACGACCTGGAAGCCGTCAGCGACCAGGCACCATTCGATGTCCTGGGGGCAGCCGAAGTGCGCTTCGATCCGCCGGCCCAGCTGCGCGAGCTGCACGACCTGAGCGTCCGTCAGCGCTGGTTGCTCCTGCTGCGCCGGCTCGATCGGTTGTTCCTGTGTTCCACCCGCCGGCGAGGCGTGTATGGCAAGCTGCTTGGTGGCGACCGCCTTGGCGACGATGTCGCCGTCGCGCACCTTGTAGACGTCGGCGTTCACCCGGCCGGAGACCAGAGCCTCGCCGAGGCCGAAGCCGGCCTCCATGGTGGCGACCTTCCGGTTGCCCGTGACGGGGTCGGCCGTGAAGAGGACGCCGGCCGCCTGCGGGAAGACCATCCGCTGCACGACCACGGCTATGTGGACCTTCCGGTGGTCGAAGCCGTTCCGCAGGCGGTAGGTCACGGCCCGCTCGGTGAACAGCGAGGCCCAGCACCGGCTGACGTGCTGCAGGATCGCCGCCGGCCCCACGACGTTCAGGTAGGTGTCCTGCTGGCCCGCGAAGGAGGCCGCCGGCAGGTCCTCCGCCGTCGCGCTCGATCGGACGGCACAGGCGGCTCGCTCGCCGAGCCGGGCGAGTGCGCGGGTGATCGCCGCCGCCAGATCGTCAGGGATGACGATCCCTTCGAGGGTCCGTCTGATCTCCGCGCTGCGCGTCCGAATCGCCTCCCGGTCCTCCGGGTTCAGGCCCGACAGCCGATCCAGCCGATCCTCGATCGACGGCGCGTCCCCCATGATTCGCCGGAAGGCGTCCGTCGTCACGCAGAAGCCAGCCGGCACACGGATGCCTTCGATCCGCGAAAGTTCCCCCAGGTACGCGCCCTTGCCGCCGACGACTGCGACCTGCGTCTGGTCGATCTCCCGAAGACCCAGCACGTAGCTGCCCATCCGTTC
>WNFU01016816.1_pt1 | contig 11195 bp, 8 predicted proteins | sample 5400121 | NCBI WGS metagenome assembly WNFU01 (sample SAMN13153360, study PRJNA577476) | soil metagenome | isolation source: 100 cm soil or saprolite under grassland replicate 1 | place: USA:California | collected 2016-06-15
AGAGCGCGAGCGGGCGGCGGTCCATCAGCTCCTCGAGCCCGAGCAGGCGCGCCGTCTCTGCGATGCGCGCGGCGATCTCCCTGCGCGGCGTTCCCCGCACCTTCAGGCCGTAGGCGATATTCCTCCGCACGGACATGTGCGGGTAGAGGGCGTAGTTCTGGAAGACCATCGCGATGTCGCGGTTCTTCGGAGGGACGTCCGTCACGTCGCGGTCGCCGATGAGGATCGCCCCGTCGGTGACCTCCTCCAGCCCCGCGATGCAGCGGAGGAGCGTCGTCTTCCCGCAGCCGGACGGGCCGACGAGCACCATGAACTCGCCGTCCCGGATCGTCAGGTCGACGCCGTCGACGGCGCGCACCCCGTTCGGGAACGTCTTCACGACTGTCTGTAGCTCGATGGCCGCCACTCTCAGCCCTTCAACCCAGTCGTCACGATCCCGCGCGCGAGCCTCTTCTGCAACGCGAAGAACGCCAAGAGCGGTGGGATGGTGAAGAGCAGCGAACCCGCGAGTTGCACAGGGACCAGCGCGAACTGTTGTGCCGGGTCGTAGTACCCCGTGGCGACCTTCACGCCGAGGGGAATGAGCTGGTCGGGCAGGAGCAGCGAGGCAAGGATGTACTCCCCCCACCAGCCGGTGCCGAGGATGACGACCGCCACCGCGAGCGGGCCGATCGAGTTCGGGAGGTAGATCTGCAGGAACGTCCGCAGGTGACCGGCGCCGTCGATCGCCGCCGCGTCGTCGAGCTCGGCGGGGAAGCTCGCAAAGACGAAGAACACGTTTCGCCCCCGGGCGCGCATCCGCGCGAAGGCATAGCCGGCGAGCGCGCTCGTGAGCACCGCGGGCGCCGTCCCAAGGAAGGTGAGGACGACCGTGTTCCAGAGGTAGTGCGAGAACGCGAACTCGCCCGACCACGCGTACCGGTAGTTGTCCCAGTGCGCGGGGTTGGGGATGACGGCCCCGCTGACGCCCGCGTGCACGTCCCGCAGCGAGCTGAAGAAGCCCCAGACGATCGGTGCGACGAAGACGGCCGCGAGCGCGAGGACGACGACGTGCAGGAGCGTTCGTGCCCCAAGCCTCCTCGGCGCCCAGCGCTTGCGCCGGCGTCGCCGTGCCCGAGTCGCCTCGGCAGCTACGGCGGCTTGCGTCATTTGCCGTACTGCTCCCTGGTGTGGAAGACCCAGAAGCGCCCGCTCCAGAAGACGAGTGCGGTGACGATGACCAGCAGCAGGACGAAGATCCAGGCGATCGCGGCGCCGTAGCCGAAGTCGCCGTCCCCGAAGATCCGCTGCAGGGCGTAGATGTTGACGAAGGTGTTCTGGCTGGGCACAGTCGACCCAATCCCCGACTGCAGCCCCGGTGAGAGCAGGATCGGCTCGACGAACACGTTGGCGGCCACGAAGAGGCCCCAGACGAGCTGGAACAGGATCACTGGTGTCAGGAGCGGGAGCGTGATCGTGAAGAACCGCCTGACGGCGCCTGCGCCGTCGATCCGCGCGACCTCGTAGAGCTCCTCGGGAATGCCCCTGAGGCCGGCCAGGAAGATGAGCATGCCCAGGCCGGCCGAGCCCCAGACGAGGAGCATGAGCAGCGTCGCCGTCGAATGGTCGACCAGCCAAGCGACGTTGCTGCTCCCGCCGAGCGCGCCGAGCACGCGGTTGAGGAGGCCACCGTCCGGATCGGTCATCGCCTTCCAGATCGACGCCTTCGCGACGACGGGGACGACGACGGCGACGTAGAAGAGCGTGCGCCAGAGCCCGAGGAGCCTGAGGCCGGCGTTGAGGAGCAAGGCGAGCCCGAGCTGGGTGACGAGCCAGAGCGGGACGATCGTCGCCATCAGGATCCCGGTCCGCTCGAACGAGTACCACATCTCGTGGTCGTGGTAGGCCCGCACGTAGTTGTCGGCACCCACGTACCGCAGGTTGGTGTGCAGGTTCACCGGGGTCAGGTTCGTCAACGACATCGCGAACGCGAGCACGAGCGGAACCGAGGTCAGCACGACGAAGCCGAGCAGCCACGGGGACAGGAAGCCGTAGAAGGCGAGCGTCTCCCGTTTTCGGCGAGACGCCCGCCTTCTCGGTTTGGCGGCCGTCGCAACGAGGGGGGTTCCGGCCGTTGCCACTGAGGGTCTCGGGCGCTACAGGGACTCGGTGCTAGCCCTGCCTGCCCACCTTGATCGCACGGTTCGTGTCGGCCTCGACCTTCTTCATGAAGTCCTTGAAGGAGATCTTGCCCTTCGCTGCGTCGGCCAGGTACTTCTGGTAAGCGCTGGCGACCGCCGTGTTGTCGGCCAGACCGACGAGATACGGGTTGTACTGGAGGGTGACCTTTGACGACGGCAGCTCGTGGAGCAGCGTCTTCTTCGCGTTCCGCTGCACGGCGGTCTTCGTCGGGAGGCGGTCGAAGAGCGATCGCTGGGCGGGGACGCCCCACCCGATGCCGGCACGGTCACGAGCGGGCTTGCCGCCCATGTACCACTCGAAGACCTCCCAGGCCGCGTCGGGATTCTTGGTTCTCGAGCTGATGACCCACCCTGTTGCGGTGATGGTCGGATCGAGGTGCTTGCCGCCCTTCCAGTTGGGCGCGGCAAGCAACCGCGAGTTCTTGACCGCCGCCCCGCCCGAATCCGAGATCATTCCGAGGAACCAGTAGCCGTACTGGGTCATCGCGATCCCGCCCTTGACGAAGTCCGGTCCCGACCAGCCGTTCGAATTCGGATTTTCGGGCCCGAGGTCGAGCTTGCGCTGCGAGTAGCGGAAGGAGTAAAGGAACGCCTCCATCGCGGCCGGGCTCTTGGTGAGGTTGATGTGGGAGAAGTCCTTTGGGTAAAGACTCTTCCCGATCGACGCCAGCTGCACCATGACGTGCCGGTCGATCCATGCGTAGCTATTGGCGACGTCCAGGATCCACCTGACGTTCTTGTTCTTCTTCCTGAGCTTCAGGGCGATCTCCCAGAGATCGGCGTAGGTCCATTTGTCGGTCGGCCCGGGGATGTGGATGCCGGTCTTCTTGAAGAGCGCAGTGTTGATCCAGACCGTCTCGTCGGGAGACCAGTCCTTGACCATGCCGTAGCGCGGGCCGACCCCGGTCTTCCCGCTCTTGTACCGGTAGTAGTTGTTGGCCGGGGTGAGCTGGGCAGGACGGATCAGGTCGCTCGCCCTGAAGTACTTGTCGAGGTTGAGGAGCTGCCCGCGCTTGGCCCATTGCGGAACGAGCGGAGCCTGGGTGCGCCAGATGTCCGGTGGCTGGCCGGCAGCCATCATCGCCTGGAACTTCGCGGGGTCGACGTCGAGGACCTCGATCTTGATGTTCGGGTGAGTGTCCTCGAAGTCACTCACTGACGGCGTTCCCGGGTTCCCGGCTCCGGAGGTCAGCTCCTGGCCCATGAAGACGATCTTCGTCGGCGCAAGACGACGCCGAGGGATCGCTTTTGCAAGCTCGGGCCCAAAGAGCGAGCCGGTGGCCACGGAGCCGGCAACACCCGCGGCGCCCCGGAGGAAGTCGCTCCGTGAGATGCGACTGTCTTCGATGGGTTTCGACATGTTTTACGTCCTTTCCGTCGCCTACTCCCTCACCGCCGGCGGCACGCGCCGGTTGTTCAGCCGCTAGCTTGTCTGATATGTTCGCGCGTGTCAAGATTCTATTGGCGCAGTAGACCGCTACGATCCAGCGAACCCCGTATCAGTAGATCAGACAGGCTTTATCAGAATGACTGACAGGTCGTTACAGGAGCTCGAGCCGGTCGATCGCACGTCCGTCGCGGACTCCGTGATCGAACAGCTAGAGGGCCTGATCTTCGGCGGGCTCCAACCCGGCGAGGCGCTACCGTCGGAGGGAAAGCTCGCGGAGGCGCTCGGCGTGAGCCGGCTCACGGTCCGCGAGGCCACCCGTACGCTGGCGGCGCGCGGGCTGCTGGAGATCAGGCAGGGTCGGCGACCCACGATCGCGGCGCCCAACGGGGGTCTCATCGGCGACTTCTTCAAGACCGCGGTGCGCCGCGACCCGCGTGCTCTCCTCGACCTGCTCGACGTGCGGAGGGCTCTCGAAGTCCACATCGCCGTACTGGCCGCGAGGCGGGCGACGAAGAGCGACATCGCCGACATGGAGATGTCGATCAACGTCATGCGCGCCGGCGAAGACGAATCCGAGGCGTTCCATGCCGCCGACGTCCGCTTCCACGAGAACCTCGCTGCTGCTTCGGGCAACCGCATGCTCGTCTTTCTGATCGAAGCGTTCCGAAGGCGGCCGCCGAGGCGATGCGCTACCACCTCCAGCAGACCGAGAGTGACCTGCGCGCGCTGCTGCAGGGCATGCCGAACCAGGAGCCGAAGGACAGCTAAGCGTGAGGATCGTCGACGTCGTCACGACAGTCGTCGGTACGCCTTGGCGGGAGCTCACGTTCGTCGAGCTCGTCATTGAGGACGGCCGCCGCGGCGTCGGCGAGGTGCGCATGGTCAACAAGACGGACACGCTACTTGCGTGCATCGGCGAGCTCGCCGATCGATACCTCGTCGGGACGGATCCATTCGACCGGGAGACCCTGGCGTTCAACATCCAGCGCGCGGAATACGGCCGGCCGGGCGAGGTCACCCAATCCGCGCTCGCGGCGTTCGACATCGCCTGCTGGGACCTGGTCGGACAGGAGCTGAACGTCCCCGTCTGGAAGCTTCTCGGCGGGAGCTATCGCGACCGCGTTCGGGCGTACGCGAACGGCTGGTACCAGACGGATCGCGACCCCGTAGCCGTCGCGGAAAGGGCACGCGAGGTCCTCGCGCGAGGGTACACAGCGCTCAAGCTCGATCCGTTCGGTAGCGCCTGGATGGGGCTTCCGCCCGCCGAGCGGCGACGGTCGACCGAGCTCGTAGCGGCGGTGCGCGAGGCCGTCGGGCCGGACATCGAGATCATGATCGAGATGCACGGCCGCTTCGCGCCCGCCGCAGCCGCGGAGATCGCAGCCGAGCTCGAGCCCCTTGCACCCGCCTGGCTGGAGGAGCCCGTTCCCTTCGACGTCCCTGCGGGCCTGGCGCGCGTCCGCAACGCAACGCGGCGACCGATCGCGACGGGTGAGCGCATCCACCTGCTCGCAGACTTCCGCGCGCTCATCGAGCAAGGCCTCGTCGACGTCGTCCAGGCCGACCTCACGCACTTCGGCGGCTTCACAGGGCTACTACGCCTCGCCGCTTGGGCGGAAGCGTACGAGCTGCCGCTCGCGCCCCACAACGTCTGCGGCCCTGTGGGAACGGCAGCGAACATCCACTTCGCGGTCGCCACCCCGAACCACCTCATTCTCGAGCACTTCAACGACTTTGCGGACACGTGGGTGAGCGAGCTCGTCGACGCCGCACCGGCGGTCGACCCCCTCGACGGCTGCTTCCCACTGCCGACAGGAGCGGGACTCGGCGTCCGCCTCGACCACGACGCCTGCGCCGAGCACCCGCGTACGCACGCCGGGATCTTCCTCTTCAACGACGGCTGGGAGCGAAGAGGCGAACCCGCCGCGGCACCGGCCCTCGCAGGACTCGACGAAACGCCTTCGTCGACACAGCAGTGAGCCGTGTGCTCGACCGGGCCGGCGAGATGCGTGCGGTCGTCGTCGAGCGGCCGGGCGCTGCGGGATTGCGACGCGTGCCGAGGCCCGAGCCCGGTCCCGGCGAGGTGCTCGTCCGTGTCGGCGCCGCTGGCATCTGCGGTTCAGACGTCGAGGTGCTCGAGGGCCGGCGACCGGCGCGCTATGTGCGCTACCCGATCATCCCCGGGCACGAGTGGGCAGGCACAGTCGAAGCGGTCGGGCCGGGTGTCGAGGACATCCGCGAAGGAGCCGCGGTCGTCGCGGAGGGCTTTCGCGCCTGCGGCGACTGCGCTCGGTGCCGCGAAGGCCGGACGAACCTCTGCGCCGCGGAGTACGCGGAAACCGGTTTCACGCACGCCGGCGCCTTCGCGGACTTCCTCTGTGTCCCGGCTCACCTCGTGCACGAGCTTCCGCCGGGGAGCGACCTCGCCGCCGCAGCCCTGCTCGAGCCGGCTGCCTGCGTCGCACAAGGGCTCCTCGAGGTCGACCTTCGACCTGGGATGACGGTGGCCGTGGTCGGCTCGGGAACGCTCGGGCTGCTGGCAGTCGCGCTACTCGCTCGCGTCAGCCCGGCGCGGCTGGCGCTCGTGGGGACGCGCGTGCCTCGTCTCGCCCTCGGCGTCGAGCTCGGAGCCACCGAGACCTGGAACGTACGCCGAGATCAACGGCTCGAGGCCGGTTTCGGGCTCGACGCCGACTTCGATCTCGTGTTCGAGGCAGCAGGCACGATCGACGGCGCAAGGAGTGCGATCGAGCTTGCGCGGCGCGGCGGCACGGTCGTCCTCGAGGGGATCTCCGGGCAACCGAGTGGAGTGGACGCCGACGCGGTCGTGCTCGGGCACCTGCGCGTGCAGGGGATCTTCGGCGCCTCCCGCAATGCTTGGCGGTGGGTGGTCGAGCTGTTCGCGGACGGGGTGCTCGACACGAAGCCGCTGGTCTCCCATTCCTTCCCGCTCGAGCAGCACGACACTGCCTTCACGACGCTTGCCGACCGCAACGGCGATGCACTCAAGGTACAGCTGACGCCGGAGTGACGGTGCCTGCGCGGCTCGGAATCGGGGTCGTCGGCGCCGGCAGCATCGGGATCCGCGGTGCGCTCGCACATCTCTCGCTCGAAGACGTCCAGGATCGGGTCTTCCTGGCTGCTGTGTGCGACCCGGTTCCCGGCCGTGCGGCCGCCGCCGCCAGGTGCTTCGACGTCGCTCAGGCGTATGAGCGCTACGAAGATCTGCTCGAGGACCCGGCCGTGGACGCGGTCACGCTGTGCTCGCCGATCGCGCTCCATTACGAGCAAGGGTTGAAGGCGATCGGGGCGGGCAAGCATGTCCACTTCAACAAGACGATGACGACGACGGCTGCGGAGGCGACCGACCTCATCGAGCGCGCCCGGGCCACCGGCGTGAAGTTGGTCGCGTCGCCCGGGGAGATGCTGCGCCCGCTGAACCTCGCGATCCGCCGGCTCGTGGAGAGCGGCGCGCTCGGGCAGATCTCGTGGGCCGCGACCGGAGCGGCATTCGGGAGCTACCACGAGCAGGAACCGGTGCGGCGAGAGGGCGAGACGGCCGACGCGATCGATCCGTCCTGGTATTGGCGAAAACCCGGCGGTGGCCCCCTTTACGACATGACGGTGTACGGGCTCCACGCACTGACGGGGATCCTCGGGCCGGCGAAACGCGTGGTGGCGATGTCCGGTCTCGGGATCGAGCACCGCGAGTTCCGGGGAGCGCGTCACGAGTGCACCGCCGACGACAACTCGGTCCTGCTGCTCGACTTCGGCGACTCGGTCTTCGGCTTCGTGCACGGAACGTTCGCCGGCTGCGTCACCGGCATCCGCGGCGTCAACGTGTACGGGAACGAGGGTGCGGTCGAGGGAGACCTCCTAAACGGCTCGCCGCTCGACTATCGCGGCCGCGAGCGAGCCCGACCGGGGCCGTTCGGCGACGTCCTCCTCCTTCCGCACGTGAACGAGGCGCACGCAGCGCTCGAGGAGGCGCACGTCTTCGAGGACGTGATGCAACTCGTCGACTGGGTTCGCGAGGACGTCGCAAGCGTCTGCGACGCTCGCCATGCGCGACACGTGATCGAGATCATCGAGGCGACCTACCGTTCGGCCGAGACGGGACAGGCGCAAGACCTCGAGACGACGTTCGACCCCCAGGTCGAGGACGGGACGCCATGGAGCGCCTGAGCCTCGCAGAGAAGGTCGCGCTCCTGAGCGGCCGCGACAAATGGTCGCTGCCCGCGCTCCCCGCGATCGGGCTCGAGTCAATAGTCATGTCCGACGGCCCCACCGGCGTCAAGAGCGACGGGTCCATGCCCATCCGAAGCCCGATGATCCCCTGCGGCACCGCCCTCGCGGCGTCGTGGAATACCCTCCTCGTCGAGGCCGTCGGCGCGCTGCTCGGCGAGACGGCGCGCGCGAACGGTGTCCATGTGCTGCTCGCGCCGGCCACCAATATGCTCCGCTCGCCGCTGGGCGGACGCAACTTCGAGTACTACTCCGAGGACCCGCTCCTCGCAGGCAAGATCGGCTGCGCCTACGTGCGCGGCGTGCAAAGCAAGGGCGTTGCGGCGACGGTCAAGCACTTCGTCTGCCACGACGCCGAGACGCACGGATTCGACGGCAACGTGGTCGTCGACGAGCAGCCCTTGCGCGAGATCTACCTCCTGCCGTTCGAGCTGGCGGTCCGCGAGGCGAAGGCTTGGGCGGTCATGTGCTCGTACAACAAGCTGCGCGGCACCCACATGTCCGCGCACCCGATCCTCGACGACGTCCTGCGGTCGGAGTGGGGATTCGACGGCGTCGTCGTCTCCGACTGGGGCGCCGTTCACGACACGGTTGGGCCCGCCCTCAGCGGCCTCGACATCGAGATGCCCGGGCCGCCGACGTTCTGGGGAGACAAGCTCGTCGCGGCAGTTCGCTCCGGAGAGGTACCCGAAGCGCGTATCGGCGAGAAAGTCCAGCGCGTTCTCCGCCTCGGACGCAGGACCGGCGCACTCGGAGAGCCCTCGGCCGAGCCCGCTGTCACGAAAGACGGCTCCGCCGCGTCCTCACTCCTATGCAGGGCGGCGGTCGAGTCGTTCGTGCTGCTCAAGAACGAGAAAGAACTACTTCCGCTCGCCCCGAAGGGGCGCATCGCCGTCCTCGGCCCGCACGCCGTGTGTCCGCCCCTGCAAGGCGGCGGGAGCTCGAACGTCGGCCCTTCCTTCGGCGCGTCGCCCCTCGAGGGGCTCCGGCGGCTCGTCGCGGACGCCGCCGAGGTGGTCCACGAGCCCGGTTACGTCCCGGCGTCGATGCCCCGTCTCGATCTGAGCTGGGTCACCGCGCTCGACGGAACGGAGGGCTTCACCGTCGAGCTCTTCGATGCGCACGATCCGTCGCGCGGGCCGATCCGGTCGGAGACGCAACGGACGAATTACTTCATCTGGGACACGACCGTCGGCGACCGGCCGCTGCGCGACTTACGGGTCCGGCTGAGCGCCACGTTGACCCCTCCTGTCGACGGCGAGTACGTGTTCGGGATCGACTGCTCCGGAGCCGGCACGGTTCGCATCGACGGAGAGGAGCTGCTCGTCCTCGCGCCGGAACACGAGCTGGACTGGTCGGCGCTGTACCGGGTGAATCCGCGGGGTGTCGCCCGGGTGACGCTCGAGGGCGGGCGGCCCGTCCACTTCGAGCTGGACTTTCGGACCCACCCCGGTCCCATCGGGGAGATCGGCCTGATCACGCTGCGTGCGTACCCGCCGACTCCGGGGGACCTGCACGAGCGCGCCGCCCGGGCCGCCGCCGCCGCGGACGTCGCGGTCGTGATCGCGGGGCTCGGTGAGGAGTTCGAGAGCGAAGGGTTCGATCGGTCGTCGCTGGAGCTTCCCGCAGAGCAGCTGAACCTCATCTCGGCCGCCGCTACCGCGAATCCCGCCACGGTCGTCGTTCTCAGCGCGGGTGCGCAGGTGTTGATGGACTGGGCGGACCAGGTGCCGGCCGTGCTGCTGGTCTGGTATCCGGGCCAGGAGCTCGGCGACGCGCTGGCGCAGGTCCTCCTGGGACGGGCGGAACCGGGCGGACGACTGCCGATGACGTTCCCTGCGCGCCCGGAGGACGTGCCCGTCCTCGAGCCGGGGCCCGACGATCCGGCGGCGAACGAGTGGCACTACCGGGAGGGGCTCTTCGTCGGTTACCGCCACTACGACCGGCACCAGCTCACGCCGGCCTACTGCTTCGGCCATGGGCTCGGCTATACGACGTTCGTCTACGAGGATCTCCGGGTGGCGCGGACGACCCCGGCTGACGGGCGCCTCGAGGTCGAGGTTGTCGTGCGCGTCCGGAACACGGGCAGCCGCCGGGGCAAGGCGGTCGTCCAGCTGTACGTCGGCTCGGAGCACGCGGGACGTCCGCCCTGGGAGTTGAAGGATTTCCGGAGCGTTGTGCTCGACGCGGGCGCGGAGGAGGACGTGCGCTTCACCCTTGGCGAGCGCGCCTTCTCCGAGTGGGACTCCGAGCTGGGCGACTGGGCGATCATTTCCGGTGCGCACGAGGTCGCCGTCGGCAGCTCCTCACGCGACCTGCACCTGACGGCGACGCTAGCCGATCTGACCGGCCGGACGGTGACGCGGACGTGAGCGAGATCGTCCTGAGCGGGGTGACCAAGACCTTCCCCGGAGGCGTCAAGGCCGTGGACGGGATCAGCCTGACGATCGAGAGCGGCGAGTTCATGGTGCTCGTCGGTCCCTCCGGCTGCGGCAAGACGACCTTGTTGCGGATGATCGCGGGCCTCGAGACGGTCGACGACGGCTCGGTCCGCGTCGGCGATCGAGACATCACCGGCCTGGAGCCGCGCGACCGCGACATCGCGATGGTGTTCCAGGACTACGCCCTCTACCCGCACATGAGCGTGCGGGACAACCTCAGCTACGGCCTGCGCGTGCGCAAGACCCCGAAGCGCGAGATCGAGGCCCGCGTCGACGAGGTGGCCGAGCTGCTCGGGCTCCACGACCTGCTCGATCGCCTCCCCGCGGCGCTCTCGGGCGGGCAGCGTCAGCGCGTCGCTATGGGTCGCGCGATCGCTCGCCGGCCGCAGGTCTACCTGATGGACGAGCCGCTCTCGAACCTGGACGCCAAGCTGCGCGTGCGTGTCCGGGCCGACCTCGCGCGGCTGCACGCCCAGCTCGGGGTGACGACGGTCTACGTGACGCACGACCAGGTCGAGGCGATGCAGCTCGGGCATCGCTCGGCGGTGATGCGGGACGGGCGGATCCTGCAGGTCGGCCGCCCGCAGACGCTCTACCGCGATTCGGCGAACCTCTTCGTCGCCTCCTTCATCGGGTCGCCGTCGATGAACCTCGTGCGCGCCGAGCTCGAGGGCGATGCCGTCCATTTTGCCGGCTACCGCGTGCCGCTCGACCTGCGACGGAGCCCGCCGGCGGGAAGCCCCGCGCAGGTCATCCTCGGCATCCGGCCCGACGACCTCGAAGACGCCCGCTTCTCTCCGCCGGGCCTGCCGACGATCGACGTGCAGATCGCGCTCGTCGAGGACCTCGGTCCCGAGGCGCTCGCCTTCTTCGCCCTCGACGCCGAACGGGTCGAGCCCGAGATCTTCGGGGTGGCTTCGGACGGCTACGACCAGGAGG
>WNFU01009224.1_pt1 | contig 11194 bp, 10 predicted proteins | sample 5400121 | NCBI WGS metagenome assembly WNFU01 (sample SAMN13153360, study PRJNA577476) | soil metagenome | isolation source: 100 cm soil or saprolite under grassland replicate 1 | place: USA:California | collected 2016-06-15
GCCCCGCAGGCGGTCGTAGCCGCCCGCGAGCTTGCGCGCCGCTACGGCGAGGGCGATACGGCCGTGGACGCCCTCCGCGGCGTCGACCTCGACGTCTCCCGAGAGAAGCTGACGGCGGTGATGGGCCCGTCGGGGTCGGGCAAGTCGACCCTGATGCACCTGCTGGCCGGGCTCGACCAGCCGACCGCCGGCGAGGTCTTCATCGACGGCACGAACATCAGCGAGCTCGGCGACAGCGACCTGACCAAGCTTCGCCGCCGGCACATCGGCTTCGTCTTCCAGTTCTTCAACCTGCTGCCGATGCTGAGCGCCGAGGAGAACATCGTCCTCCCGCTCTCGATCGCCGGTCGCAAGCCGGATCGGGAGTGGCTCGTCGAGCTGATCGGGAGAGTTGGCCTCACAGACCGGCGCACGCACCGTCCGGCCGAGCTCTCGGGCGGCCAGCAGCAGCGGGTGGCGATCGCGCGGGCGCTCGTCTCTCGACCGACGGTGATGTTCGCCGACGAGCCGACCGGCAACCTCGACTCGACCACCTCGGCCGAGATCCTCGAGCTCATGCGCTCCTCGGTCGACGCGTACGGCCAGACGACCGTGATGGTCACGCACGACCCGCAGGCGGCCGCGATCGCCGACCGGATCCTCTTCCTCGCCGACGGGCAGATCGTCAGAGATCTCGGCCCCTCGGAGGCTCAGGAGGTCATCGCCGCGATGCAGGAGCTCGGCGGGAAGTGATCGGCGTCACCCTGAAGGGGCTCCTCGGGCGGAAGTTCCGCGCGATCCTCACCGCGCTCGCGATCGTGCTCGGCGTCGCGATGGTGAGCGGCACCTACGTCCTCACGGACACGATCTCGAAGGCCTTCGACAACATCTTCTCCGGCTCGTACAAGAACACGAGCGCGGTCATCTCCGGCAAGCAGATCGTCAAGTTCTCGTCGAGCGGGAACGCGACGATCCCGGCATCGCTGCTCGAGAAGGTGAAGCTGCTCCCAGGGGTGGAATCGGCTGGGGGCGAGATCTACGACCTGAACTCGACCTCGGACTACGCGAAGCTGATCGACCGGAACGGGAAGGCGATCGGCGGCAACGCGCCGACGTTCGGGTTCGGGTTCGACGGGCGCGACTCGCGCTTCAATCCTTTGAAGCTCGTGGAGGGAACGTGGGCGGCCGGCTCCGACGAAGTCGTGATCGATGCCGCCACGGCGAAGGACGCCGACTTCGAGATCGGCGACCGGATCGGCGTCTCCGCCCAGGGCCCGATTCGCAAGTACCGGGTCACGGGGATCGCCAAGTTCGGGTCCGTAGACTCGCTCGGGGGCGCGACGATCGCCGTCTTCGATGTCGCGACCGCCCAGGAGCTGCTGCACAAGAAGGGCGTCTACGACGCTATCGCCGTCGCCTCGAGGTCGGGCGTCTCGCCCGAGGAGCTCAAGCGCCAGATCCAGCCGATCCTGCCGGCCTCGGCCGAGGTGAAGACGGGCGCAGAGCAGGCGAAGGCGAACGCCAAGGACACGAAGGAGTTCACTAAGTTCATCCAGCTCTTCCTGCTCGCGTTCGGCGGGATCGCGCTGTTCGTCGGCGCCTTCGTCATCTTCAACACGCTCTCGATCACAGTTGCTCAACGGGCGCGCGAGTTCGCCACGCTGCGCATGCTCGGGGGCTCGCGCCGGCAGGTGCTCCGGTCCGTCCTCCTCGAAGGCCTCGTGATCGGCGCCGTCGCCTCCGTGATCGGACTCTTCCTCGGCCTCGCGCTCGCGAAGGGCCTCTCCTCGGTGTTCGCAGCGCTCAACCTCGACCTGCCGAAGAGCGGGACGGTTTTCGCGACTAGAACGGTTGTCGTCTCGCTCGTCCTCGGTCTCGGGATCACGCTGGCGGCGAGCCTCGCGCCGGCGATGCGTGCCACGCGCGTCCCGCCGATCCTCGCGGTGAGGGAAGGCTCGACGCTGCCGCGCGGACGGCTGGCGCCGTTCGCCGGGGTGATCGCCGGAGCGATGATCGCGATCTCTGTCCTGCTCATCTCCTACGCGATGTTCGTCGGCGGTGTCTCGACGAAGCAGCGTCTCGCCGTGCTCGCCCTGGGCGTCCTCGTCCTCTTCGTGGGCGTCGCCCTCATCTCGTCGCGGATCGTGCGACCGCTGGCGACCCTCGTGGGGGCGCCTGCGGAGCTCGTCGGCGGCCCCGCTGGACGGCTGGCCCGCCAGAACTCCGTCCGCAATCCGGGCAGAACGGCCTCGACCGCGGCGGCGCTGATGATCGGGCTCGCGCTCGTCAGCGTCGTCGCCGTGCTAGGCGCCGGCCTGCGAAGCGCCGACAAGGACGCATTGCGGCGACAGGTCCACGCCGATTACGTGGTTACCGCGAAGAACGGCTTCGATCCGTTCCCAACCGCCGCCGGGGACGCGGTCGCGGGAGTCAAGGGCGTGGAGACGGTCTCGCACGTGCAGAACGAGCACGCGCGCATCTTCCGCTCGGACGCTACGATCGACGGCCTCGACGCCACGACGATCACGAAGGTCTTCCACTTCGACTGGGAGAACGGTTCGGATGCCGTGCTCGGCGACCTGGGGCTGACGGGGGCGGTGGTGCGCCAGAAGTTCGCCGACAAGCATCGGCTCGAGGTCGGGGATCCCTTCGCGCTCACGACCCCGGACGCCGAGCACTACATCTTCGAGGTCCGCGGGATCTTCGATCCGCCCAAGATCGACAACCTCGATCCCGTGCTTGCCTCCGTCAACCTCTCACGGGAAGCGTTCCAGTTCGCGTTTCCGCGCCCGAAGAACATCTACACGTTCGTCAACGTCGAGGGCGGCGCGAACGATGCGGCGACCGCAGGGTTGAAGCGAGCGCTCGGGTCGTATCCCGACGCGAGTGTCCGGACGAGAGACGCGTGGGTCGACAAGCGCGCGGCGGGGATCAACAAGCTTCTGAACCTGCTCTACGTCCTCCTCGCCCTCTCGGTCGTGGTCAGCCTGTTCGGGATGGTCAACACGCTCGTGCTCTCCGTCTTCGAGCGCACACGCGAGCTCGGCATGCTGCGAGCGGTCGGGATGACAGAGCGGCAGACGCGCAGGATGGTCCGACACGAGAGCGTGATCACGGCGCTGATCGGCGCCGCTCTCGGGCTCCCGCTCGGCGTCGGGCTCGCGGCTCTCGTCTCGCAGGCGATGTCCGACCAGGGCCTCTCGTTCCGCCTGCCGATCTATTCGCTGCTCGTGTTCGCGGCGGTTGCGGTCGTCGCAGGCGTTGTGGCCGCGATCGTCCCGGCGCGGCGCGCGGCGCGCCTGAACGTGCTCGAGGCGCTCCAGTACGAGTGACGGCCTGGGCTAGCGGGCCGAGGCCGTAGCTCTCGGCCTCGGGGCGGCGCCGATGCAGGCGGCGGCGTAATCGGCCTGCTTCGCGCAGCAGCGGGTCAGGGTGGCGACGAAGCTCTGCTCGGCGGGGGAGAGCGGACGTCCGGCCAGGCGCGCGACCGAGAAGCGCCGCAGCAGCGGCGGCCGCCGGGCCAGGCGGAAGCTCTCGAGGTCTCCCCGCTCGACCTCCTCGGCGACCGCGTAGCGGGAGAGGAACGCGAGCCCGAGGCCCTCGCGGGCGGCGCGCTTGATCGCCTCGCTCGAGCCGAGCTCCCACACCCCGGCCGGCTCGACACCGATTGTTCGCAGCTCCCGGTCGATCGCGCGTTGCGAGCTGGAGCCGGGCTCTCGCGCGAGGAGCATGAACTCGGACAGCCGCTTCGGAGCGAGCGTCCCGTTCTCGAGCGGCGCCAGCCCCGGCTTGGCGACGCCGACGATCTCGTCGTCGAGGAACGGCTCGAGCTCGATTCGGTCGTCCGCCTCGCTCGCCCCGACGAACGCGAGCTGAACGCGCCCGGCGAGCAGCCGCTTCAGGATCTCGTCGCTGGCGGCGACCTCGACCTCCACCGTCACCCCCGGGTGGTCGCGGCGGAAGCAGCCCAGCGTGTCCGGCAGCAGGTAAACGCCGGGAGCGGTCGAGGCGCCGAGATGGATCGTCCCGGTCTGGAGCCCTGCCAGCGCGCCCAGCTCTTCCTCGGCGGCGCCCAGGCTGGAGAGCGCCTGCGCAGCGCGGGCCGCCAGCACGCGTCCGGCCTCGGTCAGTCGGCTGCCGCGCCCGCTTCGCTCGACCAGCCGCTGCCCGGCCGCAGTCTCGAGCAGACGCAGGTGCTGGCTCGCGCTCGGTTGGCCGATCCCGACCACGGCCGCAGCGGCGGAGACGCTTCCCTGCCGCTCGATCTCGACCAGCAGGCGCATCCGCGTCGTGTCCCAGAGCTCGCGCAGGGTGCTCGTCGCTGCCATCTTCGCTACCAATAGCAGCTATCGGCAACTTCGTCTAGCGCGATCTTCGGCGGTTTCCTAGGCTGAGCCTGTGATCCTGCGTCCGTTTTTCTACGAGGAGACCGCCTGCGCCTCGTATCTGTTCGGCTGCCTGACGAGGCGGCGGCTCGCCGTCGTCGATCCGCACGAGGCGCTCGTCGAGCGCTACCTGGCGGAGGCGGAGCGGGCCGGCGCGCCGGTCGCGGCCGTCTTCGAGACGCACGTCCAGGCGGATCACGTCTCGGGCCTGCCGGCCCTGGTCGAGGCGACGGGCGCCACCGCCTATCTCCCTATGGGGGCGCCGGTCGAGTTCGAGCACGAGCCGCTGGCGGACGGCGACGAGGTCGAGCTCGGCAACACGCACGTGCGCGCGCTCGCGACGCCCGGGCACGCGCCGGCGCACAACGCGTACGTCGTCGCCGACCTGCGCCGCGGCACGGACGAGCCCTGGCTCGTCTTCACCGGCGACTCGCTCCTCGTCGGGGACGTCGGGCGGCCGGACCTGCACGCGGGCGGGGACCCGCTTCCGCTCGCACGGCAGCTTCACGGATCGCTGGAGCGGCTGCTGGAGCTCCCCGACGGCGTCGGCGTCTACCCGAGTCACTACGCCGGCTCGGTCTGCGGCCGCTCGCTCTCGGGCAATCCGTTCTCGACGATCGGCTTCGAGCGCCGCCACAACCGCGCGCTGGCCGCCGGTGACGCCGAGGCGTTCGCGCGCGCGCTCCTGGCCGATCTGCCCCCGGCGCCGCCGGACCAGGCCACGATCGTGGCGGCGAACAAGCGCGGAGCGGTCGCAGTCCGGCCGTGAGCGCGGCGCCCGTGCGCCTCGGGCTGCGGGCGAACGCGGCGCAGTTCTTCCTCCTGGTCGGCCTGAACGGGCTCGTCGGCGCGATGGTTGGGCTCGAGCGGAGCGTGCTCCCGCTCGTCGGCAAGCAGGACTTCGACCTTCGCTCCCACACGGCGATCCTCGCCTTCGTCGTCGCGTTCGGTGCGGCGAAGGCGGTGACGAACCTGGCTGCCGGCGCCCTTGCCGACGCCGCAGGCCGGAAGCGGCTGCTCGTCCTCGGCTGGCTGCTCGCCCTGCCGGTCCCAGCCTTGATCGCCTTCGCGCCGTCTTGGTGGCTGATCGTCGTTGCGAACCTCCTCCTCGGCGCGAACCAGGGCCTCGCCTGGTCGATGACGGTCGTGATGAAGATCGACCTCGCCGGCCCTGCGCGGCGGGGCCTCGCGCTCGGGCTGAACGAGTCCGCCGGCTACCTCGGCCTCGCGGCGACGGCGTTCGCAACCGGCGCTCTCGCCTCGACCGTCGCACCGCGAACGGTCATTTGGACGGGGGCGTTGGCGATCGCGCTCGCCGGCCTGCTCGTCTCGATCGTCTTCGTCCGCGACACCGGCGCCCATGTCACGCACGAGCAGCGTGGTCGCGGCGAGCGCGAGCCGCTCCCGCTCAGGACGGCGTTCGTGCAAGGAAGCGTGCGCCATCCCGTGCTGCGCGCCTGCTCGCAGGCGGGGCTGGTGAACAACCTCAACGACGCGCTCGCCTGGGGACTCGCGCCGCTCTACTTGGCCGCGCACGGCGCGAGCGCGGCCGAGATCGGCGCCGTCGCGGCGGTCTATCCGGGCGTCTGGGGCTTCCTCCAGCTCGGCACCGGCTGGCTCTCCGACCGTGGCGGTCGCAAGCCGCTGATCGCGAGCGGGATGATCGTCCAGGCGGGGGCGCTCGCGCTCCTGGTCGCGGGCGGCGGCGAGCTCGCCCCCGCGCTCGCCGCGGCGGCGGTGCTCGGGGTCGGCACGGCGCTGGTCTATCCGACCCTGCTCGCAGCCGTCTCGGACGTCGCCGAGCCCCGCGACCGCGCGACGATCGTCGGCGTCTACCGCTTCTGGCGCGACGCGGGTTTCGTCGCCGGCGCAGTCCTGGTGGGCTTCGCGGCGGACGCACTCGGCGGCGATGCGGCGATCGCGATCGTCGCCGGGCTGACCGCCGCCAGCGGGCTCGTCGTGGTCGCGACACCGTGGCGGACGCCACTGCGAGGCTTCGTCTCCGCCGATGGGCGGTATCGCCAACTTCCTCTTGGTCGATGAAGCCCCCGCCCTTACGCTCGTCACGGAAGCCGACGATCCTTCAGGAGAGACGATGGCAGACGAAACGAAAGTCGTGATCAACCTCGCTACGGGGCTCGAGGACGCCGAGCGGGTGACGGTCGCGTTCCTCGTCGGCGGCGCCGCCCTCGAGCGGGGCAAGCGGGTGGCGATGTTCCTGACCAAGGAGGCGGTCCGGCTCGGGCTGCCCGCCTACGCCGACGCGGTTGCCTGTGACGGCTGCCCGCCGCTCTCGCGCCTGTTCGAGCAGTTCGCGGGCGGGGGCGGCGAGCTGCTCGTGTGCCCGATCTGCTTCAGCGCGCGGAAGCTGGACGAGGGGCAGCTCGTGCCGAACGCGCGGCTGGCGGGCGCGACGCCGCTCTGGGAATGGGCCGGCGAGGGCGCGACCGTCTTCAGCTATTGAGAGCCCCTTTCAAAATGAAGCCTTGTGCCGCCCGGCCGCGCTGTGCGGCGCGTGGACTGCGTCCTCAGTCGCACCCGTATCCTCGCGTGACTCCAGGACGCGTAGCGTGTGCGTCCTTGCCACGCACCACCCATCGTGCCCCGACGACGAAGCGTCATTCCGAAAGGAGCTCTGAAAGGAGGCGCGATGGCGGTTGAGGTCGAGATCGACGTCGATCTCCTGAAGAGCGAGATCAAGAAGACCTACGCCTCGGTCTCGGCGGAGCCCGAGAAGGACTTCATCTTCCCGACCGGGCGGGCATGGGCGGAGGACCTGGACTATCCGGAAGAGCTTGCGAACGTCCCGGAGCGCGCGGTCGAGTCGTTCGCGGGCGTCGCCAATCCCTTCTCGCTCGGGCGGCTCGCGCGCGGCGAGCGCGTGCTCGATCTCGGCTGCGGTGCCGGGACGGACTCGCTCGTCGCGGCGCAGATGGTCGGCCCCGAGGGGCGGGTCACAGGGATCGACATGACGCCCGAGATGCTGGGCAAGGCCCGCGCCGCCGCGGAGGAGCTCGGCGTTGAGAACGTGGAGTTCGTCGAGAGCGAGGCAGAGCGGCTCCCGTTCCCGGACGGTGGCTTCGACGTCGTGCTCTCGAACGGCGTCATCGACCTGATCCCGGACAAGGACGCCGTCTTCGCGGAGCTCTTCCGCCTGCTCGCGCCGGGCGGCCGGATCCAGGTCGCGGACGTCACGATTCAGAACCCTGTCAGCGAGGAGGGCCGGCGCGACATCGACCTCTGGACCGGCTGAATTGCCGGCGCTCTGCTGGAGGCAGAGTACGCAGAGGTCCTGAAGCGGCACGGTTTCGAGCGGATCGAGAGCGGCGACCTGATCGCGACCTACATGCGCTCGAAGTTCGAGGACACGCGCCGCAAGGCGCTCAAGTTCGGGGCGCACGGCACGACGACGAAGGCATTCAAGCCCGGCGGGTAGCGCGGCTTGTCGCACAGGGGCGAGCGCTTGCCCGCCCCTGTGCGAGAGAGATCGACGTCAGCCCTTGATGAACACGTTGTCGCCGCTGACGTGCTTGTTGAAGTTCACGCCCCGCACATTGACCTTGATGCCCTCGCTCGTCCCCGGCGGCGGCTGGTTCGATGGTCCGTGGATCTGACAGTTGATCTCGATCGTGCCGTCGAACGGCGCGCCGGCGTCCGGCGTGAAGTGAACCGCGATCAGCACGCGCCCGCCGCAGAGCGTGTCGTCCTCGAGATCGATGTCCTCGACGAAGCCGCAGCCGTAGAACTGGAACGCGATCAGCCGCGTCAGCGTGAAGCTGCCGCTCCCGATCGCGGCCGAGTCGTACTCGCCCTCGCCGGAAGCCTGTTTCGTCGCTACGTCGAATGTGCCCGCCAACTCTGTCTCGATCGTGGCGCCGCTGCCCGAGGCCGTCGTCGACAGCTCGCTGAAGACGAGGTAGCTCGACTTCGACGTCGCACTCCCCGCGCTGCTCGCTGTCAGACCCGCCGTCGCCAGCGCGAGGACGATGATGACGAACAGTCGCCGCATGCTCTCCCTCCCCCTGTTGAAGCAACGATCCGACTCGACCGTACGCGTTAAGTACCAGTCGATGCAAGCCGCTACGGCCTGCGCTCGTCATAGGCTTCACTCACGGTGGACGAGCACGTGCTGCTCGTGGAGGACGACCCCTCCATCCGCGAGATCGCGACCCTCGGCCTCGAGCGGGCCGGCTTTCGCGTCACGGCGACCGGCGATGGGCGCGACGCGCTCCTTCGCTTCCGGCAGGCGCCGTTCGACCTCGTCGTCCTCGACGTGATGCTGCCTTCACTCGACGGCTTCGAGGTCTGCCGCGAGATCAGGCGCGAGAGCCAGTTGCCGATCGTGATGTTGACGGCGCGAAGCGAGCTGCACGACGTCGTCGTCGGGCTCGAGCTCGGCGCCGACGACTACGTGACGAAACCGTTCGAGCTGCCCGAGCTCGTCGCGCGGATCAAGGCCGTGCTGCGCCGCTCTGTCGCCGGCCCGGCGGACGGCACGATCTCGGTGGACGACCTCGAGATCGACCCCGGCGGGTTCAGCGTCCGACGACGGGGCGAGGAGATTCCGCTGACGGCCACCGAGTTCCGTCTCCTGCTCGAGCTCGCGCGCCGGCCGAAGCAGGTCTTCACCCGCGAGCTGCTGCTCGAGCTGGTCTGGAACTACGACTACCTCGGAGACTCGCGCCTCGTCGACGCGGCCGTACAGCGGCTGCGGGCGAAGATCGAGGACAACCCGAAGCAGCCGAAGCTGGTCCGCACGGTCCGCGGGGTCGGCTACCGGTTCGATGCGGCGTAGAACGGTTCCCCCGGGAGGGCTTCGCCGCCGTCTGACGTTCGCGTTCATGCTCGCGGTCGGGGTGTCTGCCGCAGCGCTCGCCGCCGGGTCGTACTTCGTCGTACGGCACAACCTCCTGGCCGACTCGGTCGACTCGAGCCTCGTGCAGACGCGGCACAACCTCGAGGCCGCTCGCGCTTACCGGTCGGCGGGGACCGACGCCTTGTTGCAAGCGTACAAGAGCCGGGGCGGCTTTCTGGCCGTCGTTACACGTCGCGGGCATACGTTCCTATCGGGCCCCAACGTATCCCTGCGCGAGGTGCCGGCCGGCCTGCGCCGGATCGTGGACCGCGGCGAGCTCGGCTACGAGCGCACGACAGTCGCCGGCACGCACTACCTCGTCACCGGAGCGCCGGAGGCCAACGACACCCAGCTCTACTTCCTCTTCTCGGAGGAGAGCCTCCGGCACGAGCTCGGCGTCCTCCGGAACATCCTGCTCGCAGGGCTCGGAATTCTCGTGCTGGTGGCGGGCTTCGTCGGGGCCGTGCTCGCGCGCAGCACCCTGCGTCCGGTGGGACGGGCGAGCGACGCGGCCCGCTCGCTGGCCGAGGGGCTCCTCGAGACGCGGCTTCCCGTCGAGGGGCGCGACGAGTTCGGGGCCTGGGCCGAGTCGTTCAACGAGATGGCGGCGGCGCTGGAGGAAAAGATCTCCGCTCTGTCCGCCGCCCAGGCCCGCGAGCGCCGCTTCACCGCCGACGTCGCCCACGAGCTGCGGACGCCGCTGGCCGCGCTCGTCGCCGAGGCCTCGCTGCTCGCCGAGCATCTCGGCCGGATGCCGCCCGAGTCGCGGCGCCCCGCCGAGCTGCTGATCGCCGACGTGGGCCGGCTCCGTCGGCTCGTCGAGGACCTGATGGAGATCTCCCGCTTCGACGCCGGCGCGGAGAGCGTCCGGGCCGAGACCGTCGACCTCGCGTCGCTCGCCGCGGCGACCGTCCGCGCGCGCGGCTGGGACGGGCGAGTGCGCCTCGATGCCGAGGAGGCCGTGGTCGACAGCGACCCGCGCCGGCTCGAGCGCATCGTCGCCAACCTGGTCGGAAACGCCCTCGAGCACGGCGGCCGCGGTGTCGCGGTCCGCGTGAGCCGCGACGGCGTCGGCGCCTTCGTCGAGGTCGTCGACCGGGGGCCCGGGATCGCGCCCGAGCACCTGCCGCACCTGTTCGAGCGCTTCTACAAGGCCGATCCGTCCCGCAGCGGGAGCGGCACCGGCCTCGGCCTGGCGATCGCGCAGGAGAACGCCCGCCTGCTCGGCGGCGAGATCGAGGTCTGGAGCGAGCTAGGGGAGGGCACCCGCTTCACCCTCCGACTAGCTGTCACAGAACCGTTACGAACCCGTCACGAGGACGTTGCGGAAGGTGAGGAGGATGGGACGCGTCGAGACCAAAGGAGGCTTCCATGAAGCCATCGCTCGTGCTTCTCACCGCCGTTGCGATTCTCGTAGCAGCGGTTTCCGCGTCGTCGCGCCTGTCGGCTGCCCCTTCCTCGTCGCCCGCGGCCTCGCCGGCCACGAAATCGTCCTGCGGCTTCGCTTCCCTTCCGCGCGCCGCTTCGGTACGCGAGCAGACGCTGTACGGCCACATCAAGTCGCTGAGGCGGAAGGGCCGCCGGTTCGTGCTGCGGTTCGATCCCGCCTGGTTGCTCACCGGAGTGACCGCGACTCGGGCGGCGCTCGAGGACACCGGCTCGAGTGACGTTCCGAACGACACGTACACGCGAGACGAGACTCACCGCCTGCTTACGTACCTCGTTCCCGCAAACGCCCGCGCTACCGTGCTCACACACGCCACCTGCTCGACGCGCACCACCGTCGCCAAGTTGGCGAAGTCCGCACCGCCGGCAGGATTCTGGATTGCCGTTCGCGGCGACACCGTCCGCACCATCGACCAGCAATACCACCCGTAGGGCAAGGAATGAAGAAGTTCCTCGCACTCGCAGGCCTGACCGTTCTCGTCGGCTCCCTCGGCTTCGTCCTCGCGGGATGCGGGTCGGAGAGCGCCGT